>Ga0181533_1000545_pt1 | contig 50830 bp, 43 predicted proteins | sample PEATcosm2014_Bin_45_FD_119772 | JGI IMG/M metagenome (GOLD analysis project Ga0181533, IMG submission 119772) | Peatland microbial communities from MTU Mesocosm Facility, Houghton, MI, USA - PEATcosm2014_Bin11_60_metaG | ecosystem: Environmental > Terrestrial > Soil > Wetlands > Peat | place... | reverse complement strand
AGTCTGGATTACCTGTGCTGGTAGTGAACGATGGTTCCGTCGACTCTACCTTAGCGGAAATCGATGGGGTCCCGGTTAATCTGTTGAGCCATGCAGTCAGACTCGGCAAGGGGGCAGCGCTTCGGACCGGATTTGCATGGGCGATTGAGCATGGATTTGAAGGGATTGTCACTCTGGATTCCGACGGACAGCATGATCCTTCAGCCATACTACGGTTGGTAGCAACAGCTCGGGAATATGATTTAGATATTGTGCTTGCTTCCCGCTTCTCACAGTTCAGTGATATGGCGGGGCTGCGTCATTTCTGGAATCGTTTCGGGGCCTGGTGCATGAAAAAGCGCACTGGTTTTGACATCAGCGACAGCCAGTCGGGATTTCGTTACTATTCCGTACGCATGCTGCGCGATGTTCAATTGTCTGCAAACGGTTATGAACTGGAGATGGAAGTTCTTATCAAGGCATGGCGCAAGGGTTTCCGGATCGGCTCTATTGACGTTCCCGCAAGAGTTGCGGACGGAAGAGGAACCAGTCATTTCCGACCGGTGCGGGATACCTGGAATATTTGCATGATATTTTTACGTTACATGTAATTTAGAATCCTCAATTCCGTCAGACACAGAGGCTCAGAGGAGAACATATGAGCGATTATAACCGGATTAAACCTTATTAGTTTATTGAATATTGTCTATTTTAGCATACGTTAAATTTTATCAAAACTCTGTGATTCACCCGTTTCTCTAAGTCTCTGTGGCAAGGTTTGCAGACTTTAAGTGTAAGTTAAAGGAGATAAACCAGGTATGTTGCAGGACCTTAAAAACTATTCAACTGAGAAGATCGTCTCATATCTCCTCTCCATGGCGACCACATGCTCCAACGAGAATCTTGTCCGGATGACTTATCTCATGGAGCTTATTCCGAAAAAAGATTACTACAGGGAGAGGATCAGATGGTTTCGCCAGCTTATCCGCGAAAACCATCCGGGCATAGAGTTCCCGCGGCGAATCCTGCGCGATCTTCATCCCAACCAGCGGGACAAGTGGATCACCACGCTGGCGGTGAACCACCTCCTTTCCGGCACCAACAAGCGTAAAGCATGGGCCGAGAGGGAAGGATTCTATCCCCCTTCCACGGTGGTTATCAGCCCAACAATGAAATGCAACCTTTCCTGTTATGGATGCTACGCTGGGGATTACCAGAAAAACCTTGAACTCTCCCTTGAAGAGATAGATTCGATTCTCATGCAAATAAAAGAGATGGGGATTTACTTTGCCGTCATTTCCGGGGGCGAGCCATTTTTCAAGCAGGATATCTTTGAGATTTTCAGGAAACATGAAGATATGGCTTTCCTTGTCTTTACCCATGGAGGGCTCATCGATGAGCGGGTAGTGGAGCAGCTTATCGATGTGGGGAACGTCATGCCGGCCTTTTCCCTGGAAGGGTTCGAGCTAGAAACGGATGAGCGGCGCGGGCCCGGCCATTTCCGCAAGGTCATGCATGCGATGGATCTTTTACGCGAAGCAGGGATTTCCTTCTGCGGCTCATTCACCCAGACCAGCAAAAACACCGACATTATTACGAGCGAAGCCTACATCGAAATGCTCCTGGCAAAAGGGTGCTTTGCCCTCTGGCTATTTTCCTACGTGCCGGTGGGGAGGAACCCGGACTTGGGGCTCATGCCCACCCCGGAGCAGCGTGACCTGATGAGACGGCGGACCGCCGATTTCCGCGCCACCAAGCCGATTGTAATGGTCGATTTCTGGAACGACGGCCCAATGATAAGCGGCTGCCTCGCCGGGGGGAGAAAATATTTCCATGTAAATGCCAATGGCGACATCGAGCCTTGTGTCTTCTGCCATTTCGCCACTGACAATATCCGTCGCACCACCATCAAAGAGGCGCTGAATTCCCCCCTGTTCCGGAAGATCAGGGAGCGCCAGGGAGAACATGACAACCTGTTGACACCCTGCATGATCATTGATCATCCGGAGGTGGGGCGGAAATTTTTCTCCTCCTGTGGGGCCTATCCGACCCATGAGGGAGCCGCGGCGGTTTTTACGGAATTGGCTCAAGAAATGGATGAATATTCCCGGCGCTATGGTGAAATCGCTGACCAGGTATGGGAGAAGGAATTCAGTGGTACGGAATCCGTAGCGAAACGGGCAGGTAAAGTCATGCCATGAGGCTCTTTCTGAAGAGTTAGCAGCGCTCGGAATCTGTTGCTGCCTGCCGACCCTTTAGTAACGCGACACCCTGACTTATCGAATTAGATGTGGCCGGCAGATGCGGCAATCTGTCCGGCCAATTTGGCTTAAGAGAGTAGCATCTTTGACACTATACAGCAGTCTGAACCTTTTTTTTATCAAACTTTTTACCATCCTGGTTCCCAGGGCTATGTATCCCCCATTCGCATTTTTCTGGGGGGGGCTTTTCTACCTGCTGTTGCCGGGAACACGCTGCGCCATAAGGGCGAACATCCGGGTCATTACCGGCAGGGTGAAAGTGGAACGTCTGGTTTTTGCCACATTTTATAAATTCGCTCGCAATTGGACCGATGTCATGCTGATGATCAGGCTCTCCGGCCAGCGCCTGGATGCCCTGATTGGCCGGCGGACTAGCAGCCGGCCTCTCGATGACGCCCTGGCGGCCGGCAACGGGGCGATCCTAATCTCCCCCCATCTGGGGAACTGGGAACTGGGTGGGCTGGGGCTCGCCGCCAAAGGGTATAAAATTAACGTCCTGACCTTCCGCGAACCCGATGAGAAGGTCAACAAACTGCGGGAAGCAGTCCGGCGCCAGCGGGGGATCAACTTCATATACGTGGACCGGGACGACACCTCACCGCTGGCGATCATCGAAGCGGCGACTGCACTGCGTCGCAATGAGGTGCTGGCGCTGCTCGGAGACCGGGACGGCTCCTCCCATACCGCTATTTTCAACTTTTTCGGCCGTCCCGCCCAGATTCCAATAGGGGCGGCCCATCTTGCCTTGGCAACCGGAGCTCCGGTAATCCCGGTCTTCGTCCCTCTGGAAGGGGGGCGCTATGCCACCATTATGGAGGCGCCGGTTCACTTCAGCGGCGGACGCGTTAACCGTGGTAACTCCGTCCGCGAGGGGACCGAAAAGCTCCTCAGGGTTTTTGAACAGTATATAAGCACTTATCCCGACCAGTGGTACAACTTTTATGATTACTGGGGAGGTGAAAAACGGAAGGATGAAGGTTGAAGTATGAAGAGAAACGATCAAACCGGACTTTAAATAACACTATCGGCAAAGGAATAAGATATGAGTGAAGATTTGATTTATGAGGCAAAAAAACTGATCATTGACTCCTTGCGCATCGAGGGAATGACCCCTGAGGAAATCGAGACCGACGCTCCTCTCTTCGGTGAAGGACTGGGACTCGATTCCATAGATGCTCTGCAGCTCGTCGTGGCCATGGAAAAGGATTACGGGGTGGTGGTACCCGATGCGGAGACCGGCGCCATTGTCTTCCAGTCAGTGCGGAGCATGGCCGGATATATCGCGGAACACCGTAAATGAAGGTTCTTTTCGTCTCGCCGGGATGGCCCCGGGGAAGGCTCTGGGGTGAACTCGGCTTCAAGTTTCCATCCCTCTCTCTTGCCGTCCTTGCAGCCGCAACACCACCGGAATGGGAAGTTGCGTTATGCGACGAAAATATCGAGAAGCTGGATTTTACAACCGAAGCCGATCTCGTGGCGATCACCGCCATGACCCCGCAGGCACCGCGCGCCTACGAGATCGCCGCCGGTTTTCGCGCCTTTGGCAAGACCGTGGTCATGGGGGGGTTCCACGCCAGCAATTTGCCTGATGAAGCGCTCTCCCACGTGGACAGCGTGGTCGTTGGCGAGGGGGATCTGATCTGGCCGCAACTTCTGGACGATTTACGCAGGAAACAGCTCAAGCGCTCTTACAGGTCTTCGCTTCTCCTCGACATGACCGCCATTCCTGTTGCGCGGCGGGAGATATTCTCAGACAAAAGGTATCTGTTGAAGAATACCCTCCAGACCACCCGCGGCTGCCCGTTCGACTGCGAATTCTGTTCAGTGACCGCATTTTACGGCAGGAAATACCGGGAACGGCCGGTTGCAGCGGTCCTCGCCGAACTGGAAGTACTCCGCAAAACAGGTTCATTCGTCTTTTTCGTCGATGACAACCTGGTTGCAAACCGCGCTTATGCCCTCGCCCTGTTCCGGGGAATGCAGGGGATGGGTCTCAAGTGGCTCTCCCACGCGCCTATCGATTTTGCGGCCGATCCGGAGCTGCTCAGGGCTGCCGGGGAATCAGGCTGTGTCGGCATGTTTGTCGGATTTGAATCGCTCAACCAGGAGATCCTGAAGGCCATCGGCAAGGTGACCAACCGCACGCATCTCTATAAGGACTACGCACGGGCCTTCCGCGACAACGGCATCGGCATCCTCGGCTCATTTGTACTCGGCTGTGATGGAGATAAGCCGGATACATTCCCGAAGCTTCTCCGTTTCTGTGAAGAGGCGCAACTGGAAGCGGCCATCTTTCCGGTCCTCACCCCTTATCCCGGGACACGGGTGCGCAGCCGGCTTGAAGCTGAAGGGAGGATTACCTCCAATGCCTGGCAGGACTATGATATGGAACACGTCAACTTCACTCCGCAAGGGATGTCCGCCACGGAGCTGCAGGCAGGATATGATTGGTTGAACAGCTCGTTTTATTCATTTTCCTCCATGTTTCGGCGCATCTTCAAGCTGCACCGCTCTCTGCAGGTATTCGGCCCGATGAATTTCGGTTTCAGAAGCGCCATACGGCGCAAGACGCGTTATTTATGAACTGCTTCATGTTTCCCGGACAACCTATGGCGTTTGCCCCCCTACTGCCGGATGACCGGGATTTTGCAGAAATTGCCCGGATGGCCGGAGAGAAGACCTTTCTCGACTTGACAACTCTTTCCTGGACAAAGGGGGAGCCGACGGAGAATGTCAAGCTCCAGGTGTATGGCGCAGCCATGAGCCTTTACCGGCGCCGGCTTCTGCTCGGTCAGGAGATAAGGCCCGGCATCGTTGCCGAGCACAGCATGGGTATCTATCCGGCGCTCGCTGCCTGCGGTTCTGTGAGCGAAGAAGACGCCCTGGAACTCGCATTTCGTATCGGCGTCTGTTTCGCCAAGCTGGGGGAAAGAGACGCCTACGCGCTAGGGTGCGTAATCGGTCTGCCCCTGGAGCCATTATCGGCAATCGCTGCGAACAACGGTGTTTACCTGGCCAACCTCAATACATCCCGGCACTTTCTTCTCTCCGGTAAAGCCTCCGACATGGCCGGCGCCATGGCGGAAGCGCAGGTGGGCGGCGCCTTTTCCGCCAAGGCCTTCCTCAGCGATGCGCCGCTCCATTCACCGCTTATGGAAGAGATCAGCGCTCCGCTCACGGAAATATGCGGGGAATACCGCTATCAAGAGCCGGCCATGCCGCTCATCAACCATATCGACCAGAAGCCTCTTGCCGGCGCGGAAATTCCCGGTTTTCTGGTTAATGAGTTATGTCTGCCGGTATACTGGGAACAGACTTATCTGGCGCTCATGGCCGCCGGCGTCAAGAAATGCTTCGAAGCCGGGACAGGCGATTCCCTGAAAAAGTATAACCGCTGGATAGATAATGAAAAATCGGGGTAAACAGGGTGTGAAATACCACGAAACAGCGATAAAAGTCCGCTTTAATGAAGTCGATGCCTATCATGTTGCCTGGCACGGCAATTATGTGGCATGGATGGAGGTGGGCCGCAATGACCTTGCCGGTCAATTCGGGCTGAATGCCGATGATATTGCCGCAGAGGGTTTTCTTGCGCCAGTGGTCATCCTGGAACTGAAGTACCTCCGGCCCACCCGCTTCAACGATGAACTGCGGATCAGAACATCCCTCAAGCGCATGGAGACCGCGACCCTCGAATTCAACTGCACCATCATTGGCTCCGACGGGAAAAAATGCGCGACGGGCAAGACGGTGCACAGTCTCACCGATCAAAACGGCATGTTGCAATATTCGCTCCCTCCGGTTATCCGTGAGCGCCTCGAACGATTGCTGGCCTGGCAAGAGGGTTTATGAAAGTTCTCCTTGTATCCGCCAACCGGGAACGCACGCCCTATCCGGTATTCCCGCTCGGTCTCGCCTACCTGGCCGGTCCCCTCGCCGCTGCAGGCCATCAACTGGCAATGCTCGATCTCTGCTTCACTACCGATCCGGAAGCAGCCATAGCTGAGACGCTGGCCGGATTTCCGGCCGAGGCCATGGTCATCTCCATTCGGAATATCGACAATGTCACCTTCCCCCTGACCCGTTCCTATCTGGGTGGCATCAGGGACATCATCGATCCCTGCCGAGGCAGAATACCTATTATCATCGGCGGTTCGGGTTTTTCTCTCATGCCGGTTGAGATTCTCGCTGCTCTGGACGCCGATTACGGGGTGGCTGGAGAAGGGGAAGAGGTGCTTCTGCGGCTCCTGGAGTGCATTGGCAACGGCATGAGCCCAGCTGGTCTCCCCGGGGTCATCTGCCGGGGGGAATCCGGATTTTTCGCGCCACGGTTGCTGGAACGAATCGGCGCCCCGGACCGGTCTCTATTTGCTGTGGAGCGCTATCATCGCGAAGGGGGAATGGCCAACGTCCAGACCAAGCGCGGCTGCCCATTTTCCTGCTGCTATTGCACCTACCCCCTGATCGAGGGGAGCCGGGTGCGGCTGCGCCCCATTGACGATATAATCGCCGAATTGCATGAGCTCGTGGATAAATACGGCGTCAGCTATATCTATTTTGTCGACGACATCTTCAATTATCCCCCTGATTTCGCCGAAAAGCTCTGTCGCGCCATTATCTGCGAACGGCTGCCGCTTAACTGGTCGGCGTTCATCAATCCCGCATTCATGGCACCCTCTCTGCTTAAGGTAATGCAGAAAGCTGGTTGTGACGCCGTGGAGTTCGGCACCGACTCCGGATCACCGGTGATGCTCAAGAACCTCGGGAAATCGTTCACGGTCGATGCTGTCCGTATCTCTTCCTGCCTCTGCCGTGAACTCGGCATTGATTTTGCCCACTACCTCCTGTTCGGTGGCCCGGGTGAAAACCAGGAAACCGTGCAGGAGAGTTTCACCCTTATGGACGAGGTCAGTCCGACCGCGGTTATTGCCATGACCGGCATCAGGATTTATCCTGGTACGGCCATCCATCGGCAGGCCCTGGCTGACGGGGTGATCGGCGCCGGCACTCCAATGCTGGAGCCTGTCTTCTATATCTCGCCTAGCATTCGAGATTCCCTTTGTGATATAGTAACACGACTGGCAGGAGAGCGGAAAAACTGGATAGCGCCGGGGCTGGAGATAAACGTCAGTGACGCCATGCTGGAGGCAATGCGCAATTTCCAGGTACGGGGCCCGCTATGGAAGCTGATAAAGAGTGTGGGGCGGACGCATCTGCACCCCATGCAGAGCATGCATCAATCTCAAAGCGCCAAATAACAAATGAAGAACAGACATAGGTTTTATGATTTGTTTTTCGATTCAGTTTGGAATTTGGGATTTGACATTTGTAATTTAAGTTGATATTTAATCACCTGTTGAGGGCCCATAAAGCATGGAATTCAAGGACAAAACAGTAGTCGTAACCGGGGGTACGCGTGGAATAGGCCGGGCTGTTTCTCTCCATTTTGCAAAGGAAGGAGCCATAGTTACCGCGGCCTATCTGCAGAACGATAATGCTGCCGGTGCGCTGGAGGAAGAAGCAAAGGGGCTTCCGGGCGCAATTCGCGTGATGAAGGCGGATGTAAGCTGTCAGAAAGGTGCCATGGCCTTGATTGAGGCCGCGGCCCAGGGGCATGGCCGCATTGATGTGCTGGTGAACAATGCCGGAATCATCCGGGACGGATATCTCGTCATGATGGCTGATGATGACTGGGACGCGGTGATCCGAGGGAACCTCTCCCCGCTCTTTCATTGCTGTAAATGGGGGGCGCGCAAGATGATCGGCAACCGTGGCGGCGCGATAATAAATCTCTCCTCTATTTCCGGAATCACCGGAACCGCGGGTCAGACCAACTACGCCGCCAGCAAAGGCGCGGCAATAAGTTTTACCAAGTCTCTGGCGAGGGAGCTTGGGCCCATGGGGATAAGGGTGAATGCCGTGGCGCCGGGACTTATCGAAACGGAAATGATCGCCGGAATGAAAAAAGAGCTTGTGGATAACATCGTGAAAAGCACGGCAGCGGGGCGAATCGGCCGACCCGAGGAGGTCGCTGAAGCGGTCGCATTCCTTGCTTCCGAAAGAGCATCATACATTAACGGGCAGTGTTTGATTGTCGACGGAGGACTCCTTTAAATGCAAAAGATTCGCTGTTCAACGGGCCACCGCCGCATAAATTATTCACTGTAAGTATACTTGTTATGAACACATCAACCATGACTGGGAAAATTGCCATAACCGGCATCGGCATCTTTTGTGCTGCGGGAAAGGAGAGAGTCTCCTTTACTGAATCACTTCTTACGTCGAAATGCGCCATCGGTCCCGTGGATCTCTTCGACGTTTCTCCTTTCCCTGCCCAAATCGCTGCTCAGGTGCGTGATTTTGACCCATTGGACCATTTTGACCGAAAAACCGCCGGCCGACTCATGCGCGCGGATCAATTCGCACTCATCGCCGCCGGAGAGGCGCTGGAGATGAGCGGGGTGCGAGGGCATTACGGACCTTATGACATTGGGGTTTCCACCGGGGCCGGAGCAGCAGGCATGTACCAGGGTGAACTGTGGTTGGAGGGGGTTGTTAAAGGCAAGAAGAGCCACCCCTCGCTTTTGCGGGGCATTCTTCCGGACCGGACGGCAACGGCCATAGCAGGTCAGTTCGGCCTCTGCGGTTATCAGGGAAGCATAACCACCGCCTGCTCATCGTCGGCTACCGCCATAGGATGGGGAGCCGATCTGATCGCCACCGGGAGGCTATCGGCATGCCTCTGCGGCGGCACAGATGCCCTCTCCCTGCTGACCTTTGCCGGATTTAACTCCCTGAAAGTAGTTGATCCGGAACCCTGCTCACCTTTCAGCATTGGACGCCAGGGGATATCCCTGGGCGAGGGCGCCGCATTTCTGGTTCTTGAGAACGAAGCGCAGGCATTAAATCGAGGTGCGCGGGTATACGGATATATCGCCGGTTATGCCATTGCCGGGGAGTCGTATCACATGACCGCTCCGGAGCCGACAGGGCAGGAGTCGGCCAGGGTGATCCGGTGTGCCCTTGAAAACTCAGGCATAACCCCTGATCAGGTGGGATGGGTAAATGCCCATGGCACAGGGACTCCCCTTAACGACGTGGTGGAGAGCAAGGCGATGAGGCTGGTTTTCGGTGATCGGGCAGGGTCCGTACCGCTGGTTTCCACCAAGGCGATGACCGGCCATTGCCTTGGCGCCGCCGGTGCTATTGAAATAGTGGCGACGGCCCTCGCACTCAATGCCGGGGTTATCCCCAGCACCCTCAATTTCCGTGGTAAAGACCCCGAATGCGACCTTGATTACAACCATGGCGGGGTTAAAAAGAGCGACGTTTCTGTTGCGATATCCAATTCTTTTGCGTTTGGGGGGAATACTACATCGATTGTGATTAGCAGGTAAACCAGGGGAGAGGGACTAGGGACTAAGGGCTAGCGAACAGAGACTAGGGGCTAATTTCGAGACAAAAATGAGTGGAACAAATAACGACATCGTCATAACCGGCATAGCCGCCATATCCGCGGGCGGGGTCGGGATCGGACAACTCCGGGAAACCCTGAAACAGGGGAAGTGCATGCTCACTCCCGTGCCTGAAGATATACTTGGGGAGAGAGGCCACCTTTGGGGAAAGGCCGGTGATTTTCGAGTTGGTGATTTCATGCCTCCACTCAAGGCGCGCAAACTTGATCGCTGCAGTATTTTCGCAACGGTTACGGCCGGAATGGCGCTGAAAGACGCTGGTATTGAGAGGGACGCAGTAATCCCGGAACGGGTCGGCATCGCTCTCGGATGTGGTTTCGGAGGGATCGCCAACTCCGAAGAGTTTCTCCGTGGCTATTTCCTGAAAAGCACGGACGGGCTAATTCCCATGCTTTTTCCCAACACCGTTCCCAATGCGCCGGCCAGCAACGCTTCCATCGAACATGGTTTCAAAGGCCCCAATGTCACCCAGGTGCAGCGCTTCTGCTCCGCAGAATCGGCATTTCTTATGGCCTGCCGCTTTCTGGAGGAAGGGAGGGCTGATATCATGCTTACCGGTGGCGCCGATGACCTGACGCCTATAATGATCCATGGCTTCAAGTCCCTGCGACAATTGCGCAGCCATGCAACGGGATTCGGCGAGGGGAGCGGCATCCTGGTGCTTGAGCGGAGGGAGCATGCGCTGAGGCGTGGTGCTGCGATCAGGGGTAGTGTGGGAGAGATCAGGACCACCGGTTTCCTGATGCCTGGAAGAGAAGCAGAAGGAATCGCCAGACTCAAGGGGAATGCAAACCCGGATATCGTCTCCTTGTCCGGTACCGCAGCCGAACTGCCGCATATTCCGGAGATTCCGGCGGACATTCCCCGCCTGGACGTGGGGAAGCTTGTCGGACGATCCCTCGCCATGGGAGGTGTTGCCATGGTGGCCCTACTCCTCACTCTGCCTGATGGGAAAAGAGCGCTGCACCTGGGTGTTTCGCCTGAAGGTCCCTATTTCGCCATTGACTTCTTTGGAGGTCCTTCTGTTCAATCCTGATCCCGGTGCATATCTCCCCCACCGCTTTCCTTTTCTCCTTTTAGACCGGATTCTCTCTTTGGAGCCCGGTATATCCGCCGTTGCCAGGCAACAAGTGACTTCCGGAGCTTCTGATTTTCCGCAGTTTTTTCTGGTGGAGGCCATGGCCCAGCTTGGCGGGATTGCCGCTTCCCGTGAAGAGGGGGGCGGGGGAATACTTGCCGCCGTTGACAGGGCCGAATTCCATGGTCCCATAACAGCAGGGGACATCCTCACCATCGCGGTGCGCATAATCAAATCGTTCGGACAGCTCCATCTGGTGGAGGGTGAGGTCAGTGTCGGCGACAGGAAACTGGCCACCGCCGTAATAACGCTTAAGGTCGGGACAATGTAATGAAGTCTATCTTCTGCCGCACCATCCGAAGATTCCTCATCCCGGCCCTGTTTATAATGGTCCTCATATATACCGCCGCACATGCTGCGGAAATCCCGCCGCTGGAAGGGTTGGAGCTGGCGCGGAAAGGTTTTGCGGGGATGACTGACTTCACCGCCGAGATCACCCAAGAGAAACAGATTGCTCTCCTGAAGAAAACTCAGACATCGAGCGGCCAGGTCCGCTTCCGACGCCCCGACACATTCTATATGGAAGTCTATTCGCCATACGCGAGCCGTCTTTTGCTAAAGGATAACATCCTTACCATGCTTCTCCCTACTGAAGGTATAAGACAGAAGACCGTTCTCCCGCCCGAAGAGGGCCTTCGCCACTGGTTCTCACTTTTTGACCGGCCGGTCACCAGACTTCCTGCCGGGGTGGAACTCCGGGCCGACCGGCGCGGCGATACTGTTACCCTGCGGATAATCCCCACAGGCAAAAAGGGGGTAAAGGAACTCAGAATCACCCTCTTCGATGACGGAAGGCCCAGGCGGCTCACCATAGAGGAACAGAACAGGGACCGGACAGTCATAACCTTCCACAGGGTGCGGAAAAACGTTGGGCTTGCGGAAATGGATTTTCGGATAGAGTGAATATCAGGGTCCAGGGAACAACGTACGACGAAGTCTTATTGTCCGCTGTCTGCCAGATGGAAACTATGATATCTAAATCGAACAAATATCAATTCGCACCATGTGCGATGATTCTCTGCGTGATTTTCCTGCTCACAATGGGTTGCGCTTCAATTCCGAAGGAGCAGGTCCCTTTTCGCTCTGGAGCAATGCTGGAAACTGTGGCGGCCATGGTGACGATTTCCATTAAGAGCCCCCAGGTCAACACCGGCGGTCATGGCTACATGGTCTATAAACGGCCTGACAGTTTCCATATGGTGATGCTCACTCCTTTTGGCACTACGGCCCTTGAGACTTACAGCTCCGACGACCGGCTTACTATCGTTATTCCCTCTAAAGGTGTGGCATATGCCGGTGCATTTGCCGACATGCCGGACGACAGCCCTCTCCGGGGGTGGCGGATGATAAGGCTGATGGCGGTGGATGAGCCGCTTTTTGATCCAATGAAAAAGGGAACATCGGAGAAGATCAGTAAAGAGTCCGGGGGAATTACCTCTTTTTATGATGCACAAGGGCTACTGGAACGGAAAAAATTCAGCAGCGGCGAAGAGGTTTTTTTCCGCGACTATCAGTCTGTGGAAGGGGTACCGTTTCCGGGCGTGATTGAGTTCACAGACCGTAACGGGTCGCGGGTGAAGATAACTTTTGATGAACCGGAAATCAACAAACCGTTGGAGGATACAGCTCTGACCCCCAATGTAGAGGGGATCACGATCCTTCCCCTGGCAAACTTCAAGGGGATATAGCCGGACATGGCGAAACCGGGTAAAGGTTTCATACGCATCATCCATGATCTTATCAGGGCTCACCTGACCTGGCTTTTCAAGGTTACCTGGGAGCGGCCGCGGACAACCGTGGCGATTACGACCCTCTTCTTTTGCCTTGCCCTTTTTTCTGTCCTGACAATACGTTTCGAATCCGATATCTTTAAACTCTTTCCCGCTAAAAGTGGCGCCCTGCGCCTTTTTCTCGATTCGCTGGAGTGGACCGGAAGTGCCGGTGAGGCATATTTTCTGCTCGAAGGAGACAGGGAGAAACTGGCCTCCACGGCCGAGGCATTTGCCGCCCAGCTGAAGGCCCTCAAAGTGGACGGCAGGCCAGCCTTCAAAAAGGTCACCTACCGTGTCTTCGACCCGGATGAGGCCGACTCTTTCTCCGCATTTATCGGTTATGCCGTAAACCGGCCCCAACTATTTCTCGACCCTGCCGGGGTCGAAGGATATCTCCGGAAGATTGAACCGGCGAACATGGAGCGCTCCCTGCACAGGGCCAGGGCAGAGCTTGCCAGCCAGTTCGGAATGGGGATGCGCGGAGTAATTGCCGCGGACCCCCTTTATCTGCGGGAAGTGGTGCTCCCCCGCCTGAAAAAAGGGAGCCAGTCCTTCGAGCTGGCCCCGGATTCCCCCTATTTCCTCTCCCGTGACGGCAAACTCCTGATCATGATAGCAGAGCCCGCCCTGCCGGTGCAGGAAATCGACTTCGCACGCAAGCTCGTAGCAGGTATAAACAAGGCCAGGGAGGGGTCTCCCGTCACCATTTCCTGCGCTGGAGCTCACCTCTCCGCGGTCATAGATGAAAGAGTGATGAAGCAAAATATCATCTTCAGCATCGTTTCTTCCCTTGCGGTGGTCCTGGGGCTGTTTTACTTCACTTACCGACGACTCTTGCCGACCCTCCTGATCCCCTTCATTATCCTTTACGGAACGGTTATGGCAATGGGTACGGCAGGTCTGTTCCTCTCATCCATCCACATCATTTCCTTTGCCTTCACTGCTCTCATTATCGGACTCGGCACCGATTACTCTATCCATCTCTACGACCGCTTCTACACCGAGCGTTGTGCGGGAAGGGGGAGCAGCGAGGCGCTCAGGCTAGCGGTCATCGACACAGGCCACGGCATCTTCACCGCGGCCCTGACCACGGCCATACCATTCCTGGCGCTCGTCATCTCCGATGTCCGGGCGCTCTCGGAGCTGGGGCTCCTAGTCGGCCTCGGGGTGATCTTCTCCATGTACGCCACATTTTTTTTCCTGCCTCCGCTTCTTGTTTTTGTTGAACGACGCTTCCCCCGAACAGTTTACACCCCACTCCCCTTATTCGGTTTCTCCGCTGTCTGGCGGTTTACCGGCGGTAAGAGGCTCATCATGGTATTGTTGACGGTTCTCATCCTGGTCGTCTCCCTTGTCGCCTCTCAGCGCATCTCCTTCGAAAGCGAACTGAAGAACCTCCAGCCGCGTCATTCAGAGGCGTTGCTCACCCAGGAAAAGATAGAGCGGCACCTGAGCCTGTCGCCGAAACAGATGATCGTCGCCGTGGAGGGAAAAAACCTTGAAGAGATAATGGCCCGGGGAGCGCGGATTGGGGAAAAAGCTGAACAATGCCGACAGAAGGGAGAGATTGCTTCCTTTTCCTGGTTGGGGGACGTGGTCAACGATCCCGCGGCGCAGCGGGGAATACTTGATAGTTTAGCCGGAGGAATAGATGGAAAAGTAACGGCGGAGAGGTTATATCAAGACCTTGCCAGGGAGGGATTTGTCCCGGATATGTTCCGGGGTATGATAGCAGGTTTAGCCACAATGCCGGGCACCATCGTCTCACCTGGTGAAGCGGTTGAACATTTGCGCAATTCGCCTCTGGCCGCGATGGTGAACAGGTACCTGGTTGAGCGGGACGGTCTCTATCATCTCCTCCTCTACCTCAATTACCGGGGGGATGAATTCCGCCAGGGGGCATTTCTCAAGGAGCTGGCGGCAATTGATCCGACAGCCAGGGCCACCAGCGTCGATCTGGTTAGCGGCCAACTGGCGGAAACGGTGAAGCGAAGCTTTATCCGGGGATTCACCATCGGCGGCATTCTGGTCATCCTTCTCCTCATTGTCCACTTCGAATCGCTTGCCGGCGTCTGTACCTCCCTTTTTCCCGTGCTTGCGGGGGTGATAGTCATGCTCGGCATCATGGCCGCCATTGGAATGCGGCTCAACTTCATGAATTCGATGGTCCTGGTTACCATTCTCGGCATGGGGAGCGATTATGGCCTGCAGATCCACAACCGGTTGCAGGGGGACCCATCTGGATTCCCTGAGGCATTCATCCAGTCAGGACGGGCCGTGTTCCTCTCCGCGCTCACCACTATTGTCGGTTTCGGTTCGCTTGCCTTCACCGATTACGGAGCCATGTCATCCATCGGCTGGGCCACGAATTTCGGGGTTTGCGCCACGGCTTTCTTCGCCCTTCTAGTCCTGCCGGCATTTTTCAGAAGGAACTGACGATACCCCCTCATTGCAGCCTGATACTCATTTTGAAAGCAACTCGTTGCAAGGGTTCCCAACCTAGTGGAAAAACGACACCCCGATCAGGAATTTGCTCGAATTAAGCGGTTCGTTGGGCTCGGCGGTGCCGGCATTGGAGATATGATGATAGCGGTATTCGGCCATGAGCGCCAAATCTTTCCTGATGAAATACTGGATGCCTGTTCCCCCCTGGTAGGAGTAGTCGAGCCGGGTCCCCATGGTGGGCAGCCCCAGGTCCACATAGAGTATCCCGCCCCCGGCAAAGACATACGGCACCAACTGTTCCGGCGCCGTGAATTTCCAGCTTCCCAGGATATAACCTCCTGCCATGGAGCGACCGCCATGGTCGACTGCAAGATGATACGGCAGCTCCAGCAAAAGTTCATGGCGACCCTGGTACCAGTGCCCCTTGCCGACCTCATCGGAGAGAAACCGGCCGTAACGGAGGATCATGTCGAAGGTCTCCACCTGAGTCCTGGTATCGCCGAACCCCCGGTGGGTGATGCCGTAGCCGGTGAGGAACGCGTATTCCCCTTTGGCTTCCGGGAGGATCGGCGGATCAGCGGCGGCTGCGTAGAGGGGAAGCATCAATATCATCATCAAGAATGCACCGGTCGAAAACAATCGCGTCATCACTTTTCTCTCTGCCGCATTTTCCCCTGTCATCGCCATTTCCCACCAATTGCATCATCCCTCAGGGCCTTCTTAATCGACTGGCGGTAACCATAGTTCATGGGGTAGAAAAAGTTATAGCGGGTGCCGTTGCCCCAGATCCGCTTGATGATGGAAGGATAGGAGTAGCTCTCCTTGAATGCCCACCAGTAGCCTTCCAGAAGCCGTTCCGGGGTAAGGAGCTTGGGCTGATAAACCACGTTGTGGGTGTTGTAGTTGTCCCAGTCTTGGTCGATGATCCGCCCGTCGCGAAGCATCTGCTCATAGAAGGTGGTGCCCGGATAAGGGGTGAGGATCGAGTAGTAGACCACATCGAGCTTGGCCTTGGCGGCAAATTCCACGGTTCGCTCAAAAACTCCATCATCGTCGGTATCAAAGCCGAAGATGAACGACCCCTTGACGCCGATGCCGTGGTCGTGCATCCGCTTGACGATATCCAGGTACTGCTGCGGCTTGTTCACCCCTTTGTTAATCGATTTAAGGGTCTCGGCCGAAAGAGACTCGAAGCCGATCACTATACCCATGCAACCGCTCTTTTTGCACAGGGCCAGCATCTCGTCGTCCTGGGCCATCTCGACGGAGGTCTGCCCCAGCCAGTCGAGCTTATGGGGGATGATCCTGGTCAAAAGCTCGCGGGCGTGGCGCTTGCTGCTGATGATGTTGTCGTCGTTGAAGAAGACCAGGTTGTTCCAGGCGAAACGCCCTGGAAACGGCTTGAAGCTATTGATCTCACGCTCCACATCGTCCACCGAGCGGTTGCGGAATTTCCCGCCAAATGAGCTTGTGACCGCGCAGAACTCGCAGTTGAAAGGGCATCCCCTGGTGGTCTCGACAAAATGGACCGTCAGGTAACGCTTGTCCCGGTAAAGATCCCAATTTACCAGCGGCCGGTTCTCCAGTACGGGATAGGCGCCGTCATGGCGATATGTCTGCTTCATCTCCCCGTGAGCCAGGTCGGCCAGAAGCTTGTCCCAGAGGTCCTCGGCCTCACCGATCACCACGCTGTCGCAATGCGCCAGAGCCTCGTCGGGGAGCTTGGAGACATGCATCCCTCCCATGACCACCGGGATGCCGCGACGCCGGAAATGGTCGGCGATGGCGTAGCCCCGCTTAACCACCGGGGTCATGGCGGTAATCCCGACGAGATCGGCCTCCTGTTCCAGATCGAGCGGCTCAACCTTCTCATCGATGATCTTTACGTCCCAATCGAGCGGAGTAAGGGCCGCGACCTTGAGCAGCCCCAGGTAGGGGAGGCGGAAATAGAAATCGCTACCCATGAGTCCTTTCTTACCAAGAGGGGAGATAAGCAATAGACGTTTTTTCATTGTTTATGGTCTCCTTCCTTCACCATTTCTGCTTCATCTCGAACCTGATGATATCCGGCAGGTTCCTCATAAAGGTCGAGATGCTGTGGGGAGATTTCCAGAGCATCTTAGCATAGCCAATGTGAATTCTTGCGCGACGGTAAAAACGGCTTATGAACTCGTTATAAAGATTGTCCAGCTGTTCTTTTGTCATGCCGTGGGGAACAAAGACGAAATTCAGGCAATTCATGGCAGGCCAATCCTCGGTAAACTCACCATGCTCCCTGATAGTCTCGAATACCGGCGCTCCGGGGAAGGGGGTGAACTTGGTGACGTTGATTTCATCAAGCGGCAGCGATAGGGCATAATCGATGGTGCGGCGGATTGTCATTTCCGATTCGTCTGGCAAGCCGATCATAAACAGCCCCTTGACCCGCAAACCGGCGTCCTTCACCATTTGAAGCTTTCTTCCCACTTCGTCAAGGCGGTAAAATTTGCGGTGTTTTTTCACCAACTCGGGATCGCCCGATTCGATACCGAAATTTACCTGCCAGCATCCCGAGCGCTTCAAGAGTGAAACAAGCCCGCTGTCCACGTGCTCCAGCCGGGCGATGCAGTTGTAGGTAACTGCCAACTTCCTTTGCTCAAGCAGTGCGCAGAAGCGCTCTACACGGCTCCGGTCAAAGGTGAATAGGTCGTCATAGAAAAAGACATGCCTGATGCCGAAGTCTTTATGCAGGAGGCTTAAATGCTCGACGATATATTCCGGCGAATTGAAGCGGAAGCCGCGGGAAAAGACAGAGCGGTCGCAGTAGCTGCACTGGTAGGGACAGCCGCGGCTGGAGATGATGCTGGTGTTCGGATGGGTGGGATAACTGAAGAGTGGCAGGTTGTAAGCATAGGGAAAACCGGGGAGGCGGTGATAAGCCGGAAATGGAAGAGTGTCCAAGTCTGATATATGCTCCCGCACGGACGATAGTCGCCCCCGGCCGTTTTCACGAAAACCTATTCCAGGTATTCGGACGACGTCCCGGAAATTGGCGTTAATCAACTCGTACAGCGAATTCTCTCCTTCACCTATGACCAAAAAATCGATTGCCGGAAACCGGTCGAGAAGCGATGCCCCGATCGAACAGGCATGGGCGCCGCCGAATATGAGCGGGACTTGGGGAAGGCGCTCTTTGAGGCGCTCGGCAATATGGTAACCTTCAAGAAAAGATGAAGTAGTGCAGGAAAAACCAACGGCATCCGCCTCTTGCCGCACAATTTCCGCGATCAGTTCATCAAGCGGGAGCGGTTTTGCGTAACAGTCGATGAAAGCGGTTTCAATGCCCCGCTGCTCAAGGAAGGCGGCGATACTCATCATGCCGTGTGGGGGCATGATATTGAATATCGAACTGATGTCCTTCAGGTCGCCAAGCCAGTTATTGCCGCGGGGATGAACGAATAGTACCTTCAAGCCCAGTCCTTGAGAATCACAGATTTGTTTACCACGGAAGGCTTAATGCTAGACCGTTTAAGAGAATAAATCAAATGGAAAACGCCTGTGTCATGCTTCAGGTACCCAAGCGTACAGTCACAACAAGTGGATCGCAAAGAGTCATTACCGGAAGAGTCCCGAGAGAAACTGGTTCCTGCTTTGTACTTTGTCAGTTGTTCCTGAAAAAAAGAAAAAGGAACCACTCCTCTGCCATTCATCGTACTGAAATGGAGAATCAACAGTTCCTCTCTTTGTTTCCGGAAAAAATCCCGGTAAAACGCCTATTTTTTCGCTTTGGCAGCAGGCTTTTTCGCAACTGCGGCAGCTTTCGGAGCAGCGGCCTTGGCCGGAGCAGCCTTCTTCGCTGCGGCAGCCTTCGGAGCAGCGGCCTTGGCCGGAGCAGCCTTCTTCGCTGCGGCAGCCTTCGGAGCAGCGGCCTTGGCCGGAGCAGCCTTCTTCGCTGCGGCAGCCTTCGGAGCAGCGGCCTTAGCCGGAGCAGCCTTCTTCAGTGCGGCCTTCTTAGGTGCAGCGGCTTTGGCCGGAGCAGCCTTCTTCGGTGCGGCAGCCTTCGGAGCAGCAGCGGGCTTAGCTGCAACGGCCTTCGTCGTGGCAGCTTTCTTCGGAGTGGTTGCGGCTTTCGAACCTGTTACCTTCGGCTTGGGCATGGGTCTGATCTCCTTAAGATTAATGATAGACACTTGTAACACTTAATAAACATTTTTTTCGCTTATGTCAACAATCTCTTTATATTTTCTCAGAAAATTTCTCTCACTAAGTGAATTTCACTTAGTGGCCGCGCAGCAAAAGGTCCCGCGCGACAAAGTTACATACACTCTCGAATACGCCGTAAACTGCCATCCAATGCGAGTTCACGCGTTCAGCTGGCATCGCATAGGTTCATTTTTCTCACCGCTCAATGAGAAGCCGGTTATAACTTCAATATCCGTATAGTCTGTGATTTTTGTCTGTCAGAGTGATATCCAATAAGTATGTGCGCCGGGCTGTATCTTAGTCCCGTCACCGGTAAGCAACGATTCCGGGCAGCGATCCTGTTCAAGCCGCAACGGCGCCGTTTGCCCGCTATTGCGGAGCGGCAAACGGGTGATCTCGATGAAGAAGAAAAGAGCGCTGAGGCCGTTTTTTTATTGACCTTGACCGGTTCTTGCTTTATAAACAAACATAATTTATTTTAACTTTTTGGAGCAGGAGGTAGTTATGAGTTTTATCGAACAGATCAAGGCAAAAGCTAAAAGTAATCTGCAGACAATTGTCCTTCCGGAAAGCTATGACGAAAGAATGCTTTTTGCCGCGGAGAAAGTCACAGCGCAGGGTCTGGCCAAGATTATCCTCCTAGGTGATCCCGCCAAGGTAAAGGCCGACGCGGCAGCCAAAAACGTGGATCTTACAGGTGTGGAAATCTTTGCTCCTGCCTCGTGTCCCAAACTCGATGCTTATACGGATGCCCTCGTTGAGCTTCGCAAGAAGAAAGGCCTGTCCCGTGAAGACGCCGTGAAGCTCCTGACCGCTCCGGACAACCTCTTTTTCGCCGGAATGATGGTAAAGCAGAAGGATGTGGACGGCTGCGTAGCCGGCGCCACCAGCACCACCGGCAACGTGCTCAGGTCCTCGATCCAGACTATCGGCCCCGCCCCCGGCTTGAAAACCGTTTCTTCCTTTTTTGTCATGATCACCAAGAACCCGAACCTGGGCGAAAACGGCATCCTTTTCTACGCCGACTGCGGCGCTATCCCCAATCCCGACGCCCAGGGGCTCGCTGAAATCGCCATCGCAACCGGCCGCAACATCAAGACCCTGCTCGGCGCCGAACCACGGGTTGCCATGCTCTCCTTCTCCACCAAGGGAAGCGCCTCCCATCCTGACGTCGACAAGGTCCTGCAGGCGTTGGCAATTGCCAAGCAGATCGACCCGAACATGCTGATTGACGGTGAACTGCAGGGCGACGCAGCCCTCGTTCCCAGCGTTGGCGAAAAGAAAGCGCCGGGGAGCCCGGTTGCCGGCAAGGCCAATGTACTGATATTCCCCGACCTCGACGCAGGCAACATCGCCTACAAGCTTACTGAAAGAGTCGCGGGTGCCGAAGCTTACGGCCCGATCATCCAGGGGCTTGCCAGGCAGGTGAACGACCTCTCCAGGGGTTGTTCGGTGGAGGACGTCGTCAATGTAACGGCGATCACCGCGGTGCAGTGCCAGGCGCAGTAATTTAAGAGTTTCAAACCTTGCAATAATAAGACCTGCGAGATTTATCTATTCTCGCAGGTCTTTCTTTTAGGGCCTGTAATAACAAAAGAGGCCGGCAAAAAAATTGCCGGCCTCTCTTTGTTTAATGCAACAAATCTTTTCAGCCGTGACGTACGTAATCCTTGCTGCAGAAGGTGTATTCGAAGTTCATGTGGTCGGTATAGGTGCCGTTCAGAATCCCGGCCACGTCTTCGGTGAATACCAGCTCCTCGTCGGTGGGGATGACGAATACCTTGATGGGAGAAGCGTCGGTGGTGATGAGCGCCTCTTTCCCCTTGCATGCGGCCTTGTTTCTCTCCGTGTCGAGGATAATGCCCATGTGCTCAAGGTGCTCCAAGGCCTTCTCCCGGATCTGCCAGCCGCGTTCGCCGACGCCGGCGGTGAATACTACCGCGTCGAGGCGGCCCAGGACCGCCATGTAGCTGCCGATATACTTCTTCAGGCGATATGCCTCGATATTCAGGGCGAGCTGGCAGAGGTGGTCACCCTGCTCGGCGTTGGCGATAACGTCGCGGCGGTCGGTAAAGCGCTTGGTTATGCCAAGGATGCCGCTCTTCTTGTTGAGGACGCTGTCAATCTCCTTGGCGGAGAGGTTTTCCACCTGCATCATGAAAAGAGGAATGGCCGGGTCGATGTCGCCGCAGCGGGTTCCCATGACCGCCCCTTCCAGAGGGGTGAGACCCATGCTGGTGTCGACGGAAAGGCCGTTCTTGATGGCGGTGTGGGAGACGCCATTACCGATGTGCATGGTGATGATGTTGCAATCCTTCGCCGGTTTGCCCAACAGAACCGCGGCCCGCTTGGAGACGTAGAGGTGGGAGGTGCCGTGGAAGCCGTAGCGGCGGACACCATCCTTCTCATACCATTCGTGGGGGAGAGGATAGATATATGCCTCTTCCGGCATGGTCTGATGGAAGGCGGTGTCGAAGATGGCGATGTGGGGAACATTGGGGAGGACGGCCTGGGCGGCCTCGATCCCTGCTATGTTGGGAGGATTATGCAGAGGCGCCAGGTGGGCGACCTCCTTGACGGTGTTGAGCACGCTCTCGTCGATCTTTACCGAGCAGGTGAATTTTTCACCGCCGTGGACAACCCTGTGGCCGACCGCGGAGATCTGGGTGATATCCTTGAGGACGCCGACCTCGGGGTCGAGAAGGGTCTTGGTTACCAGGTCGATGGCCACCGTATGGTTCGGGCAGTCCTGCTCCTTTTTGAACTTCTCACGTCCCGGGACTTCATGGACGATAAAGGAGCCGCCGATGGTGACGCGCTCCACCAGCCCCTTGGCGATGACCTCCTTCTTCTCCCAGTCGAAAAGCTGATACTTAACAGATGAACTACCACAGTTGATTGCGAGAATATCCATGCAAACACTCCTCCTGATATTTTTTTTAAGTGAACGAGGTCACCAACAGCAAAAATAATTCCTTAAGGATAATAATAATTAAAATACTTTTAATCAAAACGAAATGGTTCTTATAATAACCCAGAGTTGGAGCTATTGCAAGATATTTTACTAATATTTTTAATTTATGCTAATTAATCCAGCAGAGCCTTATGTTTCAGTTAATTTTGGCGCATGCGCCTGTTGCACAACGTTCGCTGTGAATATGGCAAATTGGCAAGAGCTGATTCGGGCAGCGGGGTATAAGGAGTCTTCCCGTAAGATGCCCGAGGCAGCAAGGTACCCGTAAGAGAGGCCGAGCATATCCGCCACCCCCCCCATGGTGAGATTCATCCGGACGTATTCTCTGTTGGTTGCCTGCAGAAACGGCACACAATCGTCTCCCGCGGCGATGATCCGCTCGATATGCCGCCCGTCACGTCTGATACGTGCGAGACCCAGAGTACCACAGCGATAGAGGGTGGTTGTATCTTCCACTGTCTGCATGAGACGCCCCATCATGGCGAATGATGCGGTTTTGCAGCAGCCATAACGGTCAAATGACTCCAGATATGCGGGGACCGCCTCATCAAACAGCGAGGGGAAACCGTTCTTTGCCTCCCGGACGATACCTCCGGCTCCATAGCGGGATCTTGCCTGCCGGCCATGGGTAGCGGTCTCTTCCTGACGCTCTCCGAAGAAATCCCAGGCCAAAGAGGCTATCTTGGCGCGGAGGTGACGCTCTCCAGAGGAGAGGCAGCTCCAGCGGGCAACGAGGAGGAGGCCGCTCAGGAAGAGAAACCCCTTGTGGGTATTGGTCCCTAATGCGGCAAGCATCTCATTTTCAGTCTGCATGCCGATAGCCGTCTGACAGGCGAATGGTTCCCCGGCAATGAGAGAGCGCACCAGTTCGCCCAGGTAGTCGGCAAGGAGAAGTAGTGACCGTTCCATTCGGGATAGCGACAGGTCGGGGTGGGAACCGCAATCCGCCAGGTCCACGAGTCCCGGCTTTGGAGTGAGATGGAGCTCCATTCGCGCACCAGCGACGAGGGCGCAAGCGAACCGTTCAATTTCTAAAAGGTGCAAGGAGTTCATCCGTTTTCCTTAAAACTTCTTCCGTCTCATGCCGCTGGAGACGTATACAGTCGACGGCCGCCTGGTCACAGATCAGACAGCGACGCGGCGACAAACCAAGCATGGCCCGGTCGATCTGTATGCCATTTCCGTTAAAAACATCGAAATCGACCAGACGTGCAAATGGGTACGCGGTTTCAGTTGTGATGCAGCGCCGCTTCACCCCGACAGCCTCACTATTGAGGGAGATGATGGCATACGGCCCCAGAGAATCGTTGCTCCGCACTTTATTCTCCGCATCGGGAAACTCTCTGCCAAGGCAGCGCAATGCAATGGAAAATAGCGCTTCCGCCCCTGGAGGATTCTTGTCCTTGCCCGGAATGTTCAGCGAGACAAAGACGGTGGCCAGATACCCTCCCGAAAACTGCCTCTCCAACAGTTCCTGCCGCCGGTCCCTGGCGGCGATGATCTCACTCCTTAACTTTGCGGATGACATCGATGATAGTCCCATCACGGTACTCCACAAGCCCCACTACCAAGTCCTCGAATTCAAGGGGACGCGGCTTTCCGGTTACCCGGCAGATCTCGTCACGAAGCTCCCCGATATCCTTGACCGGCGCCCGGCGCCTGGCCAGTTCCTCCTTTAATTCAACATGACGGTCATTGACGGCGATCCCCCGCTCGGTGACGATTACATCGACCGTCTCCCCCGGTGTAGTGACCGTGGTCACGGCATCTCTGATTATGGGAAGGCGCCCGCGGATGGAAGGGGCGACGATGATGGAGAGTTTTGCCCCGGCGGCGGTGTCGCTGTGCCCGCCGGTGTTGTGAAGGAGGTAGCCGTTGGATTCGGTGTTGACGTTGACGTTGAAGTCGGAGTCCATCTCGGTCGCGCCGAGGATGACGCAGTCGAGCCTGTTCACCACTGCTCCCGCATTGAACGGGTTCGCATACATATCGGCGCTGATTTCCAGGTGGTTAGGGTTTTTGCCGATGGATTGCACGGCCCTTAGGTCGAAGCACTGGACGTCGAAGAGGGTCTGGAAGAGCCCCTCCTCCAGCATGTCCACGAAATAGCCGGTAATACCCCCACAGCCAAAGCTCCCCCTGATGTTCCCCTTGCGCATGAGGGTCCGAATTTGGTCTCCCACAGCCAGGGATATCCCGCCGCTGCCGGTCTGGAAAGAGAAACCGTCCGTGAGATATCCGGACGTCTCGATAACCATTGCCGCATACTTGGCGATCTGCAGGCCGATCGGGTCGGTGGTGATCCGGGTTGTAGTGGAAACGATCTTTGCCGGATCGCCCAGAGTCTCCACCGGCACCACATAATCGACAAGGGTCTGAGGAATGCTGATTGGCGAAGCGGGGTAGGGTACCAGGTTGTCGGTAACCGCCACAACGGTCCTCGCATGGAGTGCGTCCACCATTGCGTAGCCGAGGCTTCCGCAGGCGGAGGGGCCGAACGCACCGTTCATGTTCCCATATTCATCGCAGCAAGGGGCGGCGATGAAGGCGACGTCAACCGATACATCGCCGGTGATGAGGGAACGTGCCCTGCCGCCGTGTGAACGAATGGTCACCGGGCAGTCGAGTTCCCCCTTGGAGATGAGCTCGCCGATAAGTCCGTTCACCCCGCATTCAAAACCGGTGATGACCCCCTTGCGGATGTAAGGGATGATCTCAGCATGGACCGGGTGAATGGAACTGGAGGCGATCTTGATGCCCCTGATCCCGAGGGAGTCGATCATCCGCACCACCTGATTGAGCAGATAGTCGCCGTTTCTCAACGAGTGATGGGTGGATATGGTCATACCGTCCCTGAGCCCGGCTGCTTCAATTGCCTCCTTAAGGTTGCCGAGAAGTTTTTTTTCTCCTGGGTTCACCCGTTTCAGGCCCCTTGTTGCCCGGTTGCAAGTGGGCTGAAGCAACCATGGGTCGGTGTAGGGGACCACTTTTTTACCGGCGAATGTTTCGGGGAGTATGCGCCCCAGGCTATTCCGCGCCATGGACCACCTCATCATCTACAATGCTATCAACCAAACCGTGGGCATGGGCGGTGCGCAGAACCCTGACGGCGCGCTTGACCACTGGTGCGTCTATCATCCGTCCCCCCAGGGAAATAACTCCGGTTCCCATAAGACGCGCCCGCTTTATGGCGTCGATCACCTGCAGCGCATAGTCGATCTCTTCCTGCTTTGGGGCGAAAACTTCGTGGACTACATCGATCTGTCTCGGGTTCACAAGGGATTTGCCGGTGTAGCCGAGTCTCTTGATAAGTTCTGTTTCCCTGCGCAGCCCCTCCATATCATTCACGTCGGCGAAAATGGTGTCGATTGCCTGAATGCCGGCGGCCTTTGCCGCCCACAATACTCTGGTGCGGGCGTTGAACAGTTCTTCACCTCCGGCGGTCCGCTCGATCTCCATGCTGGCGGTATAATCCTCGGCGCCGAAGGCGAGGGCAAAGACCCTGTTCGAGGTGCGCGCAATACCTTTGGCGTTGAGGATGCCGAGGGCGCTCTCGATGGAGGGGAGGATGCGGAAACGGCCGATATCCAGTTCCAGTTCCTCTTCGAACTCGGTGAGGAGGGTGTCGAGCCGTTCTACTATCTCCGGGGTATCGGCCTTGGGAAGCCGGATCCCATCGGGTAGCGCAGGCAGCACCACCTTGAGGTCATCATAACCCCATTTGCTGTCAAGGGGATTGATCCGCACCAGCACTTCCTTGTTGCGCTCCGTATAATTTTCCAGGAAGCGCTTCACCAGGATGCGGGCGGCATCCTTCTCGCTCAGCGGGACTGCGTCTTCCAGATCGATGATGACCCCGTCGCAGTGAAAAAGCGGGATATTCTGCAGCATGGAAGGCATATTGCCCGGCACATAGAGTAGGGACCGGCGCAGTTGGAAATCGGCCATGAACTCATTCCTCGCTGATGTAGATGGTTGGTATGCCGCCAATCTTCGAAACATGTCGCGCCACTCCCTCAACCAGCAACTCGGTAAGCACGATCTCGCAGGTGGCAAAGACCTCAGCATTGTACAGATGGCCGCCCACCACCTCGCCGGAAGATTTCGCCGCCAGGATGTGGAGGTGAAAGTCGAGCAGCGATTCTTCGCCCGGGACTATATTTCCCACAAGGCCAAGCAGCTCCAGAGGCCCCTCGAATTCGTGAATATTAACGCGCGGAGCGGTTATGGGAAGCTTGGCGCCGGTTTTGATGCCGCGCAGGCGGACATTTTTCACGGAACCGACCGCCGAAACGATAACCGCATTTCGAACGTCGGCAAGATGCGCGAACTCAAGGAGGCGCATGGTAAGGCTCTCTCCGGGGATGATCTTTATGATGAAGCGTCTCCCGTGATCGCACTCCTTATACCAGAGCCCTTCCATCTACTCCTCCCCGGACCGATTAAGCGCTGCCTCAAGCCGCGCCTCTATGGCATAGTCCAGCGCCCCCCGGTCGGTGACGCGGATGTTTCCCGAGGTCACTTGACGGGCGGCGAGGACAGCGTCGATCCTTGCCCGGATCAGATGTTCGAACTGCTTCTTCACCGTGGAATCAATTTCCACCTTAAGCTCGTCCGCCGGTTCGACGAAGACCATCAGGTCGCTAGACTGCATGGTGCCTGCCTGTGCTTTCTTCATTATCTTCATTCAATGCCTCCCGTTGCTTTTCCGGAGTTTTTCCAGGACCGGGGCGGCGGCGGCGGAGCCGAGATAAGCCAGGGTCGTTGGTGGAACATATTTATCAAGGGGAGAAAGGACATCATCCTTCAGCAATTCCCTGACCCGCGAGGCGCTGATTACACCGTCCGAGGTCTCTTTCCGCTCTATCTCCACGGCATCAATCCCATAGACCGGGAGAAGCCGTTTCATTGTCTCGTTATAGCTGCATGTAACGGCACAGAAGGGTTCGGTTCCAAAAAAGCGTCTGGAAATCCCGAAGAATGGGGCGATCCTGGAAGCAAACAGGGCCAGGTCCAGTTCCATTTGAATCTGGACAATGTGATCAGCACCCTTCAGAAAATATGTGGGAAAGGTAACGCTGCTTATGGCGTAAAATGAGGTGTCGATGAGCAGAACATTAGAGAGATCCCTCACCTCTTCATTGACAAGACGGAACCGGACATCGAAAGGAAAGACAGAGCGATCTTCCCGCACTACGAAGATATAGAGATGGTCAACCTGACCGGCTGCCGTTTCCACAAGGTGGCGGTGGCCGAGGGTGAACGGGTTGCAATTCATTACGACTGCACCGTTCAGACCCTCCCGGACAAGGTGGCGGTGGGATGAGAGCCAGCGTTCCAAACCTCTGCCATATTCCAGGAGCGCCACGCGACCATGGCTTGTCAGTAGAGAGAAATTCAGCACCTCGAATGAAACGGCATACTCCGGTTTGGTGAATACAAAAAGTGAATCGAATCCGGCGGCAAACCCGCGACCTACCAGAAACGTCGTGATCTCGCCAAGGAGCGGTCCATGTTGCCGCGATTGCTCCACGGCGATCATTTTAAGGATGTTGCCGGCCCTGGCGCCGACGGCAACGAGTTCACCTCCATCGTGAACACCTACCAGATCATCATACCCTTCTTCGAAGGCAAGGCCGTTTCGCTCCAGGAAATCCCGCGCCTCCATCAAGTCGGGGGCAAAAGCCAATTCCATAACCATGCCTTAATTCTAGCATAGCGGGGATGCATACACAAATATTTTACCTGGGGAGATCACATGAAAGAATTTAAATTTAATTAAGATTGCAAAAATTACGATACCTGCTAGAATACTTCGCAATAATGAATTTCGATTTTCATAACAAAAGGAGAACGTCATGCCGAAGTATGTAATCGAGAGAGAAATCCCCGGAGCAGGTAACATCCCTCCTAATGACTTGCAGGCCATTTCCCAGAAATCCTGCAGCGTTCTGAATGAACTGGGCCCGCAGATCCAGTGGGTGCAGAGCTATGTTACCGATGACAAGATTTATTGCGTGTATATAGCGCCGAACAAGGAAATGGTGCTGGAACATGCCAAAAAAGGCGGCTTCCCCGCCAACAGTGTAGCTGAAGTAAAAACGATGATCGATCCGACAACCGCTGAATAACCGGTTGCCGGCCACTAACGGCGAGTGACCGGCGACCAATGACCAACATCTTCTTGAGAGAATAGGAAGGGCCTGCTATGTGGTGGCAGGCCCTTTTTATTTGAGGCTCTTGCAAAACTACTGCGGGGCCGGTCTGCTATGTTGCCGCTCGCTCGGAAGCTCAACGTACTCGCATGTACGTCTCGCTTCCTCTCTCGCTTGCGCCTTGCATCCCGGCCTCCTCAAGACGTTTTGCAAGAGCCTCATAAAATATCCGATAATCACCTGCTGCTTTTCAACTTCTTTTTCTGCTTGAGTGATTTTTTCAGGCGCCTTTCCGCAAGGGCGATAAGCATCTGATGACTGCCGTCGATGATCCCTTCGTCAACCGGTATACGCTGGATATAAGAGCCGTCACTCTGCATGTCCCACGCTGAGCGCTGGTCGGCGGCGTAGGTGTCAAAAATCATCCTAAGTTCACGGGTCAGATCCGGAGACTCGACAGGACAAAGGATCTCCACACGCGCCTCCAGGTTTCGCTTCATGGCGTCGGCCGAAGAAATGAAATATTCTTCCGCGCCGCCGTTTTTGAAGTAGTAGATGCGGGCATGCTCCAGAAAACGTCCCACTGTGCTGATGACGCGGATGTTATCCGACAGGCCGCGGATTCCCGGCCGCAGGCGGCAAGTGTCGCGCACAAACAGGTCAATCTTTACTCCGGCCATCGAGGCGCGGTACAGCGCCTTAACGATGTCTCCATCCTCCAGGGCATTCATTTTGAATTGAATGAGGCCATCCTTTTTTTCAGCCTGCAATATGATTTCACGTTCAATCCTAGACAAAAGCGCCATTTTCAGGAGCTTCGGGGAGGGAACCAGTTTGCTGTAGCTACGCTTGGTCATGTATCCGGTGGTCAGGTAATTGAACAACTCGGTCGAATCCTGGCCGATGGTCGGGTCGCAGGTGAGCATTCCCACGTCGCTGTAAATTCGGGCCGTCTCGGCGTGGTAATTGCCGGTGCCGATGTGGACGTAGCGCCGCAGGCCGTCGTAATCCTGGCGCACTACCAGGATGACCTTGCTGTGGGTCTTGAGCCCCACCACCCCATAGGTGACATGGACGCCTGATTCTTCCATTAGCTCCGCAAGACGGATATTGGTCGCCTCATCAAACCTCGCCTTAAGCTCCACCACAACCGCCACCTGTTTGCCGTTCTGCGCCGCCTGCAGCAGGGCTTCTATTATACGGCTCTGGCTGGATGTGCGATAGAGAGTCATCTTGATACAGCGCACCTTGGGATCGGTGGCGGCCTCTCTCAGGAAACGCTCAACCGAGGTGGAAAAAGACTCATATGGATGCTGGAGCAGGACCGGTCCGGCATTGCGAATGTTGTGGAAGATGTTGTATTGTCCCTGCAACATAGGATTGTCAATGGGGTGATGGGGTGGATCGTGAAGGCGGGGATAGTCCAATCCAACCAGTTCGAACAGGTCGCGCATGGCCAGCATTCCCTTGACCTCGAAGACATCGTTCTCCTCGTCCAGTTCCAGTTCCGCAGCCAGCCGGCCGCGGTGGAGCGGCTCCATTCCCTGGACTATCTCCAGACGAACGATGGGAGCGAACTTGCGTTCCTTCAATTCGGATTCGATCATTGCCATCAGATCGTCGGCCTCTTCCTCATCCTTTTCGGTATTGGCGTTGCGGGTAACCCTGAATATCTCGCTGGCTACAATCTCCATGCCGGGGAAGAGGAGGTCGAGGTTGTTCATCATTACGTCTTCCAGGGGAATGAAATGGTCCCCCTTTCCCACCCGGATGAAACGGGGCGTTCCCAGCCCGACCGGCGCCTTTACCCGCGCCAGGGAAGTTTCGCGCGCCTTGGGATAGCGCAGGGTCACCAGAAGATTGAGGGAGAGGTTAGAGATGAAGGGAAAGGGGTGGGCCGGGTCTATGGATTGGGGTGTCAGAAGCGGGAATATGTTGGCATAGTAATGATCGCGGAGTTCCTTCTTCTCCTTTGCCGTCAGGAGTTCATAATGCTTGATGACAATCCCCTTCTGCTCCAGAAGCGCCCTGACTTCGCCAAAGGCGGCCATCTTGCGGGCGTTGATATCCCTTATGACGGTGTGGCACTCCTGTACCTGCTGGCGCGGGGTCCTGCCGTCGAGGCTCAATTCGCGCACGCCGGCGCCTATCTGCTGCTTGAGACCGCCGATCCGTTTCATGAAGAATTCGTCCAGATTGTTGCTGACTATCGCAATGAATTTAAGCCGTTCAAGGAGCGGTGTCCGTTCGTCTTCGGCCTCATGCAGGACGCGGCGGTTGAACTCCAGCCAGGTCAGCTCACGGTTCAAATACCATTGGCTGTCGCACAGATCGAAACTGCTATCGACCCGGGGCGGAGCGGCATTTTTCTTTTTCATGGCACTTTTTGTTTTGGCGCCCTTCAGCATGACAACCTTGGGCCTGGCAATTTTTATATCGCCGGCAGTGTCAGCCGCTTTGGTATTCGCATCCGGACTTTCTTCGATTAGTTCGGCTTTCCGCTTGACTGTTTCACTCTCTTCCACGAGGAATCTCCTTTACACTATCCAGCAACGCTTGCACTTTCCTGACCAGGTCCAAAGGATGAATGGGCTTAATGAGTACTTCTTCCCTGTTATCTAGAATCCCCCTGTCCTGGAGCAGATCCGGGCTGTAGCCGCTCACAAACAGGATCCTGACGTCAGGCCGGATTTTCCTGATCTCCTCATACGCCTCTTTGCCGCTTTTTCCAGGCATGATCATATCCATGATGATAATAGCTATTTTATCATAGTTTGTCTTGAATTTTTCGACCGCATCCATACCGTCGACAGCAAGGATCACTTCATAGCCGAAATTTGTCAAGACCGAATTTGCCAATTCCCTTATGGATGCGTCATCTTCCGCCACCAGAACCGTTTCGGTCCCCATTTTCGGGAAATCAAAAACCGTCTCTTCTTCGTCATCGGAATGTTCTTTAAATACCTGAGGGAAATAAATACGGAAAACCGTGCCCTTATCCGGCTCACTATAAACATTTATATAGCCGTTATGCTGCTTGACGACCCCGTATACTATGGAAAGGCCCAGGCCGGTCCCCTTTCCCACTTCCTTGGTGGTGAAAAAGGGCTCGAAGATTTTATTACTTGTTTCAGCATTCATACCTTTTCCGGTATCCGATACGGAGATGACGGCATATTGCCCCGCGACACCATAGCCATACGCGTGGATGAAGCTCTCATCAATTGCCTGAAGTTCTGTTTCTATGGTAAGTATACCACCGTTCGGCATGGCGTCCCTGGCATTGGCCGCCAGGTTCATCAATACTTGTTCGACCTGACCGCGATCGCCGAAAATATTGAGCGGATTTGCAGAAAGAACGATTTTTAATTCAATATCCTCGCCGATAATCCTGGTGAGCAATTTACCCACATTCGAAACCACCTCATTCAGGTTGACAGTCTTGGGGCTCATAATCTGTTTCCGGCTGAAGGCGAGAAGGCTCCTGGTCAGATTGGCCGCACGCTCCGCCGCCGCGTAGATCTGATCAATATCGGACCTGAAGGGCGCATCCTTTCCTATCTTCATCTGCAGGACGCTGCAATGGCCATATATGGCCGTGAGGATATTATTGAAGTCATGGGCCACCCCTCCGGCAAGCTGGCCGATAGCCTCCATCTTCTGGGAATGGCGGAGTTGTTCCTCCATCTGCTTCCGTTCCGTAATATCCTGATTCATACCGATCATCCGGATGGCCTTGCCGTCTCCATCCCTGATTATCATGGCGTTGCTCTTGATGAATTTCACCTTCCCGTCCGGAAGCACAATCCGGAATTCGAAATCATATTCCTTCTCCCCGCTCAATGCCGCCCTTGTTTTTTCAAGAGCCAATGCCAGGTCATCCGGATGCAAACTCTTCTCCCATTTTTCACGACTCATCCGGAATGTATCCGGTGAGACCTCGTAGAGTTCGAACATCCGTTCATTCCAGATCAACACGTCGTTAACTATGTCCCAGTCCCAGATCCCCAGATGCCCTGCGGCTGTCGCGAGCCGGAGTCGCTGGGTAACCTCCTTAAGCTCAGCCTGGGCAAGCTTGCGTTCGGTTATGTCAAGCACCGTCCCGATGACGCCGATGATCTCTCCTTTCGTGTTCCTTAAAGGCACGCATGTGTCCGAAATCCAGCATATAAGACCGATTTGGGACGATTGGAAGGGAAAGTCGACAGAGGCAAGCGTCTGACCGGACAACGCCTTCCGGATATTTTCGATAACCCCCGTTTCTCGCAGAAATGGAAAGATTTCCAAGGGATGCCTGCCGATCACCTCGTCAGCCTTCTTGCCGCTCAGTCTTTCCATGAACGGGTTCCATGCGAGGTAGCGCATATCACGGCCATAGACAATAATCCCTTCCTCGGCGCTATTGATGACCTGCCGGTTGAACTGGCTCGATTCCAGAAGCGCCTCATCAACCCTCATCTTTGCCAGTGCAATCGCCACATAGGCAACCAGGTCTTCATACAGCGCAATCTTTTCAGCGGTAAAACGTCCCCTGCGCCGGTCATTGAACTGAAACAGGCCGAATGTTTCGCCGTGGGAGCGGAGCGGGACCAGGGCCACCGATTCATATCCCTCGCCGTTGCAGCGGCTGAGCGTCTTTGTCTGCCGTTCCCCGTCCGTAGTGCTTGCCAGCAGTTCGGTGGTGCAGCTCGACCAGAAACTTCCGCGGCGGGTGAAGAATGGTTTTGAAGGATCGAAACGGCCGGAGAGAATGTTGCCGCACATGCAGGCGTAGGCCGGGTGGCCCACATTGTTGCGGACCATCTCTCCAGCCTGGTCAAAGGCGCAGAGGCTGTTCTCAAGCTTTACGAATTCTTCGGCAAAGCCGCTCGTTTCGTAATATGGGAAATCCTCACCCTCCTTCAGCCGTACCCCGACCGCCTCGCAGCCGGTGAGGTTATGGAAGAAGCCGGTCAACTCCCGCATCAACTCCCGCTTGCTGTCGGCCTCGTTGCAGACGCGCAAAAGTTCGATAGTGGCTTCCCGCGCCTCCTCGCCCCGTTTGCGTTCGGTGATGTCCTCGCACACCGCAACAAACTCCCCCTCGGCAGGACAGTAAATGACGAACGAGTACCAGATATCCAGCGCCGCCAGATAATGTTCCCAGCTTTCAGGTTTACCCGTACGGGCCACCCGGCCGAAAATTTCCAACGATTCCGGGTTGTCGCGGCAATAACCGGGGATGACATCACTGATCCTTTTCCCCAACACGTCCTTTAAACCGGTGAACCTCTCAAAAGCCGGGTTGACCGCAAGATACTTATAATCCACCGGGACCCCGTCCTGAAAGATCATGCGGCAGTGGGCGTAGCTGTCCTGCATATTCTCGAACAGGGAACGATATCTCTTTTCGCTCACCCGCAGTTCTTTCTCGATTCCTCTCGTTTTTTGGATTTGCCGGACGATAAGTTGATACAGGAGCGCCGAGGTCACGACAATGAAGAGAAAACCCTTGAAGACCGAAATACGGACGATTATTGCCGGGTCCCGTACTAAAATGCCCAGGATTTCATCGGAAAGGTAAATCCACAAGGCGGCGAACAGCACATAGATCGCGATAATCCGCAGAGCGGTAAGGCGATCTGCCCGATCAAGTGGATATTTCATGACGTCTCCGGGACGCTACGTCGAACAGCTTGTCGCCAAGCATGTGAGGCTGGTCCTTTAAATGCAAGCAGGATTTCCTGCCACTTAATTCTATCAGGAAACCGGGGAGAAATCTCGCGGTGAATCTTGTTATCAGAAATAAAAAAACCGTGCCTGAGCGCCGGAACAGTCTTTATCAGCCATGCCTATCCATGAATCGTGCAGCTTCGTCCATTGTGGGGAGCGCGCTTCTGCCGCCGAGTTTGCGGGTATTCAGCGCCGCGACGGCGCTTGCCAATGCGGCGCATTCCTTCAGATCCAGGCCGCTTACGATCCCGTGCAGAAACGCGCCGTGGTATGCGTCTCCGGCTCCGGTGGTATCCACCGGTAGGCCGATTTTAACCGCCGGCTGATGAAAGGCCTTCGTGTTATGCGAAAAGAGCCAACTCCCATCGACACCGGCGGTAACCACAACGATTTCCGGTCCCGCATCGAGCAGCCTTCTCGCGGCTGTTCCCAGATCGAAAGCCCCGGAAAAGGCGTGCGCAAACTGCCGGGCGACTATGCATATGTCGGTAAGGGCGATAAGCTCAGGGATACCCTCACGGTAGCGGTCGGCGCCGCCGTCGAAAGAGACCTTGACTCCATGCGCCCTGGCCAGTTGCGCGGCTTTAAGAGACGCGTTCCAGTGACGGCCGTTCAGGTGGAGAAATTTGGCTTCCTTAATGACATCTTCCGGCACTTCATCCGGGTGGAGTTCTCCAGTTTCACCGGGGGAAAAGATGATGGTCCTTGCCCCGTCGCGCTTGCGGACGAGGATTGAGGCGATGGATGATCTGCAACCGGACGCAATGCACATCCAATCGGTCGAAACATTTTCTTTCCTGAACTCATTGAGAATAAGCCTGCCCCGCCAGTCATCACCTATCTTGTCCAGCATCGCAGTCCGGGAGCCGAGTCTTGCCAGCGTCACCATCGCTGTGGCTATTGGCCCGCCACCCTGAAGAGCGCAGTCGTGAGCATGCTGCACGAGTTCCTTGCCTGGCAGCTCATCCACGATCATAAGAAGATCGAGCGAAGATACGCCCAGGCCGACTACGTCGAATTTCTTGCCGGATTCCATAACGTTATAATTTCCCTTTGTCCGGAATCACTTTTTAAGATCTATCCCATAGCTCTTGATCTTTCGATGCAGGTTGCTTCGCTCCAGTTCGATGGCCTCGGCCGTCTTGGTGATGTTCCAGTCGTTCTCCTCAAGTTTCTGGATGATGAACTCCTTTTCAAACTCCTCACGGGCTTCCCGCAATGAGGCGAATTCCTGCATGCTCCCCATCTTGCCCATGACTATCTCCCGAGTCGTCTCGCCGGCTGTGATATAGTCGGGAATATGATTCAAGGTCACCGTGCCGCCGGGGGTCATTATAACCAGCCGCTCTATGAGGTTTTTCAGCTCCCGCACGTTTCCCGGCCAGTCGTAGTTTTTCATCAGCACCATCACCTCGGGGACTATCACCTTCCGTTCCCGCCCTTCCCTGCGGCTGAAGAGATCGAGAAAGTGCTCGACCAGAAGAGGAATATCATCTTTCCTCTCCCGGAGAGGCGGGACCTTGAATGGGATCACGTTTAACCGGTAAAAGAGGTCTTCGCGAAAGTTGCCGGCACGGATCTCATTATCAAGGAGTTTGTTGGTGGCGGCGATGACCCGAACATCGACCTCCACGGTTCGCGTTCCTCCTACCCTCTCGAATTTACGCTCCTGGAGGATGCGCAGGACCTTCGCCTGGGTCTTGAGCGACATATCTCCGATCTCATCCAGGAAAATGGTGCCTCCGTCTGCAAGGTCGAACTTCCCCTTTTTTTGCGCCACCGCACCGGTGAAGGCGCCTTTCTCATGGCCGAACAGCTCTGATTCGATCAATTCCTCCGGGATGGCGGCGCAGTTGACCTCAACGAACCGTTTTTCGCGGCGCTGACCATAATTGTGGATGGAGCGAGCCACCAACTCCTTTCCGGTGCCGTTTTCGCCGGAAATGAGTACCGAAGCATTGGAGGGGGCAACGATTCTGATCTGCTCCACAAGTTTTCTCATCGCCTGGGAAATGCCGATCATCTCGTTGTCTTTCTGCACCATGCCGCGCAATGAGGCGTTTTCCTCCCGCAGGAGGTTCACTCCCAAGGCGTTGTGCACCGTGATGATTACCTTTTCCAGGGAGAGGGGTTTTTCGATGAAATCGTACGCCCCCAGTTTGGTGGACCTTACCGCAGTCTCGATTGTCCCATGTCCGGACATCATGATCACGGTCAGCCGCGGATCGAGATCCTTCAGCTTCCTGAGCGTCTCCAGGCCGTCCATGCGGGGCATCCAGATATCGAGAAGAACCAGGTCCGGTGTCTCCTGATGGGCGATTTCCAACGCCTCGACACCGTCCATGGCGAAGAGGGTCCTATACCCTTCGTCCTCCAGGATTCCGCCCAGGGATGTGCGAATGCTCTCTTCATCGTCAACTATCAGTATCGTTTCGTCCATGAGTAACCTCAGGCATGAGGTACGAGGTAATAGCACAAAGGTAAAATCCTATTACCCATTACCTTTAACCTATTCCTGCTTCCTTTGCCAGTTCCCGCCAGGCAGGGAGGCTTCGTTCTATCATCCCTTTGTCCACGCAGTAGGCGATCCGGAAATAGCCCGGCGCGCCGAAACCGGCGCCGGGGACGACCAGGATGTGGTGCTGCTGGGCCATCCTGACGAACTCGATATCTTCCCCGATTGGGGAGTGCGGGAAGAGATAGAAAGCGCCAGCGGGGCGCGTCATGCGGAAACCCATTTCCGTCAGGTTTTTGTAGAGGATGTCCCGCTTTTCCTGGTATTCGGCGATATCGACCGTGACCCTTTGCAGCTTTGTTACCAACCGCTGCATAAGCGCGGGCGCGTTGACGAAGCCGAGTGTCCTGTTGGCGAAGATTGCCCCTTCCATGAAGAGGTCCACATGGGCCATGGCCGGGTTCGCCGCCAGATATCCGATACGTTCGCCGGGAAGCGCAAGGTCTTTGCTGTGGGAGGTGACGACGATTGCGTTGTCCACATGAGGGAAGATATTCGGTGCTGTTACACCATCATAAGTGATGCGGGCGTATGGCTCGTCGGAAATGACATATATCTGTCGTCCGAGTTCACATTCCTTGCGTCGCAGCATCTGTCCGAGCATTTCCAGGCTGGAGGCGGGATATACAGTACCGGTCGGGTTATTGGGGGTATTGATAATGACGGCCCGGGTCTTTTCGCCAATGGCTGCCTCGATAGCGGAAATGTCCAGCTGGAAGGTCTCCTGATCTGTCCACGCAACTTTGGGCACGCCTCCGTGATTATCGATGTAGAATTTGTACTCCACGAAAAAGGGGGCGAGGATGATTACCTCTTCCCCTGGATTCAGGATGGTCTTCAGTGCCACGTTGAGTGCGCCGCTCGCGCCGCAGGTCATAATCACATGGCTTCCCTTCACTTCCAGGCCGGAAGCTTCGGCAAGTACTTCGGCCACCGCTTCCCTGCTCTCCGTATAACCGGCATTGCTCATATAGCGGTGCATCCCGGGCAATTGATCCGTGGCAAGCGCGCGAAGCTGCGCGCTGAATTCCGGCGGCGGCTCCACATTAGGATTACCCAGGGTGAAGTCAAAAACATTGTCCGCGCCATGGATCTTTCTTAACCGTTCCCCCTCTTCGAACATCTTCCTGATCCATGAAGCGCTTTCAATGAATGACTCTATTTTTGTTGCGATGGCCATGAAAAACGACTCCTTTCAATTTTCGGCATTTCACATATTTAGCATATTATTCGGCAACGGGGCAAGGGGATAAATAAAAAGCCTGGAAGCTTACGCTTTCAGGCTTTATCTGTTCAAGAGGTCTCTTCCCGGTAACTTTGCGGAGAAGAGTAGATTCATATCGGCGGTTTTATTGTTTCCCTTTTTTAAGATCAATCAGTATCAGCTTTGCAACCGCCTTGAGGGTTTCGAAAACCCCTTCGCCGGTAGAGGCACAGGCTTCAAAATCGGGGACGTGGGTTAGGTTAAGTTCACGACGCAGTTCTTCAACAGAGATGAGATTGGGAAGGTCTCGCTTGTTATACTGTATAACAAAGGGGAGTTTGTCCAGATCATAACCCTGTTCGATAAGATTTTCCCTCAGGTTTTCAAGAGACTCGAAGTTGGCGTCCATCCGCTCTTCCTGTGAGTCAACGACAAAAACAACCCCGTCCACGCCTTTGAGGATGAGCTTTCTCGATGCGTCGTAAAAGACCTGTCCAGGCACCGTGTAAAGGTGGAACCTGGTTTTGAACCCACGTATCTCGCCGAGCGCAAGGGGCAGGAAGTCGAAAAAGAGGGTCCGCTCAGTCTCAGTGGCAAGGCTTATCATCTTCCCCTTTGACTCAGGTGCAGTTTTCTGATACACGAACTGCAGATTGGTGGTTTTTCCGCAAAGCCCGGGGCCATAATAAACGATTTTACAGTTTATTTCGCGGGAGGCGTAGTTGATGAATGACATCCTACATATCCTCTAATCAACTGAACAGGTTATCAATATCGTCGTCGGTTATTTCTGCGAAGGGGAAATCGGTTTCACCGCTTTTTTCCTTTTCTTCCGCTTTCTGCATAAGCCTGTCGAAAATGGCGGTCAGCTCTTCGGAAGCCTTCTTGACCCGAAGCCGCACCAGCCCCAGTGATGACCTGGTGTCGAAAAGCACCACCAGAATTACCCTGCCGGCAACAATGGAGATGTGCAGGTTGTCCTTTTCTCCTTCATGAAACAGGATTGAGAACTCTTTTTCCCCTATTAATTTCGCCAAACCGCCGGTGGCGGCGATATTCCCCGCAGTGAGCGATGCCAGTGAGGTGGTGTCGAAACGTTCGGTTTCCCCGACTCCGGAGATCAACTGGCCGTTTTTATCGACCAGGAAAATCACCTTGGAGTTGGCCTCTCTCAGGAGCTTGTCCATGACAGCGTTTATCTGTTTAAACTCCTCATCGTACATCACCATGAGAGGATTTGACATTAATCGCTCCTTGTGCTGCGCGAATATTTTTCGACAGAAGTTTCCTTATAGCAGAAATATATTGTTCTTTCAAGATTATTAAGAGTTTTCATAATAATAAATAGATTAAAAAAAGCTCCGACGGAAAAACCGCCGGAGCTTTCGTCATGGGAAAAGGAGGCCGTTACTCTTTGTTGACAGGACAAACAGTGAACGTCATGGCCGCCATTTTTTCATAAAGATCGAAGCGGCGCGCACTCCAGTCGGCGGCTTGCTGCATGAGCGCGGCGGCGTCCTTCGGGTTGTTCTTCTTGAGCACGCGGTAGCGGTTCTCGTTCAATGCGTATTCGTCGAAAGCAATAGTCGGTTTCTTGCTGTCCAGCTGGAGTGGGTTCTTCCCAGCGCAGGCAAGGTCGGGATTGTAGCGGAAGAGAGTCCAATAGCCACTGGAGACCGCCTTCTTCTGGGCATCCACTCCGCTGGTCATGTCGATGCCGTGGGCAATGCAGTGTGAGTATGCGATGATCAGGGAGGGGCCGTCGTAGGCCTCTGCTTCGAGAAACGCCTTTATGCACTGGTTCGGGTTGGAAAGGGAGACCCTTGCCACGTAGACGGTGCCGTAGGCCATGGCGATCATCCCCAGGTCTTTTTTCGGCATAGGCTTTCCGCCTGCGGCGAACTGGGCAACGGCGCCGAGCGGGGTGGATTTGGATGCCTGGCCGCCTGTGTTGGAATAAACTTCGGTGTCGAGAACCAGCAGGTTTACGTTTTTCCCGGAGGCAATGACATGGTCAAGGCCGCCATAGCCGATGTCATAAGCCCATCCGTCCCCGCCGACGATCCAGACCGATTTTTTCACCAGGTAGTCGGCTATTGTAAGGAGCCGCTTGGCATTCTGGTCGGGACATTTGGCGAGGGCTTGCTTGAGCGTTTCAACCCGCGCCCGCTGCGCTTCGATGCCGGCCTGGGTTGATTGGTCGGCGTTTATGATCTCTTCAATAACCCCCTTTATCTCACCGCATGATGCGCTGGGACAGTCGGAGGCCTTTTCGAGTATTTCCAGGGCCGCCACATGAAACTTGTCGACAGTGAGCCGCATGCCGAAACCGAACTCGGCGTTATCCTCGAAAAGGGAGTTGGACCAGGCGGGGCCGCGGCCATCGGCCCGTTGGGCCCACGGGGTGGTCGGCAGGTTCCCCCCATAGATGGAAGAGCATCCGGTGGCGTTGGCGATGAGTGCACGGTCGCCGAAAAGCTGGGAAAGAAGCTTAAGATATGGGGTTTCGCCGCAACCGGCGCAGGCCCCGGAAAATTCAAAGATCGGCCGGATCAGCTGAGAGCCGCGAACCGTGTCCAACTTAACCGCGGTCGGGTCCACATCCGGGATAGTGAGAAAAAACGCAAAATTTTTGGCTTCCTGGGTGCGGAGCGGTGGTTGTGGATGCAAATTGATCGCCTTGTGGTTCGGGTCTTCCTTGCTTTTGGCCGGACAGCTGTGGACGCAGGCGCCGCAGCCCGTGCAGTCCTCGGGGGCCACCTGGATGGTGAACTTCTTACCCTTCATTTCCGGGATCTTGCACTCGGTCGACTTGAAGGAGGCCGGGGCGCCCGAAAGATGAGATTCGTCATACGCTTTCATGCGGATGACGGCATGGGGACAGATGAAGGAACATAGGCCGCATTGAATGCAAAGACCTTCATCCCAAACCGGGATCTCGATGGCAATATTGCGTTTCTCGTACTGGGAGGTGGCCGTCGGGAAGGTGCCGTCGGCCGGCATCCGGGAAACCGGCAGGGTGTCGCCTAATCCGGCGATGATGGGCGCGGTAGTCTCCTGGACGAATTTGGGCGCCGTGGCGCTAACCACGAGGGGCTTCTTGATGGTACTGGTCACTTTTTTCGGCACCATGACCTCGGCCAGGTTGTTGAGGCCTGCTTCAACAGCCTGAAAGTTCATCTGCACGATCTTTTCGCCCCCCTTGCCGTAGGTTTTCTTGATTGCATCTTTGATATGATCCAACGCGGTCTCCAGGGGGATGATGTTGGATATCTTGAAGAAAGCGGTCTGCATAATGACGTTGATACGGGGGCCGAGACCGATATCCTCACACAGTTTGACGGCGTTGATCACGTAAAACTTCAGCTTCTTGTCAATGATCTGCTTCTGTACATCGGCCGGCATCCTGTCCCAGACATCGGTATGGTCGAAGGGGGAGTTGAGAAGGAAGGTGGCCCCTTCCTTCGCCTTTGCCAGCATGTCGTACTTCTCCAGGAATGAGAAGTTGTGGCAGGCGACAAAGTCGGAGGAGTCCACCAGGTAGGGGGCGCGGATGTACTTTTTGCCGAAACGGAGGTGTGAAGTGGTCATGGAGCCGGCCTTTTTGGAGTCGTAAACAAAGTAGGCCTGGGCATTGTTTTCGGTCAACTCGCCGATGATCTTGATGGAGTTCTTGTTGGCGCCGACGGTGCCGTCGGAGCCGAGACCATAGAACATCGCCTGATAAACCCCCTCGGCCGGATTGCGGAAGGAGGGATCATAGTCAAGGCTGCAGCCGGTTACATCCTCGATTATACCGACCACAAAGTGGTTTTTCGGTTGGGCGGTGTTCAGGTTGTCGAAGATGCTTTTCACCATGGCCGGGGTAAACTCCTTGGAACCGAGGCCGTAACGGCCGCCGACTATAAACGGATAATCCTTGAATTTTGACTTTTTCTCGGCCATTGCCTCACCGATCGCGGTACGGACATCCAGATAAAGCGGCTCGCCCAGTGCGCCCGGCTCCTTGGTCCGGTCAAGAACGGCGATCTTCTTGACGCTCTTCGGCAGGGCGGCAATGAACGCATCGATGGGGAAGGGTCGATAGAGGCGAACCTTGATAACTCCGACTTTCTCTCCATTGGCGGCCAGGTGTTCCACGGTTTCGTGGACCGTGTCAGCCCCGGAGCCCATGACTACGACGACCCTTTCGGCATCGGGAGCGCCCACATAATCCACCGGCTTGTACTGTCGGCCGGTCAGCTTGGCGAAATGGTCCATCTCTTCCTTGACAATGTTAACGCAGGCCGGGTAGTAAGGATTGACGGTCTCGCGTCCTTGGAAGTAGACATCCGGGTTCTGGGCCGTGCCGCGCATCTCTGGATGGTCCGGAGAGAGGGCGCGAGCCCGGTGGGCGGCAATCAGGTCGTCGTCCAGCATTGAGCGCATGTCGTCAAAGGTCAGTTCCTCCACCTTGAGGACCTCATGGGAGGTTCGAAACCCGTCAAAAAAATGGAGAAACGGCACACGTGAGCGAAGAGTCACCGCTTGGGAAATCAGGGCAAAGTCCATGACCTCCTGGGAGTTGTTGGAACAGATCATGGCCCAACCGGTTGAACGGCAGGACATGACGTCCGAATGATCGCCGAAAATGGAGAGGGCCTGGGCGGCAATGGCGCGGGCCGAGACATGAAAGACCGTGGGAGTCAGCTCACCGGCAATCTTGAACATATTGGGGATCATCAACAGGAGCCCCTGGCTGGCGGTAAACGTCGTCGTCAGCCCACCGGCCTGCAAAGCACCGTGCACGGCGCCGGCTGCGCCTCCTTCTGACTGCATCTCAACGACGGTCGGTACTGTACCCCAGATATTCCTTTCTCCGGCAGCGCTCTTGGCATCGGAAATTTCGCCCATCACCGAAGAAGGAGTGATGGGATAGATTGCGATTACCTCGTTGGTTGCGTGGGCCACATGGGCGGCGGCGGTATTACCGTCAATGGTTATCATTCTGCGACTCATGTCTTCCTCCTGTTCGTTTCTTTTCTGTTTATAAAGACTGTTATCAATTAACAACATGCTGATTATAGTTCATTGCGTCCTTCCATGGCCCGCTGCACTGTGGCGGCGTCCACATACTCAAGATCGCTGCCGATTGGTATGCCGTGGGCCAACCTGCTCACCTTGATGCCGAGAGGTTTGATGAGCCTGGTAAGGTAGAGTGCAGTGGCTTCTCCCTCGACGGAAAAATTGGTTGCCAGCACAACCTCTATTGCTTTTCCCTCTCCAAGCCGCTTCATCAGTTCCGCTATCCTGAGATGCCCGGGGGTGATACCATTAAGCGGCGACAACGCCCCCTGCAAGACATGGTAGCGACCCTTGAAGGCGTGACTCCGTTCAACTGCAAGCAAATCCTGAGGCTCCTCCACCACACATATTAACTTTTCGTCCCGATTACCGGAACATATGAAACAGGGATCTTCTTCGGTTATGGCGAAGCAGACAGAGCAAAAACGCACTCTACTGATGACTTCCAGGAGGGTTTCTGCCAGGGTGCTTGCCGTGTCGGGTGATCTCAACAGATGGAAGGCAAGCCTCAAAGCGGTTTTTTCGCCAACTCCAGGCAGTTTTTTCAATTCCCCGAGAAGCCGTGTGAATGATTTTGAAAAATGTAGCATAAGAATTATAAAAATAAAACCTTTTTTTAAAGATAAGCGTCGAATGATAATAGGGCATAATCAATTAAATTACAAAGGATTTGTAAGATATTGCCCAACCATTTTGCCGATATTTGTGAATGAGGTTAAACCGTTATCATGTAAAAACAAAACATTGGTTATTGACTGAACTTAGTTGGAGACATAAATAAATTAAAACAAGAAAATCCAAAAACACAAGGAATATGAATGCAGGGGCGCTGGATTAGTCAGCGTCTCAGAAGGAATCTAAGGCCGGTATTACCATTCTCCTTCAGAACAGACCGGGGATGCTGATTCCGCCGGTAATTTTCCCCATCTGCTCCGCCAACTCCGCCTGTACTTTGGTAAGTGCTTCATTGACAGCCGCCATGACCAGATCCTGCAGCATTTCAACATCTTCAGGGTCGACTGCTTCTTTTTTGATAACGAGAGAAACGATCTGGTTTTTGCCGTTCACCACCACGATAACCGCACCACCTCCGGCTGACGCTTCAGCGGTTTTCTGCGCTGCCTCCTCTTGCAATCGCGCCATCTTCTGTTGCATCATCTGGGCCTGTTTCATGATCTGCGCTAAACCTTTCGACATACTGAACCTCCAGAAGTTGGAATAATCATTACTTATTATTTATCTCTTCCGCCTTGTCGATATCCGCGATCTCTCCGCCGAAAATCTCCAGCGCCGCGGCCACCATCGGATGGCTTAGCGCAACCTCTTTTAGCCTGCTCAACTTATTGGCTTTTTCAAGGTTTTTTTTTACCGAAAGCGTAGCCGGGACCTCTCTTGCATCTTCTGTCAGAGCGACCAGATGGATAGCGGTTTCCGACCCGAAAAAAGCCTTTGCCAGACCGCACAAATCCGCCATGGCCGCGGGGTCCTGCAAACTGCTCAACTGAAAAGAACCGGTTGGAAAACCTATTTCCAGAAGAGCTGCGGAAATCCGGAGGGGGTGGCCATGCTCCAGAAAGGTGGCGAGCATCGGTTTATTCCCTTTGACGGAAGCGACAAAACCTTCCCAAGGGTCCAAAGTTCCACCACCCCCCTTATCATTCACCGGGGCCAACTGGATGTCGGGTTTTTCCGGATTTTGCCGTCGTGAGGGAGACGAAGTGGCCGCCTTGATTTGCTCAGGTTCAGGACTGATGGTGTTCGTGGATGCTCCATCCCGTCCGGATGGGGATTTTTTCCAGGAAGGGGAGGGGGAAGCGACCATTCCACTGCTCCCCATCCCTTCCAGTGCCTTCAAGCGGTCAAGGATCTCATTGACCGGTACAATCGGGACCAGAGTCGCCATTTTAAGGAGCGCCATCTCCAGGATGAGCCGCGGAAATGTTGAATGAGACATTTCACTCTCCGCTTTCAAAAGGATAGCCAGATATCGCTGCAAACTGTCCAATTTGGTGGGAGCGGCCTGTTTCCTGATTTCCAGAATCTCGGCCTCAGAGAGGTCGGGGAGTGCGGCCGCCGGGCCAACCGCCTTGATTATGGCCATGCTCCGGAAATGGTCTATAAGTTCCTGGCAGAATTGGCGCATGTTGTAGCCAAAAGAATCTACCCGTTTGACTATATCGAGCGCGGCACTGCAATCCCTGGCAAAAACCGCCTCGGAAGCCTCCAGAAGTAGTCTCCGGTCAACAACCCCCAGCAGCGTTACGACCTCTTCATCCATCACCTGCTCACCGCAAAATGCCAGCACCTGATCAAGCACCGACAAGGCATCGCGCATGCTCCCGTCACCTTTGCGGGCAATCATGGTCAGCCCTGAGTCTGTAATGGCTATCTTTTCCTGGGTTACGATGTTTCGAAGATGCGACGCAATCACAGCTAGCGGAATCCGCTTGAAATCAAACCGCTGGCAGCGTGACAGAATGGTTATGGGAAGTTCATGGGGCTCGGTGGTGGCGAAGATGAACTTGACATGGGCGGGTGGCTCTTCCAGGGTCTTGAGCAGGGCATTGAAGGCGTTCGTGGATAGCATGTGCACTTCGTCAATGATAAATATCTTGTAGCGACAGCGGGCAGGAAGATACTTGACGGTGTCTCTCAGGTCACGAATGTCATCCACACCTGTGTTGGATGCGCCGTCAATTTCAAAAACATCCACCGATGCACCGGAGGTAATCTCGCTGCAGGCGGGGCAGTCATTGCAGGGCTCTGGTGTCGGTCCCCGCTCGCAGTTCAACGCCTTGGCAAGGATGCGCGCTGCGCTGGTCTTGCCGACCCCCCTGGCGCCGGTAAAAAGGAACGCATGTGCGACCCGGCCGGATTCAATGGCATTCTTCAGTGTCTGGCTGACATGATCCTGGCCGATAAGATCCGCGAAGGTCTGAGGCCGCCATTTTCTCGCTAGAACAAGATATGACACCTGAGCATCCTCATCCACATTCCAGTTTGCCGACTAAAAAGAAACTTCCATGATATGCACGCATTGTCTCTTCCTTGCCGCCTTGTTATCATTTTGGATACTTTTTCTATTGAAAAGGCGGGAGGTTCCACGGAAAGACCTTGCGGATACAACTGATAGCTGGGCTTCCCCACGGCACACGGGAGCGGTTACTGCCGCTGCTTCCTTCCGGACCTGACGGGGTTCATAACCTTCCGTTGCGTGGGACCCAGCTATCAGTTCTATCCGCAATGGGCGATCAACGGCAAACGCACTCTTTACATGCATGGTAGGAACTGACCGCAATGCGAACCGGTCCGGGGGCATAAGATATATTTGCCGAAAAAACGGCAATAATTAGCTCTGGCGAGAGAGTCCATCGAACTTCGAACTCAACCTACTGATTTTTAAAAAAACCTGTAGGCCGCCTGAATGTTGTTACCACAAAAAATACCACAAAGGAATCAAGTGGCCATTTAATGTGAATAACTTTTTTACCATAAGGTGGGCTTGTTATGCAAGCATAATCCAGTCATTTACCAAGTCGCAGATTTAAAATGAATATCCACCCCCCACCCGGTGAAGCCGGGCAGCAGATATAAGCCTGGGGCTGTGGTCATGGATGCAAATGCCCCCAGGTCGCCAGCTTCTAGGAAGTCTCCCTACGGAGCCAGTTGTTCCGGATACAGGGCCGGGAACAGATATCCGGCAACAAACGTCGGAAATGCCAGCCTGACCGGCCCCTTCGGCATATCGGAAGCCAGCAGTCCCTCTTCTAATAATTGCCCCAGCACCGTTCGACCTGTCCGCTCGGCCATACCGGAGACACGTATCATATCCCCCCGGCTCACCTCTCCTCGCAGTAATGCCTCCTGGAGCATATAAGCAGCTTCCGGTTTCAGGGTCGGCAGCCCCTCCTTTGGCGCAGAGATCATCCTGTTAGCCCGCATTCTTACATATCCCTGTATCCTCTCCAGGAGAGCGTCAAGTTTAAGCAGGCCGTTCATATAATCAATCTGATCGAGGCATGTGTCGAGAAAAAACCGGCAGAACTTCAACAACCCCTCGTTGGAGAGATTACCGCGGCCGTCGTAATCGTTCCTCCGCAGGGCATCCGCCTGAGTCAGGGCCGCCATGTAATCATCCCGCCGCCGGGCCAGGCCACGACTTACGTTCCAGAGGCCGTACCCGATAACGGGAAGTTTGCGGAAACAGGCATCGGTGTAGAGCCGCGCAACCCGTCCATTGCCGTCCAGGAAGGGATGAATCCACATGAGCCGGTGGTGAGAAGCAGCAGTGGCGATGATAGGCGCAAGCCCATGGTGAGTGTTACTCTGGTAGGCAGTGGCGAAGCGATCAAGAAATGCCGGCACTTTCTCGGCGAGTGGACCTATGTGGAGGCCAACCTTGATCTCCCGCGTCCTCGGCTTCCCGCCGATCACCTCCAGGACCTCGCCCGTCTGTTCATCCTTCACGCGACGCAGTTCAACTGACAGCTGGTTGTAGAAGATCTCGTGCACCCAGCATAGGAAATCCGCACCGGCGATGTTCAGATCGGGTTCCTGCCGGAGACGCTCCTCGATCCGGCGCTGGCAGTCGATATGGATGAGGCTTTCAATCTGCAGGTCACGCTTGGCTGGATCGGCGGAATAATGCTGGTGCATAGCCCGCTCGATGTCCACGGGATGGGTGCTGTGCCCCTCAATGAGGTTCGAGTAATAGCTGTTGATGATCCGCAACAGATCAACGACCGGCCGTTGGCTAAGTGGATGCAACTGACCACCGAGGAGAGCTGAACGAGCAACAATCTCTCTGGCCATGTCCTCCAACTCGGAAGCTCGCTCGGGGAACATAGGTTCCATATGGGATACTTTGTCGTACATTTTGCCTTTATTAATGCCAGTCTAATGTGCTAAAAGTGATATATCATACAAATAGATATGATGCAACATAAACAATATTGGCAATATCTTTGCCGATCTCAATGCCGATGTTGCCGCCGATGTTGGCGGTGAAACTTGAGACCGGTGAGCTGGCGGGGGAAAATTCTCATTTCATTCAATGACCTCCCAGATGATACAGGACTACATGATCCAATAGCGGTAGCTTTCGCAGGCGGAAATCGGCAGTGAATCTTTCGCTGGGATCGCGCTCGATCTCCACCAGGCCTAGGAATTCGGTAAAACGTTCCAGGGAACGGAGGGTATAACAGCGCCCCACCATGTTCTCAGGGGTCTCAAAAGAGAGCGGCCGGGCATCTGCTAGAGCCATGGGGAATGCCCGCAGGAAACAGTCTGAATAGAAAGCTGCGGGGCGCCATTCGTTACCATATTTTTGCAGCAGATACAAAGTGAAGAGAAATGATTGCTGGATAATCGCAAAATCGGGATACCTGTCCTGGTATCCCCAGTTGTACTCCCCGACAAAGGCCCGGAACAGCCGCGGATAGATCCCGGGCATGCCGCTTTCGGCGAGGATCTTCCGGCATTCCCTGCTGGTGATGAACTTCCCCTTGTATTTTCTGACCAGCCCGGCCGTTTCGGCAACCAATCTGGTTACGTGAAGCCTGGAAAAGTCCAACTCAGTGTTGATGCCAGCGAACTTGATCTTTTCCCTGTAGCCCTCTTCGCCCAGGAAGGCAATGGCGGCCTCCCGGCAAAAGTTGCGGGGGAGATTGCCGGTGGCAGTCGCCTTGAGCCCTTCATCACCTATGGCATTAACCAGCAGATTGAAGAGAGTCGCAATCGGGGCCTGCGGTGTGATGTCGAGAGGGGCCGGGAAATTTATCAGAGCCGGGGAGTCGAAGGGGAAGTTGAGAAAGCGGTGCATCTGCTCCGGTGACAGCCCGTGGAAATCGTCTGCAGGGGCCTGATTGCGCTGCCGCATGTGCCGGTTCAAGAAGGCATTGGCCTCATCCAGGGAGCCGAAGTTCTGCCCCTGGAGCAGCTCCCTCAGCTCACCCGTGACCGCGCCCGCGCCGGCCGACTGGTCGCCAGCTTGTTGTTTGCCTGCACAACATTTTTTGTATTTGATACCGCTGCCGCAGAGGCAGGGATCATTTCTGCCGATTTTCATGGTTGGTTCCTTTTGATGTTTTCCAGCAAGCGGCGCAAGGCATCAGGTTCTGAAAATGATCTAGGGTCATGACGAAACCCACACCATTGGCATGGCACATTCTAAGTATATTCAGTTCGATAAGTTACGCTCATTTCGAGCGCTCAATTTTGTAATAAAAAATAGTATGTTCTTCTTACAAAATGCTTTGCTACGGATGGCAACAACATTTTGAGCAGATGGCCACGTTCGTCGATCCAGATATCGACACTTATTCCTATGTACTCCTTCAGGCGCTGCGTTGCCCAGATGCGGAAACGGGTGGCAACCAGGCTTTTTACCCGGTAACCTACGGAAATGATCATGTCCAGATTGTAGTAATCAAGCTGGCGCTGGACATTGCGACTGCCCTCTTTGCGAACTAACAAGTATTTCTTGTGAGTTGCCTCCGGGGTAAGTTCACCTTCCGTATAGATATTCCGGATATGTAGGCTGACGTTCTGCTGGGTAGACTGAAACAGATCTGCCATATTTTGTTGCGTAAGCCAGACTGTCTCGTCTTCAAGGCGGACTTCCAGCTTAATCCGGCCGTCCTCAGTCTGATAAACAAGAAATTCACTTTTAGCCGGCAGATTTTCGATCATCTTTAAATCTCCTTGAGCATTGCCTCCATCCAGGCGTGCACACCACTTACTTTACCAGCTGGGCCATGGGTTGTGGCCCTTTTAAAGGCCCTGTTACCTGTGATTCCAATTGGGCGACGGGAGGAACTGAGACACCATCATATGTTCTCCAAAAAGATGTTAATGGGCATTACAATCGCCAATCCCGCCGATGTTCGGCGATATATTGCCGGGCCGGCCAGAGTTCGCGCTCTTGTGGGCCGATAATGCCGCGGCCAGAGAGAGTCAGAAGAAATCCGGGAGCGTTCGGGTTGACTGCAATCTGGCGAGAGGTGATGACCTCGTAGTTGTCGGATACGCCCATCATCCCCTCGTCGAATGCCCAATGGCAAAGCTTGCAGAGCGCCATGCCGTTGCGGATGTCGTCGTTCCTGCTCCTGCTCCAGGGGACAATGTGAGCGGCATCCACCACGGTGTGCTGTTCAGGGGTAATGATCCGCACCCCGCACAAGGCGCAGCGGTGGTCATAGGCCTTGATAACAATCCTGCGAAAGCCCTGATCACGGGCCGCCGCTCGGTAGTTGTCCGCCTCGACAATCTCCTTAACCAGCGGCAGATGGGATTTTTCTTCCAGTATCCGGCTGTAGTCGAACGCCTCGCGATTAATGACCGACTGCTCCCGCAGCATTGCCTGGGCCTCTACCGAAAAGCATGACTGCAGCAGCGCCTCCCGTAGCGCCGTCCTCCCATCAACGCTTTGCATGATCCGGAACAGCCCCTCGTCCATGCGGGCGCCAAGGGCATACTTACGCAAGTATGTGACGGATGAGGTGTTGTTGATTATGGCCGGGGTAATGGACTTGCCCGGTTGCGGGACCAGTTCCCAGAAAGGTTCCCGGTCGAGACGAGAGAAAGGAAAGGCGATGCTGCTGGATTGGCCCAGTAGGATTATGCGCCGCCAATAGAGGTTGAACAGCTCGTTCAGCTCCACCAGATCGCCGGAGACGTCGATGAACGGCGAGGTGATCACTCTGCGATGCCCCAGGTCCAGCACCGCCAAGAGCAGGATCGGCTTGTGCGGGGCCTTGTGCTTGGTAGCTTCGGTCCAGACCGAGCCGGGAGCCCGGTTGAGATGGGTGAACTGTTTGATGTAGTCGGCAAGCTCGGTCATGAATAAATTAAAAGGGTGAGACTGCCATATTAATTTTATCAAGAATATTCAGTCTTGTTGCCATCCCATAAAGTTGTACTGATATGTTGACTCATTGATGGGAAAGCGTCTCCT
>Ga0181533_1000543_pt1 | contig 50920 bp, 33 predicted proteins | sample PEATcosm2014_Bin_45_FD_119772 | JGI IMG/M metagenome (GOLD analysis project Ga0181533, IMG submission 119772) | Peatland microbial communities from MTU Mesocosm Facility, Houghton, MI, USA - PEATcosm2014_Bin11_60_metaG | ecosystem: Environmental > Terrestrial > Soil > Wetlands > Peat | place... | reverse complement strand
GGAAGTTCACGCGCAGCGACCTGGCGTTGCTCATGAAGAAGCTCGCCGACAAGCTTGACTACCAGGCAGCTGCCTGAGGTCGCATCGATACGTGATCGAAATTACGGTCCAGAGCACTTAGTCGCGCCCCAACTTCAACCGCTACCGGCGACCAGCACACCAAAGTCGACTTCGACTCCGTCGAAGGCCCTTGACATAAGGCGCTTCTTCAGGAACGGCAGGGATGTCCTTCCTGCGCTATTTGTCCGCTACAGGCTTATGCCTCGCCGGGGTCCTTCTGCTGCTGGGCCGTTCCCCGGGGTCCGTTGCGGTCCTTGCCGGCCTGTCGTCTTCTGTCTCGCTGCACGGTTCCGCTCGACTCGACGCACCTCGTCGAGCACCGCTCCGGCTTGTAGGGCAAGCTCGGCCCATTGGGCCGGCCCGGCCAGATCGTTGCTCGATTCGAGCAGGCGGTCGGCGACTGCGATCTGGCGTCGGACCCAGTCGTTTTGTGGGCTCCACCCGATCCAGGCCGGTATGCGGCCGCCGCTTCGGTCGATAGTGGCCTCTATGTCGAGGGCGTGGTGGCACCATACGGCCTTGCCCGCGGGTGTGTCCGGTGCCGCCCCGATCCGTTGGACCAAGTGGTCGGGGGGTCGTCGGCGAGCACGGCCACCCGGTCGGCGCGGGTGGACTCGAGCGCGGCGTCGATCTGAGCGACGGTCGCGTCGAGCTCCCTGCACTCGGCGGACACGTCGGCGATGTGCTGTTGACGCCGCTGCTGGTGTCCGGCGAGGGCAGCGAGACGGTCTCGAAGATCGCGCTCCGCGCCGAGGACCTGCTGGACCCGCCGCTCGCCGGCGGCGACGTTCTCTTGGGCGCTGCCGATGGCCTCGTGGTCGTGGCGACCCCAGCGCCGCCGACCGGCGTCTTGGAGCTGGGCCTCGCTATCCGCCAATATCCGCTTGGCATCCTGGCGCTGCTTGACCACACTGGCGAGCTGCCGACGGACCTGCTGCCACTGGTCGGCCCGGTCCTCGGGGATGGCGGCGTCAATGGCCCGCCTGTCGTCGGTCAGAGTGGCGCGGGCGTGGCGGAGCTTGTCGATCCCGTACGCAAGCGGATCGTCTGCACCCACGCAGGCGGCGACAACCTTGGCCCAGTGATGATCGAGATGATCGTGCAGACGGATCAGGTCTCCTCGCCGCCAGCCCTCGGCTGACTCGAAGCGCCGGAGTGCTTCTTGTTCGTCATGGAGCCGTTCGACCCGGACGGCGACCTCGTCGTAACGGTCCTGCGCTGCTGCAGCCCGCCGCCTGTCTCTCTGGAGCCTGTCGGTGAGGAGCTGGCGCTGCTCACGGCCGCGGCGACTCAACCCGGTAAGCACCCCGAGAGCCTCGAGCTCGGCCGCGCTGCGGGCGGCAGAGGTTTCTACGAGGGCCAGCTGGCTGCGCGCCGAGTGCAAGTCCTCGCTGGCCGCGGCCAGCGCATCTTTTCGGTCGGGGGGCCGGCGGGAGAGCACCTCTTCGTGCTCGGCAAGCTGCTGACGGAGCAGACGGTCGGGCACCCAAGGGTCGCTTCGGGCGGCAAGCGAGGGATCGGGTCGGTGGCGTAGGGCGTCGGCGACCTGCTCGGCCGGGTCGCGCTGGTCGGCGAGGATCCCGCCATGATCGACCACCGTCACCCGGGTGGTGTTCCAGGTGTGCGTGGGCCGGCGAGAGCGAGACTGGCCGGTGTAGCCGCGGTAGACGTCGAGCGCCGAGCTGCCGAGCAGGTGGCAAGCCTCCCAGGTGCCGCCCTGAGCGCCGTCGACGGTGCGAGCCCACGCGTGGGACAGGTTCGGTGCCCCGTCCTTTCGGACGCCCGACACGAAAGCGGCCGGAAGGAGCTGGTCCTCTTTGCCACCGTCGAGGCGAACGGTGAGTCCTGCCGGTTCGACCCGGGTCACCGTGGCGGTGGTGCCGTTGACGAGACGGCTGCCCCTAGGGCCGCAGCGGGCGTGCAGCAGCACGCGATCGCCAGCCCGGTAGTCGCGCTCGCCGGTCCACCCCGGCCCGGTCATCGCGGGCCCGTCGAGCAGCCCGGCGTCGGCGAGGCGTGTCCGGATGCGGTCGGCGAGGTCCTCAGCGTCGCCGTGCGACACGACGAGTGCCGCTACTTGGTCGGCCCCGCAGTTGGCGATGTCGTCGCTGACGGCGTGCGCCATGGCCTGGCGGGTCTCGGCCGGGCTTGCGTGCTCGTGCTCCCACCCGTGCTCGGCCCGAAGCTGCTGCGACGCGAAGGGATCACCGTGGCGAAGCAGGTCGAGCGCTTCCCGGTCGGCGGCATCGACCTGGCGGCGATTGACCGTCAGGCAGGCAGAGGGTATCCGACCCGCGGTGGCGAGCTGTTCGATGTGGTCAGCGGTGCCGCCGGCTCCGACCGGCTGGGACTGGCGGGGATCGCCGAGCACCCAGATCGATCCGCCCGGACACGCGTCCACCGCGGCAAGGACTGCCTCCACCTCAGCGGTCGGGGTCTGGGAGATCTCGTCGAGCACGACCACCGTCCCCGCGGCGAGCGGCCCATCGGACAGATCGATCCGCAGGCGGGCGATCGTGCGTGCGTCGAGGCCCGCGCCGGAGAGCTCGGCGACCGCCTTGGCCGTCGTCGCCACTGCAACCACCGGCCGGCCATCGAGTGAAACGGCCCGGGCCGCGGCGTGCAGCATCGTCGTCTTGCCGTAACCGGCCGGCGCAAGAACAGCCCGCAGGCTGCCGCCTTCGCCGGCGAGCACCCGCACAGCGGCCACCTGATCCTCCCCGAGTCCCGGGGCAGCCTCCAACGCGGCCTCCACCGCGGCGCTGCCGATCGCAGTGGGAGACCGGGATGCCAGGGTGTCCATCAGGGCCAGCGTGCGGTCCTCGAGCGACCGGTGCGCGGCAGTCGACCACTCGGCCGCTCGCCGCCGGCCCGCCTCGTTGTCGGGGGTCAGGCGCACCGCCAGCTCGGAGTTGACGAAGCGTTCGGCCGCGACGGTGATGTCTTCCACCGACAGCCGGCCGCCCGAGATGGCACAGAGGTGCTCGACGACATCGGCCTTGGTGAAGCGGGCGGACCTCGAGCACAACCCGAGCTCCGGATCCACCAGGGTCGCGGTAATTTGCTCCCAGCCGAGCCGGTCCAACACTGGACCGCCCCGACGCACCGCCCGGTCCAGTTCGGTCCTTACGGCGAGGCCGACCTGCTCCGCCTCGCGCTCCCACTGCCCGGCGAGCAGGCTCGGGGTGAGGGAGTGATCCTTGGCGGTCCTGGTCGCGAGCGACGCCTCGTCGTCGGCCTGCATCCGCAACGCCGGCGACTCATACACGGCACCTTTGGCCTCGAGCTCGGCCTCGATCTGGGCGCTGCGCTTGGAGAACGCCCGCAGCTGGGAGCGGGTGAAACATTCCATCTCCCGGGTGTTGTTCCGATCCGGCCCCCACGCCACCCCGAGCTCCATCGAGAGGGTGCGCTGCAGATGGTTCTGGTAGATCGACCCCGCCGCCCGAGCCCACTCGAACAGCGGGCCGGCATCGACAGCCACATGACGGCCGTCGGCCCGCTGCACGACGTTAGGCACCAGGCAGTGCGTGTGCAGCTGAGGATCGCCCTCCCGGCTCGTGCGGTGCACGAAGCCCGCTATCACCCAGCCCCCTGTGCCCACCCGCCGGCGCACCCCCTGGGACTGCACCCTGGCCACCGCAGCGCGTTCCTCGAGGAACCCGAGAGCCACCTCTGTTGCCTCTCGATGGGCCGCGGCCACCGCATCGGCGATGGGCTCCGAGCCGAGCGCCCATAAGAGCGACACGCTTTTTGGGGCCGAAAACGTCAGATCGAACGCCAGCACCGAACGGGACCGGGTCCCGGCGAGAAGATCGACACCGGAATTCGGGTGCTTCCCGGCCACGAGGGCGCGCAACTGGTCGGCCTCCACCACACCCGACAACCCCAGACCCTCCGCCCACTGGCCCGCCCACACCCCTGGCGATTCGCCGAGCCCCGCGTAGTACTCGTCGATGCTCAACGCCACCGACGAAATCAGATACTCCGCATTCGACAAGCCCGTGACCGTCAACACGAGCCACGACCCCCACCCCGATCACCATCCACCATCACGAACAGCACCCACCCGCCACCATCACGACCAGCACCCCATCTGCCACCATCCCAACGACCATCCGCGCCAACCGCCAACGGCATCGCCCCGGCCGCCATACGCCTCAGCCCCAGACGCCCCATCACCATCACCCCGCCCGCCATCACCTGAATACCCGAACGACCTTCCGCTCCAACCGCCATCTCCTCGACGGCCACCCACGTCCCTCTCCCACCAGCCAACAAGGCACAGACACTTGCCACCCCTCCGGGGAGGCCAGGGGCGCCGCCGTCACGCCGGCTCCGAACCGAGGTCGAACGACTCCTGCCCGGGGCACTGCAGAGAGGGGCCGGGCTGAGAAGCCGAAGCCGTGGAAGGGCGCGAACGACGAGCCGAACCGTCGCCGTGTGTGACAACGGAGCCGTCGAATCGGACCACGGAAAGTCCGGAGACTGAACGGAGCTCGTAGACCGACAGACCAAACCGGCCTCCCGGAACCTTCTCCCGCTCCAAACTCACCAGGCCGCGCTGGCGAAGGGCGCGCAGCGCTGTCGCCGCGGTGCCAGGGTCGACCCGGAGGCGTTCGGCCACCTGGCGGGCCGAGGTGCGCGCCACCAGCCGGTCGTCCTCGACGACCGCATCCAAGGCGACCTCCTCCAGGATCACCCAGACGAGCGGTCGGAGCTCGCGCCTGAGCACGCGGCATTCGATGGACAGCAACACCGTGGACGAATCGAACGCCCGGTCGCTGCCGTTCAAGAAGCTCATGCCGCAACCGTCGGCGGTTCGCGCGTCACGCCGGCCAGTTCCAGATGAAGGACGTAGCAGCGAATCTCGAAGCGGTCACTGCCATGTTCGCTTCGCTCGACGACGACTCCCACCCGGCGTAGCACCGCGATCCGTCGGCCGACCGTGTCCTTCGAGATGCCGAGGCGGCGGGCGACGTCACGGTAACTGGCGGCCACGACCGTCCCCTCCGATGAGTCTGTCGCATGCGCGGCGAGATCGAGAAGGACGAGCAACGCGTCAGAGCCGACGCGATAGCCGAATCTGAGAGCCCGGGTATCGAGGCGCAACTGACAGCCGTCGCGCTCAGCTCGCACGATCGGCCCCGAGGGGTTCGGCGAGGCCTGCCAGGCGCATCAAGGCGGCTTTGGGCACTCGCAGCCGCCGACCGAACTCCACGACCGGCACACCGCGCTCGCCGTCGCTCGCACGCCACACCCGGGCGAGCTCGTAGACCTGGTTGCGGCCGATACGTAAGATCTCAGCCGCCTCCTCCATCGTGAGAAAGTCAGGAGCATCCGCCAACACCATCACGTTCTCCCCTCGGTAGCCGACCATTGACGCAAAGTTGCTTTGCGCATAGTCTTGCTCAGGTCGATCGAGAACTACAACCGTGTCACTCCTCTCGGCTGTCATCGCATTGCGACAGGGAGCCCATGCCAAGACACAAACCCGATAGCCCGGCGCCCACCTGGACGCCCAACCAGGTCGTCGCCAGCAACCTCGTCCGGCTACGCCAGCGCCGCGGGCTCACCCAGGGCGAGGTCGCCAGGCTCCTATCGGACGTAGCCGGGAAGGAGTGGAGTGAAGCCATGGTCGCCCACGCCGAGCGCTCCGTGACCGGCAACCGGGTCCGTGAGTTCACCGCGGATGACCTCGTCACCCTGGCCCGGGCCTTCGACGTTCCAGTGCTTTACTTCCTCACCCCACCGCCCAGCGGCATCTTCGTCCAGGTCCCGGGCTCGGAGATCGACACGCTCTCCATGCTCGAAGCCGTCCTTGGTCGCCTCGACAACCTGTCGGAGTGGGAGATCCTCCTCGACGAGTGGAACTTCGCCGCCGACGAAGAGCTCCCCTTCCCGCTCTCCCAGGAAAAGCGCGAGAAGATCCGCGCCGTAGCCGGAGAGGTCGCCCTCATCCGCGCTCAGCACCTCATCCGGCGGCACTTCAAAGGCGACCTCATGACCCTGCGAGAGACGCTGGGGTCCCTCGCCGACCTGGTCCTCGAGGTCGAACAACACGAGGCCCTCGCCCAGCTCGACGAGGAGGAACACATTCGCCGAATCGAAGCCATGCGAGCCGACGTCGCCAAAGGCAACAGGATCGTTGAAGCCCACGAACAGTTCACCAAGGAGAGCGTTGCCGCTTACGAGCAGGCTCAGAAACCGGCCGAAAAGAAGGACGCACGCCCATGAGCCGCAACTCAACTGCAGCGCCCCGGAAGGACCCGAAGACCGGGACATGGTTCTTCGTCGTCGATGTCGGTGCAGACTCCGACGGCAATCGTCGCCAGGTGCTGCGCCGCGGGTTTGCCACCAAGAAGAAGGCACAGGAGGAACTCGATATCGTGCGGGGCCAGGGCCGCACGAACAGTTACGTCGCTCCAGCGAGACTGACCGTCAGGGAGTACCTCGAGCAGTGGGTAGCCGGCCTACCCGTGACGGGACTGCGCCCGTCAACGATCGACGGTTACAGGCGGAACATGGACTACGTGATCCCCGTCTTGGGCGGCCTCCGTCTCGAAAGCATCACCTCACTCGACCTGGACCGGCTCTATTCCCAACTGCTCGTCTCGGGACGCCGGCAGAGACCGGGACCGCTCTCGAAACGGACCGTTTTCTACATCCATTCCGTTCTGCACCGGGCTCTTTCGGACGCAGTCAAGAAGGGCATCCTCTCCCGGAACGTGGCAGGATAACGCTTCCGCCCCGTCCGCGAAGTCCACGCGGCCGCCGGAGGCTTCCTGGTGGACCCCTGCCGAACTCCGCACGTTCCTTTCCGCCACAGCGGACGAGCCGCTCGGCCCGCTGTTTCGTGTGGCAGCGATGACAGGCATGCGGAGGGGCGAAGTTTGTGGGCTGCGCTGGTCCGACGTCGACCTTGATGGCGCGCGTGTCGAAGTCCGTCAACAGCTCAACGTGGTTCGCTCACCCGGTGCACCTGACGGCGGCCTCGTCTTCTCTGCACGTACCAAGACCGACCACGGGCGACGGTCCATCGACATCGATCGGGCGACGGTCGCCGCTTTGCGGACCCAGAGGAAGCGCCAAGCCGAGCAACGGCTGCTCGTCGGCGCGGGCTGGACGAACGATCACGACCTTGTCTTCACCGACCCCGCCGGTCACCCGCTTGATCCGGAGTCGGTCGCGAAGGTGTTCGACCGCCGGGTCCACCGGCTCGGTCTGAAGCGGCTCAGGTTCCATGACCTTCGCCATACGCATGTCGCTCATCTGATCGCGGCCAAGCAGCAACCGCTGAAGATAGCGAAGCGGCTTGGTCACGCTTCCGCGGCCTTCACGCAAGACCGCTACGGCCACCTCTTCGAGGATGCCGACTCGGAGGCTGCCGCCGCGGTTGCCGCAATGGTCGACGAGGCGTTGTGATCAGGCGAGGCGTTGTGATCAAAATGTGATCATCGGGCCGTTTTTGGCCTCTCGCAACGGCTTACGCAAGCCTCTCACGTGCGACTTTGTGTCGGCGTCGGAGTGCCCGGAGCGGGACTTGAACCCGCACGCCCTCTCGGACAACGGCTTTTGAGGCCGCCGCGTCTGCCATTCCGCCATCCGGGCCGTTGGTTGAGCGTAGCTGGCCAGCTGCGCACCGGGCACCCTCTGGACCTGCAAACCTGAAGGCGATGGGAGAAGTCACGGCCGACGGTCCGTTGCGTCGCTCAGGATCCGCTTCCTTTGAGACGACGGCAGGCAGCCAACCGCGTGCCGAGAGCGGCACCGGTGCCGAAGCCGAACCGTCTCGTACGTCCGTCGACGACGTCGTGCGCCACGAGCTGCGGGGTGCCCTGAGGCCGTCCGAGCTCGCCGAGGCCGCCGTGCTGGGTGACCTCGCACTCGTCCTCGAGGTGCTCGGCTGGTTCGTGCCGGTCGTCGGCGCGGCGTTTCAGGGCCTGGCCGTCGTCCCGTTCGCGGCGCTCGCCGCGCGACAGCGGGCGCGGACGACGGTGGTGGCCATGCTGGCGGCCAGCTCGGTCTCGTTTCTCGTCGGAGGAGTGGGGATCGTGCTGGAGACTGCGATCGCCGGAACCCTCGGGCTGGCGGTCGGCACCGCTTACCGACGGCAGTGGAACCCGGCCAAAGCGGTGCTGATTGCCACGCTCACGACCGGAATACCGGTGGCCGGGATCTCCCTCGCGACCGAAGCGCTGTCGCCTGGTCTTCGGCGATTGGCCTTCGCGCAACTGCAGATCTTGTGGCGCGACGTGCGGGCCGTTCTCCTGCTCGCCCGTTTCGACTCGTTCGCTTCGTGGGGCAACAGGGCGATTCGATGGATCATCGTCCAGTGGTGGCTGACCGTGCCGTTGTTCGAGCTCCTCGCTGTCGTACTTGCAGCGGCGCTTTGCGCCCGCTACCTCTGGCCGCTCCTGGTTCGTGTCGAGCGCGATCAGCCCTCAGCCGCCGAGGTGGTGCCCTGGCGCGCCCAGGACGGCGGCGCCAGTCTCGGGCGTGGAGTGATCATTGCCTCCCGGGACAGGGCTCCGGTGCCCGTCGAGCTCGACCGGGTCTCGTATCAGTACCCGGGCAGCATGGCCTGGGCGGTCGCAGAGGTGTCCTTGAGCGTACAGCCGGGGTCGTTTCTGGCCGTCGTCGGCCCAAACGGCTCGGGCAAGTCAACCCTGGTCCGTCTGCTGGCCGGGCGGCTGTCGCCGACGCTGGGCACAATGAGCCGGGCGGGCGATCCTGGCTTCGGAATGCCCGGCGGAACGTCGATGATCTTTCAAAGGCCAGAGAGCCAGGTGCTCGGTGTGCGTGCGCGCGACGACGTCGTCTGGGGGCTTCCGCCGACGCCGCGCCCGGACGTAACGGCGTTGCTCGCCCGTGTGGGGTTGGCAGGCTTCGAGGAACGGGAGACTGCCGGGCTGTCGGGTGGCGAGCTCCAGCGTCTCGCGATTGCTGCTTGCTTGGCCCGCGAACCGCGACTGCTCATCTCCGACGAGGCGACCGCGATGATCGACGGGCCGGGACGGGCCGATGTCGTGGCGCTGCTCGAGTCGCTTGCCGCGGCCGGGATCACAGTCGTTCACGTCACGCACCGTGAGGCCGAGGCGGCCAAGGCGGACAAGACGATCCTCATGCTCGGGGGTCGGCTGGTCCCTCCGCCGTCAACGGCTGGGCCAGACGTGTCGCCGGGGCCAGACGTGTCGCCGGGGCCAGACGTGTCGCCGGGGCCGGGCGTCCCAGCGCCCATCGGCGTCCAGGATCGGCCCGGCGCCCCGACGCCGCCCGGCGCCCCGGCGTTCACCGGCGCCCCGGCGTCCCGCTCCGAGCCTTTGCCGGCGCGGGCGGAATCCTCGGCCCCTGGGCGGCGACGTCCGGTACCCGGGTGGGCCCGCCCGTCCCACAGGTCGTTGCTTCGCGTACGGGAGCTGGGCTTCGTGTACGCGAACGGCACGCCATGGGCCCGTCGTGCGCTGGACGGTGTCGATCTCGACCTCCGGCGCGGTGAGGGCATTGTTGTCACCGGGGACAACGGGTCAGGCAAGTCGACCCTTGCCTGGATCCTCGCCGGTCTCCTGGTCCCGACTGAAGGGGAAGTGCTGCTCAACGGTCAGGAAGTCACTGCCGGGACCGGAGCGGTCGGCATCTCCTTCCAGCACGCTCGCCTCCAGCTCATCCGTCCGACCGTGTTGTCCGACGTCGCTTATGGCGCCGACAAGGACGGGGCGGTCGCCGCGTTGCGATCGGTCGGGCTTGACCCTGTGACGATGGGGCCGAGGCGTGTCGACGAGCTTTCCGGTGGCGAGCAAAGGCGCGTCGCCCTTGCCGGGCTTCTCGTGCGCGATCCAGTGCTGCTCGTGCTCGACGAGCCCTACGCGGGCCTGGACGACGAGGCGAGGGCGGGGCTTGCGGCGATTCTCGCCCGGCTGCGCGAGGAGCGCGACATGGCCACCCTTGTCGTCTCGCATGATCTCGACAACGCCGAGCTGCTCGGTTATCGCATGGTTGTTCTCGAGGCCGGGCGCGTGACCGGCGAGCGAAACCTCAGGAGCGGAAAGTGACGACGACCGAGCCCGGGCAGCCAAGTGGGCTCCTCGGGACCGAGGCTGATCGGTCACGCCGGCGCGCCCGCAGCCTGCGGCTGGGCGAGATACACGTCGTGCGGTTCGTGCCTGGGACGAGCCAGCTCCACCACATGTGGGCGGGGACGAAGCTGGTCACCCTTGGGGCGCTGTCGATCGGTCTTCTTCTCTGGCCATCGTGGCGATCGATAGGCATCATGGCCGTGCTGCTGTTGGTTGCGTTCCTCGCGGCTCATCTCCCAAGGGGTATCAGCCCGAGGCTCCCGTGGTGGGTTGGCGGCGTCCTCCTGGTCGGGGCAGCCCTCGCCCTTGTCGCCGGTGGCGCGCCAGAGGTCCACCTCGGCTCGCTGAAGGTTGGCTTCGGCGGCCTCGACAACTTCGCCCGTTTCACGATGGTGGGCGTCGACGTGCTCGCGGCAGCGGCGTTGCTCGGTTGGACGACGCCCTTGGCCGACCTGTCGCCTGCTCTCGGCAGGCTTCTTGGCCCGTTGCGCCGCATCCGCGTGCCCGTCGACGAGCTCGTCGGGGCCGTCGCACTTTCCATCCGGTGCCTGCCGCTGCTGCTCGAAGAGGCGCAAGTGCTCCGAGCGGCCCGGAGAGCTCGACGGCCGGCCAACCCGCGGACGTTCCGGGAGCTCGGTGACGAGGCCGTCGAAAGTGTCTTCGGAGCGCTTGCCAACGCCATCCGGCGAGCGCGTGAGATCGCCGAGGCGATCGAGGCGAGAGGCGGCGTTCCGACTGTTGCTCTCGAGACCCATCCATTCGCAATGATCGACGCCTTCAGCCTCATGCTGAGCGCTCTAGCCGTGGCGGCCATGGCCATCCTTCGCTGAGGCGGCACCAAGCCGAACAGGCCCGCGCTGGCGGGGCAGCCGCGGCCGACGGGGATCCATGCAGGCCGCGTCCAGATGCTGCTGCGACCTGGCCCTAAACTTTCTGGTATGAAGCGGGACGTGGTGGAGCGCCGCCTCTTGGAAGTCCACGAGCGGCTCGTGCGTGCGCGCCAGGAGCTGGCTGTAGCCGAAGAACAGCTCGACTTCTTTCTCGAGACCGCGGAGGAGACACGGATTCGGGCACTGGTGTCCGAGACACCCCTGGCCGATCGCGACTGGCAGGATGCGCAGCGGCATGCCGAGGTGATGATGCGCGCCCGGGACACGGCCAGTGCCCGTGTCGTCGAGTTGGAACGTGCGCAGGACGAGCTGCTAGGCAAACTCGTAGTCTGATCAGCGTTCGGCCGCGGAGAAGCCAAGCCGACCGCCGGCCGCAAGCAAGTGCCATGAGTCGACAAAGGAGCGGACCCGTTGGCCAGAACCGTCGTGATCGCGGAGGACGAAGCGATCGTTCGCCTTGACCTGCGCGAGATACTCGAAGAGCAGGGCTTTGACGTCGTCGGCGAGACCGGACGCGGTGACGAGGCGGTAGAGCTCGCCAAGCGTCACAAGCCTGACCTGGTGATCCTCGACATCAAGATGCCTGGCCTCGACGGGCTGTCGGCGGCGAGCGAGATAAACGTCGACCGGTCCTCAGCCGTGCTGATCCTCACGGCCTTCAGCCAGCGCAACCTGATCGAGCAGGCCCGCGATGCCGGGGCCCTCGCATATCTGGTCAAGCCGTTCCAACAGGACGAACTGCTGCCGGCCATCGAGGTCGCCCTGGCGAGGTTCAACGAGATGCAGGCGCTCGAGGCGGAGAACGCCGCGCTCGCCGACGACAAGCGCAATCTCGAGGAGCAGTTGGTCACGCGCCGCTGGGTCGACCGAGCCAAGGGCAAGCTCATGGACGAGAAGGGGATGCGGGAGGCCGACGCATTCACGTTCATCCAACAGACCGCCATGAACCAGCGCACGACCATGCGGGAAGTGTCGGAAAAGATCGTCGAGGGCGCGATCGTCCCATAGCGCGTCCCATCGACACCCTGGGGGCTGTGCGGCGCCTCGGGCCCCTGGTCCCGGGAGCCCGACCGGCTGCCAGCCGAACCCGGGGCTGGGTGCGGCCCGGCCGCTGACCCCGAGGGCCCGACCCGTCACGTCCGGCCGTGCTCGCCTTAGCATGCACACAGTGGCTCGCGACCTTCTCCTGGACGGCCACTCCCTCGCGTACAGGGCGTGGTTCGCCTTGCAGGAGGCACAGTTGTCGACGGCCTCCGGCCAGGAGACCCAGGCGGTCTTCGGCTTCGCCTCGATGCTGGCGAGGCTGCTCGAGGACCAGTCGCCAACCGGGATGGCGGTGGCGTTCGACCGGCGCGAGCCGACGTTTCGTGACGCCCTTGCCGCGACCTACAAGGCGGGCCGGCCGGTGACGCCGGAGCCCCTTGTGGAGCAGATCGACCTCATCCGCAGGCTGGTAGAGACCCTCGGCGTCCCAGCCGTGGACGCCGAGGGTTACGAGGCCGACGACGTGATCGCAACACTCGCCACCCGGCTTTCGGCCGAGGGTCACGAGGTTGTGATCGTGACCGGCGACCGCGACGCCTACCAGCTCGTGCACGACCCGCTCATCAAGGTGCTCTACAACCGCCGCGGTGTGACCGACTACGTGCTCTACGACGAAGCCGGGATCGAGGAGAAGACTGGTGTGCGTCCGGAGCTGTACCCCTTCCTGGCGGCGCTGCGCGGTGATCCCTCCGACAACCTCCCAGGCGTCCCCGGGGTCGGCGAGAAGACGGCGGCGAAGCTCGTCAACACCTACGGCGACGTGGACACGCTCTTCGCGCATCTCGATGAGCAGACGCCGAGGCTCATGGCCTCGCTTGCCGAGCACGAGGCGCAGGTGCGGCTCAACCTGCAGATGACGCCGCTTGTTCGCGACGTGCCCTTGTCGTGCGTCCCCGAGGATCTCACCCTGGGCCGGTCCAACCGTGAGGAGATGCGCAGCCTTCTCGACCTCCTCGAGATCCGAGGACCTCGCGATCGCATCTTCAAGCAGCTCGATCGTTTGGAACCCCTCGCATCGGGGTCCTCCGAGCCGGGCGGCGAGAGCTCGGCCGGGATGGGCAAGTCGGCCGCCACCGTCGCCGCGCCGGCCCGGGCAGTCCAGGTCGTGCCCCTGGCACAGCTCGACGATGCCGGCGCATGGCTGACCTCGTTGGCGGTCTCACCCAGCCAGGTTGCGATCGAGGCCGTCTGGGTGGGCGCTCCAGGCCGGTCCGAGCTGGAGGGGCTCGCCTTGGCGGCCCTCGACGAGCACGAGCCGCCCGCCGGCGAGGGAGGCTTTCCGGCCAGGACTGGGGCGGAAGCACGGCCTCTCGTGGTGGGCTGGCTGGACGGTGGGCAGATCCCCGAGCCACAAATTGGCGAAGCTCTCGGGGCTGTTCTCGGTGAGGGCGCAGACGGCACGCGACGCATCGTCGCCCATCGTGCAAAAGAGCTCATGCGCGCCCTCGAGCCACAGGGGATCCGCTTCACCGGGCTCGATCTGGACACCGCCGTCGCGGCCTATCTCCTCGATGCCAGGGAAGGCCAGGCCTCCCTGTCGGGGTTGGTTGGCCTCGTGCCGACACTCGGCACAGGCGAACGCGGGGCGCAACCAGTGCCGGTCTCCGAGCAGCTGGGATTCGACCTCGGGGGTGCAAGCGAGGCGAAGCCAGAGCCGGCGGAGCCCGATGGCGTGCCGGCGGACGCGAGGACGGCGGCGGCGCAAGTGGCCATGCTCGGACGCCTCGCCCCGGCGATCCGCCAAGCCCTGGAGGAGACCGGCGCGACCCGCCTGTATGAGGACGTGGAGCGTCCCCTCATCCGTGTGCTCGCCAAGATGGAGGTCGCGGGCATCGCCGTCGACATCGACCGGCTACAGGCCATCAGCGCCGAGCTGACCTCGGAGGCTCGAAGCCTCGAGACCGAGGTCCAGCACCTGGCGGGTGAAGAGTTCAATGTCAACTCGACCCCGCAATTGCGGCGCATCCTTTTCGAGAAGCTCCAGCTCGTGCCGCAAAAGCGCACGAAGACCGGCTATTCCACCGACGCCCAGAGCCTGCTGCGCCTGCGCGACGCCCATCCCCTCGTGGACACTCTGCTGCGATACCGGGAGGTCGAGAAACTGCGCTCCACCTACGGGGAAGGCCTGCTCGCTGAGGTCGCACCCGACGAGCGCATCCACGCCTCGTTCAACCAGACCGTCGCCCGCACCGGCCGGCTCTCCTCGGACCAGCCCAACCTGCACAACATCCCGGTGCGAAGTCTCATCGGCCGCCGGTTCCGCGAAGCCTTCGTGCCGAGTGCCGGCGCGGAGCTGTTGATCGCGGACTACGACCAGATCGAGCTTCGCGTCATCGCCCACCTGTCGGGCGATCCGGGCCTGGTCGAGGCGTTTCGCTCCGGGCTCGACATACACAACACGACGGCGGCAAGGGTCTACGGCGTCGAGCCCGAACAGGTGACCCTGGCGATGCGTTCCAAGGCGAAGATGATCTCCTACGGGCTCGCCTACGGGATGGAGGCCTACGGCCTGTCGCAGCGTCTCGGCGTCGGCGTCGACGAGGCGGCCGAGATCCTTGCTCAGTACTTCGAGGCTTTCCCGAACGTGAAGCAGTACATGGAGCGCTCCGTGGCCGAAGCGCGGGCCCGCGGGTACACCGAGACGCTTCTCGGACGGAGGCGCTACCTGCCCGAGCTCGACTCGAGCCATTTCCGTGTTCGCCAGGCAGCAGAGCGCCAGGCGATGAACGCAGGTATCCAGGGCCTGGCGGCCGACATCTTCAAGGTGGCGCTCGTTCGCCTCGACGAGGCGCTCGAGGAGCGGGGCCTGTCCAGCCGCATCGTGCTCCAGGTCCACGACGAGATCCTCGTCGAGGTGGTTGCCAGCGAACGCGACGAGGCCATCTCGCTCACGGCCGAGACCATGGAGCACGCCTTCGAGCTGAGGGTCCCCCTGGCCGTGCACCTGGCCGTCGGCGACAGCTGGGCGGCGGGCAAGGAGCCCGCGGTCGACACGACCACGGGCTTCGAAGACGTCGACCCTCTCGAGGCGGGGGAGCCCTTGGCCTGAACTTGTGGGCTTCGGCCCATCCGAGGGGTACAATTGTTAAGCGACCATGACGGCGGTGGTCGAGTTCATGATCAGCTGTGCCAAACGGCGCAGAACACCTACATCCCTATAGCCGGCGGCGGCCAAGCGCGGCCCGCCGTTGGTTGACCTGTCCGAAAAGAGAGCGACCTACCCCAAATGTCCGACACTATGAGCACCGTAACCGCGGATTCCCTTGCAGAAGAAGAGCGTCATGGCACCTTCGACGCCGAAGGGGTCTACGTTCCCCGCAAGATCGTCGAGGACGACCTTGGCGACATGTCCTTCGAGGACGCGATCGACCAGACAATCGTTGCCTTCGAGGACGGAGACGTCGTCACGGGCAAAGTGGTGAAGGTCGACAAGGACGAGGTGCTCCTGGACATCGGCTTCAAGTCAGAAGGCGTTATCCCGGCGCGTGAGCTCTCCATCCGCCACGATCTCGATCCCCACGAGGTCGTCTCGGTCGGGGACGAGATCGAAGCGCTCGTGCTCCAGAAGGAGGACAAGGAAGGCCGCCTGATCCTTTCGAAGAAGCGGGCTCAGTACGAGCGCGCCTGGGGCACGATCGAGAGGGTCAAGGAGTCCGGCGGCGTCGTGCGGGGCCTTGTGATCGAGGTCGTCAAGGGTGGGCTCATCGTCGACATAGGCCTGCGGGGGTTCCTCCCGGCCTCGCTCGTCGAGCTCCGGCGCGTGCGCGACCTTCAGCCTTACATCGGCAAGACGCTCGAGGCCAAGATCATCGAGCTCGACAAGAACCGCAACAATGTCGTCCTGTCACGGCGGGCGTGGCTGGAGGAGACCCAGCGCGAGCAGCGGGGCGAGTTCCTTGTGAACCTGAAGCCGGGCGAGATCCGCAAGGGTGTCGTCTCCTCGGTGGTCAACTTCGGCGCATTCGTCGACCTCGGCGGGATGGACGGGCTCGTGCACGTCTCGGAGCTGTCCTGGAAGCACGTCGACCATCCCTCCTCGGTCGTCGCAGTCGGCGACGAGGTGACCGTGCAGGTGCTCGACGTCGATCTCGACAAGGAGAGGATCAGCCTGTCGCTGAAGGCGACCCAGGTCGATCCCTGGCAGGAATTCGCCACGAACCACCGGATCGGCGAGCTCGTCTACGGCAGGATCACAAAGCTCGTGCCTTTCGGTGCGTTCGTCCAGGTGGGCGACGGTATCGAGGGACTCGTGCACATCTCTGAGATGGCTGCGCACCACGTCGACCTTCCCGAGCAGGTCGTCACACCAGGCGAGGAGCTCTGGGTGAAGATCATCGACATCGACCTCCAGCGCCGCAGGATCAGCCTCTCCATCAAGCAGGCCGCTGAAGGTGGGGAAGTTGCCGAGGAGTACCGCGAGGCCTTCGGCGAGCACGCGTATGACGCGGAGGGCAACTACATCGGCTACGACTACTCGGCAACCGACTTCACCCCGGAGACCGAGAGCCAGGCGGCGTGGGCCGACCTCGTGGCGGCCAACGAGGCCGCGATCGCGGCCGGTTCCGAGCAGGCCGTGAGCGCACCCAGCTTCGAAGAGTCCTTCGAGGACTTGACCACAGCTCAAGAAGCTGCCGGGGGCTCGGGCGACGGATATGGCGACGAGAGCGCCTCGAGAGCCGTAGACGCCGGCAGTGGCCTGCCAGAAGAGCCAGAAGAGGTAATTGACACGGTGCAGTATGCGGCCGCCGGTCCGGTGCCAGAGGTGAACGCCGAAGCCGAGGCTCCGATTTCTCCGTCCGACGAGGCCGTCGCGGAGTAGGTACCCGGTGACGGCGCTGGTCCGGTCACCCGAGGTGCCGACGCCGCCCCCACACAGCGTCGGGACGCGCCGCGGCCTGCGGGGCAGAACCTTCGAACAGACTGCCGTCGCGCTGGCGACGGGGGCGGTGCTCGCCTTTTCGGTCGTGCTCCGCTTTTGGACACCGTCGCCCATGTGGCTGGATGAAGCCCTCACGGTCAACATCGCCCGCGCGCCCCTGCACCTGATCCCAAGGCTGCTGCGCGATGACGGGGCGCCGCCGTTGTACTACGTGCTCTTGCATTTCTGGATGAGGGCGTTCGGACCAAGCGACCTCGGGGCGCGTTCGCTCTCCGGGGTCATCGGGGTTCTCACTCTGCCTGCGGCGTGGCTCGCGGGCTACCGGGTCGGCTCCCAGTCGTGGCGAGGCGCCGGCACAGCCGGTGCCGGGACGGCCGTTGCTCGACCGGGGGCCGGCGCGACCGAAGCCCAGCTGCTGGATGCCAAGGCCCTTGCTCAACCGGGGGCCGGCGCAGCCGAGGGGAGGGATCGGGACCGTACCGGCCGTATCGCGGCCTGGACGGTGACGCTGCTCGTGGCGACGTCGCCGTTCGCCGTGTACTACGACACCGAGGCCCGGATGTACTCGCTCGTGATCTTGCTGTCCACGCTCGGAGTCCTGGCCTTTGTCGCCATCTTGCGCAGGCCGACGGTCTGGAACGCCCTGGCGCTGGCGGCTGTCACTTGCGCCCTGGAGTACAGCCACTACTGGGCATTGTTTCTCGTGGCGACGGCCGCCGCAGGGACCGCTTTTTTCGCCAGGTCCGGCCCGCACGCACGTAGTTGCCGGGTCGCCCTGCTGGCGCTGGCCGCCGGGACGTGCGCCTTCGGACCGTGGGTGCCGACGTTCCTGTTCCAGCTGCGCCACACCGGGACGCCTTGGGCGTCCCCGGCGGACTTCACGGCTCTCGTGTACACATTCACCCAGTTCGCCGGTGGTGACTCGGACGCGGGCCGGGCACTTGCCCTTGTGCTGGCCTTCCTGGCACTGCTGGGGGTGGCCGGAAGTGCCTTGGACGGCCGTCGCGTCGTGCTCGACCTGCGGACGCGCCCGGGAGTGCGCGCGCTCGCATCGCTGGTGGTCGGGACGCTTCTTGTCGCCCTCGTCGCCGGCAAGCTCAACGGCAGCACCTTCGCCGATCGCTACTCGGCCGTCATCCTGACGCCCTGCCTGCTCGTCGTCGCCTACGGCGCGACGATGCTGGCCGACCGCCGCGTGCGCCAAGGGGTCGTCGCCGTCGCGGTCGTCTTCGGTCTGGCGGCGTCGATCCCGAACGCGTTTCTCACCCGTACGCAGGCGGCGCAGGTCGCGTCCGCAGTCCTGGCCGGCGCTCATCGTGGTGACGTCGTGGCCTACTGCCCGGACCAGCTCGGCCCAGCTGTGAGCCGTGAGCTCGACGACCGCTTCGACGAGGTGGCCTTCCCGCGGGCGGACCCCCCGGAGATCGTGAATTGGGTGGACTACGTCGCCGTGGTCGATCACGCGAGCGCCAGCGCTTTCGTGAGGCTCCTCGAATCTCGGGCCGGCTCGACAGAGGTGATTTGGTATGTCTGGGCGCCCGGCTATCTCAACTTCGGGGCGGACTGCCAGGCCATCGCGAACGATCTCGCCGCGAGCCGTCCCCAACAAGGCGTCGTGGCCGAGCGAGCCTCCGACACGCCGTTCGAGATCTTCGAGGGCGAGAACCTCTACCGCTACCCGCAGCCGTCGTGAACAGCCGGACGATCAGCCCCGGCACCGCCAGGACCCAGTGGGCGCTCGCGGTTCCGGCTCTGCGGGCGTCCGCGCTCCCGTTCCTCGCCTCGAGGGCGATCGTTCTGCTCGCGCTCGGTGCGGCACGCCTTCTCACGAGCGAGTTCCGACTGGGAACAGCCGCCCACAACGCCAGCCATGCCGGGCTGCTCGGCTGGGATGCGACCTGGTACGAGAGGATCGCGGCCGACGGCTACGCAGGTCTGGGAAACGGGGCGGTGCGCTTCTTCCCGCTGCTGCCCGTGCTGGCGAGGTCATTGCGAGCGGTGCCCGGGATGACGGCAGGGATGTCGGTGGTGATCGTCGCCAACGCGGGCGCCCTGGCGGCTTTCGTCCTCCTCTACCGCCTTGTCGTCTTCGAGCTCGGCGACGAGGCGTGTGCCCGCCGGGCTGTGTGGCTGCTGGCCCTCGCGCCGCCGGCCTTCGTGCTCGTGATGGGCTACGCGGACTCCCTCTTGCTCGTGACCTCGCTCGCCGCCTTCCTCGGCTTCCGGCAGCGCCGCTACGGGCTTGCCATCTGCGCAGCCTTCCTCGCCGGCTTGTGCCGGCCGGTGGGGATGCTGTTGGCGGTCCCGGCGGCGATCGAGATGGGCGCGAATTGGTTCTCGTCGTCGCCCCGCGAGCGCGTCTTCGCCGCCGGTACGGTGCTGGCGGCCCCAGCCGGGGCGGCGGCATATCTCGTTTGGGTGCAAGCCATCTTCGGCACCTTCTGGCTCCCGTTGCGCGAGCAGCTCGCGGTCTCGCACCGGGGAGGGCTGACCGACCCGATCATGACTCTTGCCCGTGATGTTGGCGACGTGCTGAGCGGCAGCCATCTCGGCGTGGCCGAGCACGCCTTCTGGGCGGTGCTGGTGGTGCTGCTGGCGGTGTACATCTTCTGGAGGCTCCCCGCGGCCTACGGGTGGTACGCGGTGGCGTTGCTCGCCGTGGTGCTGAGCGCCGCCAACCTCGCCTCGCTCGAGCGCTACGGGCTCGGCTGCTTCCCCTTCGTCATCGCCGGCGCCATGCTCACGACGCGCCGCAAGGCTTATCGGGCCGTGATCGGGCTTTCCGGCCTGCTGCTGGTGGCCTACGCCATGCTCGCCTTCCTGGGGATCTATGTGCCCTGACGTGCCCTGACGCAGGTGTCGAGACGCCGGGACGCGAAGTGCTCCGGGGCAGGAAAGCGGAGGGCGGCTCCGCTCCCGTGCGATGATGCCGTGATGGCCACGTCGGACGACTCGAGATCCGAACCGCTCGGCCGACGGGGCCACGGGCCCGAAAAGGGCGGGCACGAAGGCGCTGGGCCCGGTGCGGTCCTCATCGTCGGCGCGGGCCCGGCCGGCCTCACTGCCGCCTACGAGCTGGCCAAGCGAGGTGCCACCTGCACGGTCTTCGAGATGGACACCGTGGTGGGCGGGCTCTCCCGCACGGTCGAGAGAGAGGGATGGAGGTTCGACATCGGGGGGCATCGTTTCTTCACGAAGGTGCCCGAGGTCGAGGACCTCTGGCGGGAGATCCTCGGCCCGGAGGACTTCCTCCTCAGGCGGAGGCTGAGCCGGATCTACTACGAGGGGACCTACTACGACTACCCGATCCGTCTGCAGAACGCGCTCCGGGGCTTGGGAGTCGTCGAGTCGATACGGTGCGGGCTGTCGTTTCTTTGGGTGCGGGCGCATCCGCCGAGGGACCTCGACACGTTCGAGGGCTGGACGGCCCGTGCGTTCGGGTGGCGCCTCTACCGGAAGTTCTTCAAGTCCTACACCGAGAAGATCTGGGGAATGCCGGCGACCGGCATCAAGGCGGACTGGGCAGCGCAGCGGATCAAGAGCCTGACGCTCGGGAAGGCGATCAGGAACGCGTTCGCCCCGAACGGCACCCAGACGCGGGTCACCTCGCTCATCGACGAGTTCCACTACCCGCGCCTCGGCCCGGGGATGATGTGGGAGCGGGCCCAAGAGCTCGTGGAAGCCCAGGGATCAAAGGTGTTGCTCGGCACCAGGCTCGAGTCGATCCGTCGTTCCGGCGGGCGGGCGGTGGAGGCGGTTACGTGCGTGGTGCCGGCGGGGGGGACGGGTCTTGCGGGCGCGTGCGAGCCCGGCGACTCGCAAGCCCGGACGACTTGGCCCTTCGACCATTTGATCTCCTCCATGCCGCTCTCCGAGCTGGTTCGGGTGATCGACCCACCCCCGCCCGCGGATGTCCGAGAAGCCGCGCGCGCTTTGCGCTATCGGGACTTCCTCACCGTCGCCTTGGTGTTGCCGGCCGAGCGCGGGTTTCCCGACAACTGGATCTACGTGCACTCCGACCGGGTGCGTGTCGGGCGCGTGCAGAACTTCGGCTCCTGGTCGCCCGACCTCGTCAAGCAAGGCCGAACATGCCTCGGGCTCGAGTACTTCGTCTTCGAGGGTGACGGGCTGTGGTCCATGCCAGACGAGGATCTCGTGGCCCTCGGGACCCGGGAGCTGGTGACGCTCGGCCTCGCACGGCCGGGAGACGTCGAGCGGGGCTACGTGGTCAGGATGGCAAAGGCCTACCCGGTCTACGACGAGGGCTACGGCCTCAAGGTGCAGGCAATCCGGGAGTGGCTGGAAGCCGAAGCGCCCAACATCCACCCGGTCGGGCGCAACGGCATGCATCGCTACAACAACCAGGACCACTCCATGCTGACCGCGATGCTGACCGTGGAGGGCCTCTACGGAGAGCCTTACAACACCTGGGAAGTGAACGTGGAAGCTGACTACCACGAGCAGCAGGTCGGAAGGCAGCCCGTGGCGACACCCTCAGACGGTGCCGGAACCGGCCGGGCCGTGCCCATGCCGGTCGGATCATGAGCCGTCGCCGGTGAGAGCCCGCGCCCACCATTCGCCCAAGAGACGGGACCTCGGACCCGCGTGGCCCAAGAGGGCCGCAGGTGGAGTGACTGTTGCCTGGGGCCGAGCGAGCGCGGCCAGCACGAGCGACGCGACCGTTGCAGGCCGGGCGACGCTCACCTCGGGCGACGCCGCCTCCCTGGCGATCGCCGAGCTCGGCGAGCTTGCCCGTGAAGCCGGCCTGCGGCGCGTGGCCATGCTCGCTTGGCGGGACCTCGACGACGCGGAGGCAGGCGGGTCCGAGCTCCACGCGCACGAGGTGGCGACGCGGTGGGCAGCGGCGGGGATCGACGTCATCTTGAGGACGTCCTCGGTGGCCGGCAGGGCGGTCCTGGTGGAACGGGGCGGCTATCGGGTCGTGCGCCGCTCCGGTCGTTACGCAGTGTTCGTGACGGGGCCGATTGACATCGCGGGCAACCATCTCGGCCCGCTCGACGGGCTGGTCGAGATCTGGAACGGCATGCCGTTTCTGAGCCCGCTGTGGTCCTGTTTGCCGAGAGTCGTCTTCTTGCACCATGTGCACGGCGAGATGTGGCCGATGGCGCTGCCCTCGCCGCTCGCCGAGGCGGGCAGGTCACTCGAGTCGCGCCTGGCGCCGCCTTTTTACCGGAGATCGCAGATCGTGACTCTCTCCGAGTCGTCCCGGCGCGAGATCGTGGCCCTGCCAGGAGTGCGCGCGAGCCGCGTCAACGTCGTGCCCCCGGGAATCGACCCGCGTTACTCCCCGGGCGGTCACCGGGCTGATCGGCCGCTCGTGGTCGCGGTCGGCCGCCTCGTGCCCGTCAAGAACTTCCCGAGGCTGATCGGGATACTGGGGCGAGTTCACGACAAGATCCCTGAGCTGGAGACGGTCATAGTCGGCGAGGGCAGGGAACGCTCCAGCTTGCAGGCGAGGATCCGGGAGCTTGGCGCACAGCGCTATGTGTCGCTACCAGGCCGGCTGAGCTCGGACCAGCTCGTGGACTTGTACCGCCGGGCCTGGGTGGTCGCGTCGACCTCGACGCGTGAAGGCTGGGGCCTGACCCTGAGCGAGGCCGCCGCATGCGGGACGCCGGCGGTCGCCACCCGGATCCCCGGACATGTCGACGCCGTAGACCACGGTCTCACAGGCATGCTGGCCGATTCCGACGAGGACTTCGCACGGCAACTCGGGACCGTCCTAGGTGATCCGTTGCTCCGGCGGCGACTTGGTCGAGCGGCCTGCGAGCGTGTCGCCCCGCTCACCTGGGAAGCGACGGCGCGAGGCACCTTGGCGGCCCTCGTGAGCGCTGCCCGGGACAGGGCACGGGCCGTCTGAGCTGGTCCGCGCGGCGCCGGTATATCCGGGCCGCATCCGCTCAAGGGCGCACTGAGCTCATGGCCCTCCGGCGCCTCTCGGCGACGATCAATGCCATGAGCGCCGCGGCAGCGAGCAAGAGCAGCTGCGGGTAGTCCGGGAAGCCCCGGTAGACGAAGCGAACCGTGTGCACGCCCGGTCCGAGACGCACCCCGACGAGCGCCGGCGCGACCATCTCGGTGGCCGCGGGGCGCCCGTCGACGAGGGCGTCCCAGCCTGGGTCGTAGGAAGCGGACAGCAGCACGATGGCGGGCCGGGCGAGGGAGACCTTGGCGAGGACGGTGCCGTCGGCGAGATCGGCCCGTTCCGAGAGCACCGTGCCAGGAGGCCCGGACGGGTGCTCTCCGGCGGCAAGCGTCCCCGGTGCCGCCTTCCCGCCTTCGTAGGCGACGGTCGGGTACACCGGGTCAGCCGACGGGAGCCCAGCGAGGAAGGCGACCGAGAAGGAGCCCAAGTCGCCTGAGTTTGCCGCCACGCTGCCGCGCGTGTCGACAACCTGGACGTAGCCGTCACGAGGGATCTCCCACAGGGCATAGCCGTCCCGGCTCGTCACGGGTTCTGCCGGCACTGAAGGCCGCATAGCGGACGGAAGGATCAACCAGCGGATCCCGAAGGCGGCGTAGTCGGCCGGATCCTCCTCGTCGAACTCCACCTCCGGGTCGCTCATCAGCGACGCCGTCCGGAGCGTGAAGCCGACCTCGTCGACGTCCTCGGATGCCAGGTACTTGAAGACCGGCACCTCCCCGACGGTGAAATAGGCGCCCCAGTCGGACGGGTCCCCCGCGAAGGTCCGGCCGCCGCCCTGCCTCGCGATCGTCGCGACGAGGGCGTCGAGCTGCGCCCCTGCGGCACCGGCGGCGGACTGCTCCGAGACGAACGACGCGTCGAGGTCCGCCTGGCCGGCGACGAACGACCAGGCCGGCACGAGCGCCGCCACCGCCAGGCACCCGGCGGTGCAGCGGCCGGCGACGGTCCCCAGCCGTTGGCCGCCGTCGCCGAGGGCGCGGGCGAGTCGCTTTGCCCCGGCGACGGTCCAGGCCCCGAGTTGGGCGGCACCGACTCCGGCGAGGAGCAGGCCAGCGAGCTGCACGCCGACGATGAACCGACGGAGGAACAGGTCCCTGGAACCCGGCAGCAGGTCGAGCAGGGGGCCGAGCGTGGGACGGCCGAAGAAGAGCACCAGGCTGCACGCGAAGACGAGCACAAGGGCGCGCCCCGCGCCGGCACCGACTGGTCCCGGGCCCTCCGGCCGGCGCCAGGCGGCGAGGCAGAGCGCGAGCCCGACGATGAACAGCGCCGTGATCAGCGCCAGATGGTGCCAGTCGAGGACGTTCCCCTCGAAGAGCGCGACGAGGACCCTTCTCGCGCCGTAGGAGTTCGCGTCGACGCCTTCGGGGCCGCTCTGCAGGAACTGGTTGACGGCCACCCATCGCCCTTGGGAGACGAGCGGCACGATCACCCAGGCGGAGAGCGCTCCCGCGGCGCCGACGACAAGACAGGCGCGACCCGCGCGTCGGAGGAACCCCGAGGGGCGGGCGAGCACGAACACGCCCGCGCCGGCGAAAGCGAGATAGCCGGTCTCGAAGTGCAACGCGGCCGTGGCCGCGACGAGCACCGCCGCCGGCACGACAAAGCGCCGGTCCTCGACCGCCCGCCACGAGAACGCCCAGGCGAACGGCAGCGTCCACATCGCCCAGAGCTGGCTCCACAGGCCGTAGCCGCTCCACAGGTAGCTGATCTGCTCGTAACCGACGTGCGTGAAGCTGGAGACGAAGGGGGAGAGCACGGCGGCCGCCATGGCGGCGCCGCGGCTCAGTCCGAAGATGCGGGCCGCGCCGTAGACGCCCAGCGGCCAGCAGCCGACGAGGAGCCAGGTCGAGAGCGTGAAGGCGCGCCCGACACCGATCGCCCAGCCCACCAGCGCGGTGAGCATCGCGCCCAGGCTCTGGTACTGCAGGTACTGAGGCGAGCCGAGGTTGAGGAAGGGGAACCACGAGTCGGGCGGGAAGTGACCGGCGCGGATCTTCGCCAGCGCGAAGCGGACCATCTCTTCGTGCATCGCCGAGTCGTTCAGGTACGGCACCTGCACGAGCTGAGGGCGAAGCAGCACGAGCGAGACGACGCAGGTGGCCAGCACGGGCACGAGCGGGAAGAGACGCAAGGCCGCGGCGCGCAGCGTCCTGCGGCTCACCTGACGCGTACCCGCATCACTCGCAGCCTCAGCCTCCGGAGTCACGCACCCCACAATGCCTCCCCCTGTCATCGAGAACGTCCCGAATGTCGGGTGCCGTATCATCGCCGACTCCTCTGGTTGAGCCAGGGGCGAGAGGCTACGGTATTGCCCCGTGACCCTGCTGGAGGTCTTGACGAAGACTCCGAGAGTTGTGGCCGTGCCTGTGACGACAGACAGTACCGATGCCCTTGGCAAGGAGACCGAGCGGGTCGCAACTCCATGAGCACGGGGTCCGCTCTCGCTCACTTCGAGCGCGCCAAGCTTGACAACGGCCTCCGGGTGCTTGTCGCCCCCGACCACTCCAGCCCTCTCGTCGCTGTCGCGGTCGTGTACGACGTGGGTTTCCGCTCCGAGCCGGAGGGGCGGTCGGGCTTCGCCCATCTTTTCGAGCACCTCATGTTCCAGGGGTCCGCCCATGTCGGCAAGATCGAGCACATGCAGCTGGTCCAGGGCGCCGGCGGGGTGATCAACGGGCAAACGATGGCCGACCTGACCGAGTACTACGAGGCGCTTCCGTCCGGGGGGCTCGAGCTCGTGCTCTGGCTCGAAGCCGACCGCATGGGTGCCCTCGCGCTCACCGAGGAGAACCTCCGCAACCAGGTCTCGGTCGTCGAGGAGGAGATCAAGGTCAACGTCCTCAATCGACCCTACGGTGGCTTTCCCTGGATCCCGCTGCCCGGCCTCGCCTTCGACACCTATCCGAATGCGCACAACGGCTACGGAGACTTCGCCCATCTCGAAGAAGCGACGATCGAGGATGCCAAGGACTTCTACGACCGCTACTACGCGCCCGCGAACGCGGCACTCGTGGTTGCCGGCGACTGCACCCCCGAAGATGTGGTCGACCTCGCAAGCCGGTACTTCGGGCGCATCGAGGCACGCCCCGCGCCCGTCCGCAGATCGTTCGCCGAGCCGCGACCCTCCCAGGAACGCCGGAAGGTCATCCACGACGCGCTCATCCCCCAACCGGCCTTTGCGGCTGGTTACCGGGTGCCCGACCCTGTCTCGAAGATGGAGGACTACGTCGCCTATTTCGTGTTGGCGAACGTCCTTTCCGACGGTGACGCGAGCCGCCTCCGTTCACGCCTGGTCCATCACGACCGCAGCGTCACAGACCTTGCCTGTTACCTGGGTGTCTTTGGCAGCGACACGTTCACGATGCGAGACCCGGTGCTGTTCCAGGTGGTCGTGTTCCACCCGGGCGTGGCCAGCACCGACGCGCTGCTCGCCGTCATCGACGAGGAGCTGGAACGGCTTGCGGCCGAGGGCCCGAACGAGGACGAGCTCGCCCGCGCCTCGGCGTCGGCGGCCTCGAGCCACTGGCGGGGGCTCGACCCGGTGCTGAACCGTGCCCTCGCCCTTGCAGGTGCCGAGGTGGTGCACAACCGGGCCGAGCTCGTTCACGAGCTCCCCGGGCTGGTCACAGCGGTCGGTCGGGAAGCGGTGGCGGCGGCAGCCGCAGACTTGGTCCACCAGCACCGAGCAATCGTCGAACTGCTGCCAGGGGGCGGCTCTTGACTCCCCCGGCGAAGGCCGCGAGCCGACTTTCAGGGAACGGGCGTCAGCAGCCTCCGGGCGACGACGCCGCTCGGCGACCCACCATCGGGCCGATACGAGCTCCAAGGATGTCCGGGGTCGTCGAGGACAACCTCGCCGGAGGGCTCCACGTCATCGTTGCCCGCCGGCCCGACGTCCCGATGGTCGAGATACGGCTCGGGTTCCCGCTTGCCGGTGAGCTCATCCGCAAGCCCGCTGCCCCTGCGGTGCTCTCCGAGTCGCTGCTCGCCGGCACTGCCCGGCACGACAGGGCGGAGCTCGCGTCGGCTGTGCAACGCATCGGGGGCCGCCTCTCGGCAGATGTCGCCGGCGACTGGTTCCTTGTTCGCGGCTCGGTTCTCGCCGCGCACCTCGTCGAGATGCTCGGGATCGTCGGCGAGGTGCTAGTCGGCGCGTCCTATCCGAGCTCGGAGGTGAGGGCGGATCGCGATCGGGTGGCCGAGCAGGTCCGGATGGAGCTCAGCCAGCCGGAGGTCATCGTCGACGAGGAGCTGAGCAGGCGGCTGTACCGCGGACATCCCTACGCCTCAGGGCTCCCGAGCCCGGGGGCACTGCGACAAGTGAGCGCGGCCCATCTGCGCCGGATCCATGACGACATCCTCGTGCCGGCTCTGGGCCACCTGGTGCTCGTCGGCGACGTGACTCCCGGCAAGGCGCTTGCCGCTGCCACCGGGGCCCTTGAACAGTGGCTCGCGAAAGCTCCTGCCGGCGCCGGGGCGCAGCTCGATCCGATTCCCGCCGTGCACCTCGGCCCCATCATGTTGTTCGACCGCCCGGGCGCCGAACAGAGCAACATCCGCATGGCGCGGCTCGCCCCAAGCCGCAGTGACCCCACCTGGCCGGCGACTGCGCTCGCGAACATGATCTTCGGCGGGATGTTCTCCTCGCGCCTCGTCGAGAACCTCCGCGAGCGGAACGGCTACACCTACTCTCCGGGGACGTCTTTCGACCACGGCCGGGCGGGCTCGTCGTTCGAGATACAGGCAGACGTGGCGACGGCCTCCACGGCGGCCTCTCTCGTCGAGACAGGCTACGAGCTCGGGCGGATCGTCACCCACGGCGTGACCGCGGACGAGCTCGAGTCCGCTCGCCGTTACGCACTCGGGACGCTGTCGTTCGAGACGGCCACTCAGCACGGGCTCGCGAACAGGCTCGTCAACCTGGCGATCCTGGGTCTGGACCCGGGTTATGTGGGTCGGTACTCAGCTGCGTTGAAGCGTGTGAAGCGGGACGAGGTCGACGAGGCCGGCCGCCGCCTGCTTGCACCCTCGCAGATGGTGACCGTGGTGCTCGGCGATGCCGGCCTGGTCGGCGACTCGCTCGCCCTTCTCGCCGACGTACAGCCCAGCCCGCTCTCGGTGCCCCACTAGCGCGACCGTCAGGCCTGCGAGCCCTTCGCGGGGAGTGCCTTCCGCCGGAGCCGGCGCGCCAGTTCGACCGTCGTGTCGCTTGCGAGCGCCACGACCCCGACAAAAGCGAGCACTCCAGCGGACTCGAAGTTGTGCGGCCAACCGCTGCCCGCCGAATAGTGGTGACGGACCTGTTCGATCACCGTCAGCAAGCCCGCCGCGACAAGGCACCCGAGCGCCGTAAGGCTGAGCAGCGAGCGTGCGGCCGACCACCGCAGGCCGGCGAGCGCGCCGAGCGCGATCGCGCAGGCGACCCAAGGCGCTGACGGCGGCGGCAGCACCGCCGCCGAGACGGCGCCGCAGGCGGTTGCGACCAGGATGCAGGCGAGCCACCCGGGCGATCTTCCCCCGTCGGCGAACGGTACCCCCAAGAGCGGCGGCTCCTCGAGGAGGGGGGCGAGGACGGCCCTGGCCTCAGCTTTGCGGCGGTCCGCGTCGAGCGCGGCCGTCCCGCCGCGGTCAGCTGCCACCTCAGCCGAGTGGGCCCCGCGGCGGCGCAGCCTCCGCCGGATGGGCCCAAAGGGCACGAAGCCGAGAACGAGGCAGACGGCCAGGGTCGCCCCCGAGACGAGTATCGCCGGGGTCACCATCCTCTGCGGCCCGAACCGGAGCGTCACGATGAAGCTGGCGCTTCGCGGCGGCGTGACGTACCAGCCGTTCGCATAGCCGTCGATGAGCTGAGGCGCCCCGAGAGACCGCCCGCCGGGCCCGCTGGCCTCCCAGCCGGCGTTCAGGCTCTCGCCGAGAACGAGCCAGAACGGTCGCGTGGCGCCTTGGACCTCGAGCCTGGCCGATGTCGCAGAAGACCCGAGGACCCGGACCGTAGGGGTCGCAATCGGCGGTGTGCTCGAGGTGCCGATCGTCCCCGGCGCCGGGGCCGCGTCGCCGTTGACGAGCGGAGGCAGGGCCGCGCCTCCCGGGGCCGAGTCGAGCACGAGCCGGTCAAGGTTCCACCCGGTGATCTTTCCCCACGTGGCGTCCACGGTGTGGTTGCCGGGCCCGAGGACGATGCCTTTCGCGTCGGGCCCGCAGCCGGAGACGGTCAGGTTCTGTAGCTTCTCGGCCGCGCCGACAGTCCCCGACACCTTCAGCCAGACCGGCCGCCCGTCGATGCGCAGCAGCTTCGAGGTGCAGACCGCAGGGATGCTGTCGCTCGCCGTCTCGGGGGAGAAGCGGACGCCGGGAAGACCGATCTCGGCGATCCCGACCGGCATGACGATCGGCTTTTGTGTGTACCAGTTGATGGTCGTGACTTGGCGGACGGCCTCGATCGTGAAGCGGATCGTGCTTCCGGTCAGCTTCGGGAAGCTGACAGGGACGCTTACAACCGAGTCGATGGTCTTGCGGTCGCGCACGGGCGGCACAGTTACGAGCTCGTCACCGCCGGTGTTGGTCGTGATCCTGATCTCGGTGGGGACGGAGTGCCGGCCGTCTGCGATGAGCTGCAGGTCGAGGTGGTCGAAGGTGACGCTGTGGGTGAGCGATGCCTGCATCCAGGCGCCGATCTGGGCCGGGCCGTCGAAGCCGGGACTCCAGAAGGTCTTCGGGTCGCCGTCGAAGGCGAACACGGCCCGGGCGTCGAGATCACCGGGAAGCCTTTCGTTCGAGCCGATCACCGCACCGCCGAAGGCGTCCGGGCCCGCGAGGAGGGTGTCGATCACGTTGTCGGGGATCAGGGCGGAGACACGGGCGGTCCCACTCAGCGAGAAGGTTCGGGCGGTCGGGAGCCATAAGGTCCGGCTCATCGCCGGCTCTGGGTCGGAGCGAGGCGGCGTGGCGCCCACGCGATCTCTGGTCATCACAATGGTGAGGCGGTGCGAGAGCGAGGAGGCCCCGAGCGCCCGCAACAGGTCCGAAGGCATCTGGATCGTCTCGGCGATGCTCACGCCGGGAATCCGGACCTCGGAGAAACCAACCCCCGACGAGCCGAGCATCGACTCACGCCCCGACCAGGTGGTGCCGTCGATCGTGATCCGAAGCGTCGTGAAAGAGCGCCTCGGGAACCGGATCGTCTGGCCGGCGGCCGTCCGGGACGCAGAGCCCAGTTTCTCGGAGATGGCGGGCCTGCCGTCGAAGGCGATGCTCACTCGGGTGATCCACCGGTTGACCGTGGAGCCGAGCACCTGGACGAGGTTGATGTGATCGGTCGTCACACGATGATCGAGGCGGACCTGGATCCAGTTGCCCGTGGCGTTGGAGAAGGCGCCGACGCTCCAGGCGGTGTCGATGTTGCCGTCGAAGGCTTCCGCCGCCCGGTCCTCGGGGGTGAAGCTGACGGGGTTGCCGTAGGCCGAAGCCGTCACGTAACGGGCCTCGCCGTACACGGCGATGCTCTGACCGTCCACACGGACGTGGGAGAAGATCGGCAGGGCGACCGCGGTCGGGTCCGCTGGGGAAGGCTCGGGCACGACCGGGAGGGTCTCGCCGATGTTGTCGCTCACGCTCGACCAGCGCTCGAGATCCTTGCGGTTCGTGTCGGTGAGGACCAGCTGTGCCCCCCGGGTGACCGCCTCGCGGAGCAGTTTTGCATCGCCGTCGAGAGTCCCGGCGTAGAAGATGGTCGGGTTGTCGTCGAGCAGGCCGGTGGCAGCGGCGGCGACGACACCGGCTCCGCTGCCGTCGAGGACAACAGGTGCGGAGGCCGGCTCGGCCCGGTAGATCGGGCGGGCGTCGGAGACCGGGAAGATCGCGATGGGCGGCGGCCACGGGGCGTTCGCCGGCTCCGCCAAGGCTTCCTCGTCCGTGAGGCTGTACTTGGCCGGCGCGACGTTCGGGACGGGCTTGCCGAACTCGACCGGTTCGCCGATCCCCGCCGGTGGCGGGTCGAACAGGGCCCAGGTCTCCTGCGGGCGCGGGGTGTTGTAGCGCCAGTAGGCGAGGTTCGACTGCAAGACGACGTCGCCGGCGCTCAAGAGGCGGGCGATGGGCGCCAGCGTCGAGGGCTCGTAGGTGCCCTGCTGGAGCGTGAGGTCGAAGGCCTGGAGGAGGTCGGTCGTGGGATAGGAACCCTGGACCGTCTGCTCACGGAGGATCTCCGGCCGGGTCATGATGCCGGGCCAGATCGTGTCGAACAGGGTGCCCCAGTCATAGGCGGCAAAGTTCTGGCCCGGCTCGATGAGCACCCGTGTCGAGTCGCCCTGGGCGTCGAGGTAACGGGCGACCTGGGCGTAGTACGACGGAACGTTCTCGGGGCGCTCGAAGTTCTGCGCGACGGCGCCTCCTTCGAGAAACGGAGCGCTGTTGGCCACGACCACCGCCGCCAACGCACAGGCGGTGCCAAGCCCCAAGCGGGGGAATCGTGACCACAGGGCGCTGGCTCCGACACCGAGCAGCATGGCGAAGCCGAGCACGACGAGGGGAGTGGCGCGGTCGCTCGAGCGCAGGGCGAGCCCCACCGACGATCCGGACATGAACGCCTTCAGCCCCCGGCCGACGAGCGACGGGTCCGAGTACGGGTGCAGGCCCACCGCCAGGACGACTCCGACGAGTACCAGCAGGACGAAGAACGCCTTCGCGCGCCAACGCGACACGAACGCACCGAGCACCGCAAGGGCGGGCACGGCGAAGCTCGTCGCCAGCAGCCAAGCGGTCTCCTCCAGCTTGACGGCCGCCTGTTTCCAGGGCCCGAGCCGGTCGCTGCCGTAGAAGTACCAGTAGCCGAGCCCGCGCACGACCTCGGAGGCGAGCGAAGTCCCCGCGATCGCAGGCAGGGTCTCGGTGTACTTGAGGATGGCGACGCCGTAGGCGCCTTCGATGCGGAGCCCGGCAATCCAGAACAGCGAGACCCCGAGCGCCAACAGGCCCATCTTCCCCGCGGCGCCAAGGGCACGGCGCGCCGGCGTCTCATGGAGCACGAGGACGCCGTAGAAGAGCCAGGCCACCGGGGCGATGCCCGCATAGATCAAAGAGGTGGCGTTCGTGGCCCCGACAAGGGCGACCACGAGACCGAAGAGGGCCGGATAGCGCCATCCGCCCCGGCGAACGGCAAGCACAGCGAAGGCGACCAGCCATCCGAGACCCGCCCAAGGAAGCAGGATGGCCGAGGTCTGCTGGATGTACTGGAGGAAGTAAGGGCTGAGCTCGTAAGCCAGCCCTGCGACGACGACACCGGGACCATTGACGCCGAGCGTCCTCGCCAGGTAGCAGACCCCGGCGCCGGCCGCGAGGAGCACGGTGCCCATCCAGAGCCTTTGCGCCACCCACATGGGCACGCCGAGCTCGGCGAAGAGCCAGTAGAAAGGCCCTTGCGGGAACAGGTAGCCGATGTTCTGGTGGGTGACCGTGCCCCCTGCGACCGAGGGGTCCCACATCGAGACGGCCGAGCTCAAGAGCCGGCCGGGATCGAGATATAGGTACTGCTTGGTGTCGTCGGCGAGGATCCCCGGCTTGGTGCAAAGCAGCGGGACGTAGGCGAGGGCGGCAAGGAGGCCGGTTCCCAGGACTCGCATCGGAAAAAGGCGGGTCCTGCTCGCTCGAGCCACGGCCCGGTTAGTGTAGGCGCCCATGTCACGGGCCGCCGAGGCACTCGAGGCGCTCCGGGCCCCGGCTGAGCTCCGGTTGCGGCCCCTGGTGGCGGCATGATCGTCGTCGGCCTGACGGGCGGCATCGGCTCGGGGAAGTCGACCGTCGCCGCGATGCTCGCCGAGCGTGGCGCGGTGCTCATCGATGCCGACGAGTTGGCGCGAGAGGTGGTCGAGCCGGGGAGGCCGGCCTACGCGAAGGTGGCGGAGCGTTTCGGTGCCGGGGTCGTCGCGCCGGACGGGAGTCTCGATCGCCCGGCGCTCGCCGCCGTCGTCTTCAACGATCCTGCCGCTCTCGCCGACCTCGATGCGATCGTCCATCCCGAGGTGCGTGCCGAGATCACCACCCGGCTGGCAGCCGAGTCGGGCGGTGACGACATCGTCGTTCTCGACGTCCCCCTGCTGGTGGAGGGTGCCGGCCCGGACCAGTACGGGCTCTCGGGCGTGCTCGTCGTGGACGCGCCCGAGGACGTCGCGCTGGAACGGCTGGTGAACCTGCGGCACATGGACCGCTCCGACGCCGAGGCGCGCATCGCCAACCAGGCCAGCCGTTCCGAGCGAGTGGCCCGGGCGGACTTCGTGATCATGAACATGGGCACCCTCGACGAGCTCGAGGAGATGGTCGGGCGGGCATGGGACTGGATCGAGGGACTCCGATGGGCGGCGGCGGGCGGCCGCGGTTGACGCCGCCGGGATGGGAGTCGGGATCAGCAACGTCCGCTTCGACGTCGAGCTCGTCGAGGGTGGGGGAGGGCGACGACCGCCCCCAGGTGGCCCGGTCCTGATGGCACGACGGCGCGCACCCCCCGCTTGCCAGCGCGCACCCTCTCGGTACCATGCCGATAGTGCCTCCGTTCCGGGTCGTTTCTGACTTTCAGCCGGCCGGTTCCCAGCCGGCCGCCATCGACGCGCTCTCGCGGGGGATCGAGCGGGGCGACCGGTTCCAGACCCTCCTCGGGATCACCGGGAGCGGCAAGAGCGCCACGATCGCCTGGACCCTGGAGAGGGCCCAGCGCCCGACCCTGGTGCTGGCGCCCAACAAGTCGCTCGCAGCGCAGCTCGCCGGCGAGCTGCGGGGCTTCTTCCCGGACAACAGGGTCGAGTTCTTCGTCTCCTACTACGACTACTACCAGCCCGAGGCCTACCTGCCCTCCTCGGACACCTACATAGAGAAGGACTCGTCGATCAACGACGAGATCGACCGGCTCAGGCACTCGACTACCGCCAGCCTGCTCACGAGGAGAGACGTGATCGTCGTGGCGTCGGTCTCGTGCATCTACGGGCTCGGGTCACCTGAGGAGTACCGAGACCAGATCCTCGTGCTCTCGCCCGGAGAGACGCACGACCAGCGGTCGTTGCTCTTGCGGCTGGTCACGATGCACTACGAGCGCAACGACGCCAATCTCGTCCGGGGGAGGTTCCGGGTGCGGGGCGACACGATCGAGGTGCATCCCGCCTACGAGGAGTACGCGGTGCGCATAGAGCTGTTCGGCGACGAGGTCGAGCGCGTGAGCCGCTTCGACGTCCTCACGGGCGAGCTCCTCGGTGATCTCGAGGAGCTGATCATCTTTCCCGCCACGCACTACGTCGCCGGGGACGAGCGCATGCGGCACGCCATCGCCTCCATCGAGGTCGAGCTCGGCGAGCGCCTGCGCGAGCTGGAGGAGGAGGGCAAGCTGCTCGAGGCTCAGCGGCTGCGGATGCGCACCGAGCACGATCTCGAGATGCTCGCAGAGCTCGGGAGCTGCAACGGAGTGGAGAACTACAGCCGGCACCTGGACGGGCGGGCGCCGGGCCAAGCGCCCTACACGCTCCTGGACTACTTCCCCGACGACTGGCTCCTCGTCATCGACGAGAGCCACGTGACGGTGCCGCAGCTTCACGGGCAGTTCGCGGGCGACCGTTCCCGCAAGGACATCCTCGTCGAGCACGGGTTTCGCCTCCCGTCGGCCAGGGACAACCGCCCCTTGCGTTTCGAGGAGCTCGAGGCACGCATCAACCAGTGCATCTTCCTTTCGGCGACGCCTTCCGATCACGAGATCTCGGTCTCGAGCCAGGTCGTCGAGCAGATCGTGCGGCCGACCGGCCTCGTCGACCCCGAGGTCGTCATCAAGCCGACCAAGGGCCAGATCGACGATCTGATCGCAGAGATCAACACGACCGTGGGCCGGGGCGAGCGGGTGCTGGTGACGACGCTCACGAAGAAGATGGCCGAGGACCTGGCCGACTACCTGCTCGAGACCGGGCTCAAGGTCCGGTACCTGCACTCCAACATCGACACCATCGAGCGGATCGAGATCGTTCGGGACCTGCGCCTCGGCGAGTTCGACGTGCTCGTCGGCATCAACCTCCTCCGCGAGGGACTCGACCTTCCGGAGGTGGCGCTCGTGGCGATCCTCGACGCCGACAAGGAGGGCTTCCTCCGCTCCAAGACGTCGTTGATCCAGACGATGGGTCGTGCCGCCCGGAACGTCTCGGGTCGGGTCATCCTCTACGCGGACGTGATCACGGACTCCATGCGGGGGGCGATCGCGGAGACCGAACGCCGCCGCCTCGTGCAGCAGGAGTACAACCGCGAGCACGGCATCGACCCGCAGACGATCCGCAAGGCCGTGACCGATCTCGTCGCTCAGTTCCGCAGCGCCGCAGGAGCCGGAGGGGACGGGTTCGGGGCCGGGGCCCCTCTCCCGAGCCGGGCGGGGTCCGATCGGTCCCGTCGCGCCGGGCGGCGAGCAGTCGAGCGGGCCGCCGAGCTCCTCGATGTGTCCGGGAACGGACGCGCCGGCAACGACGAGCTCCCCGCGGACGAGATCGGAAGGCTGATCGCCACGCTCGAGCGGGAGATGGAGGCTGCGGCCGCCGAGCTCCGTTTCGAGTACGCGGCGAGGCTGCGAGACGAGATCCGTTCCCTGCGCCGCGAGCTCAGGGAGGTCGGGTGAACATCCACAGCGCCCCTTACGCCACGATCGGGCCGATCCGCCCGGGCGAACTGGACAGTGATCGGCACGCGCCGGTCACTCGGTAGTCTGCGGCCGTGCCCAGCACCCTCGTTGTTCGCGGGGCCCGCGAGCACAACCTAAAGAACGTCTCCTTAGAGCTGCCGCGCGATCGGCTCATCGTTTTCACGGGGCTGTCGGGCTCGGGGAAGTCGTCGCTCGCGTTCGACACCATCTATGCCGAGGGCCAGCGGCGTTACGTCGAGTCGCTGTCGTCCTACGCCCGGCAATTCCTCGGGCAGATGGACAAGCCGGACGTCGACTTCATCGAGGGGCTGTCACCGGCCATCTCGATCGACCAGAAGTCCGCCTCCCGCAACCCCCGTTCAACGGTGGGGACCATCACCGAGATCTACGACTACCTGCGCCTCCTCTATGCGCGCATCGGCCAGCCCCATTGCCCCAACTGCGGCAGGCTCGTCACGCGCCAGAGCCCCCAGCAGATCGTCGACCGCCTGAGCGACCTGCCCGAGGGCACCCGGTTTCACGTTCTCGCCCCGGTGGTGCGCGGCCGCAAGGGCGAGTACTCGGCCCTGCTCGACGACCTCGCCAAGCAGGGCTACGCGCGGGTGCGCGTCGACGGCAAGCTCATGGAGCTCTCCGACCGGACCTCGCTCGAGCTCGCCCGTTACGAGCAGCACACGATCGAGGTGGTCGTCGACCGCCTTGTCCGGCGCGACGGCATCGAACGCCGGCTCACCGACTCGATCGAGACAGCGCTCCGCCTCGGCGATGGGGTCGCCGAGATCCTGCTCATGCCGGAGGCCGATTCGTCCCCCCGGGGCGCGGCCCGAGTGGCCGCGAAGCCAGCGGGTGCCAAGGCAGCTGGCACCAGGACCGCTGCCGGCAAGGCCGTTGCCGGCAGCGCCGAGGCGACCGCCGCCGACAGGGCTGCCGACGTCGCCGAGGACGGGATCGCGGATGTGGCAGAGGACGGCTCGCAGGACGCGAACGGCGAGCAGTTGCTCACCTTCTCCCAGCACTTGGCCTGCGTGCACTGCGGGATCTCCCTCGACGAGCTGGCGCCGAGGAGCTTTTCTTTCAACTCGCCCTTTGGTGCGTGCCCTTCTTGCAACGGGCTTGGGACCCGTTTCGAGGTCGATCCCGATCTCGTGGTGCCCAACCCGGATCTCTCCCTTTCGCAGGGTGCCATCGCGCCGTGGGCGGGCGCTCGCACCGAGTACTTCTCGCGTGTGCTCAAGGCGGTCGCCGACGCGTACGGCTTCAGCATGGACAAGGCCTGGTCCAAGCTCTCAAGGCAGCAGCACAAGATCCTCCTGTACGGTGCCGGCACCAGGCGCGTGCACGTCCAGTACCGCAATCGTTACGGCACGTTGCGCAGCTACGACACCCAGTTCGAAGGTGTCGTGCCTTGGCTGCAGAGGCGCCACAGCGATGCCGACTCCGACTGGGTGCGCGAGCAGGTGGAGGGCTACATGCGCGAGGTGCCCTGCCCGGACTGCGGTGGGACGCGGCTTCGCCCGGAGTCGCTCGCCGTCAAAGTCGGGGGCAGGAGCATCGCCGAGCTGTCGGCGCTTTCCATCCGAGCGGCTCACGATCTGCTCGAGCACCTGGAGCTGAGCTCGAGGGAGGAGATGATCGCTGCCGGGGTCATGAAGGAGATCCGCGCCCGGCTCCAGTTCCTCGTCGACGTCGGCCTCGACTATCTCAGCCTCGACCGCTCGGCGGCGACACTCGCCGGCGGGGAGGCTCAGCGGATCCGCCTCGCCTCGCAGATCGGCAGCGGGCTCGTCGGTGTCCTCTATGTGCTCGACGAGCCCTCGGTGGGCCTCCATCAGCGGGACAACCGCAAGCTCGTGGAGACCCTCCTGCGTCTGCGTGACATCGGCAACACGGTCCTTGTCGTGGAGCACGACGAGGAGACGATCAGGATCGCCGACTATGTCGTCGACATCGGCCCCGGGGCCGGCGAGCACGGCGGCGAGGTGGTCTGTGCCGGCTCGGTCGCCGATCTCGTGAAATGCCGGGGTTCGATCACCGGCCAGTACCTCTCGGGAAAGCGCTCGATCGCGGTGCCCAGCATGCGGCGCGAGCCCCGGGGCGAGTGGCTCGTCGTGCGCGGGGCTCGGGAGCACAACTTGAAGGGGATCGACGTGGAGATCCCCCTCGGTTGCTTCGTCTCGGTCACGGGCGTGTCGGGATCGGGCAAGTCGACCCTGATCAACGACATCTTGTTGCGGGCCCTCATGCAACGCATCTACAAGTCCCGCGTCGTCCCGGGGCGGCACCGCACGATCGAAGGTGCGGAATCGCTCGACAAGGTCATCGACATCGACCAGTCACCGATCGGCCGCACACCACGCTCGAACCCGGCCACCTACACGGGCATGTTCGACAACGTCCGGAAGCTGTTCAGCCAGACGGCGGAGGCGCGCTTGCGCGGCTACCAGCCGGGGCGTTTCTCCTTCAACGTCTCGGGCGGCCGCTGCGAGGCGTGCGCCGGCGACGGGACTCTCAAGATCGAGATGCACTTCCTCCCTGATGTCTACGTCCCCTGCGAGGTTTGCAAGGGCGCCCGCTACAACCGCGACACGCTCGAGATCTCCTGGCGCGGGAAGAACATCGCGGAGGTGCTCGACCTGTCCTGTGAGGAGGCGCTCGAGTTCTTCGCGGCGCAGCCGGTCATCTCGCGGCACTTGAGGACGCTCGTGGACGTGGGCCTCGGTTACGTCCGCCTCGGCCAGCCGGCTCCCACGCTCTCCGGGGGAGAGGCCCAGCGGGTCAAGCTGGCTTCCGAGCTCGCCAAGCGATCGACCGGGCACACGCTGTACGTGCTCGACGAACCGACCACCGGGCTTCATTTCGAGGACGTCCGCAAGCTCTTGGACGTGCTGCAACGATTGGTCGACCAGGGCAATACGGTCTGTGTGATCGAGCACAACCTCGATGTCGTGAAGTCGGCGGACTGGGTGATCGACCTCGGCCCTGAGGGCGGCGACGGCGGCGGAGAGGTGATCGCGGAGGGCACGCCCGAGAAGGTGGCCAAGACCCACGAGAGCTACACGGGCCGTTTTCTCGCTCCTTTGCTCGGGATGTGAGCTCGCACGGGGTGGCGAGGCCGGCCACCAGTCAGATGGGGAGACGGAGCTTGCAGAGGCGCGTCGTTGCTTGGTGGCTGACCCGTTCGCCAACAGCCTCGAGCTGATCGCGGCAGAGCCCGCTCAGAAGGGCTGCAGGACGACTTCCCCGGGCTCGGCGGCGCGGCCGTAGACCCAGGCCAGGAGCGCGGCGCGCTGTCGGGGATCCTCGATCCGCTCCGGCAGGCGGTCCAGGGCGAGCGGCAGGTCCGCGCTGACGAATTCGGCCGGCCAGTCCGAAACGCCGTAGCCGAGGCCGAGGTCGACGTGGTGCACCTCGACCTCGCGCCAACGTGACATGGGCAAGAGGCGGCAAGGAAGCGGCGAGCCGTCGCCGCGCAGGCCCTGGCGTTGCCACACGACAGGTGGCATGTCGATCCAGGCGGCGTCCAGGCGCATGGTCGAGTCGCGCACATCGTCGAGGATCTCCAGCGCCGGCCGTTTCGCTCCCTGCTCGATGTCCCGGTTCCGCTCGGCGCTCCCGCCCGGGTACTGGCGCACCTCAAGGCCCTCCGCCGCGCCGGCGAGGACCCGGACGAACGAGTCGGCGTTGCGGGCGAGGTGGGTCAGGACATGGGCGACGCTCCAACCGGGCAGTAGGCTCGGGCGAGCGGTTAGCGCATCGTCGATCTGCTCGATCGTGGCGAACAGCCGGCCGGTCGCCTCGCGGCTACCCGCGATCGCGACGGCGATGTCATCTTCCATGGCCCCTCGCTCTCGTTGTCATGGGGCCTCGCTCGTCAGTCGTCCAGGCCCCGGCTCGTCGGTCAGGTGGGCGTGGCTCATGCGATGGCGAGCATGCGCTCGAGTGCCACCCGGGCGTCGGCGGCCGTGGCCTCGTCGACCACGATGCGATTGCGCACCTGTCCCTCGAGGAGGCCGTCGAGTACCCAGGCGAGGTGCGCCAGGTCGATCCGGAACATCGTCGAGCAGGGGCAGACGAGCGGGTCGAGGGAGAGCACGGTCCGGTCGGGATGCTCGCGTGCGAGCCTGTCGACGAGATGGATCTCGGTCCCGACCGCCATCGTCGAGCCGGGCCGTGCCGCCGCGACCGCCGCGATTATGTAGTCCGTGGAGCCGACCTGGTCGGCGATCTCGACGACCTCACGACTGCATTCGGGGTGCACGATCACGATGCCCTCCGGGTGCTCGGAACGGAATGCCTCGACGTGCTCGGTGCGGAATCGCTGGTGAACCGAGCAGTGGCCCTTCCACAGGAGCAAGGTGGCTTCCTTCACCTCGGCGTCTTGCAGCCCTCCGAGGCGCCGGTGCGGGTCGACGACCTGCATGTCAGACGCGCCGTAGCCGAGCTGGAAGCCGGTGTTGCGGCCGAGGTGCTGGTCAGGAAAGAAGAGCACCTTGTCAGCGTGGTCGAGCGCCCAGCTCAACACCGAGCGGGCGTTGGCCGAAGTGCAAACCGCTCCTGAGTGCCGACCCACGAACGCCTTCAGCGAAGCCGCCGAGTTCATGTACGTGATGGGCACGATCGCGTCGATGTCTGTCACCTGGGAGAGCTCGTCCCAGATCTGCTCGACACCTTCGAGGTCGGCCATGTCGGCCATCGAGCAACCGGCGTTGAGGTCGGGGAGGATCACCTTTTGGTGAAGTCCGGTGAGGATGTCCGCCGACTCGGCCATGAAATGGACGCCGCAGAAGACCACGAACTCGGCCTCGCGCTGGTTCGCGGCAAAACGGGACAGCCCGAACGAGTCCCCCCGCATGTCAGCGAACTGGATGACCTCCTCACGCTGGTAGTGGTGGCCGAGGATGACGAGGCGCCTGCCGAGGCGCGCACGGGCCGTGGTGACGCGTCGAACGAGCTCGTCGGCGGTTGCCGTCGAATAGTCATCAGGTAACGGCGGCTGTAGGCGGAACATCAGATGACCCCCTATAGGACGCTTCGTTGATCGGCCGGCGGGGACAGCCTGGTCGCCCAACCGCGGGTATGTCGGCCACGAAGCGAATATGTCAGCCGGGGTACCAGGCCGGCCGTAACCTGCACTCTAGTGCTCGAACGACCGCAATCGGTTCCCGACGCCCCCGGCTCGTACCAGTTCAAGGACGCCGCCGGCCGGATCATCTATGTCGGCAAGGCGCGGTCCTTGCGCAGCCGGCTCTCGAACTATTTCCAGGACCCGGCGCACTTGAACCCGCGCACCGCCCAGATGATGGAACGGGCCACCTCGGTCGAGTGGATCGTCGTCGGGAGCGACGTCGAGGCCATCATGCTCGAGTACAACCTCATCAAGGCGCACCGGCCCCGTTTCAACATCCGCCTCGTAGACGACAAGAGCTATCCCTACCTAGCGGTCACCGTCGGCGACGAGTGGCCCAGGGCGACGGTCATGCGAGGCGCGAGGCGCAAGGACACGCGTTATTTCGGGCCTTACGCGCACGCCTACGCCATTCGGGAGACGCTCGACCTGCTCCTGCGGTCGTTCCCGATCCGGACCTGTTCGGATGCCAAGCTACGGCGCCACCAGCTCCTCGGACGGCCCTGCCTCCTCTACCACATAGAGCGGTGCTCGGGCCCCTGCGTCGGCGCCGTCGAGCCTGAGGAGTACGGGAGGCTCGTGTCCGAGCTGATGGCGTTTCTCGACGGCGACACCAAACCGGTCGTCGACCGCCTCGAGGCCGAGATGCGCGAGGCGGCCGGCGCGCTCGAGTTCGAGCGGGCGGCACGCCTGCGTGACCGGTTGGCGACGGTCCGGCTCGCCGTCGAGCGCCAGCAGATGGTCACCGACACCCCTGAGAACCTTGACGCCATCGCCATCGCAGAGGACGAGCTGGTGGCGGCGGTGCAGGTCCTCCACGTCCGCCGCGGCCGGGTGGTCGGCCGGCACGGCTTCGTCGTCGAGAAGGTGGAGCCGCTGACGTCCTCTCAGCTCGTGGGCAGGGTGCTCGAGCAGCATTACGCCGAGACTCCGATCGGGATCCCCCGGGAGCTGCTCGTCCCCGAGCTGCCGGAGGACGTGGCCACCTATGAGGCGTGGCTCTCCGAGCTGCGCGGCGGCAAGGTCACAGTGCGCGTTCCCCGGCGAGGCCGCAAACGCGAGCTTCTCGCCACGGCTCTCCAGAATGCGGAGGACCAGCTGAAACGTAACCGGCTGCGGCGGGCGACCGATCTCACGAGCCGTGCGGCCGCCCTCGAGGAGCTCCAGCAAGCGCTCGGCCTGAAGGAGGCACCGCTGCGCATCGAGTGCTACGACATGAGCCACATCCAGGGCACCGACTACGTGGGCTCGATGGTCGTGTTTGAGGACGGGCTGGCAAAGCGAAGCGACTACCGGCGCTTCAAGGTGTCAGCCGTTCAGGGAAACGACGACTACGGAGCCATGCACGAGGTGCTCACCCGGCGTCTTCGGCGGCTCTCGGAGGCCCCTTCGAGCGGCGAGGTCGGCACGGACAGGCCCGAGACCGTGGCGGGCACCCACGGCGCGGCGGGGACCGAGGTCGACGCCGAGCCGAGCCTGGACGGGCGCCGCCGGCGTAAGGCGCGCTTTGCCTACCCGCCCCAGCTACTGCTCCTCGACGGAGGAAAAGGGCAGCTCGGAGTCGGTGTGCGAGTCCTCGAGGAGCTGGGTCTGTCGGACAGGATCGCGGTGGCCTCGCTTGCCAAGCAGTTGGAGGAGGTTTTCGTGCCCGGCCGACCGGACCCGGTTCAGATACCGCGTGACAGCGAGGCGATCTACCTGTTGCAGCAGGCTCGGGACGAGGCGCACCGATTCGCCATCGGCTTCCACCGCGAGTTGCGGGGCCGGCGAATGACCCGGGGCGCGCTGGACGGCATCGCCGGCCTCGGGCCGGTGCGGCGGCGGCGGCTCATCTCAGAGATGGGGGGAGTGCGAGCCGTGCAGGCGGCCTCTCTGGAGGACCTCCTCGGGCTTGGCTGGTTGCCGGAGGCCGTTGCCCGCGCCGTTTACGAGCATCTGCACGCCCGGCGAACCCCGAAGGCCGGATGAGCGAGAGCGAAGATCCCTGGGAGCGCTACGCCACCTGGTGGCGCGAGACGTTCACGAACGGAGCGGACCTCGAGTACGAGCTCCAGATCCTTCCCCTCGCCGAGTCGCACCTCGAGGGCGCCCGTCGAGTGCTCGACCTGGGCAGTGGTGAGGGCCATCTCGCCCGTCGCCTTGCCCGGGGGACCGCGGCAAGGTCGATCGTCGTCGGGCTCGATCCCTCCGCCGCGCAGCTCGCCGGCGCCGTCGCCCAAGAAGCCGACGCCGTGGCCCAAAGAGCCGGCGCCGGCCCTAGGTACGTGCGCGGGGTGGGGGAGCACCTGCCGTTCCGGGACGGTGCGTTCGACGGTGTCGTCTGCTGCCTGGTGATCGAGCACGCGTCCGATCCGGACGCCTTGCTCGCCGAGGCGATACGCGTGCTCGCCGTGGGTGGCCGGTTCGTCCTCCTCGTCAACCACCCCGTATTCCAGGGAACGGGGAGTGGTTTCGTGGACGACCGGATCCTGGGCGAGCACTACTGGCGGGTCGGCCCGTACCTGCGCGAGGACTTCGTCGTCGAGGAGGTCGACCCAGGCGTGCGGCTGCGTTTCGCCCACCGCCCCCTGTCGCGCTATGTGAACCCCGTCACCGCCCTCGGGTGCGTGCTGACGCGCCTGGAGGAGCCCGAGCCACCGCTCGCGTTCTTGGAGGGCTCGGTCGATCTCGAGCTCGAGTCCGCCATCCCGCGCTTGCTGCTGCTTCGATTTGAGCGGTTGGGAGCGGGCCGCATGGGAAGATAGGGGCCGATGGCCGAGTACCTGATCCTCGTCGGCATGTCCGGAGCCGGACGCTCCACCGCAGCCGCCACCTTCGAGGACCGTGGCTGGTTCGTCATCGACAACTTGCCTCCAGCTCTCATAGGCAAGATCGCCGAGCTCACGAGCCAGGCCGGCGCCGAGTACGAGCGGGTGTGCCTCGTTTCGGGCCGCGGCGGCTACGAGGGCATCGCAGAGCTCACGCCGGAGATCCGAGAGCTGCGCTCGACCGGCGCCCGCGTGCGAGTGGTGTTCCTGGACGCTGCCGACGAGGTCCTTGTCCGTCGCTACGAGGGCACCCGCCGACGGCACCCGGTGGAGGCCACCAGCGTGCTCGCGGCCATCCAGCAAGAGCGTGCGATGCTCGCCGCGCTGCACGACGAAGCCGACGTCGTGGTCGACACCGCAACCCTGAACGTGCATCAGCTGCGTGACCGCCTTATCGAGCTTGTCGACGGCGTCAACACTTCGGCGGGCATGCAGACTGCGGTCGTGTCGTTCGGTTTCAAGCACGGGATCCCGCTGGACGTCGACCTCGTCTTTGACTGTCGGTTCCTGCCCAACCCTCACTGGGTGCCTGCGCTGCGCAATCTGAGCGGGCTCGACGCGCCGGTGCGCGACTACGTGCTCGACAACGAAGAGGCCACGGAGCTCCTAAAACGCCTCGACGATCTCTTCGCCCTCTTGCTCCCCGCCTATGTCCGTGAGGGGAAGTCCTACCTGTCGATCGCCATCGGCTGCACCGGAGGCCGGCATCGCTCCGTCGTGCTGGCAGAGGAGATAGCCGAGCGGATCGGCCGGCGCGGCTACACACCGGTCGTCCACCACCGGGACATCGACCGTTGAGCGAACGGGGGACCGTCATCGCCCCGAAAGTGGTCGCGATCGGGGGCGGTCATGGGCTCGCCCAGACACTCAAGGCAGCTCGGCAGTACGCGTCCCAGCTCACGGCGGTGGTCTCGGTCGCCGACGACGGCGGCTCTAGCGGCCGGCTGCGAGAGCTTCTCGGCATTCCCGCCCCTGGTGATCTCCGGCGTTGCATCGGAGCGTTGTTGCCCGAGCCGTCCCCGCTCGCCGAGGCTCTCGAGTATCGCTTCTCCCGCGGCGAGCTCGCGGGCCACGCCTTCGGCAACTTGTTGATCGCCGCCATGGCGTGCGCCACCGGAGACTTCGTGTCCGGGGTTGAGGAGGCGTGTCGCGTTCTGGGAGCAGTCGGCCAGGTGCTGCCGGCCACCCAGCACCCGGTCGTGCTGAAGGCTCAGGCTTCTGGCGGCGAGCTCGTCGGACAGGTAAGGGTCAGCAAAGGCGAGGAGATCGCGACGGTGTCGCTCGTTCCGCCGGAGGCAGTCCCACCGCAAAGCGTTCTCGAGGCGATCGGCGAGGCCGATCAGATAGTGCTCGGCCCCGGGTCGCTGTTCACAAGTGTGCTCGCCGCCTGTGTCGTGCCAGGCATACGTGAAAGCCTCCTATCGACCCGCGCGCAATGTGTCTACGTGGCGAATCTGCGCGAGCAGCAACCCGAGACGGCCGGGTTCGACGTCGCGAGGCTCCTTCGGTCGCTTCGGGACCACGGGGTCCCGGTCGACGTCGTCGTGGCGGACGGGGCCGGGCTGCCGATCGGCGACTTGCCTGACGGTGTCGCGCTAGTTGTTGCAGATGTGGCAGCGCGGGGACTTCGCGAGCACGACCCTGAGCTGCTCGCGGCAGAGCTTTCGCAACTCGTTTCGAACCGGGGATGACGTTTTGCAGAGGCGTCGCCAGGTGAGCGATAGTGGTTGCGGCGGCCGTGAAACTGCTCGAAAGAGCGCCTGCTAGAGAGGTGATCGACTTGACCATTCGTATCGGCATCAACGGCTTTGGACGAATCGGGAGGAACTTCCTGCGATCAGTTCTCCAGCTCGAGAAGGGTCCAGGTGCAGGCCCGGGCGTCGACATAGTCGCCATTAACGACCTTGTCTCGCTCGAGGCGAACATGCACCTGCTCCGGTACGACTCCACGTTCGGCCGCCTTGGTGCCGAGGTGACCAAGACCGACAAGGGCTTTCGCGTAGGCGATCGTGAGATAACGGTCTTCGAGGAGAGGGACCCGAAGGCTATCGGGTGGGGTGGGTTGAACGTCGACGTGGTGATCGAGTCCACAGGGCGGTTCACGAGCCGGGAGGCCGCGAGCGGCCACATCGAGGCAGGCGCCAAGCGGGTCATCATCTCGGCGCCAGGCAAGGAGGTCGATGCCACCTTCGTTGTCGGCGTGAACGACGACACTTTCGACCCGGCGCATCACTTCGTCGTCTCCGCCGCCTCGTGCACGACCAACTGCCTCGTGCCGATGGTCAAGGTGCTCGACGACGCCTTCGGTGTTCGCCAGGGACTCATGACGACAGTCCATGCGTACACCAATGACCAGTCGCTGCTCGACCTCGGCCGCGACAACCTTCGCCGGGCTCGGGCGGCGGCGGTCAACATCATCCCGTCGTCTACAGGGGCCGCCCGATCGACGAGCCTTGTCCTCGAAGCGATGAAGGGGCGCCTCGACGGCCAAGCCCTGCGGGTGCCGGTGACGGATGGCTCGATCACGGACCTGACAGCCGTTCTGGGTGCCCAGGTGAAGCCAGACGAGATCAACGAAGCCTTCCGGGCCGCTTCCGAGACCGAGCGTCTCCGTGGGATCCTCGTCTACAACAAGGACCAGATCGTCTCGACCGACATTGTCGGCAGCTCTGCGTCTTGCACCTTCGACTCGACGCTCACAATGGCCATAGCCATCGACGAGTCGACCACGCTGGTGAAGGTCATGGGCTGGTACGACAACGAGTGGGGTTACTCTCACCGCCTCGTCGACCTCGCACGGATCATCAGCGCAGCATGATCGGGCTGTCATGATTCGGGGCGTACCGCTTCTCGAGGATCTCGGGGACGTCAAGGGCAAGCACGTCCTTGTCCGCGTCGACTTCAATGTGCCGATCACCAAGACGCCGGCGGGCGAGCGGATCGTCGCCGACGACTTCAGGATCCGCGCGGCCCTTCCCACCCTCACGTGGCTGCGCGAGCACGGAGCCGAGATCACCGCCTGCACCCATCTCGGCCGTCCCGGTGGCAAGCCTGACCCCGCTTTCGATGTGAGTCCGGTGAGGGCACGCCTCGACGAGCTGATGCCCGGCATCAAGCTCCTCGAGAACCTGCGCTTCTCGCCAGGCGAGGAGGGCAACGACCCCGAGTTCGTCCTCGAGCTCATCGAGGGCCAGGACGCCTATGTGAACGACGCCTTCGGATCCTCGCACCGGGCACACGCCTCTGTGGTGGGCCCTCCCAAGTACCTGCCCTCAGCGGCCGGACGGCTCATGGCCCGCGAAGTCGAGATCCTCACGGGCTTGCTCGACGCCCCGGCGAAGCCATTTGTCGTCGTCATGGGAGGGGCCAAGGTCAAGGACAAGCTCGGTGTGGTGCGCTCGCTCGCCGCCCGCGCCGACACCGTGCTCGTCGGAGGGGGGATGGCTTACACCTTCCTCCAGGCGCTGGGCCACTCGATCGGAGCGTCCATCGTCGACCCGACCCGCCTCGAGGACTGCGCTGAGCTCATGCGTTCTCCCGGGAACCTGATGCTGCCTGTCGACTCGAAGGCACTTGCCCCGGGTCGAAAGCTCAGCACCGAGAGCCAAGGTGATAGCTCAGGGAGCGGGGATGGCAGCGACGCCGACGGGACCGACGTCAAGTTGTGCGGCCTGGACATACCCGATGGTTGGCGCGGAGTCGACATCGGTCCCGCCACCATCGTGCTGTTCTCGGATGTCATCGCCTCGGCCGGCACGGTCCTGTGGAACGGCCCGATGGGCGTGTTCGAGGACGAGCGCTTTGCCGCGGGAACCAAGGCGATCGCGGAGGCCGTGGCCCGCTGTCCCGGTCGTACCGTCGTAGGTGGGGGTGACAGCGTCGCCGCAGTGTCCCAGCTCGGGCTCGAGGACAAGATCGGCTTTGTGTCCACGGGCGGCGGTGCCTCGCTGGAACTGCTCGAGTTCGGTGACCTGCCAGGCCTTGCCGCGCTGCGCGCTGCGCCTAATGCGAGACCTGACTCCCACAACGAGCCTGAAGTGGCGCGGTGAGACTCCCGCGGGAGCCCTAGAGCCCATGACCCCAAGTGGCGTCTCATGAGCACTGATCGCAATGGCCGCAGGGTGCTGGTCAGCGGCAACTGGAAGATGCACCACACCCATTACGAGGCGATCCAGGTGGTGCAGAAGCTTGCCGCGCTCTTGCGAGCCGCGCCGCTCCCCGATGGCACAGACGTCTCGTTGCACCCGTCGTTCACTTCCTTGCGCTCCGTGCAGACCGCGCTCGAGTCCGACGACGTTCCCATCGCTCTTGGCGCTCAGAGCTGTCACTTCGAGGACAGCGGTGCTTACACCGGCGAGGTGAGCGCGGAAATGCTGGCGAAACTGAACGTTCGCTACGTGATCGTCGGGCATTCGGAGCGCCGTGCGTATTTCGGTGAGACCGACGAAGTCGTGAGGCTCAAGTTGGACGCGGTCTTGCGCCACGCGATGACTCCGATCCTGTGCGTGGGCGAGACGCTCGAGCAACGAGAAGCCGGAGTGGCCGAGGCGACCGTGTCCGCCCAGCTCACCGCAGCCCTTGCGGAGCGCGGTTCTGAAGCCCTCGGCTCGATCGTCATCGCCTACGAGCCGATCTGGGCAATCGGGACGGGCCGGACGGCGAGCGCGGACGACGCCCAGGCGATGTCGGCGATGATCCGTGGCGAGCTCGAGCTGCTCGGGGGGGACGTATCGCGCTTGATGCTCGTCCAGTACGGAGGATCTGTCACCCCGGACAACGCCCGCGAGCTCCTCGCCTGCCCGGACGTCGACGGTTTGCTTGTCGGAGGGGCGAGCCTCGACGCGGACAAGTTTGTTTCGATCGCGAGGTCGGGCATCTAGGGCGGCGACAGGCCCTTCCACAAGGACAAGCGATCGACGGGCAGCCCAGGCGAGGCGGGAGAGGGGTTTCGGCGGTGGTAACCTGCTGCCCGGCAGTAGGGCCATAGGAGGTTGTCCGAAGTGCTGACCGATGCTCTCGTCGTGATTGACATGCTGGTCGCGTTCGGGCTCATAGTTCTCGTCCTTCTCCACAGCGGACGAGGTGGCGGGCTCTCCGACATGTTCGGTGCCTCGACGGGCTCGGCTGCCGCCGGCTCGACCGTCGCCGAACGCAATCTCGATCGGATAACCGTGGTGTTCGTGCTGATCTTCGCGTTCGTCACGGTTGCCCTGTCACTTCGGTGGAGCTGAGGCGGGCCGCACTCGCCCTCCTCGGCGTCGCCGTCGCGGCGTCAGCCTGCAGCGCGTCAGCCTCGGGCTCTAATTCGACGAACCAGGCGCCGCCGACGAGCTCCGTGTTCGCAACCGGCGGGACGGTCACGGTGGCGGTGCCCTATCTGCCGACCAACTTCAACCCGTCGACGCCTGAAGGCGCGAACAGCGTGACTCAGATGGTGATGGAGCAGGTCTGGCCGCAGGCCTTCGTGATCGACCCCGAGTTCGAAGCGGAAACGACGGGATTCATCGACAGCGCGGAGGTCGTCAGCCTGACCCCCATGACGGTCAGCTACCTGATCGACCCGAAAGCGACGTGGTCAGACGGCTATCCGATCACGGCGACCGACTTCGAGTACAACTGGCAGCAGCAGCTGCGCAATGGACCGCGGTTGGCGCCGGTCGGTGTCCTCGCCGGTTACCGCGATATCGAGTCAGTCTCGGGCAGCAACGGCGGAAAGACTGTGACCGTCGTCTTCAAGAGCCCGTACTCAGACTGGGAAGGGCTTTTCGCGAATCTCATCCCCGCCCATATAGCCGAACGGGCAGGATGGGTCTCCGCGTTCGCCGGCTTCCACACTTCCGAGGTCATATCCGGCGGCCCGTTCATCGTCAGCTCGATGGAGCCTGGAAAGCGGCTCGTTCTCACGCGCAACACCAGGTACTGGGCCACGCCGGCTCACTTGCAGAGCATCGTGTTTCTCGTCGAGAAGTCGGAGCGGGCGTCCCTGGTCGGATTGCAGCACCGGAGCATCTCCATCGCCGAGCTCCAACCCAGTCCGGCCCTCAGCGGCACGATCGCCCGCGACAACGCGCTCGGGGCTGATCTCTCGGTCGCCACATCACCTTCGCCTGTGCTCTGGCAGCTCGTGTTCAATCTGAACAACCTCACTCTCGCCAACCCGCTGATGCGTACAGCCCTCGTGCTCATCACCGACCGGGACCAGCTCGTGGCGGATTCGGCCGGGTTCGACGACCCGGGCACCTCGGGCACGAACAGTCGGCTGTTCGCACAGAACCAGCCCGGATTGGGATCCGAGACCGGGTCCCTCGGATACAACCCAGTCGAGGCGGCGACGCTGTTCAAGTTGCTTGGTTATATCCCCGATCAGAACGGAATCCTCCGTGACAACGGGATCGGCGGTCCGCTGAGGCTGACCCTCACCGGCCCGAAAGGCAACAGCATCATCGAGGCGCTCGAGCAGCAGCTCCAAGCCGAGTGGTCTGCCGGTGGCGTTTCTTTGATCGTCCACAACGTGTCGATGAAAGATCTCCTCAACAGCGCGCTGCCTGAAGGGGACTACCAGCTCGCGCTCGCTCCGTACCAGATGCCGGTTTTCCCGAGCTGGAATGCCATCATCTACACCGATCCGGACATGACCTCGCCTCTGTCGCCGCCGAGCCTCAGCCTCCACGGCGGGTCGAACGTCGCTGTCACGCCGTCTGGCGGTCCTGCGACGGGCACTGCTTGGTTGTGGAACGCATCCACGCCCGCCGGCACCGAGCCCGGGGCGGTCGCAATAAGGTCGGTGACCAGGGATGTCACAGGTCTCGACGACCCGGCTGTCACGACTCGGTTCGAGCAGGTCCTCGCTGAGCTCAACACCAACTCGCAGATCTTGCTCTTGTCGAAGCTGGACAGCTTGCTGACGCGACAGCTCCCGACCTTTCCGCTGTTCCAGGCGCCCGTCAGTCTCGTCGAGCAGGCCGACATCGTGAACGTGAGTGAAAGCCCGACTTCGGCAGGCCCCTTCTGGGACGCGGAAGACTGGGTGATCGAGCTCACGTACCCGACCGGTTAGCTTCCCAGCGCGTACGGACCGGGCTCCTCGCAGGCGAGACGCCAACGATGGCGCGCAAGGTGTTTGCGGTACAGTACGAGACGCCTTCAGGGCTCGTTGAGCTCCGGGTGGTGGCCACGTCGGAGTGGCGGAATAGGCAGACGCGCTAGCTTGAGGGGCTAGTGCCCGCAAGGGCGTGGGGGTTCAAGTCCCCCCTCCGACACCAGATAAAAGTCCAGTTCAGAGGCCATTTCGGCGGGGTGCCGGAATGGCCTATATTTTTGCCTCCGTGGATTATCGCGCGTTTATCGCGCGTCGCGTTTCTGGAGGCCTTGGAGGATGACGTCGAGACCGGCGGCGATGGCCCGGTCCCGGTCCCTGGCGGCGTGCTGGTAGCGGCG
>Ga0181533_1000541_pt1 | contig 50991 bp, 49 predicted proteins | sample PEATcosm2014_Bin_45_FD_119772 | JGI IMG/M metagenome (GOLD analysis project Ga0181533, IMG submission 119772) | Peatland microbial communities from MTU Mesocosm Facility, Houghton, MI, USA - PEATcosm2014_Bin11_60_metaG | ecosystem: Environmental > Terrestrial > Soil > Wetlands > Peat | place... | reverse complement strand
GGCGGTGGAGCGCGGAGACCAGGCGGGGCGGCGGGCGGCGGTGAAGCGGGCCCTGGACATCATCATCCACCTGCAGGCGCGGCTGCGCATGGATGTGGGGGGACGGCCGGCCGAGGCGCTGAGCGAGTTCTACGCCACCATCTTTGCGCAGATATTGCAGGCCTCGCAGTCGGCCTCGCGACAGAAGTTCGAGCACGCGATCGACTGCGTGCGGAACGTGCGGGACGCGTGGCGGCAGGTGGCGAAGGACCCCAAAGTGAACCCCGCCCCGGCGCAGGTGATGACCATGCCCATACGCAGGCAGGGGGGCCTGGATGGCGACGAATTCAGCGCCGATGCCGTGATTGGCTCGCGGTGGAATGCCTGAGCGGGCTTAGCCGGCGACGGTGAGCTCTTCTTCCAGTTGCTGTTTCTGGTAGAGGCTGGCGTAGTAGCCGTCGAGAGCCAGCAACTGGTCGTGGCGGCCGAGTTCGACGATTCTGCCGTGATTGAGGACGGCGATCTGGTCGGCGTTGCGGACGGTGGAGACGCGGTGGGAGATGAGGATGGTGGTGGAGGCGGAGGTGTAGGCGCCGAGGCCGCCGAGGATGCGCTCTTCGGTGTAGGTGTCGACGCTGGCCAGGGCGTCGTCGAGGATGAGGATGGCGGGGCGGCGGAGGAGGGCGCGGGCGATGGCGGCGCGCTGCTTCTGGCCGCCGGAGAGGGTGACGCCGCGCTCGCCGACCATGGTCTCGAAGCCCTGGGGGAACTCTTCGAACTCGAGGCGGATGTGGGCGGCTTCGGCAGCTTCGAGCATCTCTTCGGCGCCGGCTTGGGTTGCGCCGAAGGAGAGGTTTTCGCGGATGGTGTCGCTGAAAAGGAAGGTTTCCTGGGGCACCATGCCGATGTTGCGGCGCAGCACGGCCAGCGGGTAGTCGCGCACGGGGCGGCCGTCGATGAGCAGCGCGCCGTGGGGGGCTTCAAAGAGGCGCGGGAGCAGGTTGACGAGGGTGGATTTGCCGGAGCCGGTGGGGCCGACGATGGCCAGGCTTGATCCGGCGGGGATATTGAGGGAGATGTCGCGGAGCACTTCGGTTTCGCCGTAGCGGAAGCTGAGGTGACGGAATTCGATGGCGCCCTGGAGAATGGCGTCGGGGGAAATGGCGGGATCGGCGGCGGCGTCGTCGATGGCGGGCTCGGCTTTGAGCAGTTCGTCGATGCGCTGGACGGAGGCCGTGCCGCGCTGGAAGAGATTGATCACCCAGCCGACGGCGATGATGGGCCAGATGAGCAGAATCATGTAGGTGTTGAACTCGACAAAATCGCCGACCGAGATGCGATGGGCGATGACCAGGTGGCCGCCGGCAAGCAGAGTGATGACCATGGAGATGCCGAGGATGAACTCGAGCGTGGGCCAGAGCATGCCCATGAGCTGAACCAGGCGAAGGGATCGGGAGATGTACTGGCGATTGAGTTTTTCGAAGAGGCCGATCTGGGAGTCTTCGCGGGCAAAAGCGCGGATGAGGCGGGCGCCGGAGTAGTTTTCCTGGGCCTGGGAGGAGATGGCAGAGAAGCTGGCCTGGATACGTTCGAAGCGGTCGTGAATCCTGTGGCCGAGGTACTGGACCAGGATGCTGGCGAGCGGCATGGGCGCGAGAGCCACGAGGGTGAGCCAGGGGCTGAGGTGGAGCAGGAAATACAAGGCGAATACGGTGAAGAAGACCGTGTTGGCGCTGTACATGAGAGCCGGACCGAGCAACATGCGCACGGCATTGAGGTCGTTGGTCATGCGGGCCATAATGTCGCCGGTGCGATAGCGCTGGTAGAAGCCGGAGTCCTGCTTCTCGAGATGGCGGAAGAGGTCGTTGCGGATGTCGAATTCAATCTCCCGCGAAATGCCGATGAGAATCCAGCGCTGGGCGTAGAGGAAGACGCCCTTGGCGAGAGAGATGGCGACCAACAGGCCTGCGAAGATGAGAATCGTTTCCCGGGTGGCCTGCTTCTTTTGCATTTCGTCGACGGCCATTCCCAGGATTCTGGGAAACTGGACCGCCGCCGCATTGGTGGCGATGCAGGAGAGGCTGCCCCAGAGGTATCCCCAGCGGTAGCGGCGCATGTAACCGAAGAGGGGGCGGAGATCGCGGAGCATGGTTGCGGGGTCCTCTTGTGAGCAGTCCTTCTTCATGGTACATGCTGCATTTGCGGAATACCCGGTGCGTAGAACCTCTCAAGATGCACCGGGGCTTCAACGGCTGCGATGCACCTGGAGCAGCGGGTGAATGGGGCGAGTTGAAGCCCCTGATTTCGACTGACCTTTCGCGAAAGGCGACGGACGCGGCTCAGCCTGCCGCTATGCCAGCTCGACTTTCAGCGTGATGCCCACATCGGAGATTTTGTTCGGGGGCATCTCGACCCTCAACGAGGATTCGTCCTGCTTCCACTTGAGCTCGCCCTTCGATCCGAGCAGTTCCACATGGTGGATTCTGCCCGGATTCTGCGGGCTGTTGAGGCCGAGCGCGGTGATAACTGCCGACTTATCGGGCCAACCCATGACGAAGGCGTAGAGCGTGCTGCCCTTGATGGTGAAGCGAACATCCTCGGCGGTGAGATCTTTCTGCTTGTCCTCGTTGAAGTTGCCGGCTTCGATCTTGACCTTTGTGGATGGGCCTTCGCCGTAGATCTTCCAGGGACGCGAACTGTAGATGCCTTCGCTGTTGACGGCCATCCACGCGGTGATGCCTTCGAGCACATTCATCTCCTCGAAGTCCAGCTCGCCGGAGTTGGGCAGCGGGAAGTTCAACAGCAGGTTGCCGTTCTTGCTGACGATATCGGTGAGCAGGTCGATCACCTTCTTGGCCGTCTTATATTCTTCTCCGCGCTTGTAATGCCATTGGCCGATGCAGGTGTCGGTCTGCCAGGGATTGGCGGCGATGCCGTCGGAGACGCCGCGCTCGTGGTCAAGAAGGCACGTCCCGACGGCGCAATCTGTTGCCTCCTTGCTGGTATAAACCGCTTCGGTGAGGCCGCCGTGCAACTGGGCGCTGACGTTGTAAAGGTGAGAGACCATCTTCAAACCGTAGTCCTCGAAGGGAAGGTGACCGTCGGTGTAAAGAAGGTCGGGCTGATACTTGTCGATGAGGTCGGTCATGCGATCGAGGTAATGACGCTTCCAGGAGTCGGGAATGCCGTCGTCGTTCCAATCGAGTCTGTCGACGAAACGGGCGGAATCGGCATCGTGATAGAGGTCGGCGTACTGCGGATCGGCGCCGTCATAGGGAACGCCGGCGAGGGGCCCGGTCTTGTCGGCGCCGTGGCTCGTGGCCCACCACTTGTAACTGATCCAAAGGTGCTCGCTGACGCCGAAGCGCAAACCGTGGTTCCGCGCCGCTTTCTGCCAGATGCCCACAACATCCTTCTTCGGCCCCATGTTGACGGCATTCCAGCGCGTGTACTTCGAATCCCAGAGGTCGAAGTTATCGTGGTGGACGCCCATGCTGACGAAGTACTTTGCGCCGGCCTTCTTGTAGAGGCCCATGAGGCGGTCCGGGTCCCACTTTGCGGCCTTCCAGTTATCAACCAGGTCCTTGTAGCCGACCTTGGAGGGATGGCCGTAGGTTTCGACATGGTACCTGTATTGGTCCGATCCCTGCATATACATGTTGCGGGCGTACCAATCGCCGTCTTCAATGGCCGACTGGGGACCCCAGTGCGCCCAAATGCCGAACTTTGCGTCGCGATACCAGTCCGGAATCCGGTAACTCTGCAAAGATTGCCGGGTGGGAAGGAAGTTACCGCCCTGCGCCGCCTGGGCTTTTGAGAACTTTGAGAGAGCGAGAGCGGAACATGCGCCGCCCATCCATTGGAGTAACTCACGCCTGTTCAATGCCATTCGAGTATCCTTTCTTTCACGGTGCCGCTTGCATCAGGCATCAGGAATGCCGTGTTGCCGTTTTTCTTGAAAGTCTTTCCTGCCTATCGCGAAGCCGCAACCAGAATCGCCTGGCGGACCCGCTGTTCCGCGCCGGCGTTCCAGTAACCGCAGTCGAGTTCGAGGAAGACCGAGGTGTAGGGAATGGTCGTATCGGTCTTGACGATGAGAATGCGGAAGACCTGGGCGGATTGGTCGAGCTTGTGAATGATCTGCTCGTGCGGAATGCGGTTTACGTGGAAACCATACAGCACGGCATCCAGTTGTTGCCGGTACTCGGCGATGCCGGGCGCGTCGTTCTCCTCGACAAAGGCAAGCTCTAAGTCCACAAAGACGTTTGCCCGGAGGTGCCGGGAGGCGGTAATCGCGCCAAGGACCGTGCGCACCGCATGAATCTGATCCGTATCCGCGACAATGGTTTCGATTCCGGGCCGGGATTGGGCCGGATAGGCCGAGTCGGCTACCACGACCCAGTTGCGATGCCCATAGAGCGGCAGAAGAGCGCTAAGTTGGCGCTCCCAATTGATCATTGGTTCGGAAGCACGTTTCCACATCATCGGGTCTTCTCCTGGCAGATAAGAGGCGGCGGTAAAACTTCAACGTCCCATTAGATTGCCCCTTGTCGCAGTTCTAAATCAATTCTTCATCGGCGCAGACGGCGACTTTGCCGCACTTGCCGGAGGCCATGAGCGCGTAGGCGTCGGCGGCGCGGTCGAGCGGGAACCGGTGGGTGATGATGGCGGCTGGGTGAAGGTTCCAGCGGACCAGGCGCTCGACCAACTCCTCCATCAACCAAGTCGACGTGACCCACGATCCGTAAAGTGTCTTCTGATCGTGAATCATGTCGGGAGATGGATTGAATTCGACTGTGCCGCCTTCGCCGAGAAAGACGATCTTTCCCCACTTGCGGGTGGCGCGTATGGCGGTGGCGCGGGCGGCGTGGTGAGCCGAGCAGTCTACCGCGCGCTCGACGCCGAAGCCGCCGGTGAGTTCTCTGACCTGGTCTACATTGTCTGGCCCCGATGGCAGAACAGCATCGCAAAGGCCGAGGTCGATGGCGATCTTCATGCGCTCCGGGACCACGTCGATGCCGATGATTTTGTTGGCGCCGAGCTTGCGGCAGAGCGCGCCGGTGGCGAGGCCGACGGGCCCCAGGCCGGTGATGAGCACGGCGTGATTTCCATCGATGCCGATTTTTGCGAGGCCCTCATAGACGGTGCCGTATCCGCAAGCTACCTGGGCGCCATCGGCAAAGGAAAGCTCGGTGGGGAGGGCGATGAGATCCTTCTCTTCGGCGATCATGTATTCGGCCATGCCGCCGTCGCGCTGCCAACCGTAGGCGCGGCGATACTTCTGGCTGGTGCAGGAGATCATGTAGCCGCGGCGGCAATCGTTGCAGACTCCGCAGCCGGAGATGTGGTAAACGATGACGCGATCGCCGGCGAGGAAGCGGCGGCAGCCTTCGCCGGCGGCGACGATCCGGCCGCAGGGCTCGTGGCCGGCAATCACTCCCTGGTAGCCTTCAGGGCCTTTGCCGAGGTGCTCGTGATAGATGCAGCGAATGTCCGAGCCGCAGATGGTGGAGGCCTTGACGCGAAGGAGAACTTCCCCATGGCCCGGAGACGGCACGGGCACGGTGCGCAGTTCGACGGTTGAGTTTCCGGGCAGGAACGCGGCGGTCATGGTTTCGTTCATTTTTCTGCTCCAGCCATTTGAATTGCATGTTCGTCCGGTTGAGTGGACGGTGCGCCATCGCCTTGTTACGGCGGCGTGATTTCTCCGTGGATGTCCCAGAGGTCTTCCCAGGTCTGGCCGTCCTTCCACAGGAAGACCTGGCCTTTGATCAGGCGGCAGTTGCGGTCGATGGCGGCGATCTGGCGCATTTCTTCTTCAGTGAGCGGATCGGCGGCGGCGGCCTGCAGATTGGCAAGGTAATTGCGCGGGTTGACGGAAAACGGAATGGGCGTCTGGCCGCGCTGGACGGCCCACTTGATGCAGACCACCGCGGGATGGACGCCATGGCTCCGGGCAATCCTGACGATGACCGGATCTTCAGTGGGCGCGGTGTCTTCAGGAGTGCGATCGCGCTCGGGACGGCCCGGCGAGCCGATGGGGCAGTAGCCGACGGGCTGAATGCCGTTTTCGAGGACGAATTGGAAGAGTTGGGGCTGCTGAAAATGCGGGTGCAGCTCCATCTCGTTGACTGCCGGCTTGATGCGAGCGTCGCGCAGCACCAGCTTGAGCTTGGGGATGGTCATGTTGGAGGTGCCGATGTGCCGCACCAGGCCCCGATCCACGAGATCTTCCATCCTGCGCCACGTTTTCATATAGCTCTCGTGGATGTAGGGTTTGGCGTCCGGACTGCGGGAGGTGACGTCGCAGCCCGGCGGATGGAAGTTTGGAAAAGGCCAGTGGACCAGGTAAAGGTCGACGTAATCGAGGCGAAGGTCGGCGAGGGACTGGCGACAGGAGGCGAGCACATCGTCCTCGCCGTGCTTGTCGTTCCACAGCTTGGAGGTGATCCAGAGTTCCTCGCGCCTGACGCCGCCCTGAATGATTTCCTGGAGCGAAGCTCCGACTTCGGCTTCGTTTTCATAGACTGAGGCGCAATCGAAGTGGCGGTAGCCGACCGCGGCAGCATCTTTGACGGCTTCGGCAACCTGGGCGGGGGTGACGCGATCGGAGCCGAACGTGCCCAGGCCGACGGCCGGCATGGTGGCCCCGGTGTACAACTCTCTTTGCGGAATCGCCGCTGGATCGACGGAGGCTGGCTGGTTCTGGTCTTCCTTGCTCATTCCGGCTCCCTGAGGACAGAAAGTTATCGCTAACTACGACCAGCAAATCATACACCAATATGAGCCGTTCAGGTGGGGGTTTTGAGCAGCAGATAGCCGCCGGTGAGGCCGAAGAGAATATCCGGGGACCAGGCAGCGAGGGCGGCGGGCAGATAGTTGACGTTGCCCATGGACTCAAACAGGGCGTTGACCACAAAGTAGGTGAGCGACACGAAGATGGCCACGGCGATGCCGGTGAGAGAGCCGCGGCGGCCCATGGAGAGCGCAAAGGGAATGGCCAGCACGGCCATGACGATGGCGATGAGCGGGTAGGCGAGCTTGTGCCACAGGGCGACGCGCAGCTTCATGGTGTCAAAGCCGCTCTGGCGCAGGTCGCCGATGTAGCGGTCGAGCTGACCGAAGTTCATCTCCTGCGATTGCAGACTTTCCTTCTTGAAATAGCCAGGGTCTTCATGGATTTCAGAGAAGGAGGTTTGCTTGAATTCGCGAAAATCGGTGGGGTGGCCGCCTTCGATGTCGCGCTGCCAGCCATTCTGAAAGCGCCAGGAGCCGGTAGCGGATTCCCAGACGGCCTTGGCGGCAAAGATGCGCCGCGAGAGCGCAAAGGTAGAGAGATCGAACTCGAAGACCGAGAGGTTGGCGAATTCGTTGCGGTCGGGATCGAAGAACTGGTAGTAGAAGATGCGTCCGGGTTCGCCAGGCCGGGGCTGGCCGAAAATCCAATTGTTCTCGGGGTGCAGGACGGTCTGGGGCGGTTTGCCTTTGATGATGTTGCGGAGAGCCTCCTGTTTGCGATTGGCCTGGGGCAGATAGAACTGGTCGAAGAGAAAGAGGCTGACGGCGAGAGCGGCGGAGATGGAGATGATGGGAACCACCAGCCTGTAGAGGCTTATGCCGGTAGCCTTCATGGCGATGATTTCGCTGTTGCGGTTGAGCACGCCGAAGGTGACCAGCACGGCGATGAGCACGGCCAGGGGGGCGATCTGGTAAAGCATGCTGGGGGTGAGGTTGACGAGGTAGGCGCCGACTGTGAAGAGGGCAATGTGGTTGCGCAGGATGTCGGCCAGCAGATCGAAGACGGTGAAGACCAGCATGAGCAGAACGAAACCCAACAGCACCACGGCGAACATATTGAGGAACTCAAGCACCACGTATTCGTCGAGGATGCGGGGAAAGACGCCGTGGGACGCGGCGCGCTGGGGGCGCGGTTGAAACCTGCCGAGGAGACCGCCCAGGGATGCGGCGCTGGACCTGGCCGCGGCAGGATTGAGTTTTTGGAAACGCGAGGTCCAACTGGCGACGGCATTGAGGACGCGGCCGCCGCTGGCCATTTGCCAGAGGAGAAAGAGGCCGCCGACGGCGAAGAGGATGTTGGCCGACCAAACGGCGAGGAAGGCGGAAATCCAGTTTTGACGGCCCAGGGCGATGCCGATGAGGGAGAGCGAGTAATAGAGGATGACCAGGAGGATGGTAAAGACCCAGGCGGAACTCTTTCCGCCGCGGCGGGAGGTGACGCCGAGCGGAACGGCCACCAGCATGAGCACGAGGCAGGCCGCTGGATAGGCGAAGCGTTTGTTCAATTCGATGAGGAAGCGCTTGCCGTCGGGGCCGTGGGTGCGGAGGCGCAGTTCGCTCAAGGGGAGGGCATAGATGGCGGTGTCGAGGCGTCCCAGATGGCCTTCGTTCTGCTGGCTCTGGGCGAAGGGCATATCGTTGATGGCAAATGTGGAGATGTTGGATTGTTGCGGATGGCCGGCGACGGTTTCGTCCTCGGTTCCATTGCGCAGCCGCATGAGCAGTTCCTGGGAGGAGTCGCTGACGACGGTGGCGGAGGCGGCGGTGGTGATCTTGGGAGTGGAGGGGTCAGTGACGTCGGCCATGAAGACCTGGCGCCAGTTGGCGGCGCCCGTTCCTGAGCGCACGTCCTGCACGTAGAGGACGGTATTGCGAAAGTTTTCGTAAAACACGCCGCGCTGGATCTCGTAGGAGGCCTGCGAGGCAAGGGCCTTGTCCAGATCGAGGATGCCCTGATTGGCGCCGGGAGCTACATAGAGGGAGTTGACCAGGCCCAGGAGCGTGCCGACGACGGCGACGATGGCGGAGACGCGGACAAAGTAGCCGATGCCGAGGCCGGAGGCGCGCATGGCGATGATCTCGCTGTCGGCGGCCAGGCGGCTGAGGCCCAGCAACACGCCCACCAGAACGGCCATGGGAATGGTGACCATGAAGAAGTTGGGCAGCATGAAGAGGACGATTTCCATCACGGTGGTGAAGGTAGAGCTGTTGCGGACCACCATATCGAGGATGTGGGGCAGCTCGCGCATGAAGAGAATGAAGGTGAAGAGCGCGCAACCGATGAGGGTGTGGGAGAGAATCTCGCCGAGGATGTAACGCGTGAGGATGCGCACGGACTGGCTCCAGGGGTAGTTTAGCTTGCCGGAGCGTTTTTTGCGGCGGAGGGCTGCCAGCGGCGGAGGCGCAGGCTGTTGGCGAGGACGCAGACGGAGCTGAGGGCCATGGCGGCGGCGGCCAGCCAGGGAGTGAGCAGCAGGTGGAAGGCGGGATAGAGCAAGCCGGCGGCCAGAGGAATGCCGAGGAGATTGTAAGCAGCGGCCCAGGCCAGGTTCTGGCGCATGACGCGGAGGGTGGAGCGGGCCAGACGGAGGGCGGCGGGAATGGCGGCGGGTTGGGCACGCAGGAGCAGGACGTCGCCGGCTTCCTGGGCGAGGTCGGCTCCGCTACCCATGGCGATGCCGGCGTCGGCCTGGGCCAGAGCAGCGGCGTCGTTGATGCCGTCGCCCACCATGGCCACGCGCAGGCCGGTCTTTTGCAGGGCGCGAATGCGAGCCAGCTTGGCGGCGGGGTCGAGACCGGCTTCCCACCCCAGCGCACCCAGAGGGTACCCGAACCCGTCGCCGGGGACCCCGGCTTCCCACCCCAGCGCACCCAGAGGGTACCCGGACCCGTCGCCGGGGACCCCGGCTTCGACCTCCGCGATTCCGGCCTGGCGGGCGATGGGCGCGGCGGCGGCGGCGGAATCGCCGGTGAGCATCAGCACCCGGAGGCCGTCGTGGCGGAGCGCGGCGATGGCGGCGGCGGCATCGGGACGGAGGGCGTCGCGGGCGTCGAAGTAGCCAACGGGAACGGTGTCGAGCGCCATCCACAGGCGGGTAACGCCGGGCTCCGGCTCGCTGACTGGCCTGGGTAATGGGATGGAGAATTCCTGGAAGAGCGCTTCGTTGCCGAGCAGGCAATGGTGGCCTTCAACCGTGGCGGTGAGGCCGCGGCCGGGCAGTATCTGCAGGTCCTGGGCGGGTTGCCATACGAGGCCAAGCGAGCGTGCGTGGTCCACGACGGCGTGGGCGAGGGGATGGTTGGATCGTTCCTCGGCGGCGGCGGCGATGCGGAGCAGGTCGTTCCCGGCGTGGCCGGCGAGCGGGTACACGGCGGCCAGCACCGGGCGGCCCACCGTGAGGGTTCCGGTTTTGTCGAGGACGATGGCGTCGAGATGGGCGAGACGTTCGAGAGCTTCACCGCCTTTGAAGAGGATTCCGAGTTGCGCACCGCGGCCCACGGCGACGGTGAGGGCGGCGGGCACGGCCAGTCCCATGGCGCAGGGACAGGCGACGACCAGGACGGCGACGGTGTTGGCCAGGGCCAGCGGGAGCGAGTGCGCGGCGAGAAGCCAGACGGAAAAGGTGATGGCGGCGAGAGCCAGCACGATGGGGACAAAGATGGAGCTGGCGCGGTCGGCCAGCCGCTCCATGGGGGCGCGCGAGGACTGCGCCTGCTGAACCATGCGGGTGATCTGCGCCAGCACCGTGGCTTCGCCGAGAGATTGCGCGCGGCAGACGACGGCGCCGTCGTAGTTGAGCGAGCCGGCGAGAACGCGGCCGCCGGGTTCGCGGGGCTGGGGGGTCGGTTCGCCGGTGAGCATCGATTCGTCCACGGAGGTGCGGCCTTCGAGAATGGTTGCGTCGACGGGAAAGCGTTCGCCGGGGAAGACGAGGATGCTGTCGCCGAGTTGGACTTCGGCGAGGGGGACAACGGCCTGGACGCCGTCGAGGATGCGGCGGGCGGTAACGGGACGCAGGCGGGAGAGCGAGTCGAGCGCGGCCAGGGCGCGGCCTTTGGCGCGGGCTTCAAGCGCTTTGCCGAGGAGCAGAAAGCCGATGATGAGCAGAACCGCGTCAAAGTAGACCTGGCGGCCGGGAGCGGGGCGAATGGTGGCATAGGCGGACCAGGCAAAGGCGACGCTGGTTCCCAGGCTGACCAGGGTGTTCATGTTGGTGGATCCGTGGCGGAGGGCGCGGAGGGCGTTCGAATAGATACCACGCCCGGCCCAGGCCAGGAGAAATGCGGTGAGAACGAGCAGAAACCAGCGCAGAAGGTCAGGCGGCAGAGCATAAAGCCAGGGGAAAAGGCGCATGAGGGCGTGATCGAGCGAGCCCATTTCGGTTCCGAGAGGCATGGCCAGCAGCATGGCGGCGGCGCCGGCGGCGAGGGTGACCCCGGCTTTACGCGCGGCTTCAGCGGTGAGCGCGTCGGACGGGGTTGCGGAAGAGGAAGCGTCGGGCCGGGGGAGCGCGGCGTCGTAGCCGGCGGAGCGAATGGATTCAACGAGCGCCTCGGGGGCGGCAACGGCGGGATCGAAGACTACGCTGGCGCGATTGGCGATGAGATCGACGTGGGCGGATTGGACTCCGGGGGTGGAGCGGAGAGCGTCTTCGACATGATGCTGGCAGGAAGCGCAGGTCATGCCCAGCACCGGGAGGGTGAGCGATTCCGTTGCGGGCGCGGCCACCTATTGTTCCAGTCGCGCGGGGTAGCCGGCCTTGGCCAGCGCGGCGACAGCAAGATCGACGGGCGGAGGGTTTTGGGTGGAACTCAGACGGGCTGCCCCAAGACGCACCTCCTGGACCTCAAGCCCATCGGCCGATGCCAGAGCCTGACTGACGCGGCGGATACAGGAGCCGCAGTGCATGTTATCGATAACCAGCGTGAATTCCGACATTGGGTACTCCGCTTGTCTTCGATGATAGCGCGACCGGAAAGTTGCATGGGAGCGGGGATGGGTCGGGCCAATGGTCCGAGCAAGGGACAGCCGGGGAGCAGAGGGTTGCGCGGACGGGCGGCAAGAGCACTATGGTAGAGAGGGTTTGGATGGGAGTGGAGGAGAGATGCAGCGAGAGTTTCCCGAGGCGCCGCGGGTGGCGGTGGGCGCGGTGGTGGTGGACGAGGGCCGGGTGCTGCTGGTGCGGCGTGGAAGCGAGCCGCTGAAGGGGCATTGGTCGCTGCCGGGCGGGCTGCTGGAAGTGGGCGAGGCGCTCAGCGCCGGCGTGGTACGCGAGGTGAGAGAAGAGACGGGGCTGACGGTCGAGCCGATGGAACTGATTGAACTGCTGGACCGGATTCATCGGGAGGGTGAGCGCGTTCGGTACCATTACGTGATTGCAGATTACCTGTGCCGCGTGGCGGGCGGGGCTCTGAAGGCGGCCTCGGATGCGGACGCGGTGCGATGGGTGGAGCGGGCGGAGTGGAATAGCCACAGCGCGCTGCGCCTGGACCCGGTGACGGTGCGGGTGATGGAGGCCGGCTGGCAGAAGGCGCGGGCGATCGAACAGAAGGGGGAGGGCCGGTGAGGTTGTTCAAGAGGCTGCTTTGGATTGCGGGATTGCTGGTGGTGGTTGGCGGGGTTGGGTTCTGGGTGCGGCCGGTGAGCTATTTCAACGAATGGATGTATATGGGGGACAGTTTGTCAGGGGTTGAGAGCCGCTCGGTTACGGTTGCGGGATATCGCGTGCATTACAACGCGGAGGGGCCGGCCGGTGGACCAGTGGTGGTGCTGGTGCACGGGCTGGGCGGTCGCGGCGAAGATTGGCGCGGCCTGGCGCCCTATCTGGCCAAGGCGGGCTTCCGCGTCTATATGCCCGATTTGCCCGGTTACGGGCGCAGCGAAAAGCCGGCGGACTTCTCCTATTCGGTGCCCGATGAAGCAGCGGTGGTGGTGGGCTTTCTGGATGCGCTGGGATTGAAGCAGGTGGATCTGGGCGGGTGGTCGATGGGCGGCTGGATTGCGCAGCGGATCAGCAGCGAGCATCCGGAGCGGGTGCGGCGGCTGATTCTGTTTGACTCGGCGGGGATTTACGAGGTGCCCAAATGGGATACGAGGCTGTTTACGCCCGGCACGCCGGCCGACCTGGATCAACTGGACGCGCTGCTGATGCCCAATCCGCCGAAGGTTCCGGGGTTCATTGCTCGGGATATTCTGCGGATATCGAAGAAGAACGCGTGGGTGATTCACCGGGCGCTGGACAGGGCGTTGACGGGGCGCGATGCGACCGACAACCTTTTGCCGGGGCTGAAGATGCCGGTGCTGATTGTGTGGGGCGCGGAGGATAAGATAACGCCGCTCAGCCAGGGCGAGAAGATTCACCAACTGGTAACTCAGTCGCAACTGGAGGTGTTTGCCGGTTGCGGACACCTGGCGCCGGGGCAGTGCGCGGCACGGATCGGGCCGAGGGTGGTGGAGTTTGAGAAGGAGTGAGCCGCCCGGCTTTGTGGCAACCCACCCTTGCGACAGAAGAAGTCGCAAGGGATGGGGCGCCCATCTGTGGTTGGTTTGGCGAGGTGGGCTAAACGCCGATGACGGCGCAGAGCTCCCTTACGGCTTCGGCGCTCTTTTTGAGGGCGGCGTCCTCTTCGGGGGTCAGCTTGATCTCGATGATCTTTTCCAGGCCGGCGGCGCCGAGCTTGCAGGGGACGCCGATGAAGTAGCCGTCGATGCCGTATTCGCCTTCGAGGTAAGCGGCGCAGGGGAGGATCTTCTTCTTGTCCTTGAGGATGGCCTCGACCATTTCAGTGGCCGCGGCAGAGGGAGCGTAATAGGCGCTGCCGGTTTTGAGGTGCTTGACGATCTCCGCGCCGCCATCGCGGGTGCGCTGGACGAGGGCTTCGAGGCGGTCGGGGGCGATGAGTTCGGTGATGGGGATGCCAGCGACGGTGGAGTAGCGAGGGAGCGGGACCATGGTATCGCCGTGGCCGCCGAGGACGAAGGCGGTGACGTTTTCAACGCTGACGTTGAGCTCGGCGGCGATGAAGGCGCGGAAGCGGGCGGAGTCGAGGGCGCCGGCCATGCCGATGACGCGCTCGCGGTTGAAGCCGGCCTGGCGATAGGCGGTCTGGGCCATGGCGTCGAGGGGGTTGGAGACGATGATGAGGATGGACTCGGGGGATTGCGCGACCACCTTGGCGACCACGTCGGACATGATTTTGAAGTTGGTGTGGAGCAGGTCGTCGCGGCTCATGCCGGGCTTGCGCGGAATACCGGCGGTGATGACCACAATGTCAGAGTGGGCGGTGGCGGCGTAGTCGTTGGAGCCGGTAACGGTGACGTCGCGCTTCTCGATGGGCATGGCCTGAAACAGGTCGAGCGCCTTGCCCTGGGGGATGCCTTCGACCACGTCGATGAGGACGACATCGGCCAGTTCCTTGGCCGCGATCCAGTGCGCGGCCGTTGCGCCCACGTTGCCGGCGCCCACAATGCTGACTTTCTTGCGCATTTCCATTCTCCTAAGAGTTTCAATCTCCAATTGGTTGTTGTTACATGTTGCCGATGATGCGGGTGGCAAACTCACTGGTGCCGACCTTGGTGGCGCCGGCGGTCTGGCGTTCGAAGTCGTAGGTGAGGAACTTTTGCAGGATGGTCTTTTCAAGCGATTGCTCGATAAGTTTGGCGGCTTCCTTCCAGCCGATGAAGTCGAGCAGCATGACGCCGGAGAGGATGACCGAGCCGGGATTGATCATGTCCTTGTCGGCGTACTTGGGGGCGGTGCCGTGTGTGGCTTCAAAGACGGCGTAGCCGTCGCCGATGTTGGCGCCGGGAGCGATGCCGAGGCCGCCGACCTGGGCCGCGGCGGCGTCGGAGATGTAGTCGCCGTTGAGATTGGTGGTGGCCAGGACGCTGTAGTCGGCGGGGCGGATGATGATCTGCTGGAAGATGGAGTCGGCGATGCGGTCATTGATGAGCACCTTCGATTTCCATGCGCCGTTGCCGTGGGTGGCACCGATGGAGTCGAGGACTCCCTTGATCTCGGCGTAGACGGAGTCGCGGAATGCCGGAGAGCCGAATTCGAGGCCGGGCTCGATGAGGGCGGCGTTCTCCTCGACGGTTAGGCCGGGGTTGGCATCGGCGTTCGAGAGAATCCAGCTTTCGCGCTCGGTGACGGTTTGGTAGCGGAATTCCTCGACGGCGACCTCGTAGCCCCACTCGCGGAAGGCGCCCTCAGTGAACTTCTGGATGTTGCCTTTGTGAACGAGGGTGACGGTCTTGCGGCCGGCGTCGAGGGCGGCGCGGATGGCGTAGCGGACCAGGCGCTTGGTGCCGAAGATGGAGATGGGCTTGATGCCGACGCCGGAGTCTTCGCGGATTTTTTTCTTGGTTTTGGACAGCAGGTCGTTGTTGATGAAGTCAATGAGGCGTGCGGCGTCCACGCTGCCCTGCTTGAACTCGATGCCTGCGTAGACGTCCTCGGTGTTCTCGCGGTAGATCACAATGTCGAGCTTCTCGGGGTGCTTCACGGGGCTGGGCACGCCCTGGTAGTACTTGACGGGGCGGACGCAGGCGTAGAGATCGAGGATCTGGCGCAGGGCGACGTTGAGGGAGCGGATGCCGCCGCCGATGGGCGTGGTGAGCGGGCCTTTGATGGAGACGCGGAGGTCGCGGGCGGCGGCTACGGAGTCGTCGGGCAACCAGGTGCTGAACTGGCGGAAGGCTTTTTCGCCGGCGAAAATCTCAAACCACTTGATGGAGCGCTTGCCGCCGTAAGCCTTTTCGACCGCGGCGTCAAAAACGCGCTGCGAAGCTTTCCAGATGTCGCGGCCGGTGCCGTCGCCTTCAATGAAAGGAATGATGGGATGGTCGGGGATTTCGAACTGGCCGTTCTTGTAGTCGATGGGCTGGCCGTCTTTGGGGAGCTCCAGGCCGTTGTAGGTGGTTTGCATGGGTTTTGGGGGTCCTTTTCCGTGCTTGGTCAAGGAAGAGGCTAACACCTGCAAATTAGGAGTGGCAATGGCGGGCCGGTTGCAGCGAAGGCATGACAGAGCAAGCCGGCGCGGCTCCCGATAAGCGCGGCGTCGTAGCATTCTCTGGTGGTTGACATCACGATGTCTTATCACATAGCATCATAATGTGCGGACTACTCTTACCATCGACGACGATATCGCCAACCTCGTGGATGACGAGATGCGGCGGACGGGCGACTCCTTCAAGGGGACGGTCAACCGGCTGTTGCGGCTCGGAGTGACCGCTGCCCGCCAACCGGAAACGAGCCAACCATTCGAGGTGACGCCGTTTCCTCTCGGCCTGAAACCGGGGCTCAGCGTCGACTGCATCGCAGAGCTCCTGGAGGAAGTGGAGGGGCCGTACCACCGTTGATTGTTCTGGACGCGAATCTTCTTCTCTACGCGTATGACGGCACATCGCCGCATCATTCCGCCGCACGTACGTGGCTGGGAAAGGTCTTTTCGGGGCCGGAGTTGATCGGGCTGCCGTGGCAGGTCGTCTGGGCGTTCCTGCGGCTCTCCACGAGCAACCGGGTCTTCGCCAATAGCCTATCGATGGAACAGGCCGTCGCAGTTGTCCAGCAATGGATGGACTTGAAGCTGATTCGCCTTCTTGCGCCAGGAGAGCGTCACTGGAACCTGCTCCAGCAAATGCTTATCGAAGGGCAGGTACGAGGGCCGCTCACCACGGATGCGGAATTGGCGGCGCTGGCCATCGAGCACGGCGGCGTGCTTTACACCACGGACCGCGACTTTGCCCGTTTTCCTGGGCTGAGATGGGTGAACCCGCTCCTCTAATTCTGAAATCGGCGATTGAAGGCGGTTGCCCGCGCCGTGAATATGAGATGAAATCCGCTCATGCTCTGTGCCAACCCGTCCGGATGCGATAGACTCATGCGGGTGCTGTACGAGAATCACGATCTTCAAACTCACGGAGGGTACATAGAAATTGGGAAAAAGCATGGTCCCGAAGAAGCTATTCTTCACCAAGGGCGTAGGCAAACACAAGGAGCGGTTGACTTCGTTTGAGCTGGCCCTTCGGGATGCGGGGATCGCCTCGCAGAATCTGGTGCGTGTTTCATCGATCTTTCCGCCGCGGTGCAAGGTGATACCGCGCAAGGAAGGGCTGACTTATCTGAATCACGGCGAGGTGGTTTTTGCGGTGATCGCGGAGAACTCGACGCGCGAACCGCACCGGCTGATCGTGGCGAGCATCGGGGTGGCCATTCCGGCAGACCGCGACACCTACGGGTACCTGAGCGAGCACCACAGCTTCGGGGAGACCGAGGAGCAGGCCGGCGAATATGCCGAGGAACTGGCCGCGGAGATGCTGGCGACAACGCTGGACGTGGAATTCGATCCGGACACGAGCTGGGACGAGAAGAAGGAAATATACCGCATCTCCAACAAGATTGTGCGCACCAGCAACGTGACGCAGTCGGCGGTGGGCGACAAGCGCGGGCTGTGGACGACGACGATTGCGGCGGCGGTGCTGATTCTGGAAGAGTAGCCGCAGGGGGATTGCATCTGAGCTGGGAGGCCAATTCCGCGCGGCGGGATTGGCCTTGCTGCATGGCGCCAGAGGATGGCGCGGGAGGGTTTGGCCGGGAAATCATGGGGGATACGCGCAAATATGTTGTGGGGCTGGTGCAGATGCTCATGGGAGCGGACCCGGAGGCAAACTTTGCGTCGGCGGTTCGGCATATTCAGGAGGCGGCACGGCTGGGCGCGAATATTGTTTGCCTGCCGGAGCTTTTCCGGGTGCAGTACTTTTGCCAGCGCGAGGATATTCGACTCTTCGATCTGGCCGAGGCGATTCCGGGGCCTTCGACGCAGAGGCTGGCGGAGGTGGCGCGCGAGGCGCGGGTGGCGATCGTTGCTTCGCTGTTTGAGCGGCGTGCGCCGGGACTTTACCACAATACGGCGGTTACGCTGAATGCCGATGGGGCGATAGCCGGGGTGTACCGGAAGATGCACATTCCGGACGATCCGCTGTACTACGAGAAGTATTATTTTGCGCCGGGGGATCTGGGGTTTCAGGCCGTGGACACTGCGTTTGGGCGCGTGGGCACGCTGGTGTGCTGGGACCAGTGGTATCCGGAAGGAGCGCGGCTAACCGCGTTGCAGGGGGCGGAGGTGCTGTTTTATCCGACAGCGATTGGATGGCACCCGGCGGAGAAGAACGCGTTTGGCGCCGCGCAGTGTGAGGCGTGGGTGACGATCCAGCGCTCGCACGCGATTGCGAACGGCGTGTATGTGGCGGGCGTGAACCGCGTGGGCGTGGAGCACGGCGACGTTTTGGGAAATCGTGCTACGGGGCCGGGCCTCGAGTTCTGGGGCGGCAGCTTTCTGGCCGATCCGTTTGGACGCGTGATCGCCAAGGCCTCTCACGATGCGGAAGAGATTCTGTTGGGTGAGATCGACCTGGGGCTGATTGAAGAGACGCGGCGCAACTGGCCGTTTCTGCGCGACCGGCGCATCGATGCGTATGGGCCAATCACGAAGCGGTTTCTCGATCCGGTGAACTCGTGGCCGGGGGGCGGAGATTCCAAGTAGAGATGCCGGACGAGATTGCGACAGGAGCGACGCCGCGTGAGCTGGGCTACCGGATGCCGGCCGAGTGGGAGCGGCACGAGGCAACGTGGCTGGCGTGGCCGCACAATCCGGAGGACTGGCCGGGGAAGTTTCAGGCGATCCCGTGGGTGTACGCGGAGATTGTGCGGCTGCTCGCGGCGCGGGAGCGGGTGCATATTCTGGTGAATGACGCGAAGGCGCAGCGGCGCGCGCTGGGAGTTCTGGAGCGGGCCGGGGCGCATTTGGAGCGGGTGAGCTTTCACCTGTGGCCGACCAACCGTGTGTGGACGCGGGATTCGGGACCGATTTTTGTGCGCAACGGCGCGGGTCAGGTGGGGGTTACCAACTGGCGCTTCAATGCATGGGCCAAGTACTCCGACTGGCAGCTCGACGACCGGGTGCCGGGACGCGTGGCTGGGCTGTTGGGAGTGCCGGAGTGGCAGCCCGCGGTTGAGCTAGAAAATGGTTTGGCGCGCCGGCTGGTGCTGGAGGGCGGGTCGATCGACACCAATGGCGAGGGGATTCTGCTGACTACCGAGGAGTGCCTGCTGAGCAAGGTGCAGGAGCGGAATCCGGGCGTGGGACGGGAAAAGATGGAGCAGGCCTTTCACGATTTTCTGGGGATGGACAAGGTGATCTGGCTGGGCCGGGGAGTGGCGGGCGACGATACGCACGGGCATGTGGACGATATTGCGCGGTTCGTTGGAGAGGCGACGATTGTGACCTCGGTTGAGCCGGATGCAAAGGACGCAAACCATGAGCCGCTGGCTGAGAATCTCGCAAGGCTGAAGACTGCGCGGACGCTGGATGGGAAGCAATTCACGCTGGTGGAACTGCCCCTGCCGCGGCCGGTGGTTTTTAGCGGGCAGAGGCTGCCGGCGAGCTATGCGAACTTTTATATTGCGAACGGGCTGGTGCTGGTTCCCGCCTTCCACGATCCGAACGATCGCGTGGCGCTGAATATCCTGGCGGAGGTTTTTCCGGAGCGCGAGGTGATTGGAATTGATAGCGTGGACCTGGTGTGGGGGCTGGGGACGCTGCACTGCATGACGCAGCAGCAGCCGGCGGCACGGATTCAAGGGTGAGGATATAATGTGCTATACGGAGTTCTGTTTATGCTTGCCCCGAACGAAGTTCTGAGTAAGGCACGCGTTTACCTCGGTGAGGTCGTGCCCGATTTTGCGGCACTACAGCCGAAAGTTGATGAGATGGTGCTCTCGCTGGACAAGTCCAGCTGGATTATTACTTTCTCTGCGCAGACCGGTGGCAATACGAAAGCCGAGACCATCGCTGACATTCTCAAGAACCGGAGAATTGAAAAGCAAGTCTTAATTGCTGTCGAGGATGGTTCCCTGGTTGCCGTCAGGAACCCCCCTGTCCCTTTCTGAGAAGGCGCAATGACTCTTGAAGAGAGACTCTTCGCGCAACACAGCGGCAGGAGCCTGCTGCTCGACTCAAATCTCTTGCTCGTGTTCGTTACTGGAGCAGCTGACCCACAATTATTCGGCCGATTCAAACGGGTGAGTTCATATACGCTCAAAGACTACGATCTTCTAGTGCGATTCCTGGGTGCGTTTAGGATACTTCTCACTACCCCCCACATTCTGACGGAGGTAAGCAATCTTGGGAACAGCCTTCCCGAATACTCCAAGGCGGATTGGTTCGAGCACTTCGCAACATTACTGCACTCGGAAGGTAGGACACCCGGTCTCAGGGAACGTTGGATGCCGGCCAACGAACTAGCGACGGTCCCTGAATTCGTTGAATTTGGTATTACCGATGCGGCTCTGGCAAGGCTGTCCTCTGAGGCGCTTGTTGTGACTGAGGATCATCGACTGTCGGGCACCTTAAGAGCCCGCGGACTATCAGTGCTCAACTTCAACGATATTCGGGCGCTAGAGCAGCTGTTCTGAGAGCGCACTCATGACCGACTTCGACATCATGGAAGCCGCACTCGCTCAGGCGCGGCAGGCCGCGGAGGCCGGCGAGGTGCCAATTGGGGCGGTGGTGGTGCGCGACGGGGAGATTGTGGGGCGGGGACAGAATCGCGTGCTGCGCGATGTGGATCCTACAGCGCACGCGGAGATTGTGGCTTTGAGGGTGGCGGCTGCGGCGCTGGGAAATTACCGGCTGGACGGCTGCACGCTGTTTGTGACGCTGGAGCCGTGCGCGATGTGCGCGGGGGCTATGATTCATGCGCGGCTGGACCGGCTGGTGTTTGCTGCGGCCGATCCGAAGGCGGGGGCGGCGGGGTCCGTGCTTGCGGTACTCAATCATCCGCAGCTCAATCACAAGATGGTGGTGGAGCAGGGGATTCTCGGGGATGAGGCGGGGGAGTTGCTGCGGAGTTTCTTTCGGGAGCGACGGTCGTCTTAGCTTCGGGTCAACGCCTTGATTCGTTCCGCTTCCGCGGGCCACTTTTCTGCTAACTCAGCATAACTTGCGCTGCGATAATCAGTAAAGTCGAAGCCGGGGGTTACAGTGCAACCCAAGAGGGCGACCTGGCCGTTGCCGATGAGGCGCGTGCCTTGCCAGACGCCGGCGGGGGCGAGGAGTTGGACGTGCTGACCAGCCGCTAAATCGGGTCCAAGAGTGAACAGCGCGGAGCGCCCGCCGGGGTAAAGCTGGAGCATTTCGACAGGGTCGCCGAGGTAGAAGTGAAAGAGCTCGTCGGAGTCGAGGACGTGCATCTCGGAGAAGGTTCCGGGCTCCAGGAGATAGTAAATGGCGGTGCTTGCGGGGCGCGGCCCGCGGGGCAGATCGACCAGGACGGCGGAGGTGTAGGTGCGGCGGAAGAAGCCACCTTCGACGGGGTGCGGTTGGAGATTCAGGAGGGCCTTGATTTCGCTGGCGGTCATGGTCACAGATGTTATCAGGGCGAAGACGATAGAATGGGCGCATGAAAGTGCAAGTTTATGCGGCTGCCTGGTGCCCGGATTGCCGGGTGGCCAAGCAGTTTCTGGACGCACACGGGATCGTTTATACGGAGATCGATGTGGACCGCGATCCGGCGGGGTCGGCGGAAGTGGTGCGGCACGTGGGCAAGCGGGCGATTCCGCAACTGGTGATCGATGGGGAGTGGTTTCAGCCGTACAAGGTGGGGCGGGGGCTGCTTCTCGATGAACTGCACGAGCGGCTGGGGATTCCTCGCGTGTGAGGAACGGACGCCGGTCCAGGTCTGTGGTCTCCCCCGTTTCCGCAGAAAGAAGCGAAAAGGATGGGGCGCGGGGCTTTTGTGGGACTATCGGGACCAGGGTTCATTGCTGTCGCAGGTCGTCGCGCGAGTTGTTCTGCTCGTAAGCGCGCTGTCCTCGTACAATCAAGGGTTGGTGCAGAGTGCGGCATGTGGCTCTGGCGAGGAGTATTGCTTTGATCGAACGCTATACGCGGCCGGGGATGGGCCGGATCTGGACGGACGAGAGCAAATACCGCTGCTGGCTGGAAGTGGAGTCGGCGGCGAGCACGGCGCTGGCCGAGGATGGGGTGATTCCGGTGGTGGCGGCCGAGGCGATTGCCACGAAGGCGGGCTTTTCGGTCGAGCGCATTCAGGAGATCGAGGCGGAGGTGAAGCACGACGTGATCGCCTTCACCACCGCGGTGGCCGAGAACCTGGACGCGCAGGGGCTGGGAGCCGAGTCACGCTGGCTGCACTATGGGCTGACCTCAAACGACGTGGTGGATACGGCGCAGGCGTTGCAAGTGAAGGGGGCTTCGGCGCTCATCCGCGGCGGGCTGGTGGAGCTGCTGGCGGTGCTGAAGCGGCGGGCGCTGGAATTCAAACACACACCCACGATCGGGCGGACGCACGGGATTCATGCGGAGCCAACAACATTTGGGTTGAAGCTGCTGAACTGGTACGCGGAGATGGGGCGCAACCTGGTCCGGTTCGACGCGGCGGCCGAGGACATGCGAGTGGGGAAGCTGTCGGGCGCGGTGGGGACGTTTGGGCATTTGAAGCCGGAGCATGAAGAGCGGATTTGCGCGCGGCTGGGATTGAAGCCGGCGCTCGTGGCCACGCAGGTGATCCAGCGGGACCGGCACGCGGCATACATTTCGACGCTGGCGATTATTGGGAGCACGCTGGACAAGATTGCTGTCGAGGTGCGCCACTTGCAAAGGACCGAGGTGCGCGAGGCGCAGGAGTACTTCAGCGAGAAACAGAAGGGCTCGTCGGCGATGCCGCACAAGAAGAACCCGATTACCGCAGAGCAGATCAGCGGGCTGGCGCGGGTGCTGCGGGGCAATGCGCAGGCGGCTCTTGAGAACATTGCGCTGTGGCACGAGCGGGACATTTCGCACTCGTCGGTGGAGCGGGTGATTTTTCCGGACTCGACTATTCTGGTGGATTACCTTCTGGCGAAAACTACCGATCTGATCGACCGGCTGCTGGTGTATCCGGAGCGGATGAAGCGGAGCCTGGAGAGCACGGGCGGGCTGATCTTCAGCGGGCAACTGCTGCTGGACCTGGCCGAGGCGGGGATGCTGCGCGAGGACGCTTACCGGCTGGTGCAGGCGCACGCGATGCGGTCGTGGAAAGAGGACCTGGTGTTTCGCGACGAAGTTGGACGGGATGCTGCAGTTACCGCGCTGCTGAGCCCGGAGAAGCTGGATCGGACGTTTGACTATACGAGGCAGTTGGGGAATGTGGACGCGATCTTTCAGCGGGTGCTGGGCGAGTAGAGCGGCAAAGGAGACTGCACAGTGGAAGGCGTGAATCTTACCGTTGCTCTCACGGGCGCTTCGGGCGCGATCTTTGGCCGCGAACTGTTGCGCGCGCTGGAGGCGGACGAGCGGGTGGGCCGCGTCCACTTTGTGGCTTCGGAGAACTCGCTGCGCGTGCTGGCCGAGGAACTGGAGATGAGTGGACGCAACGATCTGCTGGAGAAGCTGCTGGGGGCGGTGCCCAGAAAGACGGTGCAGCACTCGGATGCGGATATTGGGGCGGCGATCGCCAGCGGGAGCCATCCGTCGAATGGAATGATTATTCTGCCTTGCTCGATGGGGACGCTGGCGGCGATCGCGCATGGATTGGCCAACTCGCTGATTGCGCGGGCCGCCGATGTGACGCTCAAGGAACGGCGGCCGTTGCTCTTGTGCGTGCGGGAGACGCCGTTCAACCGCATTCATTTGCGGAACATGACACTGGCCGCAGAGGCGGGCGCGGTGATTTTTCCCGCGATTCCGGCGTTCTATTTCCATCCCATCGACTCGACGGAGATGGCGCGGCAGTTTGTTTGCCGGGTCCTGGCCCAAATCGGGCTGCCACAGCCGGGGGCTTACGTTTGGAAGGCGGAGGAGTAGGGATCAGGGAACAGGGATCAGGGCTTCCTGATTGCCCTAAGATACGGTCACCGGGGAATTCCGGCTTCAATTCTTATTTGACACGCATCCCCGCTTGCGTCGATACTGCCCTTAATGCGGAACTCAACTAAGCACGGAATTGCGGTCATGGCCATGTGTATGTGTATGGCTTGCGGACCTGTCCGTGCGGATATTGAGACGCGAATGCGCTAGACGCAACCGATTCTCGAAACCAGGCGGCCCGGGTCCAGAAAGGATTCGGGCCGTTTTGTTGTTTGGGGGCGCCGTTTCCCACCCTAGCGACAAAAATCCGCCGCGGCGGATCGCGAGGGCGGGGCACCCAGATTGTATTAGCCATGAAAATGGCTCAAAACCACAGAACCATGAAGGAGCTCATCATGTCCGAAGCGAAGCAACAGCATCTTGCCACCCTTGCCGTGCACGCCGGCCAATCGCCTGACCCGGCCACCGGCGCGAGGGCCGTGCCCATCTACCAAACCACGTCCTACGTGTTCCAGGACGCCGACCACGCGGGGCGGCTGTTCGGGCTCAAGGAGTTCGGCAATATTTATACCCGCATCATGAACCCCACCACGGACGTGTTTGAAAAGCGGGTGGCGGCTCTCGAAGGCGGAGCGGCGGGACTGGCCACGGCCTCAGGGCAGGCGGCGGAGACGCTGGCGCTGACCACGCTGGCCGGGGCGGGAGACGAGATTGTCTCGACGACGTCGCTCTATGGGGGGACGTACAACCTGTTTCACTACACATTTCCGCGGCTGGGCATCACGGTGAAGTTTGTGGATGCGGACGACTTTGCGGGGCTGGGGGCGGCGATCAACTCGAAAACGCGGGCGGTTTATACCGAGACGCTGGGCAACCCAAAGCTGGATGTGGCGGATATTGAAAGACTTGCCGCGATTGCCCACGAGCATGGCCTGCCGCTGGCGATCGACAACACGTCGGTCTCGGCGGCGCTGGTGCGGCCGATCGAGTGGGGCGCGGACATTGTGGTGAATTCGGCGACCAAGTTCCTGGGCGGGCACGGGACGGCCATCGGCGGCGTGATTGTGGACGCGGGCAAGTTCGACTGGGCGTCTTCAGGCCGCTTCAAGGGATTCACGGAACCCGATCCCTCCTACCACGGCCTGCGCTACACGGAGGCTTTCGGGCCGCTGGCGTTCATTCTGAAGGCGCGGGTGCAGGGGTTGCGCGACACGGGTGCGGCGCTTTCGCCGTTCAATGCGTTTCTGTTGCTGCAGGGGATCGAGACGCTGCACCTGCGGCTGGAGCGGCACTCAGAGAATGCGCTGGCCGTGGCGAGACACCTGGAGCGGCATCCGGGCGTGGAGTGGGTCAACTATCCGGGGCTGGAATCCAGCGCCTATTACGAGCGGGCGCTGAAGTATTTGCCCACCGGGAGCGGAGCGCTGGTTACTTTTGGCATCAAGGGCGGGTACGAGGCAGGGAAGAAGCTGATCGACGGGCTGGAGCTGTTCTCGCTGCTGGCCAACATCGGCGACGCCAAGTCGCTGGTGATTCACCCGGCTTCGACGACCCATCGGCAGCTTTCGGACGAGGAGCAGGTGTCGACGGGCGTGACTCCCGAACTGGTGCGGCTTTCGGTGGGGATTGAGGACATTCGCGACATTCTGGCCGATCTGGACCAGGCAATCGAGGGGGCGAATGGGCACAGACTTGAGGGCGCGACCGCAACCGCGGATCTGGTGGCACGATGAGCATCATGACCGAAGCGCGTATATCGGAAGGCGCCGGACCAGACGGAACCGAGGCTCCGAGGGGTGGGACGCAATCTCCGGCGCCCACCTACGAAGGCGACTTTGTGCTCGACGAGCACCTGTTGTTGGAGTGTGGGCGGACGCTGGCCGGCCCTACGCTTCATTATGCGGTGTATGGCCGGCTGAACACGGCGCGTGACAACGCGGTGCTGGTTTGCCACGCGCTGTCAGGATCGGCGCAGGTGGGGGCGTGGTGGCCGGAGATCCTTGCGCCGGGCGGGGTTTTATCGCTGGAAAACGATTGCGTGATCTGCATCAATATGCTGGGCTCGTGCTATGGATCGACGGGGCCGGGCTCGGTGGATCGCGAGACGGGAGAGGTGTACGGGCCGGACTTTCCGCTGGTTTCGATTCGCGACAATGTGCGTGCGCAAGGGCGGCTGCTGGATTCGCTGGGGATTCGGCGGCTGAGGCTGGCTCTGGGCGGCTCGATCGGAGGCATGCAGGCGCTGGAGTGGGCCATCGTGCATCCGGAGCGGGTGGAGCGGGCGGTGATTATCGGGGTGGCGCCGCTGCCGGCGATGGGGCTGGCGCTGAGTCATTTGCAGCGGCAGGCCATCCAGCAGGACCCGGAGTGGGCTGGCGGGCGCTATCTGCCGCAGCGGCCTCCGCGGCGGGGGCTGGCGCTGGCGCGGCAGATCGCCATGCTGAGCTACAAGGCGGCGCCGCTGTTCGATGAGCGGTTTGGACGGAATCCCAACCGCAACGGCGAGGACCCATGGGGATTGGACGACCTGGGCGGGGGCCTGGTTGGCGGGCGATTCGACATCGGCGGCTACCTGGACCACCAGGGACAGCGATTCGTCGAGCGCTTCGACGCCAATGCGTATCTGGCCATCCTGCGCACCATGGACACCTGGAATCCGCAGCGCGGTTCATCCTCGCCGACGGAGGCCTTCAGCCGGATTCGCGCCCGGCTGAGCTTTGTGGGCATCAGCTCGGATTGGCTGTTTCCGCCCGACGCGGTGCGCCACTTTGCCTATACCATTCGCGCGGCCGGAGTTCAGGCTGACTACCGGGAGATGGACAGCGCTCATGGCCATGACGCCTTTCTGGCCGAACAGGCAGAGCTGGCGCGGCTGCTCCGGTAAAAGTGCGGGCTGGCCCGCTGAAGCTCCAGGAACATTTTTTCCGGGACCGGTGTCTAAGCCGGTAGGCGGTAAGAGTGCGGTCAATCTGGAGGGAGTGGCTGGGAAAGGCGAGGGCGGCCGTTTTTCGTGCTGGATTGAGGGAATTTGTCACGAAATCATCCCTTTGGGCGGGCGGCGGGACGGCGCCGAGGGGCTCTCCGGCAGGAGTTGCCGGGGAGATTCTGTTTTTCCCGCACAAGTTCGCTTGTCAGGGAGGGCAGGGCTTTCTATAATCCTCGCAACACCGTAGCGGAAGCCGTGGTATCGTTTACCGGTGGCACAGGTATTCGACCGCAGAAGAGATTTGGTTGCGCTGTCCGCCAGCGAGTGGTTGAGTATGGATCTCCATTTCGGCAATTCCCAGGAGCACTAAATGAAGAAGTTAGTCTTTGCGTCTGTGATGGCATTGGCGAGCATCAGCCTCGTTCCCGCGCCCACGCTACGAGCCCAGGATTCGATCACCATCAAGGATCCGGCCGAATTCAACGCCTATCAAATGGCAACCACACAGGCAGATCCCAAGGCCAAGGCCGCGGGTCTGGAGAGCTTTCTGCAAATGTATCCGCAGAGCGTGGTCAAGAAGGCAGTTCTTGACCTGCTGGTGGATACCTACCAGGGGTTGGGTGACGCCGAGCATGCGTTGGGGGCGGCCACCCGGCTGCTGCAGGTGGACCCAAACAATATGAAGGGCATCTTCCTGTCAGTGGTCGTCAAGAAGAGCCAGTGCACCAAGACCCTCGATGCGAAGACCGGCAAGTCGACCGATCCGCAGACCTGCGACGATGCCGCGACGCTGGCCACGAAAGGCCTCGTCGTCCCGAAGCCGGCCGGTGTCTCCGACGACGACTGGAAGAAGCAGACCGGGGCGACCTACCCGATCTTCCACTCGGCCATCGCGCTGGATGACATAGTCTCAAAGGGGGACGTCAAGGCCGGTATCTCCGAGTACCGCGCTGAATTGATGCTGTTTCCGCCCGATGGAACCAAGAGCGGGCCGGGGTTGGTGGATACTCTTAACCTGGCGGAAGCCTATGTGAAGCCGGAGGGGAGAGACCTGGCGCAGGCAGTCTGGTTCTATTCGCGCGCCTGGGACTACGCGCCGGCCAATTTCAAGGGCGTGATCGAGACCAAGGACGAGTATTGGTACAAGAAGTTTCACGGTGCGCTGGATGGGCTGGACGACATCAAGGCGCAGGCGATGGCGACCGTCTTTCCGCCGGGAACCCTGATCATCAAGCCAGCCGCTACCCCTGCCGAGAAGATTCACACGATTCTGGCGGTTACTCCGGACCTGAATACGCTGGCTCTGGTCGACAAGGAGCTTGTTCTGGCGTTCGGTGCAAAGGAAGACGCCGACAAGCTGTGGGCGCTGTTGAAGGATAAACCGACGCCGGTTCCTGGAATCGTGATTGAAGCGACGGCCTCGGTAATCAAGGTCGCGGTAACGCAAGACGCAAAGGACGCCAAGACGCCCGACTTCATCGTCAATCTTAAGACGCCGCTGGCGGAAAAGGACATTCCTCAAAAAGGTTTCGAGTTCGGGCTCCAGTCCAAGGGGCAGGCGGAGTTGGACGGCACTTACGACAGCTACACGCAGGTTCTGGCTGGGGGCGTCCCGGTGCCGGCCGCTGCGCCGGCTCCAGCTGTGGTGGCCCCTGCGCCGGCTCCAGCTGTGGTGGCCCCTGCGCCGGCCGCTGCGGCGACTCCAGGTGCGGTGGCGCCTGCGCCGGCCGTTGCGGCGGCTCCAGGTGCGGCGGCGCCTGCGCCGGCCGTTGCGGCGGCTCCAGGTGCGGTGGCGCCTGCGCCGGCCGTTGCGGCGGCTCCAGGTGCGGCGGCGCCTGCGCCGACCGTTGCGCCGGTTCCAGCTGCGGCGGCGCCTGCGCCGGCCGCTGCGCCGGCTCCGGTTGCGCCCCCGGAGGTGCAGGGCGCACAGATTGTGCTCCGCGACGGAGTGGTTGTGCCGGCGAAGAAGGTGGCCCCGGTGCACAAGCCGGCGGCCGGACACAAGGCGACGCATTGATCAAGCCGTTGGTTTTTTGATCTTTTGACCGCGCCGGACGCCACGAGGGTCCGGCGCGCAACGCACCATTCCTGGGAACATGAAGGGCAGCCTGCATCCGGCTGCCCTTTTTGCATGGTGCGGGTTGCTTCATGCTGAACTCCGCACGGGCGTTGATGGTACTCTATGGGCAGCATGGAACGACTGAGAATCCTGATCAACGTACTGGCCGTGACACTGCTGGCCACTGTCTGCGCTCCCCTGAAGGCCCAGGCGGTTCGGGAGATACCCGCGGGCGCTCCAGCAACGGAACGGGTGGTACCCGAGGTCAGGCGCCCGATGCCGTTTTCCCCCGATGCCGAGGCTACCGGGCGAGCGGCTTCAATCGAGTTCCGGACCGTTGAGCAGATGAGCGAGAAGGATCGCGAACTGGCGGCGAATGCGGAGAGTTCGATCGGCGAGCACGCGGGTTATATGGGCCTGGAGTTCAACGAGGGCAAATGGAGTTACCGGCAGGTGGTTTGCCCGGCGCTGCCGAACCACATTTTTCTGAGGTTTCTGCGCAACAACGGGACGGGCGACGTGAGCGTGTTTACGGCCTCGATTCCACGCGGCGAGGAAGGCCGGGTGCGCATCATCCCGATTCAACTGCGGGGCTACTCGCTTTTTTCGCCAGCGCCGATCAACGCCCTGACCATCTCGGCCTTTAATCACATCCGGGCGGAAGAACACCCGGACAAGGCTCCCGAGTGGTTTGGCACGGGGCTGTGCTACGCCGCCCTTGCGGGAGGGCATCCGCAGGCGTCGCTTTCGAACGAGATCCCCGAGGGCCAGAAGTACTTCACGCCTTCGACGCCGATTCTGCAGATTCCGGCACGTGGCGGCGCCGTCATCCTGTTTGCGGATGTGTCGGCGAATCCGCGCCCCATGGAGTGGACCATGACCTTCGACGGCAAGGGAAGATTGCTGAGGGCCAAACATACTCCAGCGGAGATGCTGAACATAAAGACGGTCAACCCGGCCGCAGTCGATGTACAAGGCAGGCCGGCGCAGGAGACGGCCCCCAAAGAGGTTGCGCAGCCGCCGGGCGTGGTGATGGGCAGTCCGGCCTCCCCGGCCGCGCCGGATAAGCAGGGGCACCCCTAATACCGTCTGTGTATCCAATCGCGCAGACCGATCCCTAAGAACCTGTCCAAAGGACTCGCGGGCAGCGCCCGCACGGGAGCAGAGGGCGAGCATGGCCGGGAGAGCGCAAGCAGCAGGAGTTGCCGTTTGTTGCACTTTATATACGGCCCCCCTACCCCACCCCCGTCTCTGTAAGGAAATTCCTTGTTTTCGGTGGGTTACGACAGGGGTTTCGCTCCAAATTATTGATTCGAAACGAGTTATTTGCAGAATATAGACGTTAAAGGAGTTATGCCGCTGTTTCGGTGTGCGAGGGGTATTTTGCTTGCCAAATCCACCAAGACAAGGCCCTCCGCTTCCACGCCTGCCTTTGCGCAGCTTCCTGACCTGGGCTTCGCATGGTGGAGCTCACCGCCCTTGTTCCGGGCTATCGCGCCCTATTCAATTCACATTGTGCGCCGCGGGCACATAATTTTCTGCAAAAAGGTCAACCATTTTCCGGATGCGATGGGGACAGTATCCCTGGACGAAGCGCCGAATCCGGTCTTGCAGGTTTTTGGGCAGGTTCTACGAAACAGCCAGACGCCATGCGGAAGACTTCGCCGAAACAAGTCCAGGTCATTCGCCCAGCATGATGTGTTGAATGGCAGAGGCGCGTCCGGTGAGGGGATCGCAGGCGACCAGGGCAGCGCACATCCTGGGGTTTCCCTTGGCGGCCTCGAACTTGCCGGGCATGCCGGTGAGAAACTTGTGCAGCACGAGGTCCGTTTGGACGCCGATGATGCTGTCGTAGGGGCCGCTCATGCCCACATCGGTCTGGTAGGCGGTTCCGCCGGGCAGTATGCGCTGGTCGGCAGTGGGAACGTGGGTATGCGTGCCCAATACGGCGGTGACGCGGCCATCCAGATACCAGCCCATGGCGACCTTCTCGCTGGTGGCCTCGGCGTGAAAATCGACGACGATCACTTTGGCCTTGATGCCGGCCAGAAGGGCGTCGGCGGCGTGAAAGGGGTCGTTGGTAGAGCTCATGAAGACGCGGCCCTGCAGGTCGACGACTGCATAATCCACGCCGCCCTGCGTGGTTCCCTCGAAGACGCCGTGGCCGGGAAGGCCGGGTTGGAAATTGGCCGGGCGCAGCACGCGGCGGGGGCGGTCCTGGCTTTCGGCGGGAACGGAGTTCAGGTATTCGATCAGTTCGCGCTTGTCCCAGACGTGGTTGCCGGTGGTGAGCACGTCGGCGCCCAGATCGAAGAGGTCCTCGGCAATCTGCGGGGTGACGCCGAAGCCGCCGGCGGCGTTCTCGACATTGATGACGACCAGGTCGACGGCGTGAGCGGCGCGCACGTGGCCGATGTGCTCGCGGACGATTTTGCGGCCCGCGCTGCCAAAGATGTCGCCGACGAAGAGAATGTTCACGGTGCTCCAGGGATCAGGGGTAAGAGATCAGAGATCAGAGATCAGAGATCAGAAAACCGTCCCACTCTTGGGATCGTCATTCAAAGCTCAGCGAGATCCGTTCGTTTAGACCCAGTCTTCTGGTTTAACTTCAAACTCATATTCAGCTTGATGGAGCGCATCGTCCAGGGTCGCGTGCCACGTGTCTGTTCCTTGACCATCCTCGCAAAGATGCAGGAGATAGTAGCCTGAATCTCCCGGATATTGCGCAACGACAAGTGACGTGAATAGCGGAAAATCTCGCTGCCCTTGACTGTCAACGAGCGTATGCTTTGTACGCCCTGGCCGCAGATGATGCTCCCCCAACGCGACTTTTTTGATTGCGACCATCTCGCTCATTGTGGCGGTTTCTCCTGATCTCTGATCTCTGATCTCTGATCTCTGTTTCTCATCAGCGGGAAGAGGATCACGTCGCGAATGGATTTTGAGCCGGTGAGGAGCATGACCAGGCGGTCGACGCCGAGACCCTCGCCACCGGTGGGAGGGAGCCCGTAGGCCAATGCACGCACGTAGTCCTCGTCCATCTGGTGGGCCTCGTCGTCACCGCGGTCGCGCTCGGCAAGCTGCTGGGCAAATCGTCTGTGCTGCTCGACCGGATCGTTCAATTCGCTGAAGGCGTTGCCCAGCTCAAAGCCGCCGGCAAAGAACTCGAAGCGCTCGACGTGGGCCGGGTCGCCGGGCTTGGCCTTGGAGAGCGGCGAGACCTCGACCGGGTAGTCGTAGATGATGGTGGGCTGGACGAGAAAGGGCTCGACCACGGCCTCGAAGAGGTTGTAGACGGATTTGCCCACGGGCGCGCCATCCAACGAGTCTCTCAAAACCGCATCAAGCGCGCCGCGCATCTTTTTGAGCTCATCTTGACGCTTGGACAGCGCATCAAACTCCTCTTCGCTTTTGGGGGCCATCAAGTGAGCAAAGAGGTCTCCGAGCGCGTCGTCAAGCGCGTCTATGGCGACGCTCAGGAGCGCCTGCATCTCAGTCGCCTCGACAAAGTGTGGAAGTCCCGGCACCGCTTCAATGCCCCGATGTTTTGCCCAGGATACGATCTCTTCCGGCCAGAACTCGCGAACGGCCTTGCGCATGGTCAGCCGCCGCCACTTGCCAAGGTCGATTGGCTCCCCGTCTGGATCGAGCCATGGAATCGGATGGCCTTGTCCATCAAATTCGCCGGAGGGCAGAATCGTCGTTCCGTTCACTTGCCGTGCTACAAATTCAATCATCTCCTCGGTGATCTGCATCAGGTCGTAATAGTTGGCGTAGGCCTGGTAGAACTCGAGCATGGTGAACTCGGGGTTGTGCTGCGTGCTCACGCCCTCGTTGCGGAAGTTGCGGTTGATCTCGTAGACGCGGTCGAGGCCGCCGACGACGAGGCGCTTGAGATAGAGCTCGGGGGCGATGCGCAGGAAGAGGTCCATGTCGAGCGCGTTGTGGTGGGTTTTGAAGGGGCGCGCGGCTGCTCCGCCAGGGATCTGCTGCATCATCGGGGTCTCGACTTCCAGGTAGCCGCGCTCGTCGAAGAAGCGGCGCAGCGCCTTGAGGACCCCGGCGCGCTTGACGAAAACTTTGCGGCTGTCCAGGTTGGTGAACAGGTCCACATAGCGCTGGCGGTAGCGCAGTTCGACATCGGCGAGGCCGTGAAACTTTTCCGGCAGCGCGAGCATGGCCTTGGCGAGGAAGGTGAGGCGCTCGACGTGGATGGTGAGCTCGCCGGTGCGGGTGCGGAAGAGGTAGCCGCTAGCGCCGATGTGGTCGCCGAGGTCGAGCAGCTTGTAGAGCGCAAAGCCCTGCTCGCCGACGGCGTCGAGGCGGACGTAGATCTGCAGCCGCTCGCCGTTTTGCTGGAGGGTGGCGAATCCGGCCTTGCCCTGGGAGCGGATGGCCATGATACGGCCGGCGACGGCCACCGTGACGCGATTGGCTTCGAGGTCCTCGGCCTGCGACTGGCCCCAGCGGGCGCGCACCGCGGGGATGGTGTGGGAGGCAGGGAACTGGTTGGGATAGGCGGCCTGGCCCAGCTTCTCGATTTCCGCGAGTTTTGATTTGCGCAGGTCGAAGAGGCTGCGCTCAAATTCCGACTCGAACACGTTCGCTTCCTTTGCGAGTGGGCACCGTCACCTGTCCAAGAGTCAGTATATCGTCCGGAACGTGGAGGGCGGGCGGGGTTGCCGCCGCGGCATGAGCCTATCCTTGTGACGCGCGCAACTAAAAAGTCCGAACGTGTATCCAAATCTCCAGGAGAATCCTTATGAAGCCAAGTCTTAATGCATTGTTTCTTTGCGCATCTCTTGCCTGTGCAGGGCAGGCGTGGGCCACCATTTTGCCGGATGCCTGCGGCGACGACAAAGTCAAATTCGATGTCAAAACAGAAAGGAGTAAGACCCCGCCAGCCGCTCCAGCAGAAGGCAAGGCGCAGATTGTCTTTATCGAAAACGAAAACCAAATGATCGGCCCTTTCATGTACGCTACAGTCCGCTTCGGTTTGGACGGAGCCTGGGCGGGCGCCAACAAAGACAACTCATACTTCACACTTGACGTTGCGCCAGGAGTACATCATCTATGCGCGAGTTGGCAATCGGCTTTACATATGCTGAAGAAGAGCATCGATGTGGCGTCCTTCACCGCCGAACCGGGTAAGGTCTACTACTTCGCGGCCCAGGTCACGGTGATTCCCACCGGCGGAAACAACGCTAACTATACCTTCGGTCTTTCGCAGTTGGACGAGGATGAGGGCAAGTATCGAGTCAAGGCCTGGAAGCTCGCCACTTCAATACCCAGCAAGTGAGGCCTGCCATTTCGCGTGGGAGGGCGCTGATCGTGTATAACCACGATGAGTGCCCTTCAACCGCCCCAATCCGGAGTCCAAGCCGCGGAGTAAAACTTCCAGCGCCATCGATGCCTGGGTGCAGGCGGAAAAGTTGATGCAGATTGCGATTCTGCTGCCGTCGTCGGCGTTTATCGGCTGGCTGCTCGGCGCCTGGTTGGACAAAGTCCTGCACCAGTCGTGGATCGGCATCGCCGGGGTCGTCTTTGGCGGCATCTCCGGGCTGGTCTACGTAGTGCGGCTTGCGATCAAGACGGGGAGCGATTCCGGGAACAAGCCCAAAACCGGAAACGGGACCGGCAACGGAAGCTCCGAAATTTAGCCATGACTGAAGAAATCCACCCCCTGGCCGGCCTCAGCGATGAGGCGCTCCAAGCCCTGCTGCAGCGGGCCATGCGCAACACACTGATTCTGGGCTTGGTTTCCGCGCTGGCGCTGCTGTTTGCCTCCGGCTGGCGCAACGCGGCGATGATGACCGTGGGAGCCGCGATCTCGGCGGCGAGCATTCTGGAGTGGCAGCGGCTGATCCGGTTTGTCAATGCCAAATTGGACAAGCAGAAGAGCCCCAGGAGCACGGGGGTGGTGGCGGTCTTCTTTGTGCTCAGGCTCACAGTCTTTGCGGGGGCGATTTATGGTAGCCTGAAATGTTTCCGTGGTTCGGCGGTAGCGCTTTTGTGCGGTCTGGGCCTGGCTCTGGTGGCCACAGCCTGGGAGGCGTTGCGGTTGCTCAAGGAATGAGAGGCGGAGCGGGTCCGCCGGGGCAAAGGGGACCGGCCGGGGGAACAGAAAGACACTTGTCTCGATGCCGGAAACTCTTGCATTCACGCGCTTGTTGAACCACCTGTTCGGCGGGGCCGTGGCCGCGATTTTGCAGGCTGTGGGCGTTCATCCCGCCAATCCTGCCGCTCCCATCAACGACACCTTTGCGATGGAACTGCTGGTGGTCGGCGGCCTGATCGTCTTTTTCGTGATCGTGCGGCTGACCCTTTCGGTGGAAAAGCCGAACCCGGCGCAGCAGATCGCCGAGATGGTCAACGAGTTCACCGGGGGGCAGGCGGAGCAGATCATCGGTCATGGATATGAGCGCTTCCAGGCCTTTGTGACCTGCGTTTTCCTGTTTGTGATTCTCAACAACCTGCTGGGACTGGTTCCCGGCATCGTCACACCGACCAGCAATCCCTCAGTGCCGCTGGGCGTTGCGGTACTGACCTTCCTCTTTTACAACTTCCACGGCGTCCGTGAGCAGGGATTCATTGGCTATCTCAAGGAACTTGCCGGCCCGCTGTGGTGGATTGCGCCGCTGCTGTTCCCCATCGAGATCATCTCCCACCTGGCCCGCATGATGTCGCTCACCATCCGTCTTTACGCCAACATGCTGGCCAGCGACCTGGTGACGCTGGTCTTCTTTTCGCTGATCCCGTTCGCGATTCCCGCCATATTTCTTGGCCTTCACGCCGCGGTCTCGGTTATCCAGGCATATGTGTTCATGCTGCTGGCGATGATTTATCTCTCCCAGGCGGTGGCGCACGAGCACTAAGGCTTTCGTGCAACGACCCTCGCCGAAAACGAGGAAAGAGGTTCCGCCGGAGAGCGCTTCCGCTCCGGGCAAACGAAGGGCCGCAAGCGTGAGGGGGCCAGCACGGTGAGCTTCAACCACCCACTGGCGGCCAATTTCAAGGGAAGCAGGAGAAATATGCGGAAACTTCAATATGTATTCATGGCCCTGGCGGCTCTTTGCTTCGCCATCCCGGCCTTCGCGGATGGCGGCACTTCCACCATCAACCTGGTGCCGATCGGCGCCGGCATCGGCATGGCTTTGGCCGCGGGTCTTTGCGGCCTGGGTCAGGGCAAGGCAACCGCTTCGGCTACCGAAGCTCTGGCGCGCAACCCCGGCGCCCGCGCCGGCATCATGCTTTTCCTGGTTCTCGGCCTGGCGTTCATGGAGTCCCTCACTCTTTTCACGCTGGTGATCGTCTTCGCCGTGGTGGCCACCGCCAAGTAAAGGTCGTTTCAAAACAACCGGGCGGCCCCACCCGCAAGGGCGGGGCCGCCTGGCATTTGGCGCTGCGGCGTCTCACCGGACTGCCGGCGCGGTGTTTTCGGGAGCGGCGCGCAGCATCTGAATGGCCTGGCGGTAGTCTAGTCCCGCGGGCAGTGGTGCAAACTGCGTCTGCTCTTCCAAGGTGTCCAAGTTTCTGCTCAAGAAGAGCACGCGGCCGCTCATGACCATCTGGAAGCGGACGGTCCGCCACTGGTGTGCGCCCACGTCGGCCTGCTCGATGACGATCCATCCACCCTTTTTCAGCCGGCCCAGGATGCCCCAGCCAATGTCCACGTCCTGCTGCAGGTGGCCCTCCAGGCGCGCTACGCGTTCGTGTGCGGCGTCGATCCAGAGTTCGCCGGTCATATGGGTCAAAATTTGTGTCTCGAAGTTCGGCGGGTTGAATTCCGGGTTGGGCCTGAAGGTGAATTTTTCCACAGTTGCCGCGGGGCCAGTGTCGGAGCCGGCAAATTGATAGAGGAATGCCTGGGGGAGCGCGCGCAGGATCTTCATGACGCGCACTGCATCCTCGTCCTCGCCTTGCTTGCGATGCCGTTGCAGACCGGGATCACTGAGCAGCGCATCCAGGCGGGCCTGTTCCCGCTGCTCGTCGGCCGGGCTGAGGGGTTTGTCGAAGATGGCCACCAGGCGGGCGATGTCGCCGTCCCTGGTTTCAACAATTTCCTTGGTGGAGGTGAGCCGGGGGCTGGTCTTGCGCAGCCTGTAGCGCATGGGGTGGTTTGGGTCCTGTGCGGTGCGCAACTCGGTGGCAAGCGCGCTCTCTACCAGCGCCTGGGCCTGAGGGGGCGTGAGAGCGGACGAAGCAGTCTGACCTTTAGAGAGGGCGGGGGACAGACCGGCCCACGAAAGGAGAAGGAGAAGCGGCAAAAGGCGGCGCACAGGGTATATTTTAGCGAGCATTGACGGCCTGTGCCCCGTATTTCGAGTTCATGAATTCTTGGACGCGGCGGCGGCGCCAGGGTTTGCCGCATTGAAGCATACCGGCCGGGTTGCGTATAGTTCGGGCAGGGGCTTGTTTTGGCCCCCGGAAGGAAAAACAACCATGGCAGTGGAGAATACTCCCGCGCGCATCGGTAAGAGCGTCGTAATATGCGGCGAAGTGAAGGGCAGTGAAGACTTGATTGTGGATGGGCGCGTGGAGGGAACGGTGAGCCTCTCCGAGAGCCGGTTGACCATCGGCCCCAATGCACACGTGGCGGCCGATCTTTCAGCGAAAGACGTGCTGATACTAGGCCATCTTCAAGGCAACGTAGTGGCCAGCGGGCGGGTGGAGTTGCGCGCCGGCTGCGTGGTGGAAGGGGATATTCGCGCACTGCGGCTGGCAGTGGAAGACAACGCGATATTTCGCGGCAAAGTGGACCTGACGCAGGCCGTTGGCAAGGGAGCGGAGAGCGCCAATCCCATGCCGGCCGGCGGGATCGTTTGACCCGACGGCCGAGTTCCAGTCTGCGCAGCGGTTGGGTGTTTGACCGCAAGGGGATTTCAGGGTGCTAAGCCGTTGGTTCGACAAGAAGCAGGACAGCGGCTCTACCGCTTCCGTTTCGGGCGTTACCGGGCCGAGAGTGCCGCGGCACTCGGGCGGTTGGGGGGTGTTGCGCAAACGGCTGGAGAGCGAGTCCGGCCTGCGCGTCATCGATACCGGTTATACCTCGCCGGCCAACATCAACTACCTCACCGGGCTGGGCCATAGCGTATTCCTGGCCGATCTGGTTCACGACGCCTGTAGCGGAAACTGGCAGAGCGGCACGGACGAGGAGGGGAAACCGATTTGGAACGTAGAAGGATTCCTGGAACAAGCGCTCAATTTCGCGGGGCGGACCTTTGACGTGGTGTTGTTGTGGACGGCTCTGGATTACCTGCCCGAGCCGCTGGTGGCGCCGGTGGTGGCGCACCTGCATGCGGCCATGAATCCGGGCGGGGAGGTGCTGGCATTCTTCCACACCCGGACCCAGGGTGCGGAGACGGTACACTGCCGCTTCCATCTGACCGCGGCCGACAATGTCGAGATGCAGTTGGCGCAGGACTTTCCCATTCAGCGGGCCTTTACGAACCGCAGCATCGAGCGGCTGTTTGCCGGCTGGTCGGGGCACAGGCAGTTTCTGGCCAAGGACAGCGTCTCCGAGGTCATTATGACGCGGTAGAGGGTAGACGGCGGAAGACTGGCGCAGGGAGGCAACATGAGTTCATTGCAGGGAACGCACATCACATGGCTGGGTCATGCGACGGTGCTGGTCCAGACCGCCAAGGGCACAAACATCCTGATCGACCCGTTCATCGCGCAGAATCCCAAGTATCCGAAGGATTTTGTGCTGCCAGAGAAGATTCACTACATCCTTCTGACCCATGGCCATGGGGATCATATCTCCGATGTGGTTCCGGTGGCGGCCAGGCACGGCTCAACCGTGGTGGCAATCTATGAGCTGGCGGCCTATGTGGCGGGCAAGGGAGTGGCGAACACGATCGGCATGAATCTGGGCGGCACCGTGCAACTGGACGATGTGGCGGCCACGATGGTGGAGGCCAAACACTCATCGGCAGCCGAGGATGAAACTGGGACGCACTATGTGGGAGTTGCCGCAGGGTACGTATTGAGCGTTGCGGATGGCCCGGTGCTTTACCATGGGGGAGATACGGCGGTCTTCGGGGATATGAAACTGATTGCCGAGCTATACCGGCCTGAAGTGGCCATGCTTCCGATTGGAGGTCATTTCACCATGGGACCGAAAGAAGCGGCGTTGGCGGCGCGCTATCTGGAGCCGAAGATCATTCTTCCCATTCACTACGGAACCATTCCGGAACTGAAAGGAACGCCGGAGGAACTGGCTGCACTGGTAGATGCCAACGTCCAAGTTGTGCGGTGGGCGCCGGGGGAATCCATCTAGTCTAAGTTCAGAGCTGCCACGGCGGCTGGACGGAGGATGGGCTGGCTTTGGAACCAGCCCATGGCCTTGCCGCGATTCAAGTTACTTTGCGGGTGCTGCCTTCTTCTGTTCTGCCCAGCGCCGCTTGACGGCCTCGGCAATGCGCTTCCGTCCTTCAGGAGTAAGATTTCTCTTCTTCTTGATGGGTTTCTTGGCGGCGGGGGCTGCCGCAGCTTTCTTGAGCGCTGCGGCGGCTTTGCCACCCAGCAGTGCACGCGCCTGTTGCAATTGGACGATCTCGCGATCGATCTGCGCCAGAATCTCTGAAACTCCCACGGTTCCTCCTGTCACTTACTCATAAGTGGTTCAATGCCCGTTGTGTCTAAGTCGACGAATCTGCGCGGGCGAACCACTTGTCCTGAGAAACACAATACGCATCCGTAAGCTCTTTTACAAACAAAAAATTCGAATCGATACCGGGGATGAAACATTTCAGTAAAAAATACGCTGCAGGGGCGAGCAGCGGCCTCTAGTTGAGTTTTGGGGAAGCTATGCGGCGGGCGGAAGTCCGGCCGCGGGTAGATAGCGCCGCAGCGGCGGCAGTTTCAGGTCTCTTGTACAAAGCAGAAGTGTTGTGAAGGGTTGACAGGGTCATGAGGAATTGCGGTGCAGACCTCTGCGGAGCAACGCGCAAAGGCCGTCGTCGGCGTGGGGTTCCGGATGGGAAAGCCAAGCCGTGAGGATGCGGATTCAGAGAGACCCCGGCGGCTTTGGGGGGAGGGGCGGTTTTCCGGGAGCAGGCGGGATGCCGGAAAGATCCTGATTGCCGAGGCGCAGGGTGACAGGGGAATCGATGGCGCGATAGTTTCGCAGGTCGCGCAGGATCTCCTGCTTCTCGCGGGCATACTGACCAGCCAGCCGGGTAAGAGCATAGGTGATGACGTCGCTGTGATGCAGGTCCTGTACGGAGGGGTCGCGGCGCATGTTCAGCCACAACCGGTGCACCAATTGGACATCGTCGGGACTCAGAGCGGGTGCGTGCGGACCGATGTAAAACGCCTTGACGTTGCCGTCGTGCCCGACGACATAGAAGTTGAACTGGCGCTTGGGCTCCGGTAGCGCTTCCCAGGCCTGTCCCAGGTGGAAAGCTTGAGCTTCGGCGGTCATAGAACTGGAGAGTCCCGAGACCACGGCGTCTGCCTCGAGCGAGTTTGCGCCCTGCGCCAGCGCGGCGAAGACATCACCGGCGGGAATCAGCAGCAGGGAGACTTTCTTGCCAAAGCTCTCGGCAACGGAGATGGCCTTGGTAAAGACCATCTGCTCGTGCTCGCTGAAACTCTGATCTGCGGCGCTTAGATACTCCGGTCCTCCGACGCCCATCATGCGCACGCTGATCACCACCACGTCCCGCTCCTCGGTGCTGGTGTGGGAGAGGGTCCACTTCAGCGCGAGGGGGTTGGAGGCGTCGTACATGGTCACCATCACGCCGCCGGGGCGGATGGCCGCCGACTCGCGGCTCACCGTGTCCTGGTGCTCCAGTTGGAACTGATCCTTCATCTGACGCGAGGCCAGGGCATGTTTGCGCAGGTTCGCGCGTTCGGAGACGGTGAAGATGATGAAGAAGGCCGCGGCAAACGCAATGCCGCTCATGGTGGCGATCGACTTGGTGAACAGGTTGACCACGGCGGTGGAGAAGAGCACCAGAAAGACGGAGAGGAGACCGATGGGGATCTCGGTTTTTCCGATGCGCAGATTGGGAGGAACCTTCCAGCCGCGTTCGCCATGATACTTCCAGCGCAGCACCAGCATGGCCAGGTTGTTGAAGGTGAACGACCAGATCACGCCGAAGGCATAGGCCTCGCCCAGGATGATTACTCTGCCCCCGCTCACGATGATGGTGAACATCTGCAGGATGAAGACCAGGTTGACGATGCGATGGCTGGTGCCGAACCTGGGGTGGGGCTTGCGGAACCAGTCGGCCAGTACGCCGTCCTCGGCCACGCGCATCAGCACGCCGGTCGAGCCGATCATCGAGGTGTTGATGGCGCCGGAAAGAATGAGGAAGCCGACGAGGACCACGAAGATGCGGAAGGCGATGCGCCAGAAGGGGGGGCCGACCATATACATGGCCAGGCCGGCGATCAGATTGTCCTGGTAGATGTGGGTCCGCTGCCATGTGGGAATGAGCATGGAGGCCAGGAGGGTGGCGCCGCCGGTGAAGATCAGGCTATAGAAGGCGATAACAATTGCCGCGCGTTTCAGGTTCCTGAGCTTGGGGTGCTCGATCTCGCGGTTGACTTGGGCCAGGCTCTCCTCGCCGCTCATGGCCAGGATGGAGTGGCCGAATGCCATGAGAATGCCGAACAGGCCCATCATCGGCAGCAACTGCGGCCATCCTCTCAGGAAACCCAGGGCCTCGCTACTGAACTTGAGATGGGAGGGTATGGGCGAGGGAGGCATGTGAGCGCCGCGAATGTACACCGAGTAAGTGCCCCACAGAAACAGAATCACCACCATCACCGTCGTGATCTGCATGACGCGCAGGGCTTTGTCGCTGGAATTCTCAATGCCCTTGATGTTCTGCCAATAGTAATAGATGGTGACCGCGGCCGCGAACATAGCCGCGGTGGAGTTCATATTGAACTGGAAGGGGTTATTCTGCGCGTCCATCAGAGCCGGGGGGAGCCAGTGGCTATTGGCTGCAACCGTCATGAGCTCGTTCATCAGGCCTGTAATATATTGCCCGGCGGAAACGCCGGAGATGGGTCCGGTGAGAATGTAATCGAACATCAAGGCGGATACGCTGAGTTTGGCGAATGTGCCGCCCAAGGCCTCTTTGACAACACGGTAGACGCCTCCGCGGGTGAACATCGAACAGCTTTCGACGTAGACTGCGCGCACCGCGAAGCTGAACAGCATGATGCCGAGAATGAACCAGGGGGCTGCCGCGCCCACCGCCTGCTCGGCGATGCCCCCGGCATAGAATGCCGAAGAACCCAAGTCGTTGAGAACAATGGCCGCAGCGCGCCAAAAAGAGATGAATGTGAGCATCACCGAGGATGCCACGATGAGGCGGACGCGCGTCGAAGGCGGGGCTACAGTCGTTCGGGTGGATGCCATCACGGTTGGATCGGCAGGACGGCCGGCTTTCTGGAGTCCGGGGAGCTCCTATCGTCGCCCGCCCTGCGGTGAGTGTAAGTCCGAATCAACACCGAGTCAATGAAAATGGGAAGGCGCCGCCGGCGGGATCCGGAACAGGTCAGATCTCATCTTTTCCGAAGAACTCTCTTCCATCTTCATAGAAGCTGATGAGGACGACCACGGCTGATCCGGCCAGGCCGACGAAAAACATTGTTTCGAGCAGCCGCATTGCAAAGATAACCAGTAGCATAGGGACGATTGTAGCGCGTTTCCGGCCTTTCCGGCTGCGCTTTTGCGGGCCGAAGAGTCGAAGGCGCCGGCGTTTCCCGATTGGGGGCAGGGTGGGTTATCGCACGGCGGCGGCGACGGGAGAGACTTGTTTCGTCCCGATAAAAGGTGGGCCGGTTCGCGGTTCGGGGTTCAGGGTTCGTCACTTCGGTTCCCGAGCCGGATGCTATACACTCGGCCCTGTATGCAGCGTACCTCGTGGAAGTTGGGGGCCTGGCAGTTGTGGGCCGCGGCGGTTCTCTCTGCCGGCTTGCTGGAGTTGCCGTTTCCGCTGGCGGGGCCACTCCCGGTGTGGCGAACGGTGTTTGCGTGGTTTGGGTGGGTCCCGCTGCTGGTGGCGCTGTTGTCGCCGGCGTGCGTGGACGGCCCGCGTCCCTTGCGGAGAGGCTTTTTGTTGGCATATGTCTGCGGGTTTCTGTGGTACGTGGGCAACTGCTACTGGGTCCGCGACACGATGTCGATGTATGGCGACCTGCCGGCGGTGGCCCCGGCAATGCTGCTGGTGGGCTACAGCCTGGTGCTGGGACTTTACTTCGGGGTTTTCGGCCTGGGAGTGGCGCTGGTGCGGCGGGCCACCGGGAGCACGCGGCTGGCGCTGGCGGCGGCGCCGATTTTGTGGGCCGGCCTGGAGTTGGCGGCCGCGCGGATTACCAGCGTTCCGTGGGACCAACTGGGCTACTCGCAGGTGGACAACGCGCTGGTGAACCAACTGGCGCCCTGGACTGGGGTGTACGGGATCAGCTTTGTGCTGGTGGGGGTGAACGCGCTGATTGCGGGCGGGTTGGTGCTGGACCTGCGCCCCCCAAAACGATTTTCAGCCCGGCGGCCGTGGGGGATTGCCGGCGTGGTTTTGATGGTGGGCGGGACGGCGGGGATTTGGCTGGCGCCGCCGAGACCCGCGGCTACGGCGACGGCGGTGCTGATCCAGCCGAATCTGGATGTGTCCGGCGTGGGCCTCTGGATTGGACCCGGCGAATGGAATAGCCATATAGCCGAATTCATCAAGCTTGCCGGCGAAGAGTGCAAGAGCTATATCGCGGGAATACCCGAGGCGGGCGCGACGCAGGGCGAGATTGTGTGCCCGCCTTACCCGACGCATCCGGACCTGGTGGCGTGGCCGGAGTCGCCCGCGCCGTTCATGGAGCAGGACGCACGGTTTCAGCAGGCAATGGCGGGGATTGCGCGGGCGGTGCAGGCGCCGCTGGTGGTGGGCAACCTGGGCGCGGATTTCTCGGCGGACGAGGGCGGCTGGCGCGACTACAACTCGGCGCTGGTGGTGGGAGCGGATGGGGCGCGGGTGGGCCGGTACGACAAGATTCACCTGGTCCCGTTCGGTGAGTACGTTCCCTTCCAGCGTCTGCTGTTCTTTGCCCGCAAGCTTACCGGGCGCGTTTCCAGGTTCACGCCCGGAGACGAGCACAAGGTCTTTCGCCTGAATGGGCACCGGTACGGGGTCTTCATCTGCTATGAGGCGGTTTTCGCTGACGAGGTGCGGGAGTTTCCGGAGCTGGGGGCCGAAGTGCTGGTGAACATCAGCGATGACGCCTGGTACGGCGACACCAGTGCGCCGTGGCAGCACCTGAACATGGCGCGGATGCGGGCCATCGAGAACCGGCGGTGGATTCTGCGCGACACTAACAACGGAGTGACGGCGGCCATCGACCCCTATGGGAGGGTGCGGCAGAGCATTCCCCGGCACCAGACGGACGCGCTGCCGGCCGGTTACGGTTTCCGGGACGACGTGACCTTCTACACCGCTCACGGGGACGTGTTCGGGTGGGGGTGTGCCATACTGGGTTTGGGGATTCTGGGCTGGGCCTTGCGGCTGAGCCTTCGCCCCACAGATCAAATCAAAGTCAGGTCATAAGAGCCGAGTATGTCGTTGAACGATCTCGAATTCGCATATGCTCCCGTGCGCGATCAAACGCGCGACCTGCGGGAGTATCTTTGACCCGGCTCGGATCCGCAGGGAACTTGCCGACATTGGGACCAAGCTAGCCGATCCTGCGCTGTGGTCCGATCCCAACGCTACCAAGCCGCTGATGAGGGACAAGAAGCGCCTGGAAGTGATGGTGGCCGACGATGAGGAACTGGTGCGCCGGTCCAGCGACATCGAGGCCTACTTCGAGCTGGCCCGCGAGGGCGAGGACGTGCTGGCCGACCTGGAGCGCGACATCAAGGCGCTGGCCGCGTTCAACGAAGCGCTGGAAGCCCGGACCATGCTCAACGGCGAGGCCGATCCGCTGAACGCAATCGTGACGGTTCACCCTGGGGCGGGCGGGACCGAAAGCCAGGACTGGGCCGAGATGCTGATGCGCATGTACCTGCGCTGGGCCGAGAGTGAGGGCTTCAAAACCGAGATCAACGACTTGCAGGACGGCGATGAAGCCGGCATCAAGTCCGCGACCTTCACCATCATCGGCGAGTACGCCTTCGGGCAACTGGCGGGCGAGAGCGGCGTGCACCGGCTGGTGAGGATTTCGCCATACGACTCCGCCAAGAGGCGGCACACGTCGTTTGCGTCGGTTTACGTCTCACCGGAAATCGACGACTCGATTCAGGTGGATTTGAAGGTTGAGGATTTGCGCATCGACACGTTCCGCTCTGGCGGCAAGGGCGGCCAGCACGTGAACACCACCGACTCGGCGGTGCGCATGACGCACCTGCCCACGGGCATCGTGGTGCAATGCCAGAATGAGCGCTCGCAGCACAAGAACCGCGAGAAGGCAATGAAGATGCTGCGGTCGCGGCTATACGAGTATGAGCTGGAAAAAAAGCGCGCGGTGAGCAAGAAGCTGGAGGACTCGAAGCTCGAAATCAACTTCGGCTCGCAGATCCGGTCCTATGTCTTGCAGCCGTACCGCATCGCCAAGGACCATCGGACCAAGGTCGAGGTGGGCGATGTGGACAAGGTGCTGGACGGCTACCTGGAGCCTTTTCTGCGCGGGTATCTGCTGGCCAAGCGGCGGGGAACGGCCGTTGCGGTCGAGGCGGATGACGATCTGGACGTTTAGCACATGAAGTGGGTGGTGATGAGCAACGATCAGGCCGTGATTGAGGAGATGCTGCGCACGGCGCGGACGATCGCCGTGATGGGGATGAGCGACAAGACCTGGCGGGCCAGCCATAACATCGGGCGCTATCTGGCGGAGAACGGCTACCGCGTGATTCCGGTGAACCCGGCGCAGAGCGACGTGCTGGGGCTCAAGTGTTATCCGGATCTGGATGCGGCACAAGCGGCTGCGCGTGAGCAGACTGGCGCCGGGATCGACTTAGTCGATGTTTTTCGGGCTTCGGAGCACGTTCCGGCGATTGTGGACGACGTGATCCGGTTGGGCATTCCTTATTTGTGGCTGCAGGATGAGGTGATGCACGAGGAGGCTGTGGCTCGGGCGCGCGCGGCAGGAGTGAAGTGCGTGGAGAACGACTGCATCTTCAGGGAACATGGCCGCATGCATGGATGAACTGCGCGGGGGATGGTCTGTGCGTGGCTGAGGGTATACTTTCACCGGATCGAGAACTGAGATGGTACTCGCGATGAAGACTGGATTTGCAGGGGGTTCGCGGTTGGGCAAGTCGAGTTGGGTTTGCGCCGGCGCGATGGCCTGTTTGGTGTTGCTGACGATGGCGTTTGCTGCAACGGTTTGCGCGGCCGAGGAGGATAACCACCCGACGCTGGCGATTGGCTCGGCGGCGCCCGATTTTTCGCTGCCCGGCATCGACGGGAAGACCCACTCGCTTGCCGAATACAAAGGCGCGAAAGTGCTGGTGATTGTTTTCACCTGCGATCACTGTCCGACGGCGCAGCTCTACGAATCGCGGCTCAAGAAGCTGGTGGACGACTACAAGGGCAAGAGCGTTCAGTTCGTGATGATTCAACCCAACGATCCGGACGCGGTGCGGTTGGGCGAACTGGGCTATACCGACGTGAGCGACAGCCTGGAAGAAATGAAGATACGCGCCGAGTACAGGCACTTCAACTTCCCGTATCTTTACGACGGCGCGACACAGGCGACCGCGAACGCGTATGGCCCGAAGGCCACCCCGCACGTGTTCATCTTTGACGCGGCGCGCAAGCTGCGCTTCGAGGGGCGCGTGGACAACAGCCAGCGGGAGTCGCTGGTGAAGACAGAGGACACGCGAAATGCGATCGACGCGCTGCTCGAGGATAAGCCCGTGGCGGTGAATCACACCGCGGTGTTCGGCTGCTCGACCAAGTGGAAGTCGAAGTCGGCGAGCCGGCTGGAGGAGCTGAAAAAGATCGAAGCGGAGCCGGTGACGCTGGAGGATGCGACCGGCGACGTGCTGAAGAAACTGCGCGCCAATCCGACGGGGAAGCTGTTGCTGGTGAACTTCTGGGCGACGTGGTGCGGGCCGTGCGTGGTGGAGTTTCCCGATCTTGAGACTACCTACCGCATGTATCGGGGACGGGACTTCGACATGGTGACGGTGGCGGCAAATCTGCCGGATGAGCGGGCGGGCGTGATGAAGTTCCTGGAGAAGCAGCACGCAAGCTCACGGAACCTGATCTTTGCCACCGGCGACACCTATGCGGCGCAGGCGGCCTTCGATCCGAAGTGGGAGTCAGGCGTGCCTTACACGGTGCTGCTGGCGCCGGATGGGACGGTTCTCTTCCATGAGGTTGGCGACCTGGACGTGCTGGCGCTGCGGCGGGCGATTCTGGCCAATCTGCCGGATTCGGATTACATCGGGCACCGGGCGTACTGGGCGGGGAAGTAGGGCTCAATTGCGATCCATACGGCTTTGTGCCGCAGTCCGCGATGGATTGGTTAGGGTGGGAGTTAGTCGACCTGTTGGCCGGGGTGCAACTCTGCGCGACCAATCGTTGTTGAACTGCGTCCAACAAAGGAGCTGGCTTTTCCCCAAGATGCGTCTTCCCAGGCTGATTTTCCCGGTTTTCATCCTGCTTGCAGCGGGGCTGCCTGCGCTGGCTGCATCCAGTTCAGCGGATGCACCACACGTGCATGTGCAACTCGTGGTTCCGGATGGTCAGATCAGTGGCGGAGCCGCGGAGGCCGGGCTTTACTTCAAACTGGAGCCGGGTTGGCACGTTTATTGGAAGAATGCGGGCGATGCGGGCGAACCGCCACACATCAAGTGGACGCTGCCTGAAGGCATTACCGCCGGCCCATTGCAGTTTCCGGCGCCCAGCCGACTGCCGCTTGGCCCTTTGATGGACTACGGCTACGAAGACGAGGTGCTGTATCCGCTAACGCTGAACGTGGCCAAGACGGCGAGGCCTGGTGCGGCCATTCTTCACGCCAAGGTGGATTGGCTGGTTTGCCGGGCGACCTGCATTCCGGGCAAGGCGGAACTGGAGGTAAGCCGGAATATCGTGGCGGTAAAGCCGATGGTTACGGCGGAGGCGATGCCGGACGCGGAGGTTTTCAAGCGCCTGATCGGCCGCCTTCCCAAGCCTCTGCCGGTGGGCGCGAAAGCGGTCTTTCAAGCTACGAAGGAGGGTTTCCGGCTTGCCGTTGAGACCGGCCAGAGGGAGACTGAGGCCGCGTTTTTTCCCGCCGACCAGGAGATTGTGGACAATCCAGCGCCGCAAAAGCTCACGCCGACCGCGAAGGGGCTGGTTCTGGACCTGAAGAAAGATGCGAATCTTGTCGCTAATCCCGGTGAATTGAAAGGAGTTCTGGAGTTTTCCGGGGGGCGGGCGTTTGAGATTGCGGCGTTGCCGGGGTTGGCTGCTGCTTCCGCGGAACAAGGGGGCGCGAGGGGCGAGCTTTCCGAAAGGCAAACCTCAGGGGCTAAAGCCCCCGACGATTTGACTGGCGCAGATGCCGGGGTTAAAACCCCGGCACAAGCCCAGCCGACTGCTCCAACGAGTTCCTCTATTGGGAGACGAGCCTCTTCACTTTCCTGGCTGGCGCTGCTGCGGGCATCCGGGCTGGCTTTCCTGGGCGGGCTGCTTTTGAACCTGATGCCGTGCGTGTTTCCGGTGCTGTTTTTGAAGGGGCTGGCGCTGGTGCACTCCGGGCAAAGTGAACTGCACAGGCTGAGGGTGCATGGATTGGCGTACACGGCGGGGATTCTGGCCTCGTTCTGGGTGCTGGTGGCGGTGCTGCTGGGGCTGAGGGCGGCGGGAGCCACGCTGGGGTGGGGATTTCAGTTCCAGTCGCCGGTGTTTCTGGCGCTGATGGCGGGGTTGCTGTTCTTCGTGGGGCTGTCGCTGGCGGGGCAGTTTGAGATCGGGTTAACGCTGACCAGCGCGGGCGGGTCGCTGGCTTCGAGGCACGGGTATACGGGGAGCTTTTTTACCGGCGTGCTGGCCGTGGTGGTGGCTACGCCGTGTACGGCGCCGTTTATGGGAGCGGCTATCGGGTATGCGCTGGCGCAGCCCGCGGCGGTGACGTTTGCGGTGTTTACGGCGCTGGCGCTGGGGTTGGCCGCACCTTATTTCGTGCTCACGCTGAATCCGGCGTGGACGCGATTGCTGCCCAAGCCGGGCGTCTGGATGGAGGTGCTGCGGCAGGCGGTTTCGGTGCCCATTTTTGCGACGGTGATCTGGCTGGCATGGGTGCTGGCGCAGGCCTACGGGGCGGGAGTTCTGGCAGCGCTGCTGGCGAGCTTTCTGTTGCTGGCGATTGCGGGGTGGTTTCTGGGCAGGTGGCCGGCGAAGCGCTGGGCTGCAGTGGTTGCCACGCTGATTATTCTCGGGGTCATTGCGGTCAGCGTGATTGCGCCTGGAAGACTGGAGACTCAGCCTTTGGGTTTGACTGCGGAAGACGCTGCCGCGCTGGCCTCCCTTCCATCCATGCAGAGGAGTTGGCAGCCCTGGTCCGCGGAGGCCGTGCGTCGTGCCCAGGCTGCGGGGCGGCCGGTGCTTGTGGACTTCACGGCCAAGTGGTGCCTGAGTTGCCAGGTAAACGAGCGTGTAGCCCTGGAGCAACCGGAGGTGGAGCAGGCCCTCGCCGATGCGCACGTAGCCCTTTTCAAAGCTGACTGGACGCGGCACGATGAGGCGATTACGCAGGCGCTGACGGCGCTGGGACGGAGCGGGGTTCCGGCTTATGCGCTCTACGCGCCGGGGCAGAGCGAACCGGAATTGCTGCCCGAGGTGCTGACGCCGGGGATTGTGATCGCTGCGCTGGGCAGGTTGCCCAAGGCAGCAACCCAGGCAGCCGCGGCGACGTCCAATCTGAAGTAAGTGAATGCACGTTGATCGTCTGAATTCCCCTCAGGAGGTTGACTCTCATGGTCTCACTCGCCCGTCTCTTTGGCGGCGTGGTTCTGGCAGCCGCGCTGCTCCCTCTTTTCGCCGGTGCACAGGAAGCGCGTGTCGGCGCGCAGGCGCCGGAGTTCACGGCCACCGATTCCCGCGGCCAGACCGAGACTCTGGCGCAGTATCGCGGCAAGTACGTGGTGCTGGAGTGGCATAACCAGGGCTGCCCGTACACGCGGAAGCACTATGTGTCCGGCAACATGCAGGCTTTGCAGAAGGAATGGACCGCGAAGGGCGTGGTGTGGTTCACGGTGATCTCTTCGGCACCCGGCAAGCAGGGCTATGTAACGCCGAGCGAGGAGAATGCTTATCTGGCGCAGGTGCACGCCACGCCGACGGCGGTGCTGATGGACCCGGAGGGTAAGCTCGGCCGCCTTTACAATGCCAAGACCACTCCGCAGATGTTCGTGATTGATCCTTCCGGCAAGGTGATTTATGACGGCGCGATCGATGACCGGCCCACGCCCGATCCCGAGGATATACGCGGGGCGCGCAACTACGTCTCCGATGCGCTGACCGAGGCGATGGCGGGCAAGCCTGTGGACACGGCGTTCACTCGGCCTTACGGATGTTCGGTGAAATATCCGGATTGAAGAACCGGGCGGGGATGAGAGGATGGCCATCCCCGCCGCTTCACGAACTCATGTGAAGACTGCTTTTGCGGCTTCCTCGACCTCCTCCTTGGTTAGCTTGTTCTTTGACTGGCCAATGGACCACAGGTGGCCGAAGGGGTCGCGCAACTGCCCGTAGCGGTCGCCCCAGAACTGGTCGGCCAGGGGCATGGTGACCTCGGCGCCGGCGGCTAAGGCCTGCGCCCAGACGGCATCGGCGTCCGCAACCTGCAGATGGAAGGTCACCGGGCTGCCGCCCAGCGCTTCGGGGGTCTGGCTTGGTTTGCCCATGGAGGCGGAGAAGTCGTCGCTCATCATCAGGACGCCGCCGTTGATGTTGAGGCTGGCGTGCATCAGCTTGTTGCTGTTGGGGGCCGCGTGGCGGGCCAGTTCCACCGCGCCAAAGGCCGCCTTGTAGAAGTCGATGGCCGCTGTAGCGTTGCTGACCACGATGTAGGGGATGAAGGTGGGGTTGGTGCTCATGGTTGTCCTCCTGGGAAGGGTTCGGGGAAATTGGGGCACTGTTTTCTTACGGATTCGTGCGACGCGAGTCTACCACGCCTTGTTGAAGATTGGGTTACTTGATTTAGAGGAATCCCGCACGCGAAAAACGGTTAGTCTCTGCCGCGTTTGCCGGCTCTGATCCGCCGTATCTCTTCCATGCGCTGCGCTAAAAGCTTTTCGCGCCCCTCCTGCGTGGGCTGGTAGTAGGTGTGGCCGCGCAGCGAATCGGGCAGGCAGTCCATGTCGGCTACGCGGCCCTCTTCGTCGTGGGCGTAGCGGTAACCCTTGCCGTAATCGAGCTCCTTC
>Ga0181533_1000537_pt1 | contig 51054 bp, 37 predicted proteins | sample PEATcosm2014_Bin_45_FD_119772 | JGI IMG/M metagenome (GOLD analysis project Ga0181533, IMG submission 119772) | Peatland microbial communities from MTU Mesocosm Facility, Houghton, MI, USA - PEATcosm2014_Bin11_60_metaG | ecosystem: Environmental > Terrestrial > Soil > Wetlands > Peat | place... | reverse complement strand
CATCGCGAATGCTTTCTTTGAGCACCTCTCCGCCAAGCTTCCCATTTCCCGCCTGCAGCGTGATCTTAGCGACTCCACCGTGATCCGTAATGTGGGGGTGCCATTGGCTCATTCTATGATTGCATTCCGGTCACTTCTTAAAGGGATCGATAAGCTTATCCTCAATGAGGAAAAGCTGGCAAAAGACCTTGATGATAACTGGGCCGTGATCTCCGAGGCAATCCAGACAATTCTGCGCAGGGAAAATTATCCTGATCCATTTGAAGCTCTGAAAGAACTGACCCGTGGAAATGAGAAGATTGACAGGCAAACATTGCACAGATTCATTGACGGTCTGAATATCCCTGCCAATGTAAAAAACGAGCTGAAAAAAATTACTCCGGCCAACTATACCGGAATAATTCCTTTTTAGTTTTTAACAAGAATACCAGGATGAAAGTTAGCGGTTTTACGATCGTCCGCAACGCGGTCAAATATGATTATCCTGTTGCAGAATCGATCGCTTCCATCCTGCCGCTATGTGATGAAGTCATTGTGGCAGTGGGCCATTCTGAAGACGGCACACGGTCATTGATTGAATCGATCGGCTCGCCTAAGATCCGCATCATAGATACGGTCTGGGATGAAGCCCTTCGCAAAGGAGGAGAAGTTCTTGCCGTCGAGACAAACAAAGCATTTGACGCCATCTCGCCTGAAAGTACATGGGCTGTTTATATTCAGGCCGATGAGGTCTTGCATGAGGATGGAATCGCCGGACTCGCTGACGCAATGAAAAAATGGGAAGCCAATCCTGATGTGGAAGGGTTTGTCCTGAATTATCTTCATTTTTACGGTTCTTATGACTTTATCGCAGATTCAAGGAAGTGGTACAAGAAAGAAGTGCGGGTCATCAGGAATGATAAAAAGATCAGGTCATATAAAGATGCACAGGGATTCAGGAAAGAAGGTAAGAAACTCAGGGTCAACACGTCAGAAGCCACCATGTTTCACTATGGCTGGGTAAAACCCCCTGAATATATCCGTTCGAAGCTGAAGTATTTCCATACCCTCTGGCATGATGAAGCATGGATGGAGAAGAACAAAGCGGGACTGGAATCCTTTGACTATTCGGGGATTGACTCTCTTGCACGTTACGAGGGGGGGCATCCTTCTGTCATGCAAAAGCGGATCAGTGAGAAGAACTGGAAGTTTGATTTCGATCCTGTGCAAAAGAAGTTCTCTCTTGTTTCCCGTATATTACATTGGGCTGAAAAGAAAACAGGGGTATTGATCGGAGAGTACAAAAATTATAAGATCATTATGAATAAAAAATGAGGATTTGGAGGGAACTTAAAAATGAAGAATGAAAAATCAATTATCACTTATCAATTACTCCGACTTTTCTTATTTTTGTAAAAAATGTTGAATTTATGGATTTAAGTAAGATTTTATCAATTTCAGGAAGACCCGGTCTGTATCAGATTGTTTCTCAACTAAAGAATGCAGTTCTTGTTGAATCTCTGCTGGATAAAAAACGTTTCCCTGCATTTGCCCACGAAAAGATAAGCTCACTCGAGGAGATATCGGTATTTACACCTACTGAGGATAAGCCTCTGAAAGATGTACTTAAAGCCATTTATGACAAGCTGGAAGGCAAGCCAGCCCTTGATCCGAAATCAGGAGACAAGATACTCCAGGCGTTTTTTCTCGAAGTGGTCCCCGATTATGATTCTAACCGCGTTTATATTTCAGATATCAGGAAGATCATCAGCTGGTATAATATTTTGACTGAACACAAGATCCTGGATTTTACAGAAAAAGAAGAAGAAAAGCCTGAAGCAAAGGCAGAGGAAACTACTGAAGAAAAGAAGGAAGAAAAGAAAGAAGCAGTGCCAGAAGAGATCCCTATAGTCACTGCACCGGGAACAAAGAAAAAGAAAACTTCTGAGAAAAAATCAGGGAGTGAGAAAGAAGAAGTAAAGAAAAAAGAAACAACAACAAAGAAAACAAAGAAAAATCCATTATAAACCACTTAAATCAAAAAAACATGAAAACGAATATAAAAGGATTATTGCTGTTCCTTATACTGGTATTGGTAAGTTCAGGAGTTTTTGCTGGTAAGAAGGTCGTGAAACTGGGAGTCTCCGAACCGGATGCCAAAATTTATATCGATGGCAAACTAATGGGATCCGGGCAATTGGATATTGTTGTACTCTCCAACTCCTGTGTAAATATCAAGGTTGAAAAGGTGGGTTTTCTTACCGAGTACATCACTTTTTGTTATAAGCCAAACTATGCGCCTCCTCCAAAGACCTATTATGTGGAGATGAAGAAGGACGATGCTTATGATGCCACTGAGGCGACAGATATGGCCAATATCGATATTGAAATAAAGACCAATAAACCCGAGATGGAAGCCTGGAGGCTGATCAGCCAGATTATTACTTCTTATTTTGATGTTATTGAGGTAACCGACAGAGAAACCGGGTATCTTCGTACGGCCTGGGTTGTTCAGACATTCAAGCAAAATACAATACGTACACGAGTCATTGTGAAACTCGGTTCGAGTGACCCATTGACTTATAAAGTAAAGCTGGTCAGCGAAGAGTCAGGACAACCAATGACCAGTGTGAAAAGTGATGAGCTCTTCAAGGAATATGACCGTGTTCTCAGGAAATATAAAGAGATCATTAACGAAATCGAGACCCGTTTAACGAAATAACAAGGATTTCCGGATGAAGGATAAAAAATTTCTTCGCGACCTTGTTGTCACGAAGAATGTGCATCTGAACAGACGGCATTTTATATTGGAATTGCAGGCTCCCGAAGTGCTTCCACAGTTCCTGCCGGGACAGTTTGTTCAGGTTCTTGTGACAGATTCTCCATCCACTTTCCTGAGAAGACCTTTTTCAATTCATGCTTTTGATCTGCAGAAGAACACTTTCCGCCTGCTGATCCAGATCAAGGGTGATGGCACGCGACATCTTTCACTGTTAGGGGAAGGTGACAGGCTGAATGTCATGTATCCCCTTGGTAATTCTTTTACGCTTCCTGCCGGTAAAAACGTGTTGCTTGTAGGAGGAGGCTGTGGGGTGGCACCACTTCTTTTTCTTGCCGCATGGTTGAAAGAACAGGATCTGAAAGTGACGATACTTACAGGTTGGAAGAGAAAAGAAGATGTTTTCGAGAAAGAAGTTTATCAACAGTATGGGGATTTAATGATAACCACAGAAGATGGATCAGAGGGTGAGACAGGCATTGTGACAGGTCATTCCATATTCAAGTCTGGCCGGACTTTTGACCGGATATACTGCTGCGGGCCGGACCGTATGATGAAAGTCATTGCACACATGGCCGGGAGAAAGGGCATTGATTGTGAAGTTTCTCTGGAAAACACGATGGCCTGCGGATTCGGGGTTTGTCTCTGCTGTATCACACCAACTGTTCACGGGAACCAAAGGGTTTGCGTTGAAGGACCGGTGTTTAATACTAAGGAGTTGGGATGGTAGAAATTAGTTTATAAAGTTTTTAAAGTTCATAAAGTTTCTAAAGTGATTAAAAAAGTATTTTTCTTGTTTCATTTTTCGCTATCTCCATGCCGGCAGGCAGGTTTTGCAATTTCGCTATCTCACTATTTCGCTATTTATGATTGACCTCTCTGTAAAAATATCTCATCTTAACCTGAAGAACCCGGTCATGACGGCTTCGGGGACTTTCGGATATGGTGAAGAGTTCCAGGATTTTGTGAACCTGGATCGGCTTGGGGGGATCGTGGTGAAAGCCGTCACCGAAAACAACCGAGATGGCAACGACTATCCCAGAATGGCAGAAACAGCATCCGGAATGCTGAATTCAGTTGGACTTCAGAACAAGGGAGTGGACTATTTTGTCAAAGAGATCTATCCTGTAATTAAAGACTTTGACACGAATGTCATTGTCAATGTCTCCGGATCAACCATTGAAGAATATGTCACCGTTGCAGAAAAGATAAACGAACTGGAAAAAATACCGGCCATTGAACTTAACATCTCATGTCCGAATGTCAGGCAGGGAGGCATGGCTTTTGGGACTGTCCCTACTGTTGCTACAGAGGTAACTGCTGCCGTGCGTAAAGTATATAAAAAAGATCTCATTGTTAAGCTCTCACCAAATGTGACCTCTGTCCAGGAAATCGCCAAAGCAGTGGTTGACGGTGGAGCTGACATAATTTCTCTTATCAACACACTGCTTGGGATGGCCATTGATGCCGATAAACGCAGGCCTGTACTTGCAACCGTTACCGGCGGGTTATCAGGGCCTGCAATAAAACCTATTGCGCTGCGCATGGTGTGGCAGGTCTCAAAAGCCGTGAAGGTGCCGGTCATCGGTATGGGCGGCATCATGAATGCCACGGATGTCATCGAGTTCATGCTGGCAGGTGCATCAGCAGTGCAGGTGGGAACGGCCAATTTCATCGATCCCAATGTCACAATGAAGATCATTGACGGACTAGAAGCTTATTGCCGGCTTTATAAGGTGGCTGCAGTAAAAGAGCTGATCTGCGGACTGATAACCCCATAAACAGTTCTGATATTCCTTTCTTTTATCCTGACTTTTTGTCTCTCAGAAAATATTTACCTCTGTCTCGAAGGTAATTCCGAACTTCTCATAGACCGATTCCCTGATTTTTTCTCCCAGGTTTAAGATCTCTGCACCCGTAGCATTTCCGAGATTCACCAGCACCAGAGGCTGAGTTGAATGGACTCCCGCATCACCAATCCGTTGCCCTTTCCATCCGCATTGTTCAATAAGCCAGGCTGCAGCTACTTTAATCTTTCCTTCCTGAGGGAATGATATTATTCCCGGAAAAGATATTTTCAAACGATCATATTGATCCTGAGAAATAACAGGGTTTTTAAAGAAACTGCCCGCATTGCCCATTACAGCCGGATCAGGCAGTTTTAGTGACCTGATCGCGATTATCGCCTCACGAATATTATTTAGTCCGGGATGATCGATTTTCATAGACGCCAATTCCTTTCTGATATCTCCATAATCCAGATGGAGTTCAGTATTTTTCAGAAGCCGGAATGTCACACTCAGGATGATAAACCGTCCTTTATCTCTCGATTTGAAGATACTTCCACGGTAGCTCAGGCCGCACTCTTCTTTTTTCAGGATTCTTTTTTTATGAAATTTAAGGTCAAAGGCTTCCAGCTCAACAAAGTAATCCTTCATTTCGACACCATATGCCCCGATATTCTGAACAGGACTGGTTCCTGCAGTGCCGGGTATTCCTGAAAGGTTTTCCAGGCCTCCCCATCCCCTATCAACACAAAACTTCACAAAATCATCCCAGATCTCACCTGCACTTACCTTGACATAAGCTGTCTCATCATCTTCTTTAATGAGTTTGATCCCTTTTGTGGAGATCTTTAAAACTGTTCCCGGAAAATCTTTCGTAAAAAGGACATTGCTGCCACCTCCCAGGATCAGCAACGGGTAATGTTCCTGATCCAGATTATTTGCTAATTCAATTACCTCCTCATCTGCCAATGCTTCAATGAAATAACGAGCATTGACTTCAATGCCAAAAGTATTAAAGGGTTTTAAAGAAAAGTTTTCCCTGAGCTGCATAAATGGTCTAATTCCGTTCAAATTTAGTCGAAATGCCTTTACATCCGAAAGGAATTTTATTTTAGTTACTTTTGTTGATAAGTTCATTGTCTCTTGAAACATGTAATTATCTCCGTCACCAATGATTTGACTACCGACCAGCGCGTCGACAGGGTTTGCAACACACTGGTGAAGATGGGATTCTATGTGCTGCTTGTCGGAAGGGTACGGAAACAAAGCCTTCCGCTAAGACCGAGGCAATACAGGATGAAACGGATGCGGCTCCTGTTCAATAAAGGCCCTATTTTTTACGCAGAATATAATATCCGTCTTTTTTTCTTTCTTATTTTTCATAAAACCGACCTTGTAGTTTCCAACGATCTTGACACCCTACCTGCCAATTATCTTGTTTCACGATTACGACGTTTACCGCTGGTTCATGATTGTCATGAATACTTTCGAGGCGTTCCTGAGCTCAATGGAAGACCCCGGACAATGCGGGCATGGAAAATGATAGAGGATCATATTTTCCCGAAGCTTGCTTCTGTTTATGCCGTGAATGCTTCCATAGCAGAGATCTACCGGAAGGAATATGGCAATAATGTCAGGGTGATCAGAAATTTCCCGGTGAAAAAAAATGACTTTGCTGTTAAAAGTCCTTCAAATTTAGGTATTCCTGAAGATTCCAAGATCATACTTTACCAGGGAGCAGCCAATGTCGACCGGGGACTTGAAGAAGCGATCAGAGCGATGAAGTTTACCAGGGAGAAAACGTACCTGCTTGTAATAGGAACAGGAGACATTCTGGAACAGCTGAAAAATCTGGCAGAAAAAGAAGGAGTCCATGAGAAGGTCATCTTTACTGGGCCTATTCCTTTAGAAGATCTTCACAAATATACCCTCATGGGGGATATCGGTTTATCTATCGAAAAAGATGTGAGTCTTAATTATCACTTTTGCCTGCCCAATAAATTTCTCGATTACATCCAGGCAGGGCTACCGGTGTTAGTTTCTCCTTTACCTGAAATGAAGGCAATTGTTGAAAAATATGGGATCGGAAAGATGATTGAGAGTCATGATCCACAGTATCTTGCTGCAAAATTTGATGCGTTCTCTGAAAAAGGCAAAAGATCATCGATATTAATTGAAAACCTGCAAAGGGCTGCCTCTGACCTGTGCTGGGAAAATGAAGAGCAGGAATTAATGAAAATTTATCATCCTTATGTCTGAATTACATCTTCATATTATCTCCTTCACTATCCCTTACCCGCCAAATTTTGGTGGTGTTATCGATGTTTTCTTCAAGATCAGGGCGTTGTATTCGGCTGGAGTAAAAATACATCTGCACTGTTTCTCATACGACCGTATGCCTTCCCCTGAACTTGAACAATACTGTCATGAAGTGCACTATTATCCCCGGAAAACGGGATTGAGATCGGCACTGACCTGGAAGCCTTATATTGTTTACAGTCGCAGGTCAGATCAATTGCTTAAGGTACTCCTTGAAGATGATTACCCGATTCTCTTTGAAGGGCTTCACAGCTGTTATTATTTATCACATCCTTCATTAAAGAAAAGGATCCGTATCTACCGTGAAAGCAATATTGAGCACTTGTATTATTATCATTTGTCGAAAGCAGAACCGAATCTCCTGAAGAAACTCTTCTATATTTTATCCAGTTTGAAATTACTGGCTTTCCAGGGCATTTTATCCCATGCATCCATGATGCTTACTGTTTCCAGCGAGGATAATGAATATCTTTCCACTAAATTTCCCGGGATCCCTGTAGAATATCTTCCAAGCTTTCATAAAGATGATGAAATAAGAAGCCTGCCCGGCATGGGAGATTTTGCACTTTACCAGGGGAATCTAAGTGTTGCAGAGAATGAGAAAGCTGCAGAGTATCTCATAAAAAAGGTTTTCAGGGAATCAGGCATTCATTTTATCATTGCCGGGTTGAATCCATCACGGTCACTCAGGAAACTGGTCAATCAAAGCAAAAATATGACTTTGATGGCCAATCCATCAGACCAGGAAATGAGCCGGCTTATCAGCACCGCACAGGTTAATATTCTTATTACTTTCCAGCCTACCGGATTAAAATTAAAATTACTTAATGCACTTTTCAACGGGCGCTTTTGCCTGGTAAACCCAGGAATGGTTCACGGTACAGAATTAGAAGAGCTGTGCGAAATCGGTAAAAATACACAGGAACTCAGACAAAAAATTACCGAACTAATGCATCATCCGTTCAAAGAAGAAGAGGTCAGGGTTCGCAAGGAGAAGTTGCTGAAATATCATTCCAATAAAGAGAATTGCATCCGTTTGTTGAATTTACTATCTTTGCTCTCCTGACGCGGAAAATTCAGAACCTTGCATCAATTCTTATCTTATGAAAAAGATCCTAGTTCCCGTTGATTTCTCAGGACACACTGAGATTGCATGCAATTATGCCCTGGAAATAGCCGATAAAGGAGGAGCAGTGATCCGCCTTTTTCATACATATTCTGATCAGTTCATTATTGCCGATAGTTCTTTCCCTGATGCTATCGACATGAGCACCATGTATAATGAGGAATTACTAAAGGAGATCTTTCATCAGTCAGAAAAAAAGATGGAATGCCTCCGGGTGCAGATTGAAGAAAAAGTCAGTAAGATTAAGAAAGACATCGAGTTACAGGTTACACTTGTGGGTGGAGAGATCGAAAGTGAACTTAGTGAATTATGCAAAGAATTTCACCCGGATATAGTTGTGATGGGAACCGCAGGAACAGGAAAAACCCTCAACCGATGGGGAAGGGTTTCGACTTATATTATAAATCACTCAAGGGTACCTGTCCTGACTGTTCCGGAAATAAAAAAATTCAGGGGGTTTGACAAGATCATGCTGGCATCAGATCTGTCAGGAAAGGTCGAGGATCTGATCCATAAAATAATTTCAATGTTCAGTGATTTTTCTTTTCACTTGTATTGTATTCATTTCCTGATCAGGGAAAACAAATACGAGGAAAATAAGAAGCTGGAGAGTTTACGTAAAACGTTTGAAAACGAAGAAAAATCAGGAAAGATCTCTTTCAAAATAGTGGAAGTGACAGAGGACAAACACACAGTTATCAACCAGGAGATTGAAAGTCAATCCATTGACCTTATTGCTTTCCAGTCGCATAAACATAACTTCCTTTATAACCTGTTTACACGTAAAATAACCAAAAAAGATCTCCAGGCGACAAATGTACCCTTGCTGGTCTTACCCCTTTGCTGATGTTTTATTGCAATACGATCCGTCTAAGGTGGTAATTGTCATATTCGTACATTTCCCAGTATTGGTTTTCATATCCATTTCCTTTTGAAGAAGAAAAACGGAAATCTGTTTGTAAGGATCTCATGTGCAGTTGGGGAATACAATGTTCGAATGATTTGCCGAACTTCCACAAGCCTGAAATAAAATAGAAGGTTATATCGAACCCCTGAAATGCCAGCGGGTCCGGGTCTGTCTGGTAACGTTCCTGGAACATTGCAACGAATTTTTTCACCCCGGGATCATCATAATCGATAAAATAAGGGGCCATGATATGTGTTTTCAGGTTCACAAGGTAATCAGACTCAATATCGTCAAAGCGGTCCCAACGCGGCAACCCGATGAGTGTTGCATTAAACTCATTCTGGTGTTCATTCAGGCCTGTTACCATATCGAGAACAAATGATTTATCCTCCGAAATCAGAATGATGATATTCCCTTTTTTCTTTGATAACAGGTTGAGGACCTCCTCAGATCCATCGGCCTTGTGGACATCCATATTTTTTTCCTGCAATGTTGTCATTATATTACTGGCAATTGTCTTATTCGCCTTTTGGTCATCGCTGATAACTACGACCGTGCTATCTTTACAATTAGTTTCCAGATAACGGATCAGTTCCGGTGACAGGCTTTTAATGGATGGTATTACTTTAAAGACCTTTTTGTGCTTATCCAGGATCTGTTCCCGTTCTGACAAGGGATTGACAATAGGTATGTTATTCTTTTCAGCAAAATCAGCGACCATCTGAAAATTATGATGGTACATCATTCCGAAGATAAGGTCCATATTCCTGAATTCCGGATCCTGGAGGAGCTTTAATGTTTTGAGTGTATCATGTCCGATATCATAAACAGTCACCTTTAATGATACTCCTGAATTCTCCAGTGAATCGAGTGCCATCCGGAACCCTTCATAATACTCAATAAACTGCAATGGTTTGTCTTCAGAGGATTCTGATTCAGCGTCGGAATTCACATCCATTTGGACAACATCACCAAGATAGAGAGGCATCACCAAAGCGATATTATAGACTTTCTTCATTGAAGATTTATCGCTTCCACATGGAAGAACCTCCTGAGTTTCAGATTTTGGTTGTTTTTTCTCTTCAGGATTTGTAATTGCCTGTTTCCTGGGAGTCTGCGGGGCTGGGACCGGGATCCTGAGCTTTTCACCTGCTTTAAGACCTTCTTTTACTTCCGGATTCTCTTGTATTATATCGTTAACATCCACCGCATATGCCTTTGAAATCATATAAAGGCTTTGTCCTTTCTTGACAATATGGATATAGTAATTTTTCCCGTCGATTTTTTGGATAGTACCTGATCTGATCTGCTTCAGGATATCCTGCGCGTTGCATGACAACGATAAAACTCCTGAAAGGATTGCGATAAAGAGAAACCTGTTCATTCTTTCCCGGTTATTCCCATTCAATAGTTGCAGGCGGTTTTGAACTGATGTCGTAAACCACCCTGTTCACCCCTTTTACTTTATTAATAATGTCATTGGAAACCCGGGCAAGAACATTATATGGCAGTTGGGCCCAGTCAGCAGTCATCCCATCTGTGGAAGTCACAGCACGAAGGCTTACGACATTCTCATAAGTACGTTCATCACCCATTACGCCGACTGTCCGGATCGGCAGAAGCACAGAGAAAGCCTGCCATACCGAATCGTACAAACCGTTATTTTTCAACCCGTTAATGAATATATCATCTACTTCCTGTAAGATTTTCACACGATCACGTGTAATCTCTCCCAGGATACGAACAGCCAGTCCGGGGCCAGGGAAAGGATGCCGGCTTATCAATTCATTATCTATGCCCAGCGTTCTGCCGACTTTTCTTACCTCATCTTTGAACAGGCTCTTCAAAGGCTCAATGATTTTAAGATTCAGATGTCCGGGAAGCCCACCAACGTTATGATGAGATTTAATGGTAGCAGAAGGGCCGTTGACAGACATTGACTCGATGACATCCGGGTAAATAGTTCCCTGTGCCAGCCAGTGAATGTCCTTAATTTTTCCAGCTTCAGACTCGAAAACATCAATAAATATCTTACCGATGATCTTTCTTTTCTTTTCCGGATCTGAAACTCCATTTAAAGCATCCAGGAAAAGATCAGAGGCATCCACACCTTTTACGTTCAGATGCATATGCTGATAGGAATCCAAGACTTTCTGAAATTCATTTTTCCGGAGAAGGCCGTTATTGACAAAGATACAATGAAGTTTTTCACCTATGGCCTGATGAAGCAATACACCGGTAACGGTTGAATCCACCCCTCCTGATAATCCAAGAACCACTTTCTCATCACCTATTTTTTCTTTTAGCCAGGCCACTGTCGATCCGATGAAAGATTCGGGTGTCCAGGAAGCTGCACATCCGCAAATACCGATCACGAAATTTCTCAGAAGAATGGTGCCTTCAGTGGAATGATAGACTTCAGGGTGAAACTGTATACCATAGGTTTGTTCCCGGTCGATAGAGAACCCTGCCACCTTTACATCCGCAGTTCCTGCAATGACACTGAAGGTCTCAGGAATCTTTATTATGGTATCTCCATGCGACATCCAGACCTGGCTGCCATCAGAGATTCCTTTCATTAACGGACTTGATCCCTCAATGAATGATAGATTAGCCCTCCCATATTCCCTGGTGTCTGAAGGTTTTACTTCCCCACCGTCAAGTTGTGCTATATATTGTGCACCATAACAGACTGCCAGAATAGGTACTTTTTTTCTGATGGCGGAAAGATCCGGAGCGGGAGAGTTCTTATCCCTCACTGAAAATGGTGATCCGGAAAGAATTATTCCTCTTATGCCGTCCGTGATCACAGGGATTTTATTGAACGGATGAATCTCACAATAAACATTTAGCTCACGGACGCGCCGGGCAATTAATTGCGTATACTGGGAACCAAAATCAAGGATCAGGATGGTCTCTTGCATGCTGCAAATATAGGGAAAAGATTGGATCAACGGGTCAGGGTAGTTTGGTATACCGCTTCATTTCCAACGGCATCTTTTACTATTAACCTGAAATTGTTCCTGCCAGGTCTGATCCTTTCATCGAAATTATAGACCAAGAGGTTATCCTTGGCATCGAAATCCATCAGGATCCATCTCCCGTTGAGGGTTCCGCGATAAGACTGGATACCGGAAAGATTATCGTAAATTTTAAAGGCCAGAGTTTGTTGTTTGCTTACATTTTTATTTTGTCCAACATTAATAGGCCTTATCACCGGGGGAACCGTATCGACCGTAATAGTATAATTTCCAAATTCACGTATCTGGGTCCTGATATAATTATTTTCCAGTTTACTGCTTTCCCCGATGAATTGACCATTTTTCTCCACCTTGACGATCAGCGCCTTGCTGACCAGTGACTTTGGAACAGCATCATCCCGGATAGACAGGTTACAGGCGGAATGGATGGGAACCGATTCATCCTGTAGGTGATAAACGGGAGAATAACTTCCACGAATTGCCGGAGATGATGAATAAATAAAGTCGAGGTCCTCATAGAGGGCGTCGGCAGGAAGGTCAAAAGTCATGGTTTCTGCACTGAAATGATCACTCTTTCCGCAAGTAAGCAGGGTTCCTTTTACTTTCATGGATTCATCAATAATTCCCTGTGGAGGTTTATGGCTCTTGACCCAGAAGGCAAGACTGGAAGTATTGCCAAAAGGATCTTTTACAATATAGAGCACCTTATGAAGCTTTGTATCCGTAAAATTTATCAGGCCATTGTTCAAGGTCCTTCCATACATCGATAATTTGTTGTTGGGAGCGATGTAAGACCGCATAATACGCTGGCCATTTTTAACGACCTGCGGATAATCAAGAACCGTATTGGCATAGCGGGTTTCTGCAAAGGCAAATCGTTCGATCTTTTGTGTAAAGTAACAGACAGTATCTACAAACAGTTCAATGGATGCAATGCCCCCCCTGGACCCGGTATCATTACTGAAATCGACTGCCTGGATCCCAAAGATTATTTTACCTGATACATTGACCGTATCTCTGGAAATTACCTTAGACATATTTCCGGAACCAATAACTGCAAGTGTCAATGGATTACCTGAAAAATTCACTTTGCTTTCACTGTTAAAAGGATAAATCCTGACATTATATATTTTTGGAGGAGTACTATCCTTAAAAGGAAGGCCAAACAATAAAGGATTAATGATCTCCTGTGTAACGGCATCACGTATCTCGAAATGTAAATGAGGTCCTTCTGAAAGTCCGGTATTCCCGGAATATGCGATCAAGTCACCTTTCTTAACTTTCAAAATTCCGGGATCGACAGTAATATCAATTTCAAATGACTCCCTATTATACTGCTGTTCTTTTATCCAGTTTCCAATGGCACCATTTAATTTTTTCAGATGGCCATATACAGAAGTGTACCCGTTAGGATGAGTAATATAAAGTGCCTTACCAAAACCTGTTGAAGAGATATTGATCCTTGATATGTATCCATCAGCCACGGCATAGACCGGTTTACCTTCTTCACCCCCAGTCCTGATATCAATGCCGGAATGAAAATGATTCTGGCGGACATCACCAAATCCCCCTGCCAACAAGATCGGGAAATCAACGGGTGAGCGGAAATAATTCTTAGGATATCGGGACTGGGCGCGGGAATACCCGGGGAGGATGAATCCCATCAGTAAAACCGAAAGAAAAACCAAGTTCTTCATAGTTTTTCAAAGATTTTCATTATCATGCTAACGAGCAGGAAGAAATGAAAAGTCCTTTGAATACCTGAGCATCTGTGCGGCAAAATCCTCGGCATAAGAAATTTTTATATCCTTAATAACTCCATTATCCATTACCGGGCTAAGAACAGGATTTATAAAGCCGCTATAGGGTGCAATGTTTAGTTTGGAGTACCGGTCAAGGACTTCCTTATGTAACACGGGATCAACCTTAACACCATAGGTTTCAACGAGTTCTTTTGCAGCAGGATAGTCGCCTTCTGATGTAATGCGTTGGATCTCACCGAGCAATTGTCCGAATAATAATCGTAATTCATAATAATCATTAATTCTGAAGAAGGTTTTGCCGTCGTTCTGAATCTTTTCTATAATATTATCCTGTTTGCCTTTTTCATATACCCAATGTGCTATAAGAGAACGGTCGCGCATATGGGCTTCTTCTATATCTTTGCCGGGAAGAACTTTAACCAATTGTGTCATCAGACCATTGCGAATAAAAGCATCATATTCGGCTTTTGCTACATTTTCAGAGGGTACCAGACCAAGTTCAATCATTTTCTTGTCCAAAATATAATACAGTGCGAACAAGTCAGCCCGTGCCTCTTCGATGGTCGAATGATAATTTTTCAATGACTCGCTTACAACTCCTTTCATCATCTGGCCTGAACCATGGCCAAGACATTCATGCAGATCAGTGGCCAGATTACCTGCCAGGTATCCATATTTTTTTGCTAGATCAATTTCTTCCTGTGATCCGCAAAATTCTTCCAGGAATCCGGTACCCAGTGAGGCCTGGTCATAAGCATAGGTTATATTATCGATGGTCACTGATTTGGAGCCATATTCTTTCCTGATCCATTGGGCATTTGGCAGGTTGATCCCGATGGGTGTGGCAGGGTCGCTGTCGCCGCCAAGCTGAACTGCCGTGATGACTTTTGCCGTGACTCCTTTGACAACTTTCTTTTTGAATTTGGGATTGACAGGGGAATTATCCTCAAAATATTGTGCATTCCTGCTAAGTGTTTCCGTACGTTTTGTGGCTTCCACATCTTTGAAATTGACCATAGCCTCCCATGTCCCTTTTTTAGCGAGAGGATCGCCGTAGACTTCAATAAACCCATTGATAAAATCCACGCTTGAATTCTGATCCTTTACCCAAAGGATATTATAATCATCCCAGGTTTTAAGATCACCGGTACGGTAAAATTCAAGCAGCTTGGAGATTTCTGCCCGTTGCTCAAAATTTTCAGCGACATTCATTGCTTTATTAAGCCAGAAGATAATCTTTTCTATCGCTCTTGAGTATAATCCACCTACACAGTAAGTTTTTTCAACAACCTTCCCCTGATCCTTAATTAATTTTGAATTCAGGCCAAAGGCAATGAGTGTATCCTGACCAGTTTTCCCGGCATTATTACGAAGATTCATATAAAAATCTTCCGCTTCTTTTTGGGTTAATCCTTCATAAAAATTAGCGGCTGAACCCGAGACCATATCGACTTTTGGATCCTGATTTACCCTTTTTGGAAAGGTATCCGGATCAAATATGATGGGTGTCAGCTCAGCTATAAAATCTGATACAGTTTGTTTTGGTTTAAGCGGAAGTTGTTTTGGATCCATGCTTCTGACCAATGATGCAAAATAATCTTTCGAAAATTCAGGTCGCAGCTTGTCTGTTGAATAATGATGATGAATCCCGTTTGAGAACCATATTCGTTTAAGATAAACTGTAAAGTTCTTAAAATCAATAGTATTCCTGTCACCCTTATACTCTATATAAATGGTTTCCAGGGTTCTCCTGACCAGGAGATTGTATTTGCAATTCTGGTCATAAGTTATATCTCTTCCCGATAGCGCAGCCTGACTCAAATAGTAGATCAGCTCTTTCTGATTCAATGACAATTTCTCAAAGTCAGGCACTTTGTAACGCAGTATTTTTATATCTGCAAACTGTTCTGTTATCCACCTGAACTTACTGACATCCATCATTCCGTTTTTATTTTTCTCTGGCATAAAAGACATTAATGATAAGACCATTATTAATAAAAAGCTATAACAGATCTTTTTCATGTTAAATTATTAATCATCTATATTTTATTTTTCATTCTTTATTATCTCTTTCCCGTCAAATACCGGAACGACTTTCGTCTGATCAATCGTGAATGAATAAGGGATCACATCATCCAGTCCAAGTTTTTTCAGGCGGTGACGGTGAGCAGCTTTTTCGATATATGCTAAAATATCTGATTTCGCAAGGTTCCACAGGTCGATGGCAGCATGTGTGGAATCACAGGTAGTGGTGAATTTTCCGCTTTCCAGCAGGCGAAGTGAGAGGGCACCGGCAAACAGGGTATCTTCCAGGCAGAATTTCTTTTTCCATCCTGAACAAAGAATAACCACATTCATTTCTTTGTCGATAAGCCATTGAGTCAGTGCACTGATGTTTATGAAAGCACCGATCACTATGTGTTCCGAATTTTTCGCCATTTCCAATGCCCGCGTGCCGTTTGTTGTGCAATACACCAAAGTGCTTCCTTCCACACGGTCACGGGTAAAGCTAAAAGATGAGTTGCCGAAATCAGCAAAATCCAGTTTTTTTCCATCCTGTTCTGAAGCTACGAGAAAGCCCTGTTCTTTGAAATGTCTTGCCAATTCAGCCGTGGCAACAGGAATGATTGCCCTTACACCATTTTCAAAAGCAGTACAGATGGTGGTAGTCGCCCTAAGAATGTCTACGAGTACCACAATAAAACTTTCTTTGGTAAGGATCTCCGGGAAGAGTTTAGGAGTGAGACACACCTCAATGCAATGGGGATTTTTATTTTCTGGGTTCATTCTCCTATCAATAAAAGACAACTTCACACGCCGGATGAGTCAGCTTGAATTTGGCTACTCTCTTTTCAGAGATCCTGGTATTGAAGATCTTTAATGATTTCAACCCCGTCATGGGATCCAGGATATCGAGATTGCTTACCTTGGTATTATAAAATTCCAGCACTTTCAGGTTCCTGAGATTTAGCAGGTATTTCAGGTTTTTAACAGGGGTGCCTGCGAATTTGAGGATTTCTATGTAGCGAAGGTTCTGAATAGGCATCAGCTCTTCCACCTGGGTATTTGAGAAATCAAGCTCACGGAGGTTCGACAGGGAAGACAGGGGATTAAGCTGAGTCACCGGATTTTTAGGAAAGCGAAGTACTTGCAGTTTTGTCATTCTGCTCAAAGGTTCAAGGCTCGAAACTCTTGTATCTGAGATTTCAAGTTCTTTCAAACGGGAAAGATATACCACCGGTTGCAGACTTATGATCCCTGGATCTTCTTTGATGACCAGTTTTTCTGTTCCTGCAATTTTCTGAAGTTGCACCTTATCAGGAGTTCCGGTTAAACTGAAATAGTGCAAAAGGTCATCTTTCCATGCCTGGGAAAGTTCATTCCACCATTGGGTATTCTCATAGGTCTGTGAAATCACCAGGCAGTGTGGATTCTCATCCATGAATTCATTCGCTTTTTCAAGCGTCAGGCCAGTATTATCCGCATAAATGAAATTCAGTTTTTTCAATGAACTGAGCGGAGCAATATCACTTACTGAAGTATGGTCAATGGAAAGAACCGTAAGTTTAGTCAATTTTGCCAGGGGTTGCAAACTGGAGATTTTAGTGTTGGTAGCATTGATCACTGTAAGTTCAAGAAGATCTTTCAGTGGTTCCAGACTGGTTACTGAGGTATTGGCAAATTCAATGCTCCGCAGCCGGGTCAGTTTTGAGACGGGATCCAGGGAGGTGATTGCCATTCTTCCGCTTATATCCAGGCTATCGATGGTGATCAGGTGATGGAGCTGCTCGGTGCTTGGCGAATTATCCAGTTTCCTGTATAAGTTGAAGACCTTTTTCCAGTCAGGTTGCATGTTTCCCCACCATTTTGCAAGCTCGTCTGATTCAAACACCAAATCGACATCCGGGTGTTTCAGCATGAATTGCAGGGCCTTGTCAGGATCGATCTTAGTATTATCACAATAGATTTTTTTGATGCCAGGAATATTTTCAAACACATCCAACGATTTGACCCCGGTATTGTTAAAGTAAACCAGTGATAAAAGCTTCATGTTCTTCAGGGGATCGAGATATACAACAGGGGTGTGGCTAAAAGAAAGTACTTCCAGATTAGTAAGTTCCGACAGAGGTTGCAGGTTCGAAACACGAGTATCAGAGAATCTCAGGTCTTTCAAGTTCGTAAGTCCGCTTAACGGCTGGAGGCTGTCAATCCCTGTACTACTGAAATCAAGGATCTCGATGCCCGTTAGTCCGGACAAAACATCAAGGGTTGTGACCGGTGTCTTTTTAATTTTCAGAACACGCAAATGATTTGAATACCGGAGAGGCTCAAGGGAAGCAACCTGCGTGCCAGAAATATCTAGTTCTTCCAGCTGGTTCAGGTTACGAAGCGGCATCAGGTCGGTAATTGATGTATTGGCAATTGAGACTTTTTTCAGGGACGAAAGTTTTGCAATAGGTTCAAGGTCGGTCAAACCGGTATTTCCGGAAATATCCATTTCTTTCATCATTATTATCTGAAGAATCAGGGAATAAAACCTCCCGGCATCAACAGGAACAGGGTTTCCATTCACAATGGCGACGGTATCATTGAATGATGAAACTTGTGCCAGAGAGATATTCGCATCCACCTGGTCATCCTTGCCGAAGACCAGTTTCCAGTTTGCAGGTAAAGCATTCCACCAGTTCCTCATGTCTTCTTTCTCATTCATCTTGGTGGTATAGATACTTGCAATTTTCAGTTCCTGTTTACTGTCGTCATAATTTATCTCAAAGTATCTGACCTTGTTCGAGTTAACTGAATCATTATTGACTGTGATCCCTTTCAGGTTCCGGTTTGCTGTGACCTTGAAATAGGTCTGTCCAATATCATTCTTCATGACACTGACATCCTGCACAGTATAGAGAAAAGTGGCACTTTTAAAGAAAAAATCCACATCGCTCAGATAGGCCTGAACATCCTTGTAGAGGGGGACCAGGCGTTTTTCATCGAGATCATCTTCTACCTGGACTTTCTCATCAGTGAAAAATTTCAAGTAGCTCTCGTTTATAATAATCTCCTTTTCCTTCACAGGATTCTTCTTATCAGCGAGGAAGTTCAGTGTTCCTTCAAAAAACTTTACCAACGCTGAGCATTGGATCCGGAATTCTTCGATCTGTTCTGGTGTAAATTCTGTGATGACAGGTTTGGTATTTTTCTCCGGAAGATGTTTTGTGCCTGAAGATTTCTTTGCCGGCTGGGTTGGTGTTGTTTTTTTCTGTTGCGGATAACTGTTCACCACAAGAAAAATAAACAATAAGATTACCGGTAATAGCAGAAGGTTATTCTTCATGGATATAATTTCGAATGAGTTCTTTCTTATCTTTATCAGTGATCTTCACCATATTCGAAATAAGCCAGCCAGAGTTGTCGCTGTTGCGGTTAAAGTAGGAAACTTCAAAGTACCAACCGGGAACCTGTAAAAAATGGAACTTCACCTCCCTTACTGATTCAAATTTCAGGTCCCCATTTTTAATTGCTTCCACAAACAGGGAAAGTTGATCGGGGCGATAATAGCGATCAAGATAATAATCCAGTTTATCCGGTTCTTCGAAGACTTTATTAATATTCATAAAATCGATTTCATGGCTAAGCGGATGCAGAAAGAGTTTAAGGTTCGTGGTATCTCCCACATGGGTAAAAAGATCATTGAACCGGGAAAAATAAACATTAGAAAATACCCATTTGTAACCGTTATTTTGCTTTTCCAGTTTCAGATACATGATAATATTGACTTTCTCATGCTTATAAGTAAAACTTGCTGAAACTTCCGAGAACCAGTCCTTACCATGAAAATTAAGAAATAACGGGTTCTTTTTGCTTGTGACCTGTTCGATAAAATTATTTTTATCCGATGCAGAAACAGACGAGCTATAGGTATCAAAAAGAATATTCAAATATTTTTTTCTTGATTTAAGATCCCTGAAAATACTGTCGCCTGAATAGGTTCTTTTCCCTTTAACATCTTCTTCCGCATTAAACCGACGAAAGAACTGGTTGACCTGTTTAGTCTGTGCATAAAACTTAGATTCATCAAGAGTAAATGAACCGAACGGTGATTCATTCTGGCAAAATACCATCGCTGGAAGGAACATAATGAAAAAGAAAGAGATGAGTTTCATCAGTATCTATATTATTAAATTATAAGAGGCAGGGATCAGGAGCAGGAAAATGCATAATTCCCCTGTACAGCTGATACCTGGCAGGAAATCCGGAATTATTTTGAGGTTTCTTTGACACGGATATCGCCGAGGAGTACATCCCAAAAACCAATCAACCTTCCGCCGATCTGTGTTTCTTTCCGTTTGACATAAACCGTTATATCCTTTTTGGTAGTATCTTCATAGATCAGACCTTTTTCTTTATCAAATCCCTGAAACCTTTGGTAGATCGTTATCACCCCGACATAAGTACCATCAGGCTGGCGTTCCAGGTCGCTGACATATTGTATTTTGTACCAATCGATATTGACCCTGTCATAATTAAGTTTCATCAACCTGTCAAAATATTCCCGGACCTTAAAATAGGCAACATCAGGTTTTGAAAGTGAGGAGACGCCTACTTCACTGTTTTCCATAAAGAGTTCGACGGCTCTTTCAATAACCCTTTGTGATTCAGACCAGGGTGTGCTCTTGTTACCGATTATGCTTATGTATTTGCTGAGATCCCGGATCTTTTCCAAGGCGAGACTGTCAATGGCCTGTTTCCGTTGCGGGGATATATTTTCATCTTTATCCTGTGCAAAAAGGCACGATGTCAGGATCAGGAGACAAGTTAATCCTATACTTAAGATTCTTATTTTCATTTGTCAATCATTTAATTGTTAATCCTCAAATGTTTTTTATCGACCGTTAAAAAATCACAGTTTTATCAGGTCCAGTTCTTTTATTTTTCCTTCCCCATCAAGTTGGTAAGAATCTACCGCATTCCGGCTCACTTTCTGATCACGTATGAATTCAAGGTATCGTTTGATGGTTGTCGGTTTATCATAATCAATGATTGAACCCTCCTTGCTGATAATGATCAGAACAGTGGCATCATCGCCGGAGAAAAGCTGCAAGGTACTGCGGGTCAGTGTCATGACCTGGCCACTATTGCCCGATTTAGAAGCATCAGCAATTCCCTGGAAGGCATTTTCAAGTTGATTTTTCAGCGGAATATTTTTCTTTGTCCTCATTCCAGCGATTTTTTCTTCCACTCTTGCAATGAGGTCATTGATGTCCTTATTGTCCAGATTCTTGGCTTTGATCTTTGACAGCTCTGCTTCAAGCTCATCGGCTGATTTTTCATCCTTGTTAAGGAGCATATCAAGTAATTCCGCACGGGTTGCATCGATCTGTTCCTGTTTTTGCTTATCTCTTTCAGCAAATGCATTCTTGAGCACCTGGCGCGCATCCGCTATCATCTTATCAAGCTCAGGATCCTTAAAGTGTTTGTTGGCTATATCGTTTACCGTCCTTGATTGTGCCTCCAGGGATTTGGAACTGGTTCCATTGATGATTTCCGAAAGTTGTTTTTTGGCTAATTCAATCTGGGCTTTTTGTTCTTTCTTCGACATTTTCCCAGTCGTTTTGCAGCCATCTGAACAAACAGCCACTGCAGCAATCAAAAAAATCAATACAAAATGCTGCCACTGAAGTGTTTTGATCTTCTGAATCATTATTGTCATATAATTTTTATTTTAAATTGTTAAGTTCAATCCTGAAATGACGGTGCCATCGTTATCCTTTGTAGAATGGCATTCTGACGACTTCCGCTTTAACAGATTTCCCCCTGATACTGATAAAAATCTCACTGCCTTCTTTTGAGAGTGAAGTTGGTACATATCCCATCCCAATGGGTATTTTTAATGAAGGTGCCATTGTTCCCGAGGTCACTTCCCCGATCAGCTTACCGGATGCGTCAACGATTGGATAACCATGCCGTGGTATTCCCATTTCAACCATCCTGAAACCAACCAGCTTTTTTGAAACGCCTTCCTGTTTCTGACGAAGTAATTCGGTTTTATTGATGAAGTCTTTTTCCGGCATAAATTTGGTGATCCAACCAAGCCCGGCTTCGATTGGAGAGGTTGTGTCATTGATGTCGTTACCATAAAGACAATATCCCATCTCTAACCGGAGGGTATCACGGGCACCCAATCCGATATTCCTGATCCCGAATTCTTTACCAGCTTCAAGAACAGCATTCCATATTTTGGGGGCATCTTCATTTGCCATATATATCTCACAACCACCCGAACCAGTGTATCCAGTGGTTGCAAAGATAATATCCTTAATACCGGCAAAAGTAAGTTTCTTAAATGTATAGTATTCCATATCTGTAACCTTTGTGTCGGTCAGCTTCTGCATAGCCTTCAGCGCCAAAGGTCCCTGGACAGCCAGCTGAGCGATCTCATCAGAAGCATTGTAAAGGATGGCTCCCATCTTGTTTTGCCTGTTGCACCATTCCCAATCTTTTTCGATATTGGAAGCATTGACAACCAGCAGGTAAGTTTCTGCATTTACCCTATAGACAAGAAGGTCATCCACTATTCCTCCCTTATCATTGGGAAAGCAGGAATACTGAACTTTTCCATCCACCAACCTGGAAGCATCATTAGAGGTTACCCATTGAATAAAATCGAGCGCTTTTGGTCCTTTTACCCAAAATTCGCCCATGTGTGAAACATCAAAAACGCCGACACCTTTTCTGACTGTTTCATGTTCAATATTGACTCCGTCAAACTGCACAGGCATGAGGTAACCTGCAAAGGGAACAATTTTAGCCCTATTGGCTTCGTGGAATTTTGTAAATGCGGTAGTTTTCATGTGATAATAATTTGATTTTAATGGTCACATGGAATATCCATTATTATCATTCAGGGTTTGCATGAACACTGTTCGTATGGATATTTCATAGAATATTTTTTTGTAAACGACGCAAAGTTAGAAAAAATTGTCGGTTACTCCTGATAGCTGCTTTTATAATTGCTAACTTTAACAAGTTGATAACTCAGGGTGCAGCAAGAGAATAATTTGTAATTTTGGATTCAGGTAAATTAAAGGAGGAAAATGGAAATCCGGAAATTTATAATCAGACAATTATAAATAACAACTCATAATTATTACTAATGTTCTTTACCCGTCAAAACACCCCGCGCTGGCTGATCTACCTGATTGATCTTTTTATTGTTATCTGTTCGGTTATTCTGGCCTACTTGCTGAGGTTCAACTTCTCCATTCCGACATCGGAATTAAAAGCCCTGCCCCGGGTTTTTTGCTGTATAGTGATCATCCGTGGATGTAGTTTTTTCATTGCACGCTCTTATGCAGGAATAATACGTTATACCAGTACCTCTGATGCGCTAAGGGTTGTTGTAACAATTTTTTCCGGAAGCGTCATTTTTGGATTAATAAACATAGTTACATACTTTTTTATCAATAAGTTTTTCCTTATTCCTTTTTCGATCATAATCATTGACTTCCTTATTACCTGCATGGCCATGATCACTTTCAGGATGGTGGTTAAAATCGCATTCCTGGAGCTGCAACGCCCGGAGCGTACGCATGTGAATGTGATAATCTACGGCGCAGGAGAAGCTGGGATCACTGCAAAAAGAGTCCTTGACAGAGACACCAGTACAAAGTACAAACTGGTTGCTTTCCTTGATGATGATCCCGGCAAAATTGGTAAAAAGCTTGAAGGCGTCGATGTAGTCAGCCCTGAAAAGTTAAAGGACTTGCTCAGTCTGCATTCCGTTGGACAATTGATCCTTGCAATCCAGCAGTTTGATACGGAGCGTAAACAGGAGTTAGTTGATTTGTGCCTGTTACACGATGTGAAAGTTCTGACTGTGCCTCCCATGATAAAGTGGATTAACGGGGAACTCAGTTTTAACCAGATTAAAACGATAAAGATTGAAGATCTGCTGGAGCGGGAAGAGATACGTTTGGATGACAGTCAGATCCGTGCTGAACTGACGGGCAAGACCATTATCATTACCGGGGCGGCAGGCTCTATCGGGAGTGAACTTGCACGACAAGTTATGAAATTCCATCCTCATAACCTGGTTTTGATCGACCAGGCAGAAACCGACATGCATCAATTGGATCTGGAGTTTGCTGAAAATTATCATGACAATTATCCCCGGTTCCTACTGGCAGACATCAGGAATGCATCCAGGATGGAAAATATCTTCCGTGAATTTAAACCAGGGATCATTTACCATGCAGCAGCTTATAAACATGTTCCTGTCATGGAAAATAACCCTACGGAAGCGATTTTGACAAATGTGAATGGAACCCGCATATTAGCCGATCTTGCAATAAAATACCGGGCGAAAAAGTTCATCATGATCTCAACCGATAAGGCAGTAAATCCAACGAGTGTCATGGGGGCATCCAAGAGGATTGCAGAGATCTATATTCAGTCATTAAACCGCAATGGCGAACCCAGGTTTATAACTACGCGGTTCGGGAATGTGCTTGGTTCAAACGGGTCTGTAATACCTCTGTTCCGCAGCCAGATCGAAAATGGAGGGCCGGTCACTGTTACCCACCCGGAAATAACACGATATTTCATGACCATTCCGGAAGCCTGTGCACTGGTACTGGAGGCAGGCACAATGGGAAAAGGCGGAGAGATCTTTATTTTTGATATGGGAAAATCAGTCCGTATTGTTGATCTGGCAAAAAGAATGATCAGTCTTTCCGGGCTGACATTGGGAAAAGATATCCAAGTGAGGTTCACCGGCCTTCGCCCGGGAGAAAAGTTGTATGAAGAACTACTGAACAGCAAGGAAAATACCATCCCCACACATCATCCACGGATCCTTATTGCCAAGGTCAGGGATTATAATACTGAAGAAGTTGCTTCCCGGATCAACGAACTGGTTGAGCTATCGATATCCGGCAGTGACAAAGAAGTAGTACAAAAAATGAAAGCCATCGTCCCTGAATTCAAAAGTCAGAATTCAATATTTGAAGAGCTGGACAACAATTAGGGTATTGGGTCTTGGGAATTAAGTGCAAGTTCAGGTATGTTTTAATTCAGAACGGTGAAAGACAGTTAAAGAATAAGGCAAGAAATCCAGTCATTATATGATCACTGTTCTTGGTCCTACTGCCAGTGGTAAAACCACATTTGCCGCTCATCTCGCATATGCCCTTGACGGCGAAATCATCTCGGCAGATTCAAGACAAGTTTATAGGGGAATGTCAATCGGAACAGGAAAGGATCTTACGGAATATACGGTGAATGGAAAAGTTGTGCCTTATCATCTCATTGATATTGCTGACCCGGGTTACGAGTATAATATCTATGAGTACCAGCAGGATTTTTTAGGGGCTTATTCTAATATTGTTTCCAGGGGAAAACTACCAATACTTTGCGGGGGATCGGGCATGTACCTCGAATCCGTACTGAAAAAATACCAATTAAAAAAAATGGATCCCAGTCCTGAACCCATTGAGACCCTTTCACAAAAAACAGACAGTGAATTGAAAGATCTGCTGCTTTCCCTGAAGATCCAACACAATACGACCGATCTACTCGACCGTTCAAGGATGATCCGTGCTATATTAATCGGAATGTCTCCTGATGAAATGGCAAAAGAAAAAGTTTTTCCGGAACAGATAACTTCTTTTGTTTTTGGAATTTATTGGGATAGAGCCATGCTACGTGAACGGATAACGAGGCGTCTGCAAACCCGGCTGGAGCAGGGTATGATAGAGGAAGTAAAGGAATTGCTGAATAAGGGACTAACATTTGAACAAGTGAAGTTCTATGGGCTGGAATACCGTTATATCACGCTTTACCTTGAGAAAAAACTGGATTATGATGAAATGTTCCGATTGCTGAACATCGCTATTCACCAATTTGCAAAACGGCAGATGACCTGGTTCAGGAAGATGGAAAAATCGGGATTAAAAATTCACTGGCTTCATGGAGAAAATAATCCAGATCAAAATATACTGGAAGTACTTTCAATAATAAACTTCAAAAAAAATCATTGAAACTTGGTTACTTTTGAAATTGGCACATGGTCATTTAATTTTGCGGGAAACCTTACTTCAGAAGATACTGGTTTTGCATTGATGCCACTTTAATAGTTTCAGGCAAATAACTGAATCAACAAAAGATAAAAAAAACCAACCGGATCCGGTTGGTTTTTTTGCCTGTTTTTATTTAGATTTATCCGGGAAAGGAGGTGGTGGTGGCAATTCTTTTGGCCAGGATTTCAGTTCATCCTGCATTTCCTGAATTGCCCTGTCAAGTTGTTGGTCATCACCAGCATATTCTTTTGCCGGATCATTATCGACCACGATGTCAGGATCCACGCCATGGCCTTCAACGATCCATGTTTTACCCTCATTATCGTAAGGTGCAAACTCGGGTTTCATCAGTTGCCCACCATCAATAAATGGCAGTGATCCCCTGATTCCCACAACACCACCCCATGTCCTGAGGCCGATGGTTTTCCCTATCTTCAATATTTTAAATTGATAGGCGAACAGGTCGCCATCAGATGCAGAATATTGATCAATGAGGGCGCATTTCGGGCCCCACTCCATATCGAGTCTGCCCGGATGCGGTGCCGTGTTCCTGCTCATCTCGATCATCGTCATCTCACGTGCAAGCCGTTCAATGATCATAGGAGAGACATTTCCACCGCCGTTTCCACGCTCATCAATGATCAGTGCACGTTTACTCAGCTGCGGATAAAAATGCTTTACGAATTCATTCAGACCCTCTACACCCATGTCGGGAATATGAATATAACCGACTTCACCATTAGTGGCATCATTTACTTTTTTTATGTTATTCTGCACCCAGTTGTAATAATACAGCCCGGCTTCCTCATCGGTAGGTACCACAAGCGTCTTATGGGCTCCAGTCTCAGAGGGTGAGCCATTTATAGTCAATTCAACCTGTATATCGGCTTTGTTGACAAGTGCCTCATAGATGTTGTTCATATCTTTCACAGACTGGCCGTCGATGGCTATTATGTAATCGCCCTGTTTTACATCAACTCCCAGCTCTGTAAGTGGAGAGCGTGTATCTTTTGTCCAGTTCTCTCCTTTCAGGATCTCATCAATTTTATAATATCCTGAAGCATCCCTTGATATTTTTGCTCCAAGTAAACCCATTTTGATCCTTTTCGGATCTGGCTTATCACCGCCTCCAACATAGGAATGTCCTATACTTATCTCGCCTACCATTTCGCCAAGGATATAATTCAGGTCATTTCTGTTATTAATATAAGGCAGGAGAGGCTCATATTTTTTCTGGATTGCCGGCCAATCAACTCCTTGCATGTTTGGCGCATAAAGAAAATATTTCATCTGGCGCCAGGCTTCATGATAAATCTGGTTCCATTCTGCCTTCAGGTCGACCATTACTTTCATATTTGAAAGATCCATCCAGTCTTTAACATCAATCTTGCCCTTGGGAACATCTATCACGGCATATTTGCCATTGGAAACGACCAGCATCTTCTTGTTATCAAATGAGATCTCATAATTTCTGAAATCACCCAGGTCCGACTCTTTTTTATCTTTCAGATTGAACATCTTAAGTGAAGGATGTTCTTCTCCCCTTCTACCGCCTTTTATATAATAAACATCTTCAACGATAGCCGATACATTATAATAAGAGCCAGCGTCGATCGGCAGGGCAACGATCCTGTCTATAATTCCGTCAATGTCGATTTTAACATCAGGCACTGCCTTGGATTCACTCTCTTTCTTCTCGTCTTTCTTCCCTTCTTTCTTTTCAGGTTTTGCCTCGGCAGTGTTCTTTTCATCCTTTTTAATTCCGACTTCATCGTCTTCAGGAGCAAACGGACTTGGAGTACTCTTGGCAAGGGTGACAAAATAGATCTTTGTCATATCTGCATAGGCATGGTTCCATTCAGTCCAGCTGTAAATCGGGTTAAAGTCACGGTTGGAAGTAAAGAACAGGTACTTACCATCACTGCTGAAATGTGGATCACCTGATTCATACCAGCCATCTGTCACCGGATATTTGTTTTTAGAAGCCACTTCGTAAATGTAGATCTTTGTTGCAGCACTCCGGTCGGGACGGGCATATGTGATCCATTTACTGTCAGGAGACCATTCATATTGGCTGAATTCCCAGTCCTTTGCCTGGTCTACGAGGGTCATCTCTTTTGAATCGATGTCAACATACTGAAGTCTAAGAAGCTTGTCGGCCCAAAGCAGTTTTTTACTATCGGGCGACCATGCCATATCATATTTATATGTATCTGCGTTCTTCGTAATCTGGACAGGATCAGCACTGCCGTCCTGTTTCTGAATATAGATCTCGTCTTCACCAGTCTTATCTGATACATAGGCAATGTACTGCCCATCCGGTGACCAGTTCACATTACGTTCGTGCACGCCGGAAGTGTTAGTGAGATTCTTTGTGATCCCGGTTTTTGCAGGAACAGTCCATACATCCCCACGGGCATCAAATGCGACTCTTTTTCCATCAGGGGCAAGAGAGTATGAGTTGATGATTTTACTGGCATCTTTCAAGGAACTCCGTGCATTGACAAAATCATCGTTGATGAATATGGTAATTTTATTGGTTTTTTGGGTTGCAAGGTCAAAGACATAAATGAATCCTCCGTTTTCAAAAACAATGGCATTATCGCCCAGTGAGGGAAATTTACAGTCGAATTGGGTAAAGTCGGTGACTTTTTTTGTTTCTTTTGTTTTCAGGTCATAACAGTAAAGGTTTGTCGGGCGTTCTCTTTCTGACATAAAATAGATCTTATCACCGGCCCACATCGGAAATATATCCTGCACAATATTATTGGTAAGGTTTTCAATTTGCTTTGTTTTAAAATCATAGATCCAGATATCATCTGCCATCCCGCCTTTATAATATTTCCAGGTACGGAATTCACGAAAAACCCTGTTGTAGGCAAGTTGTGTTTTATCAGGTGAATAGCTGCAAAATCCCCCGACAGGCAAAGGAAGTTCTTCAGGAAGACCTCCCTTAATATTGACCAGGAAAAGCTGACCTTTAAAATCATTAAAACTTTGTTTCCGGGAACGGAAAAGAATATTGTCATTATCTTTCCAGGTCATTACAATGTTGTTGGGTCCCATCCTGTCAGAAATATCGTCCCTGTTAAGTGTGGCAGTATAGGTAAGACGTTTAGGAATCCCACCTTCTGCCGGGATAAGGTAGACTTCAGTATTTCCGTCATATTGCCCCGTAAAGGCGATGTATTTCCCATCCGGGGAAAAGCGGGCAAACATCTCATAGCCATTTTCATCCGTTGTAAGCTTTCGGGCTATACCCCCATTACGACTTACCGTATACAAGTCGCCGGCGCAAGTAAATACGACCTGATCTCCGTGTATAGCCGGGAATCTCAGTAAACGGGCTTCATCCTGGGCCATTACCAGATAACAGAGGAAAAAAGCCGGGATCATCAGAAGAATCTTTTTCATAGAGTTAACTTTTTAGTTGAAAACCGCATTATAAACAGACAAATTTATATAGAATCTGTGAAGTAAAAGACAAAAATCGGTAAAACTGTGAAAATTCTTGTTGAAGTGGTTGATTTCGTTCATGGTTTTCTTCCCAGGAAGAGAATAATTTTTTACTCTTGCAGCGCTAATAAAGAATCTGTAAGTTAAGGGTCAGTATATATCTTGCAGAAATGTTCATTCAGTAAAAACAAACAAGTAACGAAAAAAAATCACGGGTATGAACCCCAGGACAAGCCCTGGACCCAAATTCCGCCACAGAGCAGCGGGGTATTTACCCTCCGCCTTCGGCGGGATTGTTCAACTATCAATTTTAATTCACTTCGTTCTTAAAATTGAAGTTTCACAAATAAAACCAAATAATTATGAATCAAAAGAACCGAAGCCGTTTTGACAGGGTGGTATAATTGTTGTGACGGCAAAGTGGTTATTTGACATAAAATTCTTCACACTCTTTAAGATTTTTTTTCAAAATTACCGGTTTAATTAATTTATAATACAAAGGTGCCTTGTTAAAAAGGCTAGCGGTATTTGCAGGGGTTGCAACTTTTGTTTCACCTATTTAATTATGAGATGGATAGAGTAGTGAAAATTCTTTAAAAAAGTTTTTTTGGCTATTTTATTTTATCCGTCTTAGGAGGAAGATTGACGACTGATGAAGGATTATCAAGGCCATATCGTAACGCGTGACGCGTGACCCGCATTGGTCAATTGTGAGCATCGAGGATGTTGAGAATATTACCGGTGATCTCAGCAAGGCATTAGATTAACTAGCGAAATAGCGAAACCTGCCTGCCGGCAAGCAGGTAGCGAAAAACCGGATTCCGGTATCAAATACTGGCATTCATTATGTATCATCATTTATCGACTTTTAGTGATTTCTGTTCTTTTTTTTGTAAGTTTGAGTGCTTTTTGTCAATCATAACAGGATGCTCCGGAAATCTGTATTGATTTTTATTCTCATAATAATTTTCCTGTCCCCAATTGTCCGGGCGCAGAAAGTCGCCTTGGTACTTAGTGGAGGCGGGTCACGCGGAGCAGCGCACATTGGGGTGATCCGGGCACTGGAAGAAAATCATATTCCTATCAATTATATTGTCGGTACTTCTATAGGGGCCATTGTCGGGGGCCTTTATGCAAGCGGGTACACCACAGATGAAATAGAACAGCTTATGAGTTCTGAGGCTTTTCAAAATTGGGCGGCAGGGGTCATGGACGACAAGTATATCTATTTCTACAGAAAAGAAGATCCCAATGGCAGCTGGGTTTCTATTGATTTCGATTTCAGGAAAAAGTTAACGTCCCAGCTTCCTACCAACCTTATTTCTCCCTATGAGATGGATTATGCCTTTCTGCAGCTCCTGGGAACCGCATCAGCAGCATGTAATAATAATTTCGACCACCTTATGATTCCATTCCGTTGCGTAGTATCGGATGTAGATTCTACGCAAAAACTGGTACTGAAAAGAGGAGACCTGAGCACAGCAGTGCGAGGTTCAATGTCCATCCCATTTATTTATAAGCCCGTTACCATCAATAAAAAACTTGTTTTTGACGGGGGAATGTATGACAATTTTCCTAGTGATGTAGCAATGAAAGAATTCCACCCTGATGTGATCATCGGGAGCCGTGTAGCAGAACGTTATAGTACTCCCGACAGGGAAGATGTTGTTTCTCAATTGCTTAGTATGTTGATGGCACGACAGAGTGACACTATTTCCTATCCGAATTCAGTGATGATCGCCCCCAGTATACAGCACATTAATATCATTACTTTCACTAAGACCCATGAGCTTGCAGACAGCGGTTACCAGGCAGCTAAAAGAAAGATCACGGAAATACGAAAGTTAGTAAAAGATTCCCTGGACACAAATGTTCTTGCAAAAAGACGTGAGAATTTTCATAAAAAAGAGCCTGTGCTCATTTTTGATTCCATTCATATTACCGGATTAAATCCTGCACAGACCCATTATGTGATCCATATCCTGAAACATGGGAAAAAGATTGTCAGCCTGGATGATCTTAAAAAACAATATTTTCGTTTTATCAATGAGGGCTTTATAAAAGGGATCCACCCCATTGCAAAATTCAACCCGGCTTCAGGGTACTATGATCTCTATCTCGATATCCAGAAAGCCGAAAATTTCAATCTCCAGTTTGGAGGGGACATCAGTCTCAATGCAAACAGCGAGGGATTCCTGGAACTCCAGTATAAATACCTTTGGACAAAAGCTCTTCGCTTCATGGTCAATGGTTATTTCGGTAAGTTTTATAATTCCGTCAAAGCCGATGCAAGGATAGACTTCAATTCACTTGTACCCTGGTTCCTGGAAACAGGATATACTTATAATCAAAATAATTACTTTGCAACAACGACCTATTTTTTCGATGACAAAACACCCTCTTATATCAGGCAGCATGAATATTTCGGAGATCTGCGCATCGGAATGGCCGTGACCAATGAAGGAAAACTCAGTTTCGGAACTACATATGCTTTTAGCAACAGTAGTTATTACCAGAATAACATGTTCACACGGTTTGATACTACCGATCAAACCAGTTTTAATTTTATCAATCCTGAATTTTGTTTTGAATTAAATAACCTCAACAGGAAGCAGTATGCCAATGCAGGTGCATGCTTTAAATTAGCCATCGGATATGTCAGCGGGGTTGAGGATTATTTGCCCGGATCCCTGCCTTTAATTAAAAAGGAGTTCAGGGCCAATCATTCCTGGTTTTATCTGAAGCTGATCTATGATAATTATTTTGCATCTCTGGGACCTTTTAAATTTGGCTTTTATGCTGAAGCTCATCTTTCCGATCAACCGTTAATGAACAATTATACATCGACCATAATCAATGCTCCCGATTTCCAGCCCGTTCCGGAGATGCAGACACTGATGATCCCTGCTTACAGGGCCATGAGTTTTGCAGGTCTTGGATTAAAAACAGATGTAAGGCTGTACAAAAAGATTGAGTTCCGGCTGGAAGGTTATGTTTTTCAGCCATACCAGGAGATAATCGAGAATGCGTCCAATCAAACTGCCGTATTTCGACCTGTACTTTTAGACCGTGCCTGGATAGGGTCGACTGCCATTGTTTATAATTCTCTTATTGGCCCAATAAGCATTGGTGCAAATTACTATGATAAAAATACAGAACATTTCACATTCAGTATCAATATCGGTTACATTTTGTTTAACAGGAAGGCCCTGCCTTAGCCGGTTAATTGGTCAGATGGAGGGTCATTGGATCCGGTACGACAAAATTAAATTGCCTGATTATCAATTTTCAGATTTCGACATTCTATCAAAAAAATGCTACTTTTGCATTTAAATCTATCAATTTACCGGCCAAGGTCGGACCCTGAATCAAGTACTATGTTTAATCTTCTGAAAACCATTAATGGAAAATTTAGAAAACACCCATCAGATTCCTGAAACTGAAAATACATCGTTTGAGGAAGAGAATTCTTCACCTGTTCAAGAGACAGAATCCGTAATAAACGAGACACTACCCACTGAATCCATTCAGACAGAAGCAGAACCCATTGAGGAATTCAAAGAACCCTACCTTGAAAAGGAGGCGGAACATACCGAAGATGCCAACCCGGAAAAAATTACTCCCATTGGAGAAATTCATGAGATTATCTCTGAAATAAAGGAAGAGCATGCGGATGAAGAGCTTACTGACGAGATGGCCGAGCATGAAGACAATGAATCGGAAGAAGATATCAATTCACTTTCCCGGGAACAACTGGTCATCGAACTGGAAAAAGCCATACATGAGCCAGACCTGAATGTAGTCAAGACCAGGATTGCCCTAATTAAAGTTGCCTTCCTTAAAAAAAAGAAAGAAGAAAATATAAGACAATATGAGAAATTCGCAGCCGAAGAAGGTCATAAGGACTTGACTCCGTCCACAGAAGATCCCCTGGAAGCCCGATTCAACGAATTTTTCAATATCTACAAAGCCAATAAAGCCCGGTTCAATGAAGAACAGGAGAAAATAAAGCTCCAGAACCTGAAAAAAAAGAATCAGATCCTTGAAGAATTACGAATCCTGGTCAATTCAGAAGAAACTCTCAAGAAAACTTACGATGAGTTCAAAAACCTCCAGGATCGATGGAAAGAGATCGGGATGGTTCCCCGTAATGAAATTAACAATCTCTGGCAAAACTATCATTTTCTTGTTGAGAAGTTCTTTGATAAGGTCAAACTGAACAAAGAACTTAAAGATCTCGACCTGAAAAAGAATCTGGAGGCAAAGATCGCTCTCTGTGAGAAGACGGAAGAGTTATTGCTTGAAACCTCTATCCTGAAAACCTTCAAGAAACTTCAGAAATATCATGAAGAATGGAAGGATATTGGCCCCGTACCTCTGGATAAGAAAGATGAAATCTGGGAACGATTCAAGAATACTACCGACAAGATCAATGAGCGCCGGCGCGAACATTATTCAAAGATAGAAGAGGAACAACAAAAGAACCTTGAAACCAAGACTGCACTTTGTGAGCAGGCAGAAGAAATTATAACCCTTCACAATGAAACGGTGAAAGAATGGCAGACCAATACTAACAAGGTGAATGAACTCCTGAAGATCTGGAAAAGCATCGGTTCTGTTCCTCAGAAAACCAACATGGAAATCTGGAACCGTTTTAAATCATCGCTGGATGCGTTCTTTGCAAATAAAAAAGAATTTTTTGATAAGCTGAAAGACCAACAGGTACACAATTACAACCTTAAGGTCGAGCTTTGCCTGCAGGCCGAAGCCCTTAAGACAAGTACCGACTGGAAGAAGACCTCCAATGATCTGATCCGCTTACAGAATGAATGGAAATCACTGGGTCCTGTCCCTAAAAAATATTCGGATAAGATCTGGAAACGATTCAGGGCCGCCTGTGATGAATTCTTTAATGCAAAATCTTACTATTTCTCAAACCTTCAATCTACCGAAGCTGATAACCTGAATAAAAAGATTGATCTTATCAGGCGATTGAAAGAGTCACAGTTTGGTGCCGACAAAAATGAAAACCTTACAATTCTGAAAAATTTCCAGCGTGAGTGGACTGAGATTGGTCATATTCCGATCAAGGAAAAGGACAGGCTTCAGAATGAATTCAGAGGTATCATCAATGAATGTCTCGACAAACTGAAGATCAGTGAAGTTGAGATTACAACACTGACTTACCAGAACCATGTTGAATCACTCAAAAATGATCCCCAATCAAAAAGGTTGATCAGCAAGGAGCGGGAAATCCTTTCCAGCAAGATCGTAAAAATGAAGGAAGACATCAACTTATGGGAGAACAATATTGGTTTTCTCGCCAATTCCAAGAATGCATCAATCCTGAAAGAAGAATTTGAGAAAAAGATAAGCAGAGCGAAAAGTGATGTTAAAGTGATGGAGGCCAAGCTTAAGTTGCTTAGGACTTAATAGTATGAACACGTGAAGTATAATATATAAGGCTTGGCGGGTAAACCTGTTCTTTTATTCATTCTTTGAATCATGGCAGGAAATTCTTTTGGCCACACGTTGGTACTGACAACCTTTGGTGAGTCGCACGGGTTTGCAGTAGGTGGGGTGTTGGATGGTTTTCCTTCCCTTATAGATATTGACCTTAATTTTATTCAATCAGAATTGGACCGCCGGAAGACGGGTCAGGTCTTTTTTTCTTCTACACGGAAAGAAAGTGACCAATTTGAACTTCTTTCCGGTGTTTTTGAAGGAAAATCCACCGGCGCACCTATTGCTTTTATTTCAAGGAATACCGATGCCATACCTGAACACTATCTGCAATTAAAAGATGCTTACCGTCCTTCCCATGCTGATTTTACTTGGGAAAAGAAGTTCGGTATCCGGGATTACCGCGGTGGAGGGAGGTCATCTGCACGTGAGACACTGGCCCGGGTTATTGGCGGGGCACTGGCAAAATTGTTTCTCTATAAACACAATATCATCATCAGGGGTTATATTTCCCAGATCGGGAGTTGCAGCCTGGAAGACAATGATCTTAATTTCGATGCTCTTGCTGTTACTAACAGCAAGATTGGCTGTCCTGATCCCGTTGCAGAATCCAAAATGCTAAAGCTGCTGGAAATTGCCAAATCAGAAGGCGATACGCTTGGTGGCATTATTTCCTGCAGGATCCGGGGAGTCCTTGCAGGATTGGGAGAACCTGTATTTGATAAACTTTCTGCTGATCTGGGAAAAGCCATGTTAAGCATTCCTTCCGTGAATGGATTTGAATATGGGTCAGGGTTCTCTGCTGCCGGCATGAAAGGATCGGACAACAATGATCTTTTCATTATGCGGGATAAAGCCATAACAACAAAAACGAACCGCTCGGGTGGGATCCAGGGTGGGATTTCCAACGGCAATGAGATCTTTTTCCGGGTTGCCTTTAAACCTGTGGCATCCCTGATGAGAGATCAGGAGACTTTAAACAGGAAAGGGGAGAGCGTCGTGCTGAAAGGAAAAGGAAGATATGATGTATGTGTAGTTCCACGCGCAATTGTAATTGTAGAGGCCATGGCCGCATTGGTCATCGCCGATCAATACCTCATGCACCGGCGACTGGCAGGATGAATTAATATAGAATTATTAATTACTTTTTTACCTTCCTGATCCCGGGTTCCTGCTGGCTGAGACAATGGAAAGAACCCATCCCCCAAATGATCTCGACTGAATCTATTCCTACAATTTCGCGGTCCGGAAAACATTGCCCGAGGATGCTCATGGCTTTATCATCTTCCTTGCACCTGTAGACGGGAACGATAACTGAATGATTGGTTATATAAAAATTGGCATAAGAAGCTGGTAACCGCTGGCCTTCAAAGACAACAGGTGGTGGCATAGGAAGCTCGGCAATATCCAATTGCTTTCCATGAGCCTCACGAAAGGTCTTCAGCAGTTTCATGTTTTCTTTCAACGGTTTATGATTCGGATCGCTTTTATCGTGTTCCACAACGGTTATCACCCCGTCTTCCTTGAAGAACCTGGCAACATCGTCAATATGACCATTGGTATCATCACCATCGATCCCATAACCCAGCCACAGAATCAATTCTACTCCAAAGTAATTCCTCAAAAAGTCTTCAATCTGACTCTGGTTAAGGTGTGGATTTCTGTTTTTATTCAATAAGCAGGAGGATGTTGTAAGGAGGGTACCATTTCCATTGATTTCAATTGCCCCGCCTTCCATTACGATACCCGGATAGAATACAGGAAGGTTCAGGCATTTTGCCACTAGTCCAGGTATCTGATCATCAAGTTCATGAGGATATTTATTCCCCCAGGCATTAAATTTCCAGCTGACCACAATAAGCTGCGATTCCGCTGACTTATTGAGAAGAAAGGAGGGGCCATAGTCACGGCACCATGCATCATTTGTGGGATGAATGAAAAAATTGATCTTTGAAAGATCCTTGCCATTTCTTGAAAGTTCATTCCTGACCATCTCAAGAAGCTCATTGCTGTTAATATTGATGCATATCCTTTCACCTTTTGCAATCTCATGGATGAATTGATGAAAGAAAGGGAATATGGCCGGTAAGGTTCCCGGCCAGGAATAGGAATCGGCATGGGGATAACTCAGCCATGTCGCTCTGTGTGGTTCCCATTCTGCCGGGAACCGGTAACCCAGTTCTTTTGGTAATTTTTGTTTTGCTTGTTCCTTCAGAGGCATAAATTAATCTTCATCAATGTAGCGGTCAAGGATCGGCCCGTAGCTGTCAATTCTTCTGTCGCGCAGGAATGGCCAGTGAATTCTGACTTCATCAATCTTTCTGAGGTCAAGTTCTTCCACATGAACTTCTTCTTTCCCCGGGCTTGCCTGGAACAGTAATTCCCCGTAAGGATCAGCGACAAAAGAACCACCCCAGAAATTTATATCATGTTCGCGACCTGTCCTGTTAACCGAAACAACGAATACGCCATTGGCAATGGCGTGGGCACGTTGAATTGTCTGCCACGCATTATATTGCTGTAAATTAACAGATTCATGCTGTGATACTGCCCATCCGATGGCAGTCGGATAAAATAAAATTTCTGCTCCCATCAGGCTAGCAATCCTTGCAGCTTCAGGATACCATTGATCCCAGCAAATCAGTCCTCCGATGCGTGCATATTTAGTACAAAATACCGGGTAACCTGAATCACCAGGAGTAAAATAAAACTTCTCATAATAACCGGGATCATCAGGGATGTGGTTCTTGCGGTACTTCCCGAGATAAGACCCATCCGCATCAATCACAGCAAGGGTATTATGATAAATCCCTCTCGCACGTTTCTCAAAAAGGGAGACGAGGAGAACTACATTGAGTTCAGCAGCAATATCCTGGAAACTTTTGGTGGTAGGTCCGGGAACAGGTTCTGCAAGGGAAAAATAATCATAGCTCTCCTCCCAGCAAAAATACTCTGAGGCAAATAGCTCCTGCAGGCAGATGATCTGTGCACCTTTTCCTCCTGCCTCCCTGATCATGGCAATAGCTTTATTAATATTGGCCTGTTTGTCTTTAACACATGCCATCTGAATCAAGCCTGTTTTTACCATTTTTCTTTCCACCCGGATGGTCAATTGATAAAGAATTTTTTGCAGTATTTTTCACCCTCATGCAGAATTTCAAGGACATAAATGCCTGCCGGGTAGCCATTATAATTCAGTATTTTCCTATCTTTCGTTAAAGTTTCAACCGGAGTCTTTGAAACTGATTGTCCCGTCATGTTAAAAAACTGGATCTCCGTGGATTCAGCCTTTTCAAAATCAAAATAAACCAGGATCTGTTTCTCTTCCCTGTCCTGGTAAATATTGATCCCTGCTGCAGGATCTTCATGATTCATCCCGACGGTATAATCAAACGAAAGGTTATCGACTAACAATGTTGTCCCGGCAGTAGGTGAATTTTCAGCACTTGATAATGCAAGAATATTAAAGGTGTCTGGCTGTTCATTTTTAATATAATCGATCCATGCATAAAAAGGTGTCCATACATTTACTGTATCATGAGTCGAAAACACCCCTATTCCCACAGAATCCCTGGTTCCGTTATTCCATTTGGTAAATCCAACGCCAATCGCACAGCTGTCATCACCTTTTGGCTGAAACTTGTAGAATCCTTTCAGGTGTGTAGGTTTATCATTGATGGGGCAACCTCCAGAGACAGAATAGCTCTGAGTGAAAAAATTAATGTTAAATGTCCCCAGTGTTATTGCACCCGGAACAACTATTGATAGAAAACTTAGTTGCTTCGACTCAAGTTCTGCCGAATAATTTCCTGATTGATGATCAGTACTTTTTGTAACCACACTTATGCCAAATGTTATTGTTTCCTTGTTAGGAGTATCCCAATATTGGGGGTTTTCATAAGTTCCATAGCTAATCCAGTTCTCAAAATCACCATTCGGTATCGGGGTCTGTCCTTTTAAATGGGAAACCAAAAAGAATGAAAAGAATGTGACCCCAGCAAAAATATATTTCATGTGAGATACTTTTAGTAAAATGATTTTTTGTGTAATCTATGTCTCCAACAGCGGGTAAAGATAAACATAAAACGAAAATAATTTTATCTTTGAAAAAATTTCAAGGATGATATCCCGTCCTATTCCGGTTAAGTTTTTCATTTCTCTTTTTCCACTTTTCTTATTTTATACGACTACAATTGAGGCACAGCATACGGATTCCTGTGCACGGTCGTATGATAAAAAAATAGAAAAGAGATATAGTGAAGGCATTGACTTTTTCAAAAGAAACAATTACTCCGAGGCCGTGCAAATTATGAAGGACGTTGTCAACAAGGAGCCGGATTTTACAGATGCCTGGTATGTTCTTGGACTTTCTAATTTTAAACGTACAAATTCCAATTTCAAAGAGGCCAGGAAAGATTTTCTGAAAGTTCTGGAATTATGTCCTTCATATAATGTCTATGCTTATTATTATCTGGCAGAGATCTGCTATGGGGCTGAGCAATATGATTCGTCCACGAGATATTGCGAGGCATTCCTGAAAGACGTGGATAAGATCAAGTCCGATAAAGATTATTCAAGAGCTATGGATCTGCTCAATTATTCAAAGTTCTATTTAAAGATGATAAACAACCCTGTGCCTTTTGAACCCAAGGTTGTAGAAGGTATTTCGACACCTGCAAACGAGTACCTGCCTTTCATTACAGCAGATAACCAGATGGCTTTTTTTACGAGAGAAATAAAACAACCGGGGGAAAAAAATACACTGATCCAATCGGACAAGTACATAGAGAAATTCATGTTCAGCAGGTTACAGCCTGATGGAAAATTTGATTCCGGAGAAGAAATGCCTGAACCGTTTAACATAAACGACAATGAAGGTGGTGCTACACTGACAGTTGACAATAAAACGCTGTATTACACGGTTTGCAAATGGACTTCAAACCATTCTTACTACAATTGTGATATCTATTATTCTGAGTTCGTTGACGGGGAATGGACACCGATAAAAAGCGTGAGCGATAAAATTAACCTGCCTACAACATGGGAGTCACAGCCAAGCATCTCGGCAGATGGGAAAACGCTTTATTTTGTGAGTGACCGTGCCGGCGGTTACGGGGGTTATGATATTTACCGATCGGTCAAAAATGAAAATGGCGAATGGGGAACTCCCATTAACCTGGGACCGACTATCAATTCTACCGGAAATGAAAAATCCCCATTTATCCATCCAGATGGAAAAACCCTTTATTTTTCTTCAGACGGCTGGATGGGAATGGGCGGATATGATATTTTTTATTCCCGCCTCAGGGATGACGGGACCTGGTCAACTCCGGTCAATCTTGGTTATCCTATAAATACACCTGATGATGAAGTTGGCTTTTTCGTGAGCACAGATGGGAAGAAAGGATATTTTGCATCCAATAAATTAAAAGGCCCCGGAGGATGGGATGTTTATTCTTTCGATCTTTATGATAAAGCTCAGCCGGAAAAAGTTTTATTTGTTTCGGGAACAATTAAATCTGAAACGGAGACCGAAATGGCCAAAGCCCGTATTGAGCTCAAAAATATGGAGACAAAAAAGATATCACAGATTCCTTTGGATTCCATCACAGGTCAATATGTTGCAGTTGCGCCTTTTAACACTGATTATATCATGACTGTGAAAAAGGAAGGGTACGTTTATGAAACACGTTATATCTCATTGACCGACAGTATTTACAGGATGCCTGCCCACCTGGATCTGGAGATCCAACAGATCGAACTAAACAAGTCATATCGCATCAACGATATTTATTTTGACTTTAACTCATTTGAACTTACCAATGAGTCAAAAGCCGTTTTGGATCTTCTGATTGAATTTCTTAATCAAAACCCTTCCATCTTTATTGAAATCCAAGGGCATACGGACAATATTGGGAATGATGCTGATAATCTGAAACTCTCCTCCAGCCGTGCAAAATCGGTCTATAATTATCTCATCGCCAATAATATTGACGCAAAGCGGTTGACATATAAGGGTTATGGAAAAACCCTTCCTGTAGCATCCAACGACACCGAAGAGGGACGTGCAAAAAACCGGCGAACCGTTTTTGTAATTATCCGTAAATGACGTTTTGAGTAAAATTTTTTGACCTTGTATTTTATTTGTCTACTTTTGAAAATTCATTGGCAGCGACAAAAGAATACAAGAATAAATGAGACTAACATGTATTGTTTTTATCCTTATTGGGATCGTCCGAACTAGTTTAGGGCAAAATTTTAAAGGCTCGGACTTTTTAGACGAATCCACTCTTTCCTTTCATATCACCAGGTTTTTTGATCTTCTGTCTGTCAAATCAACAGATTACAGGTGCATGAAAGATTCATCTGAGGAGATTGCATGCAAAAATCATTATCAGGGACTTTTTATCGGAAAAGGGATCAACGGCGTGTACATTGAGATCTCAATTCCAGAGGCTGTACCGGAGAAATTAACATTGAAAGAGCAATGTTCTGAAGTGGAATCAGATAGCTTTCATCAGGTTTGCCATTTCAATTGCAGCCAATGCGGCATCAAATCCCCTGTTCCCGCTTTTCGTGCCGGCCCGTTCAATTGCCTGTTCGATGCTATCTGTAGTCAGAATGCCGTAAATTACAGGTTTTCCCGTTTCCAGTCCTACATTTGCGATTCCTTTGGAGACTTCGGCAGCAACAAAATCAAAGTGTGGCGTTGCCCCACGGATAACAGTTCCCAGGCAGATTACTGCATCGTAAGAAGTGTCTTTGGCTGTAGTAAGCCTTTTAGCGAGTAACGGCAATTCAAATGCCCCCGGGACCCATACTACATCTATATCTTTTTCATTTGCACCATGACGATTCAGCCCATCAAGGCATCCACTTAACAGTTTTGCGCTGATGAATTCATTGAAGCGGGAGATTACAATTCCAAACCGCATTCCTTTGGCATCAAGTTTACCTTCAATTGTTCTCATTGTTTTTCTATTTGTTCAACATTATTAATTTCTAAACTTTATGAGTGAGCTCTTCATTAAAAGAGAGTAAATGCCCCATTTTTTCTTTTTTCGTTTTCAGATAACGAATGTTCTTACTGTTTGACCTGACCTGGATCGGTACACGTTCTATTATTTCCATCCCGAATCCCTCGATACCTGATACTTTTTTGGGATTATTGGTCAATAGCCGGATCTTTTTTATACCAAGATCAGCAAGGATCTCAGCCCCGATCCCATAATCCCTCAGGTCTGCAGGAAAACCTAATGCCTTGTTGGCCTCAACGGTATCCATACCCTCATCTTGCAGACTGTAAGCTTTCATTTTATTCACAAATCCTATTCCCCTACCCTCCTGCCGCATGTAAAGGAAAACGCCCCTGCCTTCCCTGGCAATAAGTTTCATGGCATCATTGAGTTGTTCACCACAATCACAGCGCAAAGATCCGAAAACATCACCAGTCAGGCATTCTGAGTGAACCCTTACTAAAACTGGTTCTCCATTCCTGATATCTCCTTTTACCAGTGCGAGATGATTTTCGTGTGTGATCTTACTGATATAACTGTATGCAGTAAAATCTCCAAACCGTGTTGGCATATCCACGACTGTTACCCGTTCAATCAAAGATTCAGTCTTACGGCGGTAAATGATCAGATCGGCAATTGTGATGATTTTAAAATTGTGTTTTTGTATGTATTCCATCAATTGGGGCACACGGGCCATGCTGCCGTCATCATTCATAATTTCACAGATAACACCTGCGGGATAGAGACCTGCCATTTTTGCGAGGTCTACTGAAGCCTCAGTATGTCCTGCCCTTACAAGCACGCCACCTTCCCGATATTCGATAGGAAAGATATGACCAGGGCGTGTAAAGTCTTTTACTTTTACTTTAGGATCCAGCATTTTCCTGATCGTAAGTGCCCGTTCCTGTGCCGAGATTCCTGTTTTACATTCAGCCGCATCTATCGAAACCGTAAATGCCGTGCGGTTTGGATCAGTATTTTTTACCACCATACGGTCGATATTCAATTCCTCCAGCCGCTCCCGTACAATAGGTAGGCAGATCAAACCGCCCGCATGTTTTGCCATAAAGTTCACAATCGAAGGAGTCACTTTCTCTGCGGCAATCACCAAGTCACCTTCATTTTCACGATCTTCATCATCCACAACGACTATCATTTTCCCATTCCGGATATCCTGAATGGCTTCTTCAATTGTGTTGAATCTATATTTTATCATAATCAGAATATTACATTTAGTTTTGACAAGATAGTAACCAATATCAGTTTTCAGATAAATCCATTCTCTGCAAGAAAATTCAAATCCATTTTTTCGCTGTTTTTTTTGCAAAGTTTTTCAACATATTTCCCAATGATATCACATTCTATGTTTACGGTATCACCGGTTTTTTTTGTCAGTATTGTTGTTTCCGTCTGTGTATGGGGAATTATTGAAACTTCAAACGTGTGCTGGCCTGTTTTCACCACGGTCAGGCTGATCCCATCAATGGCTATCGATCCCTTTTCCACGACATATCTCAAAATCATATCCTCAGCAATTATGGAAATCCATATGGCATTTTCATCTTTTCTGATCTGTCCGATGCTACCTGTTCCGTCAATATGCCCGCATACAATATGCCCCCCCAACCTGTCAGAAAGCTGTAAAGCCCGTTCAAGGTTGACACTGCTTCCCGGCCTGAGTTTTGAGAATGTAGTGCGCTGAATGGTTTCAGGCATTACATCAACAATAAAAAAGGAAGATGAAAACTCAGTCACCGTCAGACATACACCGTCGGTGTTGATGCTGTCGCCGGTTTTTAGCCCATCAAGGACTTTACCTGCAGATATAGTGATCCTTGCGGATTGCCCTATCGTCCTGATACTTTTGATAATTCCTTTTTCCTCAATAATACCGGTAAACATATAGACAGAAAGTTAAAAATTCATAATTGCTCAATCTTTATTAATAAGTGGTTGTGTTTTGTTATCTATAGTTTTATTCCTGCTATTTCTTTTCATTCTGCCGGATATAGCCTTCAATTAAGATATCCGGCCCTATTTTCCTGTATTTCCAGTCTTTTACGCTAATGGCTTCCTCCATTAAAGGTATCCCCATTCCGCCAACCGGTGAAGGAGCGGCAGCTCCTCCAATGATTTTTGGAGCGATAAATGAAACCACCTTGTCGATGATTCCACTCATCAAAGCTGAAAAGGCAAGCGTGCTCCCGCCTTCAAGCATCACACTATCAATGCCCATTTTGCCCAATGAAACCATCAGGTAATTCAGATCCACTTTTTCATCTTTCCGGGGACATATTAAGACCTGCGCACCCAAACGTTCCAGATCCTGTTTTTTCGTCTCTTTAATTTTATCAGTAGTGGCAATGATAACCAATTGTGGATTTAATTTTAAAACTTTAGCTTCCGACGGGATCTTTCCTGTGGAATCAATAATGATTTTCAACGGATCCCTGTTTTTTTTCCTGTATCTCCGGGTATTCAGCAAGGGGTCGTCATAAAGAATAGTGTTAATCCCGACCATGACAGCACTATATTTCTGCCGAAGTTCATGGACATATTGCCGTGAATTCTCTGCTGATATCCATTTTGACGCATTTCCTACAGTTGCAATCTTTCCATCAAGTGTCATGGCTGTTTTCAATGTGCAAAAAGGCAAACCGGTAACAATGTATTTCACGAACTGTTCATTCATTTCAGCCACGGCTGCTTCTTCAATGCCGGATTCTACTTCAATTCCTACATCAGTAAGTTTCTTAAAACCATTTCCGTTTACCAGTGGGTTGGGATCCTTCATGCCGGCTACGACTTTGCGTATTCCTTTACTTATGATGAGTTCGGTACATGGAGGAGTTTTACCATGGTGTGAACAGGGTTCCATGGTAATATACAATGTCGCATTCTCCAAGTCTTCAGAGGCATTTTCAAATGCATTTACTTCCGCATGCGGACCTCCGAAATATGAATGAAATCCTTCCCCGATAATATTTCCGTTCCTGACAATGACTGCCCCTACCATTGGGTTTGGATTTACCCATCCCATCCCTTTTTTTGCAAGGGCTATTGCGCGTCTGATGTATTGCTGTTTTTCTTCCAAATATGTAAAAAATAAAAAACCCTAAAGAAATTCTCTTCAGGGTTATGGTTATTTTAAAACTGAAATCAGGCCAATTTTAAAATAATATCTTCTTCCATCCAGACTTTAACTGTCGGTACCGGAATTTCACGGGTTCTACCTTTTTCGGTTGAAAAAGGTTCGCGGACTTTACCGCCGATCGGGAATTTCACCCTGCCCTGAAGAAATTATTCTTAAAACATGTTCCGTTTCTAAAAACAGGAACGGACAGCAAAGATACAATAATTTTTAAAATTGTTAATTATTTCACGGATAGTGAGCAATTTTTTTTGATGATTCAGATTTGAATGGCGACTTAGTAAAAAATCGTGCCGCTAAAATCGTAACGCGTGACGCGTGACGCGGCCATTCAGGGTTTCAGGGTTTCAGGGTTTCAGAGTTTCAGAGTTTCAGAGTTAAAAGGAGTGATTAAGCATACATCTTTGTTATAAAAATGAAAAAAAAGAAAGAATTATTTTTCTGATTTTATTAACAATTTTCAAATGTTAGGGCAAAAGACCGAACAAAACGACCTTTTTTATAGAATGTTATGTCAATAAATAAACCAATGATTATTCTTGATTTTTATACTTTATTTTCTTATATTTGTAAATTGAAAAATTAAAATATTAATTATGGCGATCGTGGATGATGACGTTCTGTTCAGGAACCAACATGGAAGGTTTGATAAGTGGATCTACCGGGTTGTGAGAGGTCATACGATACGATCAAGGTATCCGGATTACTCACGTATGAAATGGAGCGACAAGCAAGCTGCCTGTCGTGTACGGTTTAAGGATGCCACGGATTATGCAAAGAAGGTTTTGGCGAATCCTGAATTGAAGGCTAAATACCAACAGAAGGTTAAGGGCCCGCAAAATGCCTGGAATCTTGCAATCAGTGATTTTATGTTGCAGTCAAAGAGGGAAAAGATCGATACCAGCGGTTATGAAGCTCTTAAGAGAGACTTATTCACTATTTCTGTCAAGAATAAGAATCTGGTCAAGAACAGAGGCCTTGCTGTGGCACGTGCGGTTGTATTGCCTGAAGTAGTTCAGCGGGGAGTACCGGGGATCGATAGCACATAAATCTAGTGTTAAGTGTTAAGTGTTAAGTACTGAGTGGAAAGTATGAAGTTTTCTATTGTTTTTATAAAGCAGGCATGTGGGCGGTATATCCAAGCCCATTTTTTTTGCCGAAAATCAGCCGGTAATTTTTCATTTTTTTCCTTGAATTGGTCAAAAATTTGGTTTTGGGTCGGGTTTTGATTGAATATTTGTGAAAAGAAGTCCGATCGAAGATTGATCGAACTTTACCAGAGTACCCGACGCAGGGAGGATAGCAACTAGTTGAAATATTGAAAGATTGTGATTCTGATATGGGAATTAGAAGGGGTTATAAAGTGAATAATCGGATATCGATCAACGCCTACCCATCAGCAGGCAGGAATTTTGAAGTTCGAATGTTTTTTTTGAATACTCGAATATTGATCAACGATTTTTGAAATCAGAGCGAAATTTGTTTGTACTTTTATCCTTTACTTTAAACCAAGGTTCATGAATATCATTATAACAGGAGCAAGTAAGGGCATAGGGGCTGAGTTAACCAAGACATTTTGCAAGCACAAAGGGAATCAGATTATCGCCCTTTCCAGGAGTGTCGATGGTCTACGACGATTGACAGCTGAATGTTACAAACTCAATACTTCATCCAAGATCATGACCATTGAGTTCGATCTTGTACAATATGAGTTTTACCCCTTCATACTGCAAAAGATCGAGACTTTCTTCCACCGTTGCGATATCCTTATCAACAATGCAGGGAAACTCATTAACAAGTCATTTGATAAAATCGAACTGCAGGACTTTGATGATATATATAATGTCAACATCAAAGGTTTGTTCTTTTTCACCCAGCTGATCCTCCCGATAATAAATAAGGGTGGGCACATCGTGAACATCAGCAGTCTCGGGGGCATGACAGGAAGCAATAAATTTTCCGGATTATCTGCATACAGTTCCAGCAAAGGAGCGGTTTCTGTTTTCACGGAAGTTCTTGCTGAAGAGTTAAAAGAAGCGGAAATCAGCGTGAATTGCCTGGCGCTCGGTGGAGTTCAGACAGAGATGTTCGAAAAAGCATTTCCCGGCGTCAAAGCCCTGCAATCACCTCCACAAATGGCCCAGTTTATCGCCGACTTCGCTGTCACGGGAAACCGGTTCTTTAACGGCAAAGTAATTCCAGTCGCACTGACATTACCTTAATGTTTGAATTTTAAGCACTTAGGCGGGGTGGTTCATTAACACAAAAGTATGAGAAATCGTGAGTGGGAAGCAGATCCATTAGTTAATGGGTTCGCCGGCTTATCTACTAGAGATAATCAACCTTTCCTTTTTCCCCTGCCAGTTTAAATGGTTCGATCGCACGGTTGTAGATGCCATGTACGTAGGCAATGGCCATTCCATAGTTTGTCACCGGGATCCCGGCATCAATGGCAGGTTTAAGACGGTTGATCAGTTGTTTCCGAGTGATCATGCAGCTTCCGCATTGGATTACGATGGCATATTCTTTGATTTCTCCCGGCACCCTGTCAAGCCCGGCGACAACTGTAAACTCCAGTTTCTTACCTGTAAAATTGCTTATCCAGCGCGGAATTTTTGTTCTCCCGATATCGTCGCAGGTAACATGATGCGAACAAGATTCAAGGATTAGAACATGATCTCCATTTTTCAATTTTGAAATAAAAGGAGTCCCTTTTAAATAATTATCAAAATCTCCTTTTTGTCTGGCAAGCACAATACTGAAACTGGTCAGTGGGATATCCCGTGGAACTGCGGCATCGGCTTTGGGAAACACCTGGCTGTCCGTGATCACAAGGGCAGGCTTCTGATTCATCTTGCGTATATAGGCATCGACTTCCCTTTCCTTGCAGATGACAACCACTCCGTCATGATCAAGAACATCCCTGATCACCTGCACCTGGGGCAGGATCATTCTTCCTTCCGGGGCTTCAATGTCAAGGGGCGTGATCAGGAGTACCACATCGCCATAAGAGATAAGATCACCTACCAGTGGTTTTTTCCTGTAAGCTGATTCTGGCATGGCTTCCTGAATAGTCCGGATCAATTCATTAAGGTTCACAGGATGCTTTGCATTGAATTCCATTACCGGAACCGAATAACGTTCATTGATTACTTTCAGGAGGTCTTTTTCTGCCGGTTGCAAGTCGGATTTGTTGTGAACAACGATAAAGGGGATATCGTTTTTCCGGAAATCGTTAATAAGTCCTTTTTCCGGTTCATCAAAAAGATTTCCTGCAACAACAAGAATGGCAAGGTCAATGAGTTTCAGCATATCTTTGGAACGGAGAAGTCTTTTCTGCCCGAGTTCCCCGCTATCATCAATCCCTGCAGTATCAATCATCACGACAGGACCTATTCCTGCGATCTCAATTGATTTCTTCACCGGGTCAGTTGTCGTTCCTGCCACCTCCGAGACAATAGCAGTTTCCTGACCCGTCAGTGCGTTGATCAGGGAGCTTTTTCCATTGTTCCTTCTGCCGAAAATTCCAATGTGTGGTTTTAAATCGCGACCTTTCATTAATTGTTTTATTAACATGAGCAATGAGTAAATTCAGAACTAATGATTACGGATTTATTCATCATTATTATTCAAAAACTCATCTAAAGTATATCCCAGCTTAAGCAAATTTTCCGGTTTTAACATGGTTTTCAGTTTTTCCTGGTCTATCAGTTTCATTTCATTATTTGCTTCAAAGATATTCAACCCTTTTGACTTCATGGTTTTCGCCAGTTCCGAGGCTTTGTGGTACCCGATAAAAGGAACTAACGCCGTTGTTATGGCAGGGCTTCCGAAAAGTTTTGTCTCTCCTGTTTTTGTGTTGATCTGTATTTCTTCAATAAGATTTGTTTTGATGGTCCGGTCGGCAGCAATAAGTAGTTTAAGGCTTTCTATCAGGGCTAATCCGATGACAGGAAGATAGGCATTCAGTTCCAGGCATCCTTGTGCGCAAAGTGACGTTATCAGCTGATCATTTGCATAGATGCGGTGAACGGCGCTTATCACAAATTCGGGAATTACAGGATTGATCTTGCCCGGCATGATGGAGCTGCCAGTCTGTTTCTGTGGTAAGGCCACTTCTTTACTGCCGGCAAGATCGGATGCAAGTAACCGGAGATCGGAAACCATTTTCTCCAGGTTTACTGCATGTGCTTTAAGGGTTGCATGAATTTCGACCCAGGAATCCAGATTGGAAGTTGCATCTGCCATATTTTCACTGCGTGCAACCGGTAATCCGGTCAGCTTCTGAAGATTAGCAGTTGCTTCCATTATAAAAAACCTTGGGATGGCAAGTCCCGTACCTGTTGCACCGCCTCCCAGGTTTACATGCTTTATTCTTTCAAAGCATTTGGAAACGCGCCACCAATCTCTGGAAAGTGCCTCGCTATATGTGCTGAATAATTTTCCAAAGGAAGAGGGTACGGCTTCCTGCATCTGGGTATAACCAATGCGCAGATCATTGCGATGAATATTCTCCTTTTCTTCAACTTTTTCCCTTATCTCATTGATTGCAGATTCAAGTTCCAGCAGCAGTTTCATCACGGCTACTTTTAATGATGTAGGGATCACGTCATTGGTTGACTGAAAAATATTGGCATGTTCAACAGGATCGATAAAGTCGTAGTTTCCAGGTTTATGGCCGAGTTTAAGCAAGGCAGCATTGGTTATGATCTCATTAATATTCATATTTATGCTGGTACCTGCACCGCCGGAAATTGCAGGGACAATGAACTGATCGAAATATTTTCCCATCGAAATTTCCATTGCTGTTTCAGCGAGGGCAGTAAGGATATTCTTTGAAATCATGCGAAACGGAAACTCCTGACCGGGGTACTTTAATACAACCGCATCGAAATAAGCAATACAGGTTTCAAAACAGGCCTGTTTTACCCATCCTACAGATTTGTACCACTCTAATGGGAATCCTGTCTTATCAGGAAAATTTTCCTGTGCACGCAAGGCATGAATGCCATACAGCGCATCTTCCGTGATCTTTCTGCTACCTATCAGGTCTTTTTCTATCCGAAAACTTGTCATGGCTTAGTTTGCATTACAGATTTTCTGTAATTTTACGAATTCTTTGGACAAAACGGGAATATTCAACCGAATATTTTATTTCCTTTTCCTTTTATATACCACATCTGAATGAAATTACAAAATCGAATCTTTTATTGACCGTGATATGACTACATCTAAATGAAAAGTGCTTTGCAGTGATTAATATTTTTTATCTTTACCGCATAATTTCCTCCCGGATGGTTGTTTGTTTTTTGTTGCAGATCATTTTAAGGGATGGGTAAAGAAATTCTGGCTGGTCACTGAATATATTTTTGATTGGGAAGATAAGGTAAAAGTGAACAGGGATTTTTTACTGATTATTTTTACATTCATATAAATATTTTCAAAAGTATAAATTATGAAGAATTTTTATGCTCTTCTATTTTTTCTTCCTTTCATTTTTATTTCTCTTGGTATTGAAAAAGTAAGCGCCCAGGTACAAGATACGACAATTTGTCCAAATTCAAATTTCAATCAAGGAAATTTTAATGATTGGAGAGGTTGTTATGGATATTTCAGTAATCCATGTATAGAGCAGGGTTTCCTTACTAATGGCGCACATCCGTTACATAAAATTATTCATTCACCAGGTTGGCATGACCATAATACATGCGACACTTTATTAAATGTTTTTCCGGGAGATAGCTACGTTGCAAGGATAGGAGATACAATGTACACTGGTACTCAACACGGCCAATATAAAGAAGCAGAACTTAAATATAATGTTGATGTGACTTCGACGTCTTATCTTTTTATTTACCGGTATGCTCCAGTTTTACAAACAGGTGGTCACCCAAATGGCTGGCAACCTGATTTCAGGGTGGAAGTCACTGATTCTACGGGTCAACTTTTAGACTCCTGCGGATATTTTTATTTTGCAGCGCCGACTAGTGGCCCCGCCTCTAATGGATGGCATTTATGCACAAATAATCCAGATGGTAATGTTTATTGGAAAAACTGGACAACAGTGGGAATGGACCTTTCAAGCTGGTTCGGACAAACAGTTACCATTGACTTCAGAGCCCGCGGATGTACGTATGATACTCATTTTGGCTATGCCTATGTCTCAGCTTTCTGCAGTTATCTGGCAGTCAGAACAGCGCTGTGTCAGGGAGATTCCAGCGCTATGCTGATAGCGCCACCAGGATTCAGGTAT
>Ga0181533_1000531_pt1 | contig 51383 bp, 40 predicted proteins | sample PEATcosm2014_Bin_45_FD_119772 | JGI IMG/M metagenome (GOLD analysis project Ga0181533, IMG submission 119772) | Peatland microbial communities from MTU Mesocosm Facility, Houghton, MI, USA - PEATcosm2014_Bin11_60_metaG | ecosystem: Environmental > Terrestrial > Soil > Wetlands > Peat | place... | reverse complement strand
TTGCCTTCTCTTCCTGGAGGCCCGGGCGGTGTTCTCACGGTTCAGCGGGTTGGCCCCGCTCACGGGCGGGTTCGCGCCCGTTTTCCTGCTGTTGTGGTTATGGGGTCTCCAGGACGGCCAGGCTCTGGCTGCGGGCCTGGGCGTGGCCTTGGCGCTCGGGCTGGCCATCGGCTACATGCGCCTGCCCTGGCAATCGGCGTGGCTCCGCTCCGCCGCCTGCTGGCTGTTCAGCGGTCTGGCCGGCTGCGTGGCCGGCTTGTGGCCGTGTGTGCTCTTCCTGGCGCTGGGCTGCGGGTATGAGTTCGCGGCGCGCCGGGCATGGAAGGCGGGACTGGCCTGTCTGCTGCCCGCAGTGGCTGCTCTATTGGCGATGATCGGCCTGGCCGGCCCGCCCGCCACCCGGATTCTGAACCCCTGGGAAACACAAGCCCCGTTGTGGCTGATTGCCGCGCTCTTCCTCTGCATCCCGCTGACGGCCTTGGTGCTGGCGGTTCTGCCCAAGCCAGCGCCTGCCTCGAAAGAGACCGCCGGCGCCCGCCACAAGGCGCCAGCCCCGATCCCCCTTGGCCGGCAACTGGACCGTCCGGCCGCAAAGCGGGCGCTCGGGGCCGGTTTTTTCCTGGCCGGTTGGGCAGCGGTGTGGTTTGGCCACAGCGGCCCGCACAGGGCCTTCGAGCGAATCGAATACTACGCCGGCCGGAAGGAATTCGACAAAGTGCTGGCCGTGGCCGCGCCGCTGCGGGCCTTGGACCTCTCCTCCGAGGTGTACCTCCGGCTTGCCCTCTACCATGCCGGCCGTCTTTCGCAGGACCTCTTTAGTTATACCAATCAGATAGCCTGGGAACTCCTCCCGGGGGTGACGCCCCGATTGGGGGCCCTCCGCCCGCAATGCGAGACCTTATTGGAGTTGGGACAGGTCAACGAGGCCGAGCACTTGGCCCATGAGGCCCTGGAACGGGAAGGCAACCGCCCGGACCTCCTCCGCTTGCTGGCCCAAATCAACATTCTCGAAGACCGCCCCCAGGCGGCCCGCGTCTTCCTGAACCTCCTGGCCCAGGCGCCCTTCCAACGGGCCTGGGCCTCTGCCTGTCTTCGCGGCCTCGACAACGACCCTCGTTTGTCCGACGACAAAGCCCTGGCCCTCATCCGCTCCCGGATGGTGACTACGGACATGCCTCACAACTATGTGCCGGAGGAGGCTTTTTTCAAACAACTGCTCGACGCCAATCCGCGAAACCAGATGGCCTTCGAGTATTTGCTGGCGCAGTACCTCCTGACCCGCGACCTGGACGGCCTGGTCAGGCAACTCGGGCGCTTGGATAATTTCGGCTACACAGCTATTCCCCGGCACGTCGAGGAGGCCCTCCTCATTTACCAGCGGCTCAAGGGGACCCCGCTCGACCTCCATGGACGCCGGATTCGTCCCGAAACCGTCCAGCGTTTCGCCGAGTTTGCCGAAGCCTTCGACCGCGCCCGTAAAAACCCCGAAGACCGCCCGGCCGTGGAGCGCAATTTCGGCAACACTTTTTGGTTCTACTTCTATACCGGGCCGAGGCGGAGCCAGTAGCCGCAGACCTCAGCAAAAACGGGTTCCTGGCCGGACGCGGCTCACAAGCCTGCTCCTGACCCTAATCTCGCCCTGTGGAACAGTGCTTGCCTTTGCGGGCCAATGCCTGTACCCTTTCTGTTGTTGGCGCTGAGTTGTGCAGGGAGCAGGAAAACCGAACGCCGCCAGCGAAGAAACGGGCCCGGAGTGCCTTTGCACTCGGTGCAGCCGATGTCCGGGTTGGTAGCTCAGTCGGTAGAGCAGCGGCCTTTTAAGCCGTTGGTCCTGGGTTCGAGTCCCAGCCAACCCACCACCTCAAAACCCCAGCAAACCCGCATGAAATAAGGCTGAAACGCACTTTCAGCATTCTTCTTTCCAATGGGGTCGAATCTTGGCCAATGGGGTCGAAACTAGCGTTTAGGCCCGTTTTTATTGGCCTTTTTCGAGGCCCCCGCCTCAAACCATCCACGTCACAACATTATGCAACAATCGGAAAAAGGGCGGTCATAAACCAACACAACCACCAACACACGCACCCCGGCCTGTCATCGTCGCCTCATTCCCGCCGTGAGTTCCGAACGGGCCGGATCGTCATGCATCCGGCCACCAGGCCGGACGGCCGGGCCAGCCATGTAACTCCCGCAAAGTTCCTAGGTGGCTCAGTTTCTCCTTGCGTCTCCCGCTGGCCGGTCCAGAATCGAGATGAAACCACCTTGGGAAAGGGACAAATGAAAACTCGATTGGCTCTCGTTCAAGCGGGTTGCCTGGGCGCACTCCGCAATTCTGCACCGCTCCACCCCTCCAGCACGCTCGATGCCAGGTTTAACCGTCCACCGAAAGGAATCACAATGACCCTGGTAGCCTTCGCGCTTCTGTCAGCACCGGTGCCGGGAACGTCTCAAGAATACGAGAATTTCGATTACACGACCAACGGCAATGCAGTCACCATCACCCGCATCACCAACTGCGGTGAATTTAACGGAGCGCTTATTACCATCCCCAGCACAATCAACGGCCTTCCCGTGACCGCCATCGGCGACTCGGCTTTCGAAGATTGCGTCGGCATGACCGGCGTCACCATGCCCGACACTCTCACCAATATCGGTAGCTATGCGTTCACGGATACCGGCCTGACCAACATCACGATCCCGAACAGCCTTGCCGTCATCGGCGAGCAGGCGTTCTTCGAGTGCGGCAGGCTAAGCAACGTGACGATCCCGAACACCGTCACCGCCATCAGGGGGCAGGCATTCTGGAATTGCGGCCCATTGACCAGTGTAATCATCCCGAACAGCGTGACCAACATCGGGCAGGGGGCGTTCGGGGCCTGCTACAATCTGTCTAGCGCGCTCTTCCAAGGGAATGCTCCTGCCCAGAACGGTGATCCTTTCGCCCAGGACAACCTAGCGACCGTTTATTACCTGGCTGGCACGACCGGGTGGGGCGCCAGCTTCGGCAGTTGTCGCACCGCGGTGTGGCACGTGTCGCCGCCGGCCATTCTGGGACAGCCCCAGAGCCTAACAACCAACCTCGGCGCAACAGTCGCTTTCAGCGTGTTGGCAGACGGGACGGTGCCCCTTGGGTACCAGTGGCTATTCAACGGGAAAATGATTAGTGAAACAACGACGAACAGCTACACGATCACGAATGTCCAGCCGGCCAATTCCGGTGGCTACACCGTGATTGTAACCAACCTCGCGGGTTCGGCAACAAGCGTCGTAGCGCTGCTCGTGATCCGCCCCTACGCCGCGACCGCGACCGCAACCGTGGTGAACGGCTTTCTGGTGGGAGCCACGCTGAGCGACCAGGGGTGGGGTTACACCAACGCTCCATCCGTCATGATTATCGGCGGGGGCGGGAGTGGGGCACAGGCCGTGGCGGTGGTCAGCAACGGGGTGGTTCTCGCGGTGAACATCATGGCTACGGGTTCCGGTTACACGAACGCGCCCGCCATTTTCATTGCGCCACCGGTCATTCCGCAACCCGCGATGGGGATCACGGCACTGTCTTTCGTAAGCTTGACCAACCTCGCCGTCGGAACGAATTATCAAGTCCAGTGTTTCTTTGCGGGCGTTTGGTCCGATCTCGGCCCTGCTTTCACCACCGCCAGTTCCACCCTCACCCAATACGTGCGAGCCGCGAGCGGCTATCGTCTCGTGAAGACGCCCGCGCCCGAGCAGGCTTATGCGACGGCTGAGGTTGCCAATGGCTTTGTCGTTGGAGCCACCGTAATCAGCGGCGGGTCGGGATACACCACTAACCCCGCCGTGACCATCGTCAGCAACGGCGGCGGGACCAACGCCACGGCCACCGCCACCGTGAGCGGCGGGATCGTCACCGGGATTGCGATAACGGGCACCGGCTCGGGTTACACCGATACACCCACCATTGTGATGTCGGCCCCCCCGGCGAGTGCGCTCTCGCCCACAGTCACTCAAGCGATGGAGCTCGATTTGGGTAACCTCTCGCCATTCAACAATTACCAAGTGCAGTTTAGCCCTGTCGCCGGGGGCCCTTGGATTGATCTCGATGCCCCGTTCACCCCAACATCGACCACGAATACTCAACTTTTAAATGTCAGTGGCACCGTCGGATTCTTCCGGCTTAAGTGCGCGCAGTAAAGGACGCGAAAGCCCGCAGGTGGTGGCCTGGCGACGCCAGGTTACCAGACAAACGTGTCCTGGCCGTCCCACAATGCGCACCGTTTGCCAAGCCCCGCGACCCGCCGAGGTTCTCAATCCGCGATCGATTTCTCCTGCCAAAGGGCATCAGAAACGCATCGAAAAAGCCTGCCAGGCTTGTCGCACCCTCCGTGGGCCTGTTCATGCTGTCGATTTCGATGCCGCTGCACTGACCAGCGGGCAACCTAACAGGCGGCGCAGTTTCCGACGCCGCGCTTCCAGCCCACACAAGATGGCGCGCTTGATGCTATCGCCACACGGGTGCCCGCTAAAATCGAGAACGCTTGAGAACTCCAGCCTTGTCAGGGTCCGGAGGCCAACCTCGAGGCTTTCGAGAATACCCTCAGCGTCCGCTATCTTGCGGACTTCGAGGCGGGCTTTGCGCAAGGCGTCTTCCGTGAATCCGGCGTAGTCGCGCATCGGTACTTTTTGGGGCGGCCACCACACGAATGGGCCGATGAATTCAAGGTCAATGAGGCGTAAGTCCTTCCCGTGGACCAGCCAACATGGCGGCTCGCCCCCGTGACGCAATACCCCCAGTGCAAGCGCGCGCCCGACGATTTGGGGATGCGATCTCGCAGGTTCCAAGAGTGGGCGGTCCGGACGCTCTAATTCCCACTCGCGCCACCGTTCAACGAGAATCCCTATGCTCTCGAAGGACTCCCTCTTCTCGCCCGATGCATTTTGGAAAAACGCGGCCCACGGCTGAAGCGGCAGGTCTAACGCCTCTGCGATCTGGTAACCGCCTATTTCGCTGACGGAATACCCCTTTGTGCGCTTGCACACCCACTCTCGACCGTTCCACCGCACCAAGGAACAGCTGTGTGGCCAGAGCCTTCGGGACTTATGCACCTCTAGACTAACGCCCGTCAGGTCCCAGAAGGACTTCTGCTTTGAGGGTCTGAGTTGAGTGCGCATTGGTGAATCAATCCAACCGGGTCGCGGCGCCGGTCAGTCCTCACTTCTGCGACCCAACCGACTTTTGGAGCTCGGTAGCTCTGGTTTACCGGCTCTGGCAGATGACGTCAAGAACTTCAATCGCTTTCTGCCGGGGCTGTCCTGGAACGCCCACCTAGAGAATCCAGCGTTCTGGCGGGCACACCCGTTCGCTCCGAAATCGTAAAGTAAAGTTTTGTTAACTCGCATGCTGGTTCTTTTTGTTCTCCTTTCCTTGCCAGTGCGCCAGATGAGACAGATGTGTCTTGGTTCCCATGCGCAACGCCTGCGCGGTCCACCCCAGGGTCATCCTCGTCTTCCGCCGCAGGCGCATTGCGATTCGGATTCTCTCGCGGTCTCCCTTCCGGCGGCGCATTCCGATTATTTCGGACGCCCATTGCGAGAATAATCGGACACCGATCCGGGATTACCACAGGAAGGAGGAGATTTACGATTTCTCGGTGGCGGCCCTCATCCAGGCCCTGCTCTTCCACTTCCCCTTCGGTTGCGGCAAGGGGTACGAGAAGAACCGCTACCCGTCGGAATACATGGCCGCGGCCTGGGGAGAAGGCTACTGGGTCAGACCGGTTTTGGCTGGAATCCAATGGAGTCGGTCAGCTATTATGGTTGCCGTCGTCCTGACCAGCAAATGCACATGGGATGAAACCGCTTGCTCTACTCAGCTCGCTCGGCTCTGGCCTGTATCTGTTTGGCAGCATTTACGCCATGGGAAGCCAGCGGCTGCCCAACGTCCTTTTCATAGGAGGCGCAGGCTCTCCAACTCCAGCTCGAAAGGACCCACGCCGCGTTTCTCAATCCCGGATGGCAACCGGGTCCCACCTGGTGGAAGAGCCTTGTCCCCGACAATTAAGCCGACCCAAATTACTATGAAGATCATTCCGTCCCTTGCCTCATGTTTCCTGGCGCCAGTGGCAATACTCATCGCCGCCGACACGCTGCCGCTCGAGCGCGTAAAGGGGTAGGGGTCAGTCAATGAGATTGTCATATTGTGTTGACGGCGGGCCAGGCGGGTGGCTATTGCGAACGCATGGCGCGAAAATTGCGCATCCAGTACACCGGCGCGATCTACCACCTAAGGAGCCGGGGCGGCCGGCAGGAGCCGATCTTCGGGGATGAGCGGGACCCTCAGCGTTTTCTGGAGACGCTGACCTAGGCCTGTGAGAAGACGGGGTGGCGGGTGCATGCGTTTTGCTTGATGAGCAACCACTTCCATCTGGTGGTGGAACCCCCCCGGCCCAACCTGGTGGCCGGAATGAAGTGTTGATTGGAGAATGGGGCATACCAAAGGACAGCGCCGCGGGGCGGCGGGCGTCTGAGGGGCGGATGGAACGGCGCCGGTACGAGGGGCCGGGAGAGTAATTCAGGGCGCCGGAGCGGGGCTGGTTCCTTGGGGACGAGCAATTCCGTCGGGAGCTGCTTGAGCAAGTCAGTGTGCGGCCTGGGCCACGCCGTTTTGGAGAGGCGGTGCAGGAAGCGACATCGATGCAAGCGGAGCGCCTTGTCGCGGAGGGCCTCAAACGGCTGGGCTGGACCGAGGAGGTTCCAGCCGTCAGCCCAGCGGGGCAGGCAGTGCCGCCTTTAGGCAATCTAATTTGACTTAACGGGGCGGCGGCGACGCGGAGCTCTCCCCGGGAGGAGACACCTTTGATGGTGCTTGCGCCCGGGCAGGAGAGCGGCTAAGTTATGGCTATGAGCAAGGCACTCAGCGGAATTCCGGTTCGGCGTCAAGAGTGAGGACATGAACTGGCAAGAACATATCACTGCCGACCCTTCCGTTCTGGTGGGCAAACCGGTTATTAAGGGGACTCGGCTGGCCGTGGAGTTCATTCTCGAGCTGATGGCGGAGGGCTGGTCGGAGGCCGACATGCTGCGGAATTACCCCGGGCTGACGCGCGAACAGATTCTCGCCTGCGTGGCGTACGCTAAAGACCGCCTCAGCGAAGAGAAGCTGCTGGCTATGCCCATTTGAGCGATGCCGTCGGCGATGCGACTCTGCGCCAACGAGAACGTTCCCGGCGATTGTGTGGCGGCCTTGCGCCAGCGGGGGCACGAGGTGCTATGGATTCGGGAGGTCGCGCGTGGCATCGGAGATGACGCTGTTTTGGCCACAGCGCAAGCCGAGGGCCGGCTACTCATCACCTTTGACAAGGACTTCGGCGAACTCGTATTTCGGCGGGGTAAATCGGCCTCACCAGGCGTCGTCCTTTTCCGCCTCCGCAAACCCTCGCCGGCCTTCCTCGCCACGCGCATCTCGCAAGTCCTGGAGTCCACGACCGAGTGGGAGGGCCACTACGCGGTGGTGGATGAGCACTCCATTCGCTTGCGGCCTCTGCCAAAACAGGGGCCAAACAGGTAATCCGATTCCCAGGCGATTGGCCAATTGCGCTTCCAGGACCCGCTGCATCTCATCCCGGCTCAGAGCGTCGAGGCGTCGGTCCGGCCGGACGGTTGAAACCCACTGAATATGCTTGTCAATCGGAGGCGTCCAACCTCCACGAAAGGCTATGCGATCGTGGATAGTAACAAATAGTAACAAATAATCGGTTCAAAACGGCGAAAAATGACGCAAAATGGCGAAAAGGGCGTTTTCGTAAGTGCCTTAAACGCAATAAACAGCGATTTCTCGCATAATGAATTGAGGGTTCGATTCCCTTCACCCGCTCCAACTTCAATAATCCTCAATAGAATCAGGCAAATCGTAAGATTTCCGCGTTTCAGAAATGCCCCACTGGTAACGCCAGATGCTAACGCGGCCATGCACCGTTTCGCGGTTATGTCACTTGCGCTGAGCGATCCTGAAGGGACGATTTCCAGTTGCTACCAAGGGTTAAGCGGCCAAGCGCTGGATGACCACGGGCTGCAGCGGGTGAAGATCGTGGCGGCGGACCTCTTCGGTTGCGGCAAGGGGTACGAGAAGAACCGCTACCCGTCGGAATACATGGCCGCGGCCTGGGGAAAAGGCTACTGGGTCAGACCAGTTTTGGCTGGAATCCAATGGAGTCGGTCAGCTATTATGGTTGCCGTCGTCCTGACCAGCAAATGCACATGGGATGAAACCGCTTGCTCTACTCAGCTCGCTCAGCTCTGGCCTGTATCTGTTTGGCAGCATTTACGCCATGGGAAGCCAGCGGTTGCCCAACGTCCTTTTCATAGGAGGCGCAGGCTCTCCAACTCCAGATCGAAAGGACCCACGCCGCGTTTCTCAACCCCGGATGGCAACCGGGTCCCACCTGGTGGAAGAGCCTTGTCCCCGACAATTAAGCCGACCCAAATTACTATGAAGATCATTCCGTCCCTTGCCTCATGTTTCCTGGCGCCAGCGGCAATACTCATCGCCGCCGACACGCTGCCGCTCCAGCGCGTGGTTTTCGAGGGCGCAAATTCCGAGCACAAGTGGAGCCTGCAAGAACTCAACCCCGACCTGCCTTCTGATTGGGAGGCTTATGACTATCTGGTGCTCGAGTTGAAGTCCTCCTCGCCGCAGCGCTTTTCCCTGGAGCTTTTCAGCGGCGAGCGCGCGCAGCGCCGCCCGATGCAGCCGCTGCCCAACGTATGGATTCGGGCCAGCGTGCCGCTGCAGTATTTCCGGCGTCCCAACCGCTCCGGTTTCGACCTGGCCTCGGTGGGCAAGGTGCCGCGCAATTCCTTTTGGATCGGCACCGGCGGCGCCTACGGCCCTCTCAGTGCGGTCACCGCGATCGGCGTCAGCATGCAACAACCGCTGGGCAGGCCCACCCTCGAAATCCGCTCGGTCCGCCTCGCCAAAGAGGACCCCGGCTCCGACATCCTGGACCACAAGCCGGTGGTGGATGAGTTTGGCCAATGGATGCCGGTGGACTGGCCGGGAAAGGCGAGGAACCTCGAGCAACTTAAGCAAGAGTGGAGCACGGAGGAGACGGCATTGCATCCGGGGGATTTCGGCTGGTGCGCTTACGGCGGCTATCTCAATACCAAGGCCAAGGCCGCCGGCTTCTTCCGGGTCGAGCAAGTGGACGGCCGCTGGTGGTTTGTGGACCCGGATGGGCACCTGTTCTTCTCGACCAGTTGCACGGGCATCGGCGCCGGCGGCGGGGAGGCCCGGATTCAAGGCCGCGAGGACTATTTCACCGCCCTGCCGCCGCGGGATTTGAGATTAAGCGCCGGCCGGCGCTCTCCACCCGGTTTTTACGCCTGGAACCTGGAGCGTCGGCATGGAACCAACGCACCGACGAAGTGGGTGGACCTGGACCTGGCTCGGCTCGACTCCTGGGGCCTGAATACCATCGGCAACTGGAGCGATCCCGGGCTTTGGGCGGCACATAAGAAGGCTTATCAGGTGAACCTCGGCGGCTGGGGCATGCGGGAAGGCTACTTGGGCCTGCCCGATGTGTATTCGGACCAGTTCGAGAAGACGGCGGACCGGGACGCCGCCTCTCAATGCGCGCCGCACAAGGATGACCCCTGGCTGCTGGGCTACTTCATCGCCAACGAACCGCCTTGGCCCGGCCGCGAATCGCTGGTCATGGACATGATCCTCGAAGGTAAGGCCTGTCCCATTCAGCGAGAGGCCAAGGCGTTCCTGGCCGAAGGAGATACGCCGGAGAGGCGAAAGCAGTTCATCTATCGCGCCTTTAACCGGTTCCTCGAGGTGACCATCGCCGCCATTCGCCGCCACGATCCGAATCATCTCATCCTGGGGCTGCGCTTCGGCGGGGGCGTGCCTCCAGCCGAAATGTTGCGCGCCTGCAAGGCGTTTGATGTCTATAGCCTGAATGTCTATGCCACTCAGGTTTCCGTGAAGACCCTGGAGGAAATCTACGCGGCTACTGGACGGCCCATCCTCGTCGGGGAGTTCCACTTTGGCGTGCCCGGGCGCGGTCTGGCCGCGGGCCTGGTGCAGGCGCGAGACCAGGCGGAACGCGGCGCCGCGTACCGCTTTTACGTCGAGCAGGCCGCAGCTTTTCCGGCGTTCATCGGCAGCAGTTGGTTCCAATGGGTGGACCAGCCTTGCACGGGCCGAATGGACGGGGAGAACTACAATATCGGCCTGGTCGATGTCACGGATCGGCCCTACGCCGAGGTGATTGAAGGGATGCGCGCCACGCATCGGCGGCTTCAGGCCGTGCATTCCGGCGCCACGCCCCCTTTCAATACCCAAGCCCAAGCCCAATGAAACGCGTTGCTGGCAGCGTGGTCCTTGTCGAATGAATTCCCCGGAACGGATTCGGTGCGCGGCCCATTGCCAAAGGGTGGACCGGACCCCCGTGGCGCCCTACCTGGGCAATCACGGCGCGCGCATCGCGGGAGTACCGATTGGACAATACTGCCGGTCGGGCCGACTCATGGCTGAGGCCCAATATCGGGCCTGGGAGATCTACGGCCAGGATGCCGTGGTGGCGCAATCGGACAACTACTACATTGCCGAGGGATTTGGTGTGAAGGTGGAACATTACGAGGATGCGACTCCGACCTTCAAAGCGCCGGCGATCGAGGCATTGGCGGAGGTTGGGCGGGTTCGGCTGCCGGACCCGACCCGGGACGGGCGGATGCCGGTTTACCTGGAGGCGATCCAGCGGTTAAGTGAGATGACTCGCGGCCAGGTGGCGGTGCGTGCCCCGGGCACGGGTCCATTTTCCCTCGCCTCGCATATCCTGGGCACCGAGCGGTTCCTGGTCGAGCTGGCGCTGGCCGAGCGCGACCCGGGCGGGCCGGGCGAACAGGCGCTCAAACACCTGCTGGAGCTGAGTACCGAGGCGCTGATAGCGTTTGCGAAGGCGTGTTTGCAGGCCGGGGCGCATCTGGCGCAAGCCGGCGATTCGCTCGCCTCGCTGGACGTGGTTTCTCCCGCCACATATCGCAAGTGGGCTTGGCCGTGCGAACGGCGTTTTTTCGAAACGCTCAACCCATTGGCGGAACGCTGCGGCGCAGCCACGGTGCTGCATATCTGCGGCAACATGACCCCGGTGCTGCACCTGATGGCAGAGACCGGAGCGCATATACTCGAACTGGACCACAAAGTCAGCCTGAAGGTCGCCAAAGAGCGGGTCGGTCATCGCGTCTGCCTGATGGGCAACCTCGATCCGGTCGAAGTCTTGTGGCGAGGAACGCCGGAAACAGTCCAGCGGGCGGCGCAGCAGGCGATGGCCGACGCGGGCGGGGGCGGCGGTTTTATCCTGGGCTCCGGCTGCGAAGTGCCCGTAGCCGCGCCCAGGGAGAATCTGATGGCCATGATCGCTGCCGCGCGTCAAACAGACGGATTATGCGAAAGTGGACCCTCCTTCTCTTCCTGATTCCCGCTGTGGCCGCTCGGGCGACATCGCCGTACACGCCTCCTCCCCGGGACTCTCGCCGCAACTCATCACCATCAACGCGCTCCCCCGCCGGGAATAGTATCGCCTCAATCCGCGACGCGCTATATGGTTGGCGCATGATAACACCTTGGGTTCGGCGGGCAGTGCTGCGTCCCGCCTGCGGTTGGGCCGGCGCCTTGCTGCTGACGGCTTCGGGCCTCGTGTCGGGCGCTCAGGTCCGGATCGCCATCGTGGATTCCACCACGGAGACGTCTGCACCGTGCCGCATCCATCTGAAGGCAAATGCCGATTGACTGAAGGAAAACATGCCATGAAACGCGCAAGAAATGGATTCACCCGCCGCCGCTTCCTCGGGACGCTGGCGGCCACGACGGCGTCCTCCAGCTTGGGTTTGCCTTTTGCCTACGGCTCGCAGAATGCGCCACGGACCAAGACGATCCTCTCGTTTTACTGCGATGATACCAGCCCATATGCGGCCGGAGCCGAGGCGTTCGGCACGTTCCTGGACTTCTGCGCCGAGCAGCACATCGCCGGCGAGTCGAGCTGCATTCTAGGGATGGGCGGCCACAGCATGGTCCGCAACCCGAACGAACAGGAACAGATGTTTCTGCGCCAAGTGCAGCGCGCCTGGCAATGCGGCATCGGCACGCACATGGAATTAATGACCCATCACGGCCTGTTCGATTTCCAGGGCAACCGTGATCCAGAAGGGGCCGCCCACGAGGGGCTGTGGCTCCACGAACCGGAGGTCACCCAAGAGCAGTACGAACATTACCTCGGCAGCATCCTGGCGGAGGGGGAACGGGCGGGGATCAAGTTCACCGGGTTGACCTGGCCGGGCTGCAGTTGCAAGACCTGCGAGAAGCGCTACGCCGAACTGCGGGCCGGCGGGCATACCCAACCAAACCCGGCTTTGTGGCAAGCGCTGTTAAGCTTGGCTAAGCAAGGGAAATTCCGCGGTCGCACCGTCCCCTGCTTTTTCAATTCCAGCGAGACTGAGTACGGTCTGCATCGAAAGGCGAGCGAAGGCCAGTGGGCGGTTTTCGACCTGATACCCAATGGCATGGACCGGTTTGGAATTTGGGAAAATAACCCGGCCCGGGTGGACCCGGACTATTACATCACTGCCGAGGGCAAGTCGGGCATTATTGTTCGGCGCGTCCAAGCCCAAGAGCCGTATTGTCTCTGGTATTCCCACTGGCAGGGGCTCAACCCGGCCAAGGGTGTCGGCTGGCGGGCCTTCACGACGGTCGTGGAGCGAATCCGCAAGCATCTGGGTGACAGGGTGGTTTGGATGCGCCCCAGCGACATCACCGACCGCTACCAGCAGAGCGGCTGGGACTTTATCAAAGGCTTTTAGTGAAAGTCCCCTTGGCAGCCTGGGAGCGAATGAATGAAACGGCCAAGCTCTTCCATATCCTCGGGACTCCTCAGGCCGTTTGAATGCTGCATGGAATCCTCCCTCCTCCGCATGAAGCGCGCAATCCCCCGCCCCGACGGGGCGGCTCAGACGATGCTCCCCAAGAGGCACGATGCTGGTCGTGGCGGGGGAGTCAAACCGACAGGCACGCTCCGGGGGGGATCGGCAGGCCTGGCGTCGCGTGAGGCAAAAAAAGCCTTGATACTGTCTTTTTGAACAGTATCATGTGTATGTGCCGTTACGACCAACAGTACGCCAGCAGGAAATTGCCGAGTTTCTTGAGGGCGAGTTCCGCCGTCGTGGACTGATGCCGACGCAGCAAGAAATCGCGACGCGGTTCGGCTTCGCCAGCCGTAACTCGGTCAGAACGCATTTGCGGCTGATGGCCCGAAAGGGGATGGTCACTCTGCTGCCGGGCAAGGCGCGTGGATTGAAGCTCACCCTTTCTGTCTCGACTGGGATTCCCGTGATAGGACGCATCGCTGCGGGCCCTCCCCGGGAAGCACATGAGGATGACGAGGAAATCCTGCCCATTTCGCCACAACTCTTCGCCGGCACAGAACTATTTGCGCTTCGAGTGAAGGGCGACAGCATGAGGGACGCCGGGATTCTTCCTGGGGACATCGCAGTACTCAATCGTCAACAGGATGTCGGCGAGGGTGAGATTGCCGCTGTGCTGCTCGAAGATGACGCCACACTCAAATTCGTCCACCGGCGGAACGGGGCGGTAGTCTTACGTGGCGCGAATCCCGATTTCCCTGACATCATTATTCGGGGCGATGATTCGCGCTCGTTAAGGTTTCTCGGCAAATACGTGGGGCTTATCCGCAGGCAAGGAGGGTCTGTCTGATGCCGGCCACTCCCCCCATCGCGGGCACGCGTCCACTGCCACAGCGCCTTGCGGCGTACGGTTGCACGGAATTCATCCGCCTCGACGAAAGGCTATTGAGACCCCAGCAACTCGATTATCTCGACCTGCTGCCAAAGCAGAGCAACCACACGCCCATTCTCACCGCCGTGGCCGAACACCAGGGCGCCGCACTGCTGTATCTGGTGGACGCCGAGAGTGACGTCAAGAGCGACTCTAATGCTCTGGGCGCCTTGCGCCGGCGACTTGCCAACCGCAGCGATCCAGCATGGTTGGGTGTGGTGAGACGAGGCTCGTTGGAGGTATTTCCCATTGGCTTCCACGAGGCTGCCGAGTCCAAGCCCGTGGCTGTCATTGAAGAGAGTACGACCACGGCGCCATTGCTCTTCCAGAGCCTCGTCCATGGCACTTTTGAGCAGAATCGCCGGCTTAGCGGCATGGACTACGTGTTCGAGAAGATTTTCGACCTGCTTACCCAGACGACAAATGAGTTTGTGCCAAAGGAGGGCAAAGAGAGGCTTGACGCTTTAGCGGTTCTCTCGATGGCAGGCCGCGCACTTTTCTTCCGTTTCCTCATTGATCGTCACATCGTGCTCGAAGATGAGCTGCGTGGCCACGACGGGATCTGCCCCGAGGCCGCAGATCTCAAGGACGCGTTTTCCACGTGCGGGAAGGCTGCTCGGAGCTCGGCTTGGCTTGACTGCACGTTCAACGGCGATTTCCTTCCCCTCATTGATGAGAGCGTTCCCGCGGGCAGCCGAGCCGCTCGCGAGGCCGAGTATTTGCACTTTTACCAGCGCATCGAGCGCTTGGTCGGAAGAAGCATCTTCACCCATCTCGAAGCCATTCTCCGCGGTTGGCGCCGCCTGGGAGGCTCCTTTCAGCCGGAGCTCGACTGGGGTGACCTCGACTTTGCGCATATCCCGGTCGGCGTGCTGAGCCAGGTTTACGAGAGTTTCAGTCACCGCGCGGACCCGCGCACTGCGCGCGACACAAGCGTTCACTACACCCCGCGCTTTATCGCCGGGTTGATGGTCGAGGAGGCGTTCGCCGCCACGAAAGACAAAGCAGGTGCCAAGGTCCTCGATAGCTCATGCGGTGCAGGGATTTTCCTGGTGCTCGCTTTCCGCCGTTTGGTCCGGGAACGCTGGCTGCGCGATGAGGATCGCCCAAAGACCTCCGTCATACAGGAAATCCTCTATAACCAGGTGCGCGGCTTCGACACCAGCGAATCCGCCCTGCGCCTTGCGGCGCTGGCGCTCTACATCACGGCCATCGAGCTCAACGCCAGCCCACGCCCACCTCAGGCTCTCAAGTTTCCGCGCAACCTCCGTGGCGAGGTCCTATATCGCTTTGGAAATGACGGGCTGCGGGAAAAGAAGTCCACCACATTCGTGCTCGGTAGCCTCGGCCCTGAAGTCCCGAGCCACTTCAATGGGACCTTTGATATAGTCATAGGCAACCCGCCTTGGACGCGCCTGCGCGACGACAAGAGGACAGACGAGGAGGACGAACCCAAGCAAGGCGAGTCTGCCACCGACGCGCTTAACAGAGAGTTTACGGCCATCGGTCGCCGAGTGTTTGCGGCGCGCGGCCTCAACGATCTGGCCCTGCATTACGAAAACCCGGACAAAAATCCTGATCTGCCGTTCCTTTGGCGGTCGATGGAATGGGTCGAAGATGGCGGGGTCATCGCCCTGACCATGCCTGCGCGGCTCTTTGGGCGAACCACTGGCAAGGGGTTTGAGGCTTGGCATGCCGTACTGCGCAGCGTCAGGGTGACGGGGCTCATCAGCGGAGCCGATCTGCGTTGGTCTTCGGTTTGGAAGGACGTGAAAATGCCATTCTGCGTGTTCTTTGCGCGTAACTCGCGGCCTGATTCGGAGCATCGCTTCTACTACGCTGCCCCGATCAACGAACCCGAAGTGAACGGGCATGGACGCTTCCGCATCGATTATGAAGCCTCCCACCCGGTCAAGCCAGGCAAGGTGGAGAAAGAGCCATGGATACTCAAGACGCTCGCGCTCGGAACGTGGCTGGATGTTGAGGTGATGGAGTCGCTTACAAAGCCCTCGCTCCGAAGCCTGGCTGCATTCTGGGGGCAGTGGGATCCGCATGGCGACAGGACCGGCCAAGGCTATAACCGTTCGCCTGCATCGCCCCAGCACAAAGAGGATTTTCTTGGAGGAATGTTGGACTTTATGCCCCGTAACGGTGAATTCGGCATTCCATGGGATGACCTCAAGGCTTTCCGGGAGAACCACGGTTCGAGTCGCGCAGCTTGGCCGCGCCGGAAGGCTCTGTATCAACCTCCACTCGTTATCATTCCGCAGTCACCTGGCGAAAGCGTGGAAACACCGCGTGCCTACATTTCGGATCGACCTCTCGCCTTCTCTCAGAGCTATTATGGTTACTCGTGCTCCGGACACCCAGAGGCAGACACCCTTGCTGCGCTCATCTATCTACTGCCGCACTCGAGACTCTTCGCTTACTTCTGCCTCATGACCAGTCGCCGGAGCGGCTTCGACCGGCAGACGTTCAACAAGGAGGAGTTCGATGCACTTCCTTTCTCCGACGTAGCCACGCTGCCCTCGGACACCAAAGCGGCCATCCGGGACCTGACAAAGCGGCTTCAGCATGACGCCCGGAAACCGTGGCAGGAGATAGACAAGCTCATCTTCGGATTGTACGGGCTCGACGCCGAGGCCGTGCAGGTCGCGAACGACACCCTATTCTCCGCTGCCTCATATCGCAGGGCGGGCAAGGCCGCGCTCGATCGCACCACACGGGACACGCGTGCCGATTTCCTGAACACTCTGCGCGAGGCTCTGGAGCCGTACTTCGACGTTTGCGGACAGCACGCCGCGGTCCGTGAGGTGGAATTTCAACCAGACACCTGGCGCGAGCCGTGGTTCTTCCTCGCCATCTCACGCGAATCGGACAACGTTCGAGTAAACGCGAATCTGTTGCGCAAGGCAATGGAGCTTGCCAACCAGAGTGGCATTGGCCGGATCATCGTCCATGTGCCGGGCGCACGTGGTCTGCTGCTGGGACTCCTCAACCAACGGCGCTGGTGGACAGTAACACGAGCCCGCCTGTGCTCACAGCACATCGTCCGTCGACATCTTGGTGGATTCGGCCTTGCGCAAAATGCATGAACACAGGGAGGACAGCCGGCTTCTTCACTTTCGGCGTTCCCCCGGATCGTTACCAATTGCCGCACCCTGAGCTGGGACTCCCGGTGATTTTGCTGGTCCGTCGAGTGCTCCTTCGCGCATTTCACTTGCTCCGTGAACAAGGCTTCCAGCTCTGCACAGCAGATGAGGACGACATCACCGCTGCCCTCCGTAGCGTCATCGAGAATAACTTGCGACAGTCCGGCATAGTCGCGGGGTTCAGCAGGCGCACCTACGAACCCGTTATCCGGCAAGGGCAGTGGGAGAATTACAGCGGCACCGTATTAACGAAAACGCCCGACCTCTGTTTCAAACTCCGTCAGGACGAAGGCGAACCCCGCCCGGTCATTCCCGAATTCGATGCGCTTTTCATAGAATGCAAACCCGTGGATGCCGCTCATCCGTCGGGCGGCAAGTATTGTGACGATGGCTTGATTCGTTTTGTGCGCGGGGATTATGCCTGGGCTATGCAGGAGGGTATGATGCTCGCTTACGCACGCGACGGCAGGACTATCACTGATCACCTGATTCCGGCAATGCGCGAGAAGCTCCGCGCGGTTTCTCTTGCCACGGATCGATTCCCTGAACCGTGTCCGGCACCTGCAGCCGCCGGTTGTACGAGGGCTGAAGCCGTCCACGCCAGCCGTCACCGCAGATGCTTCTCGTGGCGCGACGAAAAAGGTCCTGCTACAGATATTACGATTTACCACTTATGGCATGAGTGCTCGTAGCAGCGCGTGAAACAGCCGATCCCTTCCATCATTCCCATCCGAGCGGCTGTGCTGCGCGAGCCGGGCGCCCCGCTGGAGATCGAATCCCTGGAAATGGAAGGCCCGCGTGACGACGAACTCCTTGTGCGCATCGTGGCCAGCGGGATTTGCCACACCGACATCGATTTTTGCGAGGGCGGGGCTTCCGGCCCGGTCGTGCTGGGGCATGAGGGGGCAGGCGTGCTGGAACAAGTCGGCCGGAAGATTGGGGCGATTACAGGAGGCGGTGTGGATTACGTGGTGGAGAGCACCGCCGACGGCGCCATGGAGCGGCTTGCGGTTGACCTGCTCAATCCAGGCGGCAAGGCGGCCTTGCTGAGCGGAGCAAGGAGACCCAGCCAGCTCCCGGACCGCCGCGAAGTCCTGAGCGTCATCCAAGGCGATGCCGTGCCCCAGAAGTTCATTCCCCGACTCATCAGGCTGTTTCGAGGGGGGCGTTTCCCTTTCGATCGCCTGGTGAGGTCTTACGATTTTGCCAACATCAACCAGGCCATCGCCGACTCCAAGTGCGGGCGGACCATCAAACCCGTGCTGTTGATGTCTGCCCAAGTGTCGCTCCGAACGGGACGCCGTGTAACCAACCACCCCCGAGAACGTCGATCCGACTATGAATAGCCGGTCCGGTCTCCACGGCGGAGATCGACCTGTGAAGTCTTGCGCTCAACTGGGCGGCTGGCGCAGACTGCCTTCATGAATCTGCCCAAACAGACGGTCTTTCTTTCCTTGCTCAAAGTGCTGCCCGTGGCGTTGGTCGCCATGGTCTCCGGGCCCGCCAGTGCCGAGTCCGTGGCGGCGCGCCAGCGCATTGCCTTTCCGGACGCGCGCCTGGAGGTGTGCGGACTGCCTTGGTTCAGCGAGGACAAACCCGCTCTGCGCCGCCTGCCTTTGCGGTTAAAGGACCGATTCCGGCCACCGGTCTGGGACCTGGCACAGGACCCCAGCGGCGGCAGGCTCCGCTTCCGAACCGATTCCACGACCATCGGACTCGTCGCGGAGAATCCCCGCTTCTCGAACATGCACCACATGGCCAGCGTGGGAGAGAACGGTTTTGACCTGTACGTGGGCAGCGAGTATGTCGGCAGCGCCTGGCCGGATGCGGCGGGCAAAATGGCCAAGGAATGGCGAGTGGGCTCCGAGCGCAAGCTGCGCGACATCACCTTGTATCTGCCGCTCTACAAGGCCGTGACGATTCAGGAGGTGAGCCTGGATGCCGACGCGCACCTGGAACCGGCTCGGCCTTATGCCATTGCCAAGCCGGTGGTGTATTATGGGTCGAGCATCACTCAAGGCGGGTGCGCCTCCAACCCGGGCGGTTCCTGCCAGGCGCTGCTCGAGCGCAAGCTCAACGCGGACTTCGTGAACCTCGGTTTTAGCGGCAATGGGCTGGGCGAACCGGCCCTGGCCGAGGCGATTTGCGAGCTGGACCCTTCCTGCATCGTCCTGGATTTCTGGGGCAACCCCTCGGCGGCCCAATACGCGGCGGCGCTCCCGGTCTTTGTGGACATCCTGCGCAAGAAGTGGCCTCGGCTGCCCATCCTGGTAACGAGCCCGTTCTATTTCTCGGCCGAGGCGAGCGGAGGCGAGGTGGCCCGCGAGCAATCCGCCAAACGCCGCACGGCCCGAGAGTTCGTTGAGCAGCGGCGCAAAGCCGGCGATCGCAAGATCTGGTTTGTTGATGGGCTCAAGATGCTCGACCGGGACCAGGCCGCGGGCCTGGTCGATGGAGTGCATTGCAACTCCCTCGGCTTCTACTTCAATGCTCTGGGGTTGGAGCCGTACCTCCGAAAGGCGCTCCGGTAGCGGGCTGCGGACCTGGAACTCGACTTAATCAGGACGGAGCAATCTCGGTATCAGGAACACAGCCCTCGCTTTAGTTCTTCGTTTCCTCGGCGTTCATTGCCTCGGAAGATACTCGATGCGGTCCGCCCAGTCCCAATCGGCTGCCTCCCGCCAGAACTCGACCAGCAGGCGGGATTGCTTGCCGTAGTCCATCTGCGAAACGCTCCGGCGAAACAGAATCACTCCGGCATGCCCGGTGCTTCCCCGTGTCAATTGGCCGGCGTGCATCGCCAGGGTACGCCGATCAAAGCTCGCCAGGAGCAGCCCCGGTTCGCGCAGCGCTGCCAACAACACGGGGTCTTTGGACATCCGATGTTTGCCGTCCATCCAATCAGCAAGGCGGGCGATTGGAAAATCGCGCCGGAGCCGCAAGCACGCTGCCACAAACCGGCGGGACAGGTTGCTGTCAGCCAAAAGCCGAATCACTCGCCCGCCTCCGCCCGGCGTTGTTCGGCGATCGCGTTCGGGAATCCCTTGGCATAGGCCAGTGCGCACTTCACCAGGTAATCCGGCCAGCCAAAATGATCGGCTGTCCTGCCAATCGTCTTCGCTTCCCGATAAACGTCCAGGACCTCCCACACCGCCACGCGCTGGCCCAGCACGTAGGCCTCCCGGCCACCAGCCGAATCGCGGAAGCCAATGCCGAGGAACTCCTCCTCGAGGGCCTTCTCCTTCAGGTAGAGACTGCTCAAGGTGGACACTTCCAACTGGCGCCGCTTCGCCTGCCTGGATATTAACTCCGCCGCGTCTTTTTCAAGGCGGCAGGATTGGACTACGGTTGCCATGGCGGCAATATCGTTTACACTGTAAACCATGTCAAGCCCGACTCGACGGCGCGAGCGCTCCGAAAAGGCCAATCATAGACTGCTCCGCGCCGGACGTACCACACCAAGGTCGTTCTTGCTCGCAGGGCCCAAGCCCGATTAAGCTCCAGTTCGCTGTGAAGAAACCCATTTCTGCCCATCGGCCGCTCGCTACCAAATCACGTCGGGCCTCTTTGAGAGCGTTTGCAGTCCTCGCTCTCGCCACGTCCGCCCTGGCCCAAGAAACCACCATCTCCCTCGAAAACCGAGCTCTGCGTGCTGAAGTGGACCTTTCGAGCGGGGCCATAACTCTCCTTGATAGACAGACCGGGGTGAGTTGGGAACTCGGTCCGCCGGAGGCGCTGCTCAAGAACGGCGGCACAGCCGCGTTGCCCCCGCTCCAGTTGACTCATCGCGATAAGAGCACCCTGCGGTACCGACGCGAGGGTATCGGGGAGTTTTCACTCAACCTGCTGGCCGAGCCGCCGAGGCTGGAATATTCCGTCGTCCCCGAGCAGGAGGTGAAAGACCTGCGCCTGCTCAGCAAGACCCTCCCGGTTGGCCCTGGGGGAAACAGCCATTACGCTGTCCCCCACCGGATGGGGATCCAGTTGCGCGCCGAAGGCGACAAGCCCTATAGCCGCCGTTTCCGGGATAGTTGCTCGATGGCGATGTTCGGGGCGGTCAAAGAGGGCTCGGCGCTCTTGGTCACCTGGACGGACCCCTACACTGAGGTCCACGTGGATTACAGTCTGCAACCGTCGCCCCAGCTTCGAATGGGGCTGGCCATGCGGGAGCGGTCGCAGTCGGTCTGCCTGCAGCCTTTGGGCCGCGGCGGTTACGTCGAAATTGCCAAGGCCTACCGGGCCGTAGCACGCGAGCGGGGCTTGCTGAAGACGTTGAGCGAGAAAATGCGCGAGAATCCCCGGGTAGCGGAGATGTTCGGCGCAGCAGATTTCAAGCCCTTCGCCTATATGCGACTGGCTCCGAATACTCCCTGGCACAAGCAGGACACGTGGGGCGCGCAACTGAACTTCACCTTCGATGAGTGTGCCGACCTCGCCGAGCACCTGAATCGCGACCTGGGCATCGACCGCGCGATGCTGGTCCTCAACGGCTGGATCAACGGCGGCTATGATAACCGGCACCCGGACATCCTGCCGGCGGCGCCCGAAATCGGCGGCAACGACGGCCTGGCCGCGTGCAGCCGGCGGGTCAAGGCCCTGGGCTGGCTCTTCGGGCTCCACGACAACTACCAGGACATGTACCGGGATGCCCCCTCCTGGAACGAGGAGTTTATCATCAAAAACCGGGACGGCTCCCTGCGCAAAGGCGGGGTCTGGGCCGGCGGCCCATGTTGGCTCATCTGCTCGAGCAAAGCCGTTGAACTCGCCAGCCGGCCCCAGAACATCCCGCAGGTAAAGGCGCTCTTTGCCCCGACGCTTTATTTCTCGGACACAATCTTCGCTGCTGGTCTCTACGAGTGCTTCGACCCGAACCACCCCACAACGCCCGCCGAGGACCTGCGGGCCAAACAACAGCTTTGCGATTACCTGCGGGGCCAGTTTGGCCTGTTCGGCAGCGAAGAAGGGCGCGAATGGGGTGTGGCGCACGCCGACTATTTCGAGGGGCTGATGTCCCATCGGACGCACTTCCAGCAGCGCAACGACACGGACATCATCATCCCGCTCTTCGAGATGGTCTATGGAGATGCCATTGCGATCTACGCCCACCAAAGTGACCGGCCTCGCCCGGACAATCCCGACTACATTCTGGACCATATCCTCTATGCGGAGATGCCGGTGTATAATTTTGGGAATCATCGGTATTGGACCAGGCCGGACGGCGACTTCAGGCCGCAGGCGGGCGCCGAAGCCCGGCTGGTATTCGCGCACAAAGCGGGAATGGGCTTGACCGACGGCTTCATCAAGAACACCTACGAGGTGTTGAGTCCCCTGAACCGGCTGACCGCGCTTATGCCCATGACGGACCACCGCTTTTTGAGCGCCAACCGCAAGGCCGAGTGCACGCGCTTTGGCGAGAATGTCGATATCAGTGTCAACTACGACTCAGGTGACCTGGTCTTGAAAAACGCCGTGCTGCCTCAATACGGTTTCCTGATCGAAAGTCCGACGTTGCTCGCCTTCCATGCCCGAGGCTACGGAGCCGTGAAGTTCACCCAACCCACGATGCTGGTCCTCCGGAGCAGGGATGGGAAGGATTTGAAGTCTTCCCGGGATGTCCAAATGTATAGCGCTTTCGGTGACCGCCCGGATCAATGGAATGGGAGGGTCGTGGCGATCAAGCCCTGATGAAGATGAAGAAGATCGGTTGGCGCCCAGCATTGGTCTGCAGCCTGGCGGCGGGGTTCGGCGTGTTCGCTTCGCCAGATCAAGGCGCCATCGCAGGAGAGATTGACTTGCGTGAAGCCGTCATTGTGATGCGCCCGGGCGACCTGCCAAACGCCGAGAGAACTGCCGCGGCGGTCCTCAGCGACGAAATCGGCAAGCGAACGGGCCTGCATCTGCCCTGCTCGACGGTATGGCCGGCGGGGAAGGTGACCATCGCGGTCACTTCCCGCGGCAGCGTGCCGGAATGGGGACACGCGGCGCCGCGGCGGACTGGCGTGGAGTTGTCCGAAACCAAGCCCGAAGGGTACCGGTTGTGGGCGGAGAATGAACACACGGTGTGGGTCCTCGGGGCCGACCCACGTGGCGCCTTGTTCGGCGTCGGCCAACTCTTGAGGCGCCTGGATTGGGGTCCCGGCAAGGCCGGCCTGCCGGCGTCGCTGGACATCGCCACCGCGCCGGCCTACCCGATTCGAGGCCATCAGCTCGGCTACCGTCCGCAGGCCAATTCTTACGATGCCTGGGATACGGCGCAATTCGAGCAGTACATCCGCGAACTGACCTTTTTCGGGGTCAACAGCATCGAGGGCATACCCTTTCAGGACGACCGCCAGGAGCCTCTGATGAAGGTGCCCCGGCGGGAGATGAATCGGGCCTTGAGCGACATTTGCAGCCGCTATGGCTTGGACTACTGGGCCTGGGTGCCGGCTGACTTTGACCTTGCGGACGGCGCGCTCCAGGCGAGCTTTTTGAAGCGTTGCGAGCAGTTCTTTAAAGACTGCAAGGTCTTTACCGGCTTTTTCTTTCCCGGAGGGGACCCCGGCAAGAATCCTCCCGAACTGGTGCTTCCCTTCCTGGAGGAAATCTGGAAACGCCTCCAACCCGTCCATCCACAAGCGCGGATTTGGCTCTCTTTGCAATGGTTCAACAAGGAGCAGATAGACTTCATCCGCCAGTACCTCGAGCAGAAACGACCCGATTGGCTTGCCGGCCTGGTAGTCGGGCCCTCCAGCCCGCCGGCAGCTTCCACGCGAAAGGCATTGCCGCCCGCCTACAAGCTGCGGCTCTACCCGGATATTACCCACAACAAACTCTCACAATTCGAGGTTCCCGCCTGGGACCAGGCCTATGCGCTCACCCTGGGACGCGAGGCGATCAATCCCCGCCCGGCCGAGTTCGCGCGGGTCCACCATCGATTTGCCCCGCTGAGCGACGGGTTCATTTCCTATTCGGACGGCGTGCACGACGACGTGAACAAGACCCTCTGGAGCGCGCTATCCTGGGACCCGGATACGGAGGTGCGGGATATCCTCGTGGACTATGCCCGCGTTTACTTCGCCCCCGGGACGGCGGCGGCCGCCGCCGATGGCATCCTGGCCCTGGAGAATAATTGGCGCGGACCGCTGGCCAATCATGGCGCCGTGGAGGGAACCCTGCTGATGTGGCGTCGGCTTGCCGATCTCCAAGCGCAGCTCGAAGGCAACTGGCGGTGGCAGATGTGTCTGTTGCGGGCCGATTACGATGCCTACGTCCGCCGGCGCCTCATCAACGAGAGCCGTCTCGAGCGCGAAGCCAACTCCGTGCTGGCGCAAGCCGGCGAGCGAGGGGCCGAGACGGTCATGCGCGAGGCCGCGGCGATCCTGGATCGCGCCACCGACCAGCCTGTGGCGCCCGAACTCCGCCGCCGCATTGAGCTACGGTGCGCCCAACTCTTTGCCTCGATCGGGCTGCAAACCAGTGTCGAGAAATACCACGCCAGCGGAGAGGAACGGGGAGCCGTCCTGGACTTTGTGGACCTGCCTTTGAACAACCGCTGGTGGCTGCAAGACGAGTTCGCCAAAGTGCGCGCGCTGGGATCGGAAGAGGAGAAATGCCGGCGCCTGGCAGCGCTGGCGACCTGGGAGAATCCAGGTCCTGGGAGCTTCTACGACAACGTGGGGAATCTGTCGAAATCGCCGCACGTGGTCGGACGCATCGATGATTCCGCCAGGGATGAAGAAACCGACCCCTCGCAATTGACTTACTGGTGGTGGAACGAAGGCAGGAGCCGCGCGCGTCTCACTTGGCAGGTCACCATGTGGCCTCCCAGCATGGAGTATGACGGTCTGGACCCCCGCGCCGTTTATGTCGTGCGCGCGACCGGTTACGGCCCGGTGTGGTTAACCATCAACGGAGAGCGCGTGAAGCCCACCCTGGATGGAAGAAAGACTGGCGAACTGAGGGAGTTCCCGGTGCCGCAGCACTGCCTCACGGAGGGCAGGCTGGTGCTCGCCTGGGGATGCCCACCCGAGTCGAAGCAGCTCCCGTGGCGCGAGCAACCTCGCTTGGCCGAGGTGTGGCTGCTCCGCAACCCTCCGGGCGCAGCCAAGGGTGGCTCGCCTTGAGGGCGGTCGCCAGTCTTATCCAAAGCAAGGGAAACTGCTCCCGCGGTCCCGGCCAAGCGGTGAAATCCCGGATTGAAGATGTGCTGCAGGGGTTCCTCGGTTCCTCGCGGAGGCGGATTTCATTGTTGACGGGCTTTCGTACCCGTGTGCGTCATTGGTCATGGGCAACACCACAACTCAACTGAGACTCGGGCGACAGGCCTGCCTGCTTGCCGCCGTTGCCTTGATGGCGGGGAACTGCTCCCGGGCGCCGGCGGCCATCTTCTACGTGGCGCAGCAGGACGCGAAAGCGGCGGATGCCAATCCGGGCGCCGAAAGCCAGCCTTGGGCCACGCTGAGTCATGCGGCCAAGGCCATCAACAACGGAGACCTGGTGTGGGTCAAAGCGGGGACCTACCACGAAACGCTGGCGCCGCAGTGCGATAAAGCCAGGTTCCGCGCGTTTGGAGACGACGTGGTTGTCCTCGCGCCGGCGGAGAGCCCGGTCGAGCCGTCCGTGTGGCGCCGGGTTGCCGGCCGGACCAATGTCTTTGAAGGGAAGGTTGACACCCAAGGCCAATTGTTGCGGGTGGATGGCGCCGCGCTGCAATTCGAGCTCATCCACGGCGTGAAAACCATGCTGAACCCGAGCGACGGTTCGCTCAAACAAACGCCCGTGGAGCGGGAGTTGGAGGATAACGACGTGTACCGCTGGACCACAAACGCCAACAGCCTGGTGCGCCTCAACCTGGCGGGCGAGGACCCGGCGCAGCATCAACTGACGCTGCGCCCGGCCGGGTTTGTGGGCATCCGGATGGGCGCCAACAACGCCAAGAACTGCACCGTGCAGGGCTTCGAGGTGCGCGACGCCCGGCATGGCATCGCGTTTGGCGGGACCGCCAACCGGGTGGAGGACTGCCTGGTGCGGGGCGCGGACATCGGCGCTCTGTTCGGCGGTTCGCAGAATGTGCTGTTGCGCTGCACCCTCCTGCGGTGCTGGCAAGGGTTGTATATCGCCGATCACGTCGGCAATCACGTGGTCGAGGAGACGTTTGTCCTGGGGAGCGGCCAGCCGGTGCTGCGGAACCGGCCGCCGCAGGCCGACCTGGATAATCCGTGGGGGCCGCGCTGCAGTGTGCGTTTTGGCAACACCAGTTTCAACGTGTGCCGCTACTGTGTGATTGCCGAGGGCTCCTGGGCGGGCTGGTGGCCGGATGTGAACTGTTACGGCAATTACTTCTACGGCAACCTGGTCACGCGCATCAACGACCGGGGCATCTACAACGAATACCCCGCCAACGACTCGCGCATTCTCTACAACGCGATAACCGATTGCCAGGACGGCATCACCTCTCGTTTCTGCTGGCGCACGCACTGGATGTACAACTACCTGGCCGGCAACCGGGGTAACGCGCTGGGCATGTGGGGACCGCACCTGGATGTGCCCTACCAGTTCGACAACGTGATTGCCAAGAACCTGGTCACCGGCAGCCAGGTGTACTGGTCGTTGCAGGACCATCAGGGCCAGGCGCCGGGCTTGCTGGCGGGTTGGCTTGGAAGGGCTTCGCCCAGCGCGCGGTTCCGGATGCGCTCGAACCTGAGCGCCAATAACCTCTTCAAGGGCAAGCCGGGCACCGCCTTCGGCGAGATGAACGGGGTGAGGTTTTCCACATTGAGTGCGTTTCAGGAAGCCACCGGCATGGAGAAGGGCAGCCGCATGGACGACAATGCGACAATGGAAGACCTGGGGCTGGGCTTATACACGGTGCGCATCCCGGAGACGGCGCGCAACGGCCAACCGGCGGCCTTGGTGGGCAATCCCATCCGGCAAGGCGTGCAGGTCGATCCGTTGCCCGTGGCGGCGGAGGACGCCCCCTACTTTTGGAAGCAGGGAGATGCGGCAGCGCCACGCGGCGACGCGGAACCGCTCAGCGCGTTCAGCTACGACTACGAGTGGCCCGACTGGGGGCACCCGGTGCGGCGCTTGATCCGTTATGACGGCGCCGCCGACCCGAGCGTGAAGCTGGCCGCCAACGCCGACCCGCAGACCTGGCTCGAGTGCTCGCCGAATGAAGACCCCAAGCTGCGAGCGTATATGCCCGCCGCTGGTTCCGGCTTCTGGAGCCCGAGCCTGCCGACCGTGCCGGGGGCGAAAATCCAGATCGCCTTTCGCCTGCGCGGCAAAAGACTCAAGGGCTTGAACGGGGAGCCCGGGCCGGTGGCGTTCGCGAAGTTTCAATCGCTGACCGGCCAGCACGTGAACCAGCAGCCGCTGCTCGGCAAGTGCGCCGACGGTCGCGTGCTGGGCGGCCAACTGGAAGGCGACTTCCTGTGGCGTGAGGTTCGGAGCGAAGTGCAGGCGCCTGGGCATGCCAAGCGCTTTTCGGTGTTCCTCGGGCTCAAGCCGGCGCAAGGGGTCGTCTGCTTCGCCGATATCCACATCGACACCCTGGCTGAACCCGAACCGGCGGCGCCCGCCGAGCCTGCGGAACGATACGAGACCCTGAGCCTGGCGGCTTACGGCAATCATGAGCTGGACCGAGACGTCGGCGCGCCACCCGGGGCGCCGCGGCCGGGGGACTTCGAGCGGGACAACTGTGAGCTGCCGCCGATCGACCTTTCGTGGAAAAAAGCCGGGATGTATCACGCCGGGCCAATTCCGTTCCTGGTGGGCAAGGCCGTGTCGCTACGGTGTTTCCGGCGGCCGCCCGCGAGCCTGCCGGCGGCGGTCAATGGCATCACCATCGGCCGGCCGGCCCGGTCGCTCTGCTTTCTGGTAGCGGGGCCGCTGCAAATGGGCGAGCAGGAGTTCTGGCGTTACCTCGTGCATTACGCCGACGGCCAGAGTGTGGAGGTGGTGCCGGCAAAAGACGCGGCGAGCCTCTTCTACCGTGATCCCTATTTCCTGCCTCACGGCGACAAGCCGCAGCCCGCCATCGCTCTGCCGGCCTGGGTCGGCGGTCTCGGTCGGGTGCTGCGGTGGGTGAACCCAAGGCCTGAGGCCGTCATTCAATCCGTGGACTTCCGTTCCATGGACGCCGGCCAGGCCGTGCTTCTGGGCCTGACGCTCGGCACTGCTGCTAATTAACCTTAGCCGGGCGCCAGGGTCTAAAAACCGATGAACTTGAAACACCTGACTTTAGTCCTGGTAAACCTGGCAGTCCTTTGCCCGAACCTGATGGCGCAGCATCTGTGGTGGAACCTGGAGGGCCAGCGTGACGCCACCTGCCTGTATGGCGAGATCACCGTACTGGCGACCGCTCCGGGCATCTACTACTGCGGCGCCAACTGGCATCCGGGGGAACCGGCTGGCGGTTATTGTGGCATCCAGCACAACGGCATCCGCGAACGGCGCACGATCTTCTCGATCTGGGACACCTCACCCCAGCTTCACCCGACGACCACCGAGGCCGATCCGCGCACGATCTTCAATCGCTTCGGCGGCGAGGGCGAAGGCGGCCACACACACATGCTCTGGCCCTGGAAGACCAGCGAGACCTTCCAGTTCTTCGTGCAGAAACAGGCGGGCAGCCAGCCCGACACCACCGACACCAGGTACTATGTCTATGACCGCGAGAAGCAGCAGTGGATTCATAGCGCCACCATCCAAAACCCCAATGGCGGCAAGGCCAGTGTTACGACGATCGGCGGCGGCTTAAACTCGTTCCTGGAGAACTTCCTGAGCCGAGACAAGGCCGTGGTTAAGCTCGCCACCTACCGCCTGTGGCTGGGCAAGAACGTGGAACAGATGCACTGCCTCACCAAAGCCAAGGGGGACGGAATCTGGGGGCAACTCCACTACGCGTATTTCCTGGCCGAAGGGGACCGGAGGGAACTGGATCGCTTCTTTGCAGGACTGGCCCCGGAATATGGAACTCCGGTTTATGGCGGGGCAGGCAAGAGCCTTGATCCCATTTCGAATGCGGCCATACCCCTTAACGTAATTGCCGCCCTCCAGAACTTGCCTCGCGCCGCAAAGGCGGCCGTTCCCCATGCAGGGGCCGGCAGGTAGTCGCGGTCCTTGGTCCAGTTCCGGTGGACGCAACCAGCTTGACTCGGACTGGCTCGGTCTTACTGTGGTCGCCACATGAAAGCGTCCTTCCGGTTTTTACCTGTCACGACCAATTCTCACGCCGGAGACAACCTGAGCACACGCAGAACGTTGTTGAGGAGGGCTTCGGCGGCGTTGACCGCCGGGGGCGTGCCACCCAGGAAAGCCGCTGGAGAGCTACGCCAACGGGAAAGACCTGCTGACCGGCGCGACGGTATGGGGCGTCACGCCGCGCGCCTCACGCCATACCGCACGAGCCCGGCTTGGTCCCTTCCTTGGACGAGGAACGGATGGAGAGAGTCTGACATGAACACTAGCCACACCTCTCGTATCGGCCTGCATATCCTGAGCTTCGTCCTGTTTTCCTGGTTCCTTGCCGCGCCTCTCTTCGCTCAGGAGAAGCACTACCAGGAGGCTCACGTCTTCATCACCGCTCCCGGAGCTCCGCCCGCCACCACAGCCGTCTCTCCCGCCGCCGAAGTTGTCCGCCCAATGCTCCTCTCCGATCGCGGCTTCCAGACCTTCGAGCCTCTCGAACAGCCCGACGAGCATGTCCCCACCATCATCATCGACGAGAAGAAGACCTTCCAAACCATCATCGGCTTCGGGGCTGCCTTCACCGACGCCGCCTCGGCCACGTTCGCCAAGCTCCCCAGGGACTCCCAGGAGGAATTCCTCACGGCCTGCTTCGACCCCGTGAAGGGCAACGGCTACACCCTCTGCCGCACCACGATTCACAGTTGCGACTACTCGGGCGAAATGTACACCTACGACGACACGCCCGGCGATAAGGAACTCAAGAACTTCTCCATAGCCCACGACCTCAAGGACCGCATCCCGTTCATCACGCGCGCCCAGGCTGCCGCCAAGGGTCACCTCCGCCTCTTCGCTTCCCCGTGGAGCCCTCCGGCCTGGATGAAAACCAACGACGACATGCTCCACGGCGGCAAGCTCAAGCCCGAATACAGCCAAACCTGGGCTGACTATTTCGTGAGGTACATCCAGGCCTGCGCCAGGGAAGGCATCTCCATTTGGGGCCTCACCGTCCAGAACGAAGCCCTGGCCACGCAGGTTTGGGAATCCTGCATCTTCACCGCCGAGGAGGAGAAGGACTTCGTCAAGAAGTATCTCGGCCCCGCCCTCGAAAAAGCCGGTCTCTCCGGCGTCAAGCTCATGATCTGGGACCACAACCGCGGCCTCATCTACCAGCGGGTCCAACCTGCCTATGACGACGTGGATGCCTCGAAGTACATCTGGGGCGCTGCCTTTCACTGGTACACTGGCGATCATTGGGACAACGTGCGCATGGTCCACGATGCCTTCCCCGACAAACACCTTCTCTACACCGAGGGCGGCATCGGCGGCAATTGGCCCGCGGCTCTGCGTCTCGCCAAGAACGTCATTTACGACCTCAACAACTGGACCGAAGGCTGGGTGGTCTGGAACCTCATGTGCGACCAGGACGGCGGCCCGCGCCACGCCGGCGGCACTCCTGGACCCGGCTCCGGGACCATCGTCAACGCCGACACGAGGACGGGCAAGCTCTCCTTCAATCCCCCACACTACATCTTCGCCCACTTCGCTCGTTTCCTCCGCCCCGGCGCCAAACGGATAGCCTGCACCTCGTCTTCCGACGAGTTTATCGCTACGGCCGCGCTCAACCCCGACGGCTCGATTGCGGTGGTGGTCGACAATCTCAAGGACAAAGAAACCTTCTTCCGGGTTTGGCGTAAGGGCCAGTCCCTCCGCTATACCAGTCCCCCAAACGCCACCATGACCTTCCTCTTCGAGCCTGCCGCATCCTCGAAATAAGCGTCGCGTTTGGCGGCTTGCATCTACTCATTCGTCCTCCGCGCGTTGAAGCGTATTGCTCGTCCATTTGGCATAGTTGTCTTGGACACCCTTGGCGAGCGGCCGATCGCAAATGACTGTCATGATGTATCCGTGTATGATAATCCAATGCCGTTGGATAGGCATTTTGTCGCCACGACTGTACCGATGAGAATCGTCCGGACCTTATGTGCCATCCGCTACCCTGCGAGCATGGCCCGCACCGCACACCAACTGCTGGCTGGCCTTCTCAGTTTGGCCTGGCTGGCCGGTTCGGCGAGATCAGCGGAGGCCGCGACGCCACTCGCCGCAAGCACGCGCATCCTGGTGGCCCACGACACCTGCCCCGACGTAACCTGGGGCTGGACGGAAGAACAGACGCGCCAGGCCTTTGCCGACCTGGTGCGCTCGCACCTGGACGAGATGCAGCGCACGGACGGCGGCCCGCCGGAAGCCCGGGACCATTTCAATATGGCCACCACCCAGGAGGCGCTCGAGTTCATGGCCCGGTACGCGACCCGGCGGGATGAGTTGATCCGACGCATCCGGGAAGGACGGATTTGCGTGAGCCCCTTCCTTTGCAATTCCCTGTGGGGCTTCCAAAGCGTGGAAGGGGCGCTGCGCACCCTGTATCCCGCCCGCCGCCTGGAGCGCGAGTGGAACCTCCGCCTGGACGTGGCCGAGCACATCGAGTTGCCCTCGCTGCCCTGGGGCATGGCCTCCTTGCTCGCCGGCTGCGGCGTGCGCTGGGTCTCCAACCCGTTCCTGGATTATGACTGCGCCTTCAAGGGGCTGAAGAACCCGCCCCTCTTCCGCTGGGCGGGGCCGGATGGCAGCGAGGTCCGGGTGCGCCTGGATGCCTGGGCCAGCGAACGTGCCAGCTATGCCCAGGGCGCGCTCCTGCTCCGGGAGCCTGCTCGCATCACTAACGAATGGTTGCCGCATTACCGCCGACTGGGCGCGGCCTACCCGCTCTCCACGCTCCTGGCCAGCGGCACGCATTCGGATATTTCCCCTGACAGTTGGAAACAGACTCGCGGCTTCGCCGAGGCCCTGCGGCAATACAATGCCTCCGGAACCAACCCGGTGCGGTTGGCCAGCGGCACCCTGGCCCAGTTCTGCGCCGAGGCGGATGCGGCGGAAACCCGCGCCCCGTTTCTGCCGGTGCTGCGCGGCTGCTTTGGCCATTCGTGGGAGTTGTGGCCGGTGAGCCTCGCCCGCACGGTGGCGGAACTCCGCGCGCAAGAGCGCGCCTGCCTGGCCGCCGAGTCGCTTGTCGCCCTGGGGAGTCTCGGCCACCCTGAGTTGGCGGCGGCCACCCACGCCCATCGGGAGCAGGCCGAATGGTTCTGGGCGATGCTCTCGGACCATGCCTGGAACGGCGCCAATCCGGAGAACAAGCGGCACAACGCGGCCTTGCGGCGGCATTGGGCCGAACAGTTGGGGCGTCTCAACGTCGATCTCATGCAGCAGGCTTGGAAGGGCCTGGGGCTTCGCGAAGACGAGCAGTTCCTCACCGTGTTCAACCCGTTGAGCTTCACCAATGACGTGCCGGTGGCGTCGGATGCGCCCCCGCGAGCGCAGGGGGTTCTGGACTCCGGCCGGAGCATCCCGGCCCAGTTTGAGGACACTCCCAACCGCCGCCGGGTGAGCTTTGTAGCCAAAGCCATCCCACCGTTCGGATTCCGCGAGTTCGCGTTTACTCCTGAAACACCTGCCCCAATGGCGGTCCCGTTTACCGCCGGCACCGCGAAACTTGAGGGACCGTTCTACCAACTCCGGCTGGCCGACGATGGTTCGGGCATCGCCAGCCTGGTTCATAAAGTCACAGGCCAGGAGTTGGTCAATCCGGTCGGAAAGTGCCTGCTGGGCCAGGCGGCGTTCTTCAACGGCGCGGAGCATCCGTTCAAGCTGGGTTCGATCACAGCCCTGGACTCCGGACCTGTCTTCGCCACCCTGCGGGTCACAGGCAACCTGGGGCCGATTCGCGTTACCAACGACCTCACCCTGTATGCCGAGCTCGACCGGGTCGATCTCGACGTGTATCTGGAAAAGCCCCCGAGCACGAACGAACAGCGGCTGCTCCATTTTTTCCCGTGTGGAGGCGCGGGTGGAGGGTATCATATCGAGACGACCGGCGCTGTCATTCGCCCCGCGCCGCAACCGGAGGGGGATTTGTTGCCGGGTGCCGACACGCGACGCTTCGCGGTCCAGGGATTCCTGGACCTCTCGCCCGCCGATGGGCAAGCCGGCCTGACCGTATCTCCCCTCGAGGCTTTCATGCTGCGGCTCGACCAAGGACCACCCGCCTTCGAACCCCTGGGCAACGACCAAAACTGGAAAGAGGTCACCCAGGACCAGGATGGCGTCAGTCAGTTCCGTTTCCGCTACCGTCTGCGGGGACACCGTCCCGGCTACGACAACGCCGCGGCCATGGCTTGGAGCCGCTCCGTCCAAACGCCCGCGGTGTTGGCCAAAGGCCGTCTGCCGGAACGCTGGCTGAACCGGCCGTGGCTTTGCCTTGACCCGGAGCGCGCGCTCGTGACTTGCCTCAAGCCCGTGGATGAACCGCAGCAAGCCGGTCTGCTGGTGCGGCTATGGGAAACCGCCGGTCGCTCGGGTCCGGTGCGGCTCGTATTGCCCCAGGCGCGCCGCGCCGTCCCGACGGACCTCCTGGAGCGCCCGCAAGGCGTGTCCCAGCAAGTGAACGGCGGCATAGATTTAACCCCCCGGCCCTACGGTTTCATGGCCGTGCGGTGGGAACAATGATGAAGCGAAATCCTTGCGTGAAGACAGGTTCCAAAACGCAGGTCCTGCTGGCTAATCCGAGCGGGGAGCCCTGTCCGCGGAGGGCTGCGCGATCAGCGCGGACACGGTAGGGCGGCTACTGGCCGAACTGGGCCACAGCTTACAGGCCAACCTCAAGACGCTGGAAGAAGGCGCGCGGGACTACGTTCATGGTGTCGCCTTTCACCCCGTCGGCGCCGCCGGCGGCCAGATTCTCGGCGATAACTTCGCACCCATCCCGGCCTTCGTGCCGTGCGCCCCGATCCCACGGCATGAAGGGGAAAAGGACGCGCACCCCGCGTTGGTGGAAATCCGCCGCCATTTGCTTGATCACCGCGAGGCGTCCCGCGCCAATTGGGCGGCGGCTTCCTTGGCGTTTGCGTTTCCGCTTGCCGCCGCCTTTTCAATTTCAAGCTTGAGCTGGGCCAGGCTGGACAAGGCCGCATTCTGCTGGTCCGCCGATCGGCAGAGATTCATTATCTTTCGCATCCCGGTAGCGGCTGCGCTGTAGTCCTTTGCCTCCCATGATGAGAGCGCGTGCTTGGCGATGTTACGGATGTAGAGATTCGGGTCTGAGCAAAGGCTTTTCAGCCCGTCCTTCGAGGGTGCGGGCGCGGCTCCTTCAACCGGAGCACCGGCATCGCCTTGACTGGCCGCAGCCGGGGGTTGGGCGGCAGGCCCAGGCGCCGTTGATTCGGTCTTTTTCCGGCTGCAGCCTGCGGCCAGAAGCGCGAGGGCTATCGCCACTAGCAGGGGAGTTTTCATGGAGTTTTCCCGGGCGCGCCGGGGCCGGTCACCACCAGAATTGGGGTTCGAATCCCGATTCGACCCTGATTCTCATCAAGGGCCAGCTCTGCCACTGGATATGGCCATCGAGATACAGGATGTTGCCGCCCGCCGGCAACTGCGTGCTGGCGACGTCGCCCCCCAATGGAGACGCCCCAGTGGCGAGATGGCTGGTGCGGTGCGCGTTGACCCAACCGCCCCAAACCTGGGTGAATGTGCCGCCGCCTGCGTATGAGCCATCCGCGCGGGTCTTGGCGTTATCCGAGATGGTCGCATCAGCCACCAGGACTGCCTGCGCAACATTGGTGTTCAGGCCGACCGACAATCGTGTCTGGGCGTATTTGGGATCGATTCCGCCCACGCCCTTCATCCAGAAGGTGTAACCCAGGACGAAGTAGTGGTCGTTCAGGGCCCACTCGGTCCATAGCGTTTCATTATCCTGGAGTGCGGCCGAGGGGCAGTAGAGCACGTGCCGCTCCATGCCTGTCTTGATTAGATTCGTAACCGTCGTGTCCGGCATGTCCCACGGCCAGTTGCTCGTCCCAATGACTGCCGGCAGCAGGTCCCGGTTGTCGAGCGCGTAAATGCTCATGGCGACGCCGATTTGGTGCAAGTTGCTTTTACACCCGACACGCCTTGCCCGTTCCTTAGACTTTGACAATGCGGGGAGGAGCATCGCCGCCAGGATCGCGATGATGGCGACCACCACCAGCAGTTCGATCAATGTAAAGCCAACCGCAGTGTGCTTGTTCTCTTTGGTTTTCATTTGTTTTTATACAGGGGTCTTCATAGCCAGCAGCGACTCGATTTCCTTTCGACTTGGCGCCGAAGGTTGGGCTCCGAGCCGCGTGACGGAAATTGCTGCGGCGGCGTTGGCAAACCGGACGGCCTCGAGCAAAGGTTTGCCCTCGCCCAACGCCACCGCCAGCGCCCCGTTGAAGACGTCCCCGGCGGCAGTCGTGTCCACGGCCTCGACTGGGAAGCCGGGAACAAGCTGGCGAATCGAGGCCGTAGCCACGAATGCGCCACGGGCGCCCAGGGTGAGAATCACAGTCTCCACGCCTCGAGCGCGAAGCTTCTCGGCGGCCAATGCAGCCATGGCCTCGTCGGTAACCGCGATGCCGGCGAGCAACTCGGCCTCGGTCTCGTTGGGCGTAAGAACGGAAACGAGCTTGAGGAGTTCGTCGGGCAACACCCGGGCCGGGGCCGGATTCAGTATGACCGCCACCCCCGTCCTGGCCGCAATCTGGGCGGCGGCCCGGACGGTCTCCAGCGGTGTTTCCAGTTGCATTAGAACCGTGCTGGCCGCCGCAATCGCCGGCGCCGCTTGCTTTACGTCGACCTGGGAAAGCAGGAGGTTGGCGCCGCCGGCGACGGCGATGCTGTTCTCGCCGTCTTTGGCCACGAAGATGAGCGCCACGCCTGACGGCGCGGCTGGGTCGCGCTGCACGTGTTCAACATGGATGCCCTCCCGGACAAACCCTGCGAGAGCTTTGTCCCCGAAAATGTCCTGGCCAACCCGGGCCACGAACGTGACATCGCCGCCCGCGCGGGCGGCGGCGACCGCCTGGTTGGCCCCCTTGCCCCCGGCCGCTGTGACGAACTCGCCTCCAAGGATAGTCTCGCCCGGACGAGGGATGCGGTCCAGCTTGATGATCATGTCCGTATTGGAACTGCCGACGACGACGGTTCGGGGTTTTGCCATAGATTGAGGTGTCGGCTTCAGGAGTTGAGCTTGGACAAGATCAACACCGCCAGGCCGATCAGATAAAACAGGAACATCGCCGCCAACAGGGCGTTCGTGCCCTTGGGGGCGCCTTTGAACTCTTTCCAGATAAACACCCCCCACAGGGCGCCGATCATGGTGGCGCCTTGGCCCAGGCCATAAGAAAGAGGCGCGCCGGCCTTGGTGCTGGCGATGATGCTAAAGGACATGCCCAAATTCCAGATCATGCCGCCCAGGATGCCGACCAGGTGAAGGCGGGGATTGCCTTTGGCAAAATAGTCGCCAAAGGGCACCGCCGGTCCGGTGAAGGGTTTGACCATCATGATGCTGTTCCACAGGAAGTTGGAAACCAACAGCCCGGCGCTGAACAACACCACCGCCGTGTAGGGACTCAATTTGCCGCCCTCCAGCGCTTTGGTGCCGGCATCGATTTGGCCCATCGACTGGGCAACGTACTTGTAGAAGAAACCCATCAGCAGGCCTGCCGCAACCGAGATGATAATGCCCTTAACCGGAGTCTTCTGGCCGCCGCTGGCCAGCCGCTTATAGGCCAGCGCATCGAGCAGGATGGCCACCATGACGGCGCCCACCCCAAGCGCCAGCATGGGCGCGTTGCCCACTCGGGTCGAAAGGTAGGTCGTGATCACTCCGAGCACCAACGCGAGCCCCACGCCCACCGGAAACGCCACCGCCAGACCCGCAATGTCAATCGCCGCCACCAGCAGGATGTTCGACAAATTGAAGATCACTCCGCCCAGAAATGCGCTCCCCAGCCATTGGCCGTCCGCTTGCCGGAGGTCCGCCAGAAAACCCCGCCCGCCGGCGCCGTTGCTGCCCAGAGTGAAGGCCAGGAGCAGGGCCAGCACGAACACGCCTATCGCGTAGTCCCAATAATAAAGCTGAAAGCGCCATTCCTTGCTGGCGAGCTTCTGGGTGTTGGCCCAGGAACCCCAACAGAGCATGGTGATGAAACACATCACAACGGCCAGAGGATAGGATTCGACAATGAACATAACGGGCTTGGGGTTCAACCGTAAGCAATTGCTTCCATGGGCTCGATGAGGATGATCTCGCCGATCATGGTCGAACCGTGCCGGTCCGGGGAGGGGAGGCGCGCGGGTCGTTTCATGCGAATCCGGATTGTAAACGTTCAAGCGTCCTTGGCAAGAACGGTTTTTGCTACCATCGTAAGTCTCTATACACAAAGTAGTTACGCATCAGGAACGATTGCTGGATTCGCGCCGGTTGTTCGCGGCGCCCCGGTCTCAAAAACAGGCAAAGATTCTCTTTGTGTCCGGCGCGGTCCTGTGATTATGCTCACAAGCAACACGTGCGCAACCGCACGAAGAAGAACAAATCGCCTGCTTATGGACGCGAAAAGAACACCTCCGGCCGCGCAGCAAACCACGCGGCGTCAATTCATCAAAGCGGTCGGGCTGGCCTCGGCCGCCGTGGCCCTGCCCACTTTTATCCCCGCCACTGCCTTGGGCCGGGCCGGCGCCGTCGCGCCGAGCGAGCGCATCGTCGTGGGCGGGATTGGCCTCGGCAACCAGGGGCACGGAGACTTCGGGGGTTTCCTGGGCAGCTCGGATGTCCAGTACGTGGCGGTGTGCGATGTCCGCAAGAACGTCCGCGATGGGGCCAAGCGCGAAGTGGACGAGCGTTACAAGAGCAAGGATTGCGCCGCCTACAATGATTTCCGCCAGTTGCTGGCCCGCGACGACATCGACGCGGTGCATGTGGCCACGCCGGACCATTGGCACACGATCATCGCGACAGAGGCCTGCCGGCACGGCAAGGACGTGTTCTGCCAGAAGCCGGAGACGTTGACCTTGCGCGAAGGCCCGCTGATGGTCGAATGTGCGCGGCGCTACGCCCGGGTCTTCTCCGGGGGAAGCCAGCGCGTGCTCGAGGATTACCGCGGCACGGTCAACATGTGCTGGGGCGGAAAGCTCGGCCGGGTGTTGTCGATCAATGTCCAAACCAGCAATCTCTCCCACGCCTGCAATCTCCCCCCGGAGCCGGTGCCGGAGGGGTTTGACTGGGAGATGTGGCTGGGCCCGGCGCCGTGGGCGCCTTACAACGCCAAACGCTGCGCCGGCGACTTCAACACGCGCGAAAACGCCTGGCGGGCCTACTGGGACTACTCGGGCGGCGACATCACCGACTGGGGCGCCCACCATTTCGGCGGGGCGACTTTCGCGGTGGATGTCCGCGAATTTCAGCCGCAGGAGATTGTCTATAACGCCCCGGAGGCGGACAAGCCCGCTTACCTCGAATTCGTCTATCCCAACGGCATCCGGATCACCCATTGCAAACCGGGCAAGGCCAATATGGAGGTGGACAGCAACGAAAACGAAACCCGCCCTCCCAAGCCCGTCCCCGGCTACAAAGGCAAAGGCGGCATCATCGGCGACTTCCTCTATTGTGTCCGGACCCGCGAAAAGCCGTTCCGCGACATTGGGTTCGCCGTCAACACCATGAGCCTCTGCCACCTCGGCACGATCGCTTATCGCCTGGAGCGCTCGCTCAAGTGGGATGCTGCCAAATTGACTTTCCCGGGCGACATGGAAGCCAATCGCTTCATCGACCGGGCCCGGCGCCAGCCCTGGCAATTGTAAACCCGCCTCGGCGCGGCCACGAAACGAACGAACAAGAAAGGACCGATGCTTATGTTAGACGAGGCTTTTGAAGCTCTGAAAACCTACGACTGGGGCATGGACCCCAAAGTGCTCGCCCCCATTGACCAGGCAGTCGTCAAGACGCACAACGACCCTGCCGCCCGCAAGGACCTCGAGTCCCGGCTGCTGGCGGTGCTGCAAAGCCAGGCGCCCCGCGACGCCAAGGATTACGTCTGCCGGCAGTTGCGCACGATCGGCACGGCGGCGTCGGTGCCGGCGCTGGAGGCGCTGCTGGCCGAGGCGGAACTCTCGCACATGGCCCGCTACGCCCTGGAGCGCATCCCCGAGCCCCAGGCCGGTCAGGCCCTGCAACGCCAACTCTCCAAGCTCAGCGGCAATCTCAAGATCGGCGTCATCTCTTCCCTCGGCGTCCGCGATCAGGCCGCTTCCGCCGCCAGGTCGGTAGCCTTGCTGCGGGGGCTGCTGCAGGACCCCGACGACGCCGTGGCTCGGGCCGCCGCCCTTGCGCTAGGTGACATCGCCTCGGAGGGGGCGGACAAGGCCCTGGCTTCCGCCAGGCCCCGCCCCGCCCTGGCCGCCGTGTTTGCCGACGCCTCGATGTCCTGTGCCGAGAAGTTGCTGGCTGCGGGCCACGCGCGGGAAGCCAAAGGCACCTACCAACGGTTGCTCAAGAACAATCCTCCCGAGCTGGTCCGCCTGGCGGCCCAACGCGGCCTCAAGGCCTGCCAACCTGGCGCGCTATGACGCGGACGATCACTGTGCAAGGGGCTCGCTACCCGGAAAGACTGAAGCAAATGACCGGTCGCTGAGCGGAAGGTTTTGCCCCCGGACAGCGCGCCGGTTTCAGGGCGAAAGGGATCGAAATGAGGGCCGGCACAGTTTTTGCGTAACGGCGTGAGCGGCTTGCGGGTCATAATCAGAAAGACGACTTGGACCTGGACGTCGTAAATTGCCTGACGCGAGTGCGCAAGCAGGACCAGGACGCCGCCCGCTCGTTGGTGGAATACCTGTATCCGACGGTGATCCGAATTGTGCGGGGCAATCTGCCGCGTCGGGCCGACGAGGAAGACCTGGCACAGGATGTCTTTGCGAAAATGTTCGAGAAACTGGACCAGTTTCAAGGCGAGGTGCCTTTGGTGCACTGGGTTTCGCGCATTGCCGTGAATCACTGTTTGAACGCCATCCGCGCTCAAAAAGCCCGCCCGGAATGGCGAATGGCAGACCTTTCCCAAGAGCAAGCCGCAGCGCTTGACGCGGTGACAACCGCCGCCGCGCAGGACCCCGACCCCTCACGCCTGATGGGCGCGCGCGAACTCGTCGAGAAGCTGCTTGAGGCTCTAAGCCCCGAGGATCGCCTTTTGATTCGCATGTTGGAAATGGATGAGCGTTCCGTCGATGAAGTCCGGCAGGCGACCGGTTGGTCCTCCACCGTGATCCGGGTTCGGGCGTTCCGGGCGCGACGCAAGTTGAATAAGCAGTTTGGGAAACTGCGAAAGGAAGGGCGCTTATGAATGAGCTGGACCCCGCGCTAAAGCGTTTGCTCAAATGGGCTCGTCAGGCCTCGCCCTCCAAGCCGGAAGAGGCGCCGTACGGTTTTTCCGGGCGTGTTTTGGCTTCCAGAAGGCCGGCCCGGGCCTCCACGTTGTTTCAGGAACTGCAACGCACCGCATGGGGCCTGAGTTGGGCTGCGCTCGCATTGATTGTTTGCGGCGGACTTGTGCTGGTCAGCCAGCGGTCTGCGCCTCCGCCAACGCAGGAGTTCTCTACCGCATTAAGCTTCCTTGCCAGTAATCTCCCCCGATGAAGATCCTAAGAGATTGGAAAGTCATCCTCGCGGTTGTGCTGCTCTTTGTCGCAGGCGTCGTGACTGGCTCGGTGTTGAGCTTCGTGCATTTCAAGCACGCCTTGGAGCGCGGCTTTACGGTGGAGAATTGGACTTCTATGACGATGGGGTTTCTCCAAAAGGAGCTCAAGCTGACTCCGGAGCAGGAGCCAAAGGTCCGGATGATCGAGCAGGAGACCGGGGAACAATTTGGGCAAACATTCGGCCAGGCGATCCGTGTTTCGGGAACGAACCTGGTTGCTTCCTGGCGCCGGATTGAGCGGGTGTTGACGCCGGAACAGCGCCTGATCTATCAACGGAAGAACGAGGAGTTCCGCGGGAAACTGAAGAAGGGGCTGAAGATCGATCTGCCGCCAGACCCAGCGCAGACGCAACAGCGATGAACAACATAACCAATAAAGCTCTATGAATACGGAAATCCTGATTAGCCTCCTCTCATGGGCAATCCTGTCGTCTGCCGCCTCCGCTGAGGATTGGCCGCAGTGGCAGGGCCCCGGGCGGAACGCCGTCTCCAAGGAAACCGGCCTGCTCAAGGAATGGCCCAAGGACGGCCCGCCGCTCGCCTGGAAGATCAAGGGGCTCGGCGGCGGCTACAGCGGTCCCTCCATTGCCGCGGGCCGCATCTTCGGCATGAGCAACCGGGGCGACGACGAAGTCGTATGGGCCCTGTCCGAGCCGGATGGCAAGGAACTTTGGGCCACGCGCCTTGGGCCGGCTCTCAAGCAGTCATGGCCGCAAGGGAAGGAGGGGCCCGGGTGCACGCCGACCATCGATGGCGAACGGCTCTATGTCGAGGGCTTGGCCGGCGATGTAGCTTGCCTGCAGGTCCAGGACGGGAAGGTCCTTTGGCAACGCAGCCTGCAGAAGGATTTTGGCGGGAGCCTGCCGACCTGGAGTTACCGCGAATCGCCCCTCGTTGACGGCGACAAGGTCGTCTGCACCCCTGGCGGCGAGGACGCGACGCTGGCGGCGCTCGATAAAATGACCGGCAAGACGATCTGGAAGAGCCAGTTGCCCGGCAGCCCTGGAGGTGATTCCGGCGGCCTCGGCGCTTTCAGCAAGTCAGGAGCGGCCTACGCCTCCGCGATCGTCTTCGATTTCCAAGGGCAGCGCCAGTACGCGCAGTTCACCGCAACGGCGCTCATTGGCGTCGCGGCGTCCGACGGGAAGGTCCTCTGGCGTTATGATCGGCCCGCCAATAGCCACAAGATTAACTGTTCCACGCCGCTATACTACGACGGCCAAGTGTTAGCTGCCTCGGCCTACGATGCGGGCGGCGGGGTGGTCAAACTCAGCAAAGACGCGAACGGCGGCGTTAAGGCCGAGGAAGTCTGGTTTTCCAGGAAAATGCAGAATCACCACGGCGGCATGATTCTCTTGGACGGCTCCCTGTATGGCGCTAACGGCGGCAACGAGGGCGGCTACCTGATCTGTCTCGACTTCAAGACCGGCAACGTCCTGTGGGACGAGCGCGACGACGCCGGCCACCGGGCGCCGAAAGGCTCACTGGCCCTGGCGGATGGACGTCTCTACTACCGCACCGAGAAGGGCGCCATGCTCCTGATTGAGCCGAGCCCGAAGCAGTACATCGAGCGTGGCCGCTTCGATCAGCCCGACCGCACCCGGCAACCGGCCTGGACTCACCCGGTCATTGCCAACGGCAAACTTTACTTGCGCGACCAGGATGTGCTGCTCTGCTACGACGTGAAGGCGCAGTAAGCCGTGCTTGATCTCCTGTGACGAACCGGCCAACAGGGCCCGCGCACAGGAAAAGGCGGCGGGTTTTCATGGCCTGGACTGAGATTCCAGCACGAGCAACCAGTCATTGGCGCCCGCGCCGTTATCTCCGGGGGTCCGGAGCGTTGGTTGGCCTCGATTCGAAAGAGCCATGCCCGGCGGGTGAGGAGAGACGTCACTGGCGGGATTGAACCATTGCGCCGTCACTGGACCGGGAAAGCCCGTGAGGTTCAACGTGAGATCGCGCGGCCCCGTGCCGCCTGCGGGGATGTAGAGCACCGCGAGGCCTCCGTTCGGGGCGCGGGCGGCGATGATGCGCGCGGCGCCGTCCCCCGCGCCGGCGGCGACGAGTTTGCCTTCCGTGTCGGGGACAAGCTGCTGCCAGGGACGCGGGGCGAGGAACTTCCCCAGCCGGGCGACATCGCGCGCGCCCGTGCTGTCGAGCGCCTGCTCCCAGGTATTCGTGTGCGGGAAGAGCGTCGGCCCGTCGAAGTGCCACATCGGATTATTGCCGAAGAACTGGCCACAGGCGCCGCACAGCATCGCCCACCAGGCCTGCCGGCGGATTTGCTCCGGCTTCGAGTCGTGCTCGCTTTCATAAACCGTCTCGATGAGCACGAATGGCCGCGCCGGTTTCCGGTCGTATGCCGCCAGCAGCGGCCGCCAAAGGTCGGGCTGGTAACGGTACACCGTATCCACCGCCAGCCAGGGTTGGTCGCCGAAGGTGTCGAGCGCGGAGGTCTGGCCGCCATGCGCGGTCATGAGCTGCGTTGCGCTGCCCTGGCGCAGGCCCTGGGCCAGCTCGTTGGCCACCCAGCGTTCAGCCTCCGGCAGCGCATAGTCGCCGCCGAGCACCCAGACGATGTTTGGCAGGTCCTTGAACCGCTGCCCGACCAACCGTCCGTAACTCCGCAACGCTGCCGGTCCCGCCGCCTTCACTTCCTTGAAGAACCCCTCGTCGCCGCCGCCCCAGCCGAGATACGCCGGACACAGCCAGACAGCGAACCCGCGACGGCCCGCCGCCGCGACGGACTGGTGCGCGTAATCAAAGTAGGCCGGGTTGGGCTGCGCGAAATCTCCCGGCTTGAGGAACGGCGCGACGCCGTCAATGTTCGCCGGGGCCTTCGAGGCAAACTTGTGCTCGATGAGGTTGACGAGGATGGAGTTGAATCCGCGCTTCTGGCGATCCTCCAAATAGCGGGCGATGGACTCCTCGCGCAATTGGGCGATCAGGGACCACGCCGCATCCCCGATCACCAGGAACGGTCTGCCGCCGGCATCTTCCAGATGCCGCCCGTTCTGGCTTACCCGCAGAGGGAATGCCGCCGGCGCCGCGGCCCGCGGGGGCGACGCCTGCGCGCGCCCGCTCACGGAGGCGCAGAGGAGCAAGAGCAAGGAAGCTAAGATCGGTTTCATGTTCTGGCGCCTGAAAAGGAGAGGGTGCAGCCATTTTCGTAGCGCGGCTCCGGCAGGCATAGTGAAGAGCATCGCTAGGCTGGACCGCCCTCCACGATTTGGATTTCATCCTGGGTCAGGCCATAGAGCATAGAGATATACGCTTCGAGGTTCCGCTCGAAGCGGGCGGCAAGTCCGAGGATGGTGGGCGGGACGCTCATAGCAACGCTGCTTGCATACCAGACTGGACAGGGCGCGTAAAGGACTACCTCGGAGCGCCGGCGGGACGACCGCCAGCCGGGCGACGGTTTGAAGAGAGATCGATTCGCTCGAAGTGGAGGTTGACGACGGTCATCCGGATCGGTCATACTCCGCGCAAGCGATCATATTCAATCCATGAACTTTCTTATGAACGGCAAAGACTCCCCGCCCGGAAATTCAAAGGCAACCCTCAATCCACCTCCTTCGCGCGGTCTTTCGCGGCGCCAGTTCATGCTGACTGGCGGCGCGGTGGCCGGCGCCTTCGCCATCGTGCCGCGGCACGTGCTGGGCGGGCCGGGATTTGTCGCGCCCAGCGAGAAGATTACCCTGGCTTGCATCGGCTTCGGGACCCAGGCGATCCGGGAAATCGGGGCAATCCTGGCCAGCCCGGACGTCCAAGTCGTCGCGGTATGCGACGTCGAAAAGGACGGGGCCAATTACCTGGAGTGGAGCAAGAATGATATCCGGAACGAAATCAGGCGGCTTCTTCAGAACCCGGCGTGGAGGGAAGGCTTCACCGGCGTGCCCGGCGGCCGCGAGGTCGGCAAGGAGGTCGTGGAAACTTTCTACGCGAAGCACCGCGGGACGGAGCAATTCAAGGGATGCGCCACTTACGCGGACTTCCGTGAGTTGCTGGAGAAGGAGGAGGATGTGACCGCGGTAAAGGTGATGACCCCGGATCACACACACGCGACCATAGCCCTGGCGGCCCTGAAAAAGGGAAAGAACGTGATCGTGCACAAACCCCTGGCCAATCGGCTGCTCGAGGCCAGGGCCGTCATCGAGACTGCCCGCGCGAAGAAGATAGCGACGCACTTCCTGCCGGCCAGTGAAGGCGCCACCCAGAAACAGGCCCTGGACATGGTCAGGAACGGCGCCATCGGGACGCTTCGGGAGATCCACAACTGGTCGATGCGCCCGATGTGGCCCCAGTTCGCGACCCTCCCGACCGAGACGCCTCCTGTCCCCGCGGGTTTCGACTGGACCCTCTGGCTCGGCCCGTCGCTGGATCGCCCGTATCACCCCAACTACACTCACACCAATTTCCGCGGCTGGTATGAGTTCGGCGGCGGGTCCATCGCCGACATGGGACATTACAGCCTCTGGCCGATTTTTCAGCTCCTCGACCTGGAATCACCGGTCAGCGTCGAATCGACACCCAGCCACGTCTGCGCGGTTTCGGACCACGTCTGCCTGCGGATCAAGAACGACTACTCCTTCCCTGCCGCCTGCACGATTCGCATGAGATTCGCGCCCAAGGGCGAGCGCGGGGGCCTGGACATCCTCTGGTATGACGGCGGCATTAAGCCGGCCGTGCCCGAGGAACTCATGGCGGAAAACGAGGAGCTGGCTGAGGAAGGCATGATGTTCGTCGGCGACAAGGGGAAGATCCTGGGCGGCTTCCATGCCGAGAATCCGCAGTTGGTTCCCGAGGCGAGAATGCGCTCCTATCGAGCGGCGAACCACTTGCCCGAGCCTGCTTCACGGCAGCCCGGCGCGCGCGGCCGGCGGGGCGGCGGTTCCTCAGGGCGCGAGGCCGCCTGGGTCGCGGCCTTCAAAGGAGGCCCGGCCAGCTACGGCGATTTCGTGCTGGCACGCCCGATCTGCGATGCGGTAAACCTGGCCTCCATCTCGCTGAGGCTCGGCGGCCGGAGACTCCTCTGGGATTCCGCCGGCCAGAAGATCACGAACCTCCCCGAGGCGAACAAGCTCCTGACCCGGGAATATCGTCCGGGCTGGGAAATGTAAGAAAGACAAAATGCTTATGACTGCAATATCCAGACGGGAATTCATGAAGAGAGTGGCGATCGGTTCCGGCGCGGCCGGGTTGCTGGCCGCCAGCACGGCTAAGCTGGCGGCAAATCCGCTGGGCCTGCCCATTGGCAGCCAGGTCTGGCCCCTGCGCTCGAGACTCAAGGATTTTCCGGCCTTCGCCAAGATGGTGGCCGGCATCGGCGTGTCCCGGCTCGAGCTGTGTTCGCCGCTCGGTTACGGCGCAGAGTTTTCGTCGCTCTCGGACGCGAAAGAGGTGAGCAGGATTTTGGCCGATCATGGCCTGAAGGCCGAGAGTTCCCACTTCACCATGGGCGAACTGCGGAAGAGCCAGGACCAGAGCATCGCCTGGGCGAAGGAAATCGGCATGACGCAGATGATGACCGCAAGCCTGGGCGACGGCAACGGGGGGGACCACCCGACGCTCGACCAGGTGAAAAGGGCGGCCGACGAATACAACCGGATCGCCGCCGTGGCAGCTAAGGCCGGCATCCAGCAGGGCCTGCACAACGAGGGCTTCGAGCTCTCGATGGTCGAGGGCAAGCGGACCTACGACCTGCTGCTCGACTTGCTCGACCCGAAGCTGGTCAAGTTTCAGTTCCAGATGTCGACCATCACCGCCGGTTTCGTCGCCGCCGATTACTTCCTGAAGCACCCCGGCCGCTTCATCTCGATGCATCTGCAGGACGTGGACATGAACGCCCCGGCCCAGGCTCCGTCGCAGGCGGGCGCGCCCTCCAGGCGGCGCCGGGAGCGGTTTCCACAGGTCGCTCTCGGTCAAGGCTCCATCGATTGGGTCAAGACCTTCACCGCGGCGAAGGTTGGCGGGGTCAAGAATTACTTTGTCGAGCAAACTTGGGAATTGACGCAGCGGAGCGTCGCGTATCTCAAGACCCTGAAAGTTTGATCGAACCCCTGCCCCACAATCCCGCCCGCCATCTCGTGCTGGTCCGGCGCTCGCCGCACGACCGTTGACCCCGGCCTGCTGCTCGTGTATGGTTCGGGCATGGGCAAGACGATTACCATTGACGATAATGCCTACAAGCTTTTGTCTTCCTTGAAGATTGGGCCACAGGACTCCTTCACCAGGGTCATTCTAAGAAACATTCACAAACCCCTGGAAACCTGCGGGGAAATCCTGGACGCCCACAAGCAGCTTCCACCTCCGAACATCGACCCGGGACTGCTCGAGAAGGTCCTGAAGGGGCGCGGTCGGCGCTCCGGCGGGCGCAAATGATCGCGGACACTACTTTTCTGGTCCACCTGCTCCACGAAGACCGGGCCGGGAAGAGTGGATCGGCCCGGACCTTTCTTGCCCACCATCGGCGTGAGGCAGTCCGGACGACCATTATTTCGATGGCCGAGATCGCCGTTGTTTTCTCCAGCTCGGCGGAGGCCTGGTCGCACTTCGAGAACTGGAAAGTTTACCCCCTGCACCGAGGCATTGCCGAGGCGGCTGCGGACGTCGACAGAGAGCTTATCCGCACAGGGGACCGTCTGGGGGAAAACGACAACTGGATTGCCGGATTTTGCCGGTATTACCGGGAACCTCTTATTAGTTTGGACGGCGCTTTCGACCGTGTCCCTGGACTTCGGCGCCTGTCCTATTAAGACGCTTTCCGGTCTCCGCGTCGAACCGGACCGTCGTCCGCTTGGAGGACAGGCTGAGCATGCCGGTCGTGATCGGATGGGCCTCACTGCAATTCAAAGCTGACCCCCTCGTAGGCATCGATGCGAGGGAAGCGCAATTCCAGTTCCTGCCCGGACTGCTTGTGTCGGAACGACGTTCCGGGGAAGCCCGCGAGCCGGCGTGCCTGCTTGCCCTGGGGTATCCTCAAACGCACGCAAACATTCTCGATGGGAGGCAAGTATCCGCTCTCGTTGTCCGGCTCCGTGGTCCAGTTCAGCAAGTGGAGCACGCGGCGGTTTCCGTTCTGGGTCAAGTTGGCAATCAGTGAACTCGGGGCGGTAACCTGGTAAGGCGGGGGCGTGGCGGCGGCGTATGCGACCAGGCTTCGCAAACAATTGCCCAAGACCGGCTGCTTGGTCTCGCTGTAGAGGCTCTCCAGGGACGACGCCAGGTAAACCACGCGGCCCTGGCCGTGGGTGGAGGTGACGACCCCCGGCAGGATCGGACGCCGTCCATCGCCAGTGACGATATCCATCATCGTGGACCCGCCGTCCAGCGCCTCGACCGGTTCGAAATACCCCAGTGGGACCAGCGGGCCCTCGGTGACGGCGTGCGGGGTGAGATACAGGTCGTTGGGTCCGCCGAGCATGCACCGGTAGCTCTTCAGGGTTTCCTCGAGCTCCCCCTGAGGATGCGCCGGGCGAACTCGCAACAGAGATTCCAGTTCGAATCGTTCCAGACGCTCGCCCGCCGCGCCGTAGAGGGACGTCCCATAGCCGGCCAGCAGTCCGCCGCCGTTCTCGACAAACCGCTGGAGGTTCTCCCGGCGTCGGGACGTGAGCTGGGGAATGTCCGCCAGATAAAGAACCCGATAGCGCGCCAATTTCTCGGGGTCATCCAGCGTCACCGGGGAAAGGGAGCAGACCTGAACATGACCGTAGAGACAGGCGGCGAATGCGCCGAGCGTGGACGACCGGACGTCCGCGCTCCAAAACCACCCGGGTTGCGCGTGCCCGGGCGGGTTCCGAGTCGCTTGCACCACAGCCACGAAGGGCACATTCTCAGCCCCCTGGAGTTCCCGCTCATGGTCCTTGAGGACGGAGAACGGGAAGCTGACCCAACGCCGGTTTTCCGGCTGCGTCACGTAAGCGTACGGCTGGGCAATAATGGGAGCGCCCCCAAAGGCCGCGGTGGCGAAGACCTCCTGTTGATAGTCCAGCCCGTTGGGGATGACCCGGGGCCAGTTGTTGTAAACCCCCACGTAGGGCCAAACGCCCAATCCCGCCGCGCGGGCCAGGCTGACGCCTTCGGCGCGCTCCAGGAGCGAGTGGCCGCGCTCGTAGAGAAAGGCGTCCATCGCCTTGAGAATGCGCGGGTCCTCACTGGCCATATTGTCCGCATTGTTCACGTTGTAAATCAGCGGAATATCTTTGTGGGCCTTTACAATCCGCCGGACCTCGCCGAGGACGCTCATCAGTTGCTCATGGTACCACTGGTGGTACTCAGCGATGACCTCGCGGTCTTGGCGGGTGTAATCCCCCTCCCGCTCGTGCCAGGGGAGGGCCTTGCCCGAGGCCCGCTGAAAACCGTTCCGGCATCCATCGCAATAGCAGACCTTGAGTCCCGGCCAGAAGTAGAACGGGCGCCAGGTGTCGAAATAGAGGGCGTCCACCGCATAGTCCCGCGCCACGTGCTCCACAAGGTCCAGGTAGGCCTTCCGATAGGGGGTGTTCCAGCACACAGTCCCGTGATCCTCGCCGACATACATGTGCTCCCGGTATGGTCCGCCGCCGGGACGCACGCGTTGCGCGTATTCCGGGTAATCCCTGGTCACCATCGACCAGGCCAATTTATGTCCGGTCGAGATGTAGGCGACGGTGCGGATGCCGCGCGGTTTGCAGGCGGCTATCGTCTCCGCCAGCACGTCCCTGGCGCCCAGATCGGCATAAGTGGAGAACCGGACCCCTTGAATCGTCGCGTACTTTCCCATGGTCGAGATGCGCACCGTGTTGGCGTGCATTTCCACCATCGTCCGCGCCAGCGCTTCGGCGTCGTACTCGAGTTTCGGCGCAAAAGGCGGCTGATAGGCGTCGATCAGGAACACCCGCGCCGTTCGAATCCAATCGAGATCGGCGGCGGAGGTTGCCGGGAGCGCCATGCCGAGAAGGCAGATGGCAAGACAGGCGCGAAGGAGCCGCACATGAATCGGTGTTTTCATATTTCAGATAGACGTTTCAGACAGAGGTTTCAGACAGATTTTGAAAGTTCGGATTCGGGCGCAACGGACCCATGAGGAATAACATAATGGCCACCGCGATCAACGGCATGATGCCATACCCAATAAAGACGGGGTAATAGCCGAACCGGTCCACCATCCGGCCGGAGAGCCATTGGAAAAACATGCCGCCCAAACCGGAGCCCATGCTGGCCAGGCCCCAAATCGAGCCGAGCGAGTTTTTCGGGAACACCTCGGCTGGAAAAGCCAGGGTGTTTGCCAGGCAGCCCGTATAGCCGAACATGGCGATGGAAACCAACGCAATCGACGCGTAAGGATCACGCGCGATGATGGCCGGGATGGCCGAGACCATGAGCAGCCCAAAGACGGCGGCGCCGGCCTTGCGGGCGTACGGAATGGGAATGCCGCGCGAAATCAGGAGTTGCGTGAAGCCCCCGCCCGCCAGGTTCCCGATATCCGCAACGATGAAGGGAACCGGCGCCAGCCAGACAATCTGTTTGAGATTGAAATGGTGAACGTCGGTCAGAAACTTGGGCAGCCAGAAAATGTAGAAATACCAGACCGGGTCCATGAACATCTTCGACAGCGCAAAAAACAACAGGAAGCGCGTTTTGACCAGGCGCCAGGGGGGCGGCGGACGCGCCGTCACCTCGGCGGCGACGGTGGCCGGGGTGCGGTAAACCACGGCAAAGCCGATCAGCCACACATAGCCAATGAGCCCGACGATGACGAACGCCGGACGCCAGCCAAAGTGAATCAGCAGCAAACCCACGGCGGTCGGGCCGACCAAGGCCCCGATGCCCGCGCCGCTGTTGAAAATCCCCGAGGCGAGCGCGCGCTCACGCGGGGGGAACCATTCGCTAACGACCTTCACGGCGGCGGGCCAGTTGCCGGCCTCGCCCAGCCCCAGCAGCATCAGGAACCCGGCCAGCATCCAGACGTTTTGGGCGGCGCCGATCAACCCGACGGCGGAACTCCACAGGAACATGCAGAGGAGGTAACCGCGCTTGGCGCCCAGCCGATCGATGATCGGCCCGGAAACGCCATTGCCAAGGGTGTAAGCGAAGAAAAAGCCCGAGGTGAGCAGGCCATAGCCTTCATTGGAGAGGGAAAAGACGTGTTGGAGGGTCGTGGCCGAGACGGAGTAGGCCTGGCGGCATAGGTAATTGATGACCGTGGCCAGGAAGATCAGACCCACCATCACCCAGCGCAAACGATCCGGCCCCGTCTCAGCGGTCGGTTGGGGTTCACGGTTCACGGTTCAGAGTTCACGGTTCACGGTTCACAGTTCACAGTCCACAGTCCACAGTCCACAGCTCCCAGTGCTGTAGCTTGGCAGCATATCAGTTCCTCTTCCGGGCGCACGGGAGGGGCGTTGTAGGAGACGACGTAAGGAGTCTCTGACCGATCCTCTTCCGGGTGCCCGCGGCGGCGCCCCAAGAACCAGCCCTTGCAAGGCGCTGCGGGCCTGCTTGAGACGCGAACGGCGTCCTGCATGCCAGCCCAGAAGTTCTCTCTGGTGACAAGTGCTTTTTCATAAAATTATTCACTTGGAATCAACCGGCTTCACCGTGAGGATCCATGAGCCGTGTTTGAGTTGATTTCGCATGTGGAGATCCGGGTCG
>Ga0181533_1000529_pt1 | contig 51440 bp, 48 predicted proteins | sample PEATcosm2014_Bin_45_FD_119772 | JGI IMG/M metagenome (GOLD analysis project Ga0181533, IMG submission 119772) | Peatland microbial communities from MTU Mesocosm Facility, Houghton, MI, USA - PEATcosm2014_Bin11_60_metaG | ecosystem: Environmental > Terrestrial > Soil > Wetlands > Peat | place... | reverse complement strand
GTGGTCCCCTTGCTGTCCGAGTGACTTGGTGGTCGCCCGAACACCTACCAGAAGGCAGGCGTCAGGCGGGGGACCGCCACCTCAAATTCCACGACGAACGGGACAACCTCCCGGCGCATCCGGCGCAGTTCCAACAGACATCGACTAAGACGCTTGGCTATCTGACACAATCGGAGAAGCGCGCAGAACTCGTTGTGTCCACCGTTTGAAGTCGCCCTCCGAATCTGACCGGGCATTAGCGTGTGATGCGTGACCGGCAGCCCACGTCCCCGCGGGATGTGCGGTCCGTGAGGCGTCGATGAGCCTCGTCGTTCTCGGTGCGGGTTCCTGGGGGACGACGATCGCTTCGCTCGCTTCGGCGCGCACACCGACGACGCTTTGGGCACGGTCGGAGTCGGTTGCCGCCGAAATACGTGATCACCGGACGAACGCCTCGTATCTGGGGAACTTCCCGCTGTCGGATCGACTGCGCGCGACCTCGTCGCTCGACGACGCCCTCGACGGCGCCGAGCTCATCGTGATCGCGCTCCCGAGCCATGGGGTGCGCGCGGTGCTCAGCGAGACATCCCGGGCGGTTCCGGAGGGTGTGCCCGTTCTCAGCCTGTCGAAGGGCCTCGAGCAGGGGACCATGGCCCGCATCTCGCAGATCGTCGACTCGTGCTGGCCGGGGCATCCCGTCGGTGTCCTCACGGGCCCGAACCTCGCCGCGGAGGTGTGCGAGGGTCAGCCCACGGCGTCGGTGATCGCGTTCGCAGACGAGGACCTGGCCGCCGAGATCCGGGACCTGTTCGCGACCGAGACCCTCCGTCTCTACACAAACCCCGACGTGACCGGCTGTGAGATCGCGGGCGCGGTGAAGAACGTGCTCGCAATCGCGAGCGGAATGTCGGTAGGCCTCGGGTTCGGCGACAACACGCGGGCCGCCCTCATCACACGCTCGCTCGCCGAGCTCACCCGCCTCGGAGTGGCCATCGGTGGGGAGCCAGCCACGTTCGCGGGACTGGCCGGGCTCGGCGATCTGGTCGCGACGTGCACCAGCGCGAAGAGCAGGAACTTCTCGGTCGGCGTCGCGCTCGGGCGGGGTGAGTCGCTCGAGGAGGTGGTCGGCCGGGCTCGCACGGTCGCTGAGGGGGTGAAGACCTGCCGGCCCGTCGTCGATCTCGCGGGCCACCTTGGCGTCGAGGTCCCGGTGGCGGAACAGGTTGTCGCGGTGTGCTACGAGAATCGTCCCCCTTCGGAGGCGATCCCGCTGCTCATGCGGCGCGCGCCGAGATCCGAGGTCGAGGATCTCGTCAACCTGGGCGGCAGGATTCGTGACGAGCGTCGCGGCGCGTGACGGGCTCACCGGCCGTCCGTTTGCGGCCGGAACGAGTCGGGACGCCGGATACGAGGTGGAGAAGGAGCTCGTTGCGGCGGGATGCCGAACCGTCGCCGGGATCGACGAGGTCGGTCGCGGCGCCTGGGCGGGCCCGCTGACCGTCGGGGTGGTGGTCGTGACCGACTCCCAGATCGGCAGGCTCCCGATCGGGCTGCGCGACTCGAAACTGTTGTCGCCGCGCCGCCGCGAGCAGCTCTTCGCGGCGCTCACGCGCGACGCCTGCTGCCGCGCCGTCGGGCACGCCAGTGCCAAGGAATGCGATCGGCTCGGGATGACCGCGGCACAACGCCTCGCCGCGACCCGGGCGCTCGCGGCGCTCGGGATCGTTCCGGACGGGATCGTCGTCGACGGACCGCGGGATTTTACGGGAATGGCCGGCGCGATCTGCCTGGTGAAGGCCGACCGCCTCTGCGCGGTCGTCGCGGCAGCCTCGATCATCGCCAAAGTCACCCGGGACCGGATGATGATCGCGGCGGCGAATGTCCATCCCGGCTACGGGTTCGAGCGCAACAAGGGGTATGCGTCGTTCGAGCACCGGCTCGCGGTGGCGAAACTCGGCACCACGTCGATTCACCGGCTGACCTGGTCGGTTGCCCCCGCGGGAGTGGTCGCCGAGGTGAGCTGCCCCGGGAGGCCGTAGGCGTCGCTCCGACGCCAGCGGCTATAACAGGCCGAATGGTTTTTGTCCTGGCGGTTTTTGCTGCGGTCGCGAACGCCTTCGCGACCGTCCTTCAGCGCCTCGGCGTCGAGGAGGCTCATCCCGAGGGCAAGAAGAGCCGTCATTTGATGGTGAGTATCTTGAAGCGCCCGATCTGGTTCGCGGGCCTCGCGTTGACGACGGGGAGCTTCATCCTCCAGGCGCTCGCCCTGAGCTTCGGGAACCTGTCGACGGTACAGCCGATCATGGTCACCGAGATCGTCTTTCTCGCTGTCATCCTCGGCACCTGGTTCCACCACCAGTTGCGGTGGATCGACTGGGCCGCCGTCTTCGGGACGGCCGTCGGCCTCGCCGTGTTCCTGGCGCTCAGCTACTCCAAGGAAGGGCACGGCTCACCGTCGAAGTACGACTGGATGCTGTTGCTCATCGCCTCAATCGGCGCCATCGTGCTGGGCATCGTCGCCGCGCAGCGGGGCCCCCGTTCCTGGCGGGCCCTGAGTTACGGCTTGAGCGCCGCGATTTGTTTCGCGTTGACCGCCGCGTTCATCAAAACCGTCGCCAACGAGTGGTCGCACGGCGTCGTCTACGTCTTCTCGCACCCCGCGGCGTACTCCGCCGCCGCCGCCGGGCTGATCGGGCTGATCATCAGTCAGCACGCCCTCGACGCCGGTCCGGTGGCGGCTTCGCAGGCCGCGCTCCTCGTCGTCAATCCGCTCTCGAGCATCGTCATGGGAATCTGGCTGTTCAAAGATCACGTCCACGCGACGGGTTCACGGGCGATCATCGAAGGGCTCTTCCTCGGCCTGATGTTCTACTCCTTGCTGCTGCTCAGCCAGTCGCCGCTCATCTCGTCGACCCGCGAGGCCGAGAAGCTGTCGGATCGGCAATCATTGTCCAAGGTGCGAGCCGACGGGTCCGTCGCGTAGCGGCGCCGGCGGTACGCTCGCAGGAGTGGCAGTCTGACGAGGTGACCGCATGACCGACGAGCGTGGGGATTCCTGGGACGCCATTCGCGCTCGGATCGAGGATGCGGCGAACCTGCTGGGACTCGAAGACGGGATCACCCAGATCATCGTCACGCCGGAACGGATTCTCGAGGTCGCGATCCCGATCCGGCGCGATAACGGGCGCGTCGAGGTCTTCACCGGTTGGCGGGTGCAGCACAGCACGGCGCGCGGGCCCGGCAAGGGCGGGATCCGGTTCCACCCCGCGGTCGGCGTGCGCGAGGTGATGGCGCTCGCCGCGGACATGACGGTCAAGTGCGCCGTCGTCGACATCCCGTTCGGCGGCGCGAAGGGCGGGGTTGTCGTCGACCCGGCCTCGCTGTCGGAGGGGGAGCTGGAGCGGCTCACGCGGCGGTATGCCTTCGACATCGCGTCGCTGCTCGGCGCCGACCGTGACGTCCCAGCTCCGGACGTGAACACCGACGCCCGGATCATGTCCTGGATCATGGACACCGTCTCGATGATGCAGGGGCATGTCACCCCCGGCGTCGTCACCGGCAAACCGATCGCCATCGGCGGGATCGCGGGCCATGTCGGCGCCACGTCGTCGGGCGTGGTGCTCTGCGCCGAGGCGACCTTCCGGGAGCTCGGTATGCCCTTCTCGGGAGCGCGCGCCGTCGTGCAGGGCTACGGCAAGGTCGGCGCGCCGCTCGTCTTCCTGCTCTCGTCGCTCGGCGTGCGTGTCGTCGCCGTCGCCGACGTGGGCGGCGCGATCCACAACCCGGGCGGGATCGACCCGGCGGCGCTCGCCGAGCACTTCGCACGTGTCGGCACGGTCGCCGGCTTCCCGGACGCCGACGTGATCGACCCGGGGTCGCTCTTCTCGATCGGGTGCGAGCTCGCCATTCCGGCGGCGCTCGAAGGTGTGATCACGGCCGACGTGGCCGCCTCGTTCGGGGGCAAGGTGCTTGTCGAGGCGGCGAACGGGCCGACGACCCCCGAGGCCGATCCCATTCTCGAAGAGCGCGGGGTCACCGTCGTGCCCGACGTGCTGGCGAACGCCGGTGGGGTCGTCGCGTCGTATTTCGAATGGGCCCAGGCCCGTCAGGGCTACACCTGGGAGTCGGGTGTGTTCTCGACGCGGCACCGCGAGACGATGGAGCGGGCGTTCGACGCAACCTGGCAGAAGTCGGCCATGCTGAAGGTGCCCCTGCGGCGGGCCGCCGTGGCGCTCGGTCTCGACCGGGTCGCCGAGGCGACGCGGCTGCGCGGACTGTTCCCGTAACCGAAAGCCGAGGTGCCTCTCATGGGACACGGGGCCCGAAAGGCGCTGGTCCTGGTTGCCGTCCTGGGCGCTGGTGCCGCCCTCGGGGCTTGCGCGTCAACACCCAAGCAGACGACGCACCACCATCATCACCAGACGACGCCCACCTCGAAGCCGAAGGGCTCGACGGGCACGACTCCGACGATCCCGGGCCTCGCGGCCTGCTCGACCGGCGTGCTCGGGTTCACGACCTCGGCGGGCGGTATCGCCGCCGGCACGTCATACACGGTGTTTACCTTGACGAACCAGGGTCCGACACGCTGCGAGCTCGACGGCTACCCCTCGCTCGAGTTCTTCGGCCCGTCCGGTGCATCCGGAGCCGGCGCGGGATTGAAGCTCCCGATCACGGGGATCGACGGCGGCCCGGCCCCGGTGCCGGTCACGCTGTCGAGCGGTGGGTCCGCGGAGTTCATCGTCATCGTCAACGACGTTCCCGTCGGGGGAGTGGGATGCTCGACGGTCGCCTCCGTCGACGTGTCGATCCCGGGAACGAGCGAGGCGCTCGCCGTTCCGGTCGAGCTCAGGCCGTGCGGTGGATCCGTCACGGTCTACGCTTTCGGCCGTCCCGACTCGGAGAGCCCGTAGCTAGACCCTCGAGACCGAGCGGTACTGCCCAGGGTGCAAAGATTGCCAGTCGAGCCAGTGCGCCGGCGGCGGGTAGCGCGTCCCGGCGTCCTTGGAGGAGCGACGGGCGCTTAGCTCAGGTGGCTAGAGCAGCTCGCTTACAACGAGCAGGTCGGCGGTTCGAGTCCGTCAGCGCCCACGACGTCCGGTCTCTCCATTGATAAGGGGACGGGCATGCTCGCACGTATGAGGCTCATCGATTGGCTGACGAGCGATCGGGCAGGCTAGGGCGCTTGGCTTGGACGCGACGTGAACAAGTGTCGTGTCCGGGCCCGCTGGATACAGAGAGGTTCTAGGTTAAGGACGTGAACGTCGCGATTGCACCTCCGAAGCCGCGTCTTCGCGGGTGGCTCCACCTCGGGGCATTCCCGTACGCGCTCGTGTCGGGCCTCTGGCTCGCAGCCAACGGGACGACGCATGCAGACCGCGTCGCGTGCGCGGTGTTCGCGCTCACGGCATGCATGCTCTTCGGTACGTCCGCCGTCTACCACCGCGGCGATTGGAGTCCACGCACGGCAGGCCTGCTGCGGCGTCTCGACCACTCGAACATCGCGCTGATCATCGCGGGCACGTACACGCCCCTCGGGCTCGCCGTACTGCCTTCCTCTCAGGCCACCGTGATGCTGTGCATCGTCTGGGCCACCGCGCTGGCGATAGTTCTGTTCCGTGTCACCTGGTTGTCTGCCCCACGGTGGCTCTACACGGCGATGTACGTCGGTCTGGGCTGGGCGGCGATCTTCTGGCTCCCTGAGCTGTGGCATCTCGCCGGTGTGATCACGATCCTGCTCGTCGTCTTCGGGGGGTTCTTCTACACCGCTGGCGCCGTCGTCTACGCGCTGCGCCGTCCCAGGTTGTCGGCGCGTATCTTCGGCTACCACGAGCTGTTCCACGCGTGCACGATTGCGGCATTCACCTGCCATCTGATCGCAATCTCACGCGTCGCGACCTGACTGACTCGAGTTGGTGAGCAACGTCGATGTCTGGCCTCGAGTAGCCGGCGTCGCCATCGCATGGCACGTCTCTGGCGAGACACGCCGACGGGTGAAGGTGATCGGCTGGCTCGCCGGTGAGCAGAGCTGCCTCAACCTCGCGCGGGCGGTACTCGTGTGAATGCTGATCGGTGTGTCCTGAAAGGAAAGTGAGGCCGATGTAGAAGATCGCCAGCACAGTCCGTGCTGTCCCAGTGATGGAGGTAGGCCCTCCGGGGTCGCCGTGCAGGCGGAGATCCCAAACCGCCGCAGTGTCATGTCGGTCAAGAGCCGGGGTGGGAAGCGACTGCGGAAAAGGCTTGCGACCAGCGGGCCAGGTAGGCGACGAGAAGACGAACGTGTGTGAACCACTGCTGACGCATCGAAAGTTTATAAGACGACATCGAAACCGCAGGAGCGATCAGCCAGCGGGAAGAGGGCGTGCGCAACGAGCACGTCCGAAGTCAGGGAGCGGCCTGTGTGCTGCCCTGGCGGTGTCCGGTGTATAGGTGGCGTGAGCTCGTCGCAGGCGCCGGGATGGAACAGGAGAACCTGTCGTCTCGATACGAACGGCCAGATGAAACGGGCGATGTCTGCCTGCTGGTCGTCGAGAAGGAGAAGCCCACGGGAGAAGAAGTGCCCTGTGGGCGAGAGTACCGATGCGAGGCACGGGGGCGGACTGGCCCGTAGTAGCGAGGAAGGCCCGGCAATCGGACCCGAGCGAAGGGGCCAGGCAGGTCAGGTCAACTTGATGCCAACCCTGCGGGGGAGGAGCTGATGGAAAGACCAAAGTTGAAGGCGAAGTCGTTTGAGATTCGAAAGCTCCTCGTTTACGAGGCGTGGAAGAGGGTCCAGGCGAACGCCGGGGCGCCGGGAGTGGACGCCGTGAGCATCGACCGGTTCGAAGCCGAAGAGACCGACAATCTCTACAAGCTCTGGAACCGGATGAGTGCGGGCAGTTACATGCCCGCAGCGGTGCGAGCGGTCGAGATACCGAAGGATCACGGGCGAGGGGTGAGGGTGCTCGGGGTGCCGAATGTGGCAGACCGAATAGCCCAGACCGCAGCAGCGATGCTGCTGGAGGAGAAGGTTGAACCGATCTTCCACCCAGACAGTTACGGCTATCGTCCGGGGCGCTCCGCCCATGACGCACTGGCCGTGACTCGAAAACGGTGTTGGGCGAAGAACTGGGTGATCGATCTCGACATCCGGGCCTTCTTCGACAGCGTTGACCATGATCTGTTGTTGAAAGCGGTCGCTCACCACACCGACGAGCGATGGGTGCTGCTCTACATCGAACGGTGGTTGAAAGCCCCCATGCAGATGCCGGACGGCACCCTGGTCGAAAGAGTGAAGGGAACCCCACAGGGTTCTCCGATCTCACCCCTGCTGGCCAACGTGTTCATGCATTATGCGTTCGATCGCTGGATGGACCGGGAACATCCCGATTCCCCCTTTGCTCGCTACGCCGATGACATCGTTGTCCACTGCAACACCGAGAACCAGGCCCGAAGCCTTCTGGCTTCGATTGCCGAGCGACTTGAGGGCCTCGGCCTTGAGTTGCATTCCGACAAGACGAAGATCGTGTACTGCAAGGACACGAAGCGCCGAGGGACGTCGCAGCACACCAGCTTCGACTTTCTCGGCTACACCTTTCGGGCACGCCGCGTCTATGGCCAAAACGGACTCTTCATGGGGTTCTTGCCGGCCATCAGCAAATCGGCGAGAAAGGCGATCGGCCAAGAGATCAGAGAATGGCATCTCAAACGTCGCAGCGACGCAGACCTGTCCGGTCTCGCCTGGGCGATCAACGCCCAGGTCCGGGGCTGGATCAACTACTACGGGGCCTTCTACCGCTCCGAGTTGTACTTCCTGGCAAAGCGCATCGACGAGCACCTCGTCCGGTGGGCCATGCAGAAGTTCAAACGATTGAAGGGAAAGCCGGAACTCGCATGGGCTCGGCTGCACGCTGCTCGTCAGCGCCAGCCTCGCCTGTTCGTTCACTGGCATCTCATCGTGCGCGCTAACAACCGACCCGCAAGAGCCGGATGACGGGAGACTGTCACGTACGGTTCTGTGAGAGCCGGGGGGTGAGATTCCCCCCGGCTACTCGACAAAACAGGAGCGCGCGCTGAACAGCTGAGTTCCCCTCGTCGGTCGCCGGACGGCACTCGGTGTACTTCCGTCGCCCGATCCCGTGGCGGTTTCGGCCCGTCTCTCCTTTCCCGCGTGTCAGCTCTTGCCTTTGCGGCCTCGGTGTCACCGGGTGTCTCCGTCATCTCGCGTGACTCGTCGATCAATTCGGTCACGGGAACCGAACTCTCAGGCCTCACGCAAATGAGGTGCGCGGACTGGGTGCTCCCTGACCGTCGGTGTTTCCGTATGGCTGCGTAATCCGGTACTCGGAGCGAGTCGACTGGTCGTCGCGCCCCCCCAACGAATCTTGGGATAGCCCGTTGCTGCTATGCGGCGCGTCTCCGCCCGGGTGGCAGGTCCCCGACGCTCAAGTGATGGTTGAACCCGTGTCACCGAATCCGCGATGATTCCGAGGTGACGTCGCTTCCGGTGTTCTTGGTGCTCGTCATCTTCATTGCCTCGTCAGCGGCGACTTGGGTGGCTGGCGTTCAACTGTCCAAGTCAACTGATGAACTCGATCGGAGGTTGGGACTCGGGGACGCGATCGGTGGGATGGTGCTGCTCGCCATCGCCGGAAGCCTGCCGGAACTAGCCGTCACCGTTTCTGCAGCCGAGTCGGGTCATCTGGGCCTGGCAGCCGGAAACCTGATCGGCGGCATCGCCACGGCAACGATGGTGCTCGTCGTGTGCGATCTCTTCGCGCCGAGACCGCTGACGTATCTTGTCGGGTCGCTCGTTCCGGTTCTCGAGGGCTTGCTCGTCGTGCTTGTCGTGTCGGTCGTACTCATGGGCGCTTTGCTGCCGGCCTCGGTGAAGATAGCTGGGCGCATCAGTCCAGCGTCGCTGGTGATCGTGGTTGTTTGGATTTGCGGCGTATGGGTGCTGAATCGGACACGGTCGCATCCGAAGTGGGAAGTGACGATGGCGGGTGCTCAGCCTGGGCGGCCTCATCGTCGCATCCGTCATCCGGTCGCGGACGCAGCGCGTGCGAAGCATTCGACATTGCGTGTTGCGACAGTATTCGGGATCTCGTCGGCGGTGACGTTATTGGCCGGTGTCCTACTAGAAGTTAGTGGGAACGAGCTGGCAAACAGAGCCGGCATCAACGGTGTGGTCTTTGGTGCAACATTCCTGGCATTGGCGACGGCGTTGCCAGAGATTAGTTCCGGCATCGAGGCCGTGCGTCTAGGTGACCATCAACTCGCCATCGGGGATGTCTTCGGTGGCAACGCGTTCCAACTCTGTCTCTTCGTTGTCGCGGACCTCGTGGCGGCGAAACCAGTACTACCAACGACGGGTGCTTCAAACGCATGGTTGGCTGGTCTTGGCTTGGTGCTGACCGTGCTGTACGTCGGGGGGGTCATCGTTCGTCCTTCGCGACCGAGACGGCTGGGACCGGATTCGGTCCTGGCAATCTTGTGTTATGCGATCGGGATCGTTGGGCTCCTCCGAGTTGTTTAGAGAGCGACCGGCTCCGCGGTTTTCGCGCCGAACGGCACTACGACAGAGAAACGACGGCACCACAGGGTGCTCCTGCGGCGAAGTGAGGGATGGGGGCTCGCGGGAGCGCCCGGTCCGGGCGGCACGGCTCGGCGCCACCGAACGTCCCCGCCGTTCACGGCGGGGACGTGGGCCCCAGGCGACTGCCCGTCGCGTCGGATGCCGTGGACGCCGCAGGTCCCGGGTCCCGGGTCCGACGAGTGCATGCGATCTCACCGCATGGGCGGTTCGGGAGACGGCCGGCTTGTTGCACGTGTAATAATCGCCGGGATGAGTGGAATCGCCTCCGTTCCTTCGCCACGCCAGGCGGGAAAGACGACCCGCCTGCGTCGCATCTTCGGTGACGACGGGCGTTGTGTCGTGGTGCCGCTCGACCACGGCACGATCTTCGGCCGCGTCCCCGGGCTGGAAGATCCTATGGCTGTCCTGCAGCGCCTGCTTGAAGCGCCGTGCGACGGCTTCCTCCTCGGTCCGGGGGTACTGCGCCGATCGGCCGAGCTCTTCGGGCGTCGCGCGGCTCCGGCGCGGATCTTGACGATCGACGTGCACTGGCGGGAGACGTCTGGCGGCGGTCATCGCCTGGCGACGAGCGTCGAGACCGCCGCCGCCCTCGGGGTCGACGGTGTCAAGCTGCTCATGCCGTGGGACGTACCCGCCGCGGAGCGGGCGAGCACGGCGGCGCTCGTCGCCGGCGTCGTGGAGGACGCGGACCGGTTCGGTCTCCCCGTCATGGTCGAGCCCGTGGCGCTCGAGGCGACGGGCCAGGTAGCGCTCGAGGTGGAGGCCCACGGCTGTCGGGTCGCGGCCGAGATCGGCGCAGACATCCTGAAAATCGCCCATCCCGGTGACGACGGCGTGTTGCGATCCTGGTGCGACGAGCTCGGCGTTCCCGTCGTGCTGCTCGGCGGCGGCGGCTCGGCGACCCGCGCCGAGCTCGTCTCGCTGGTGAAGCGGGCGATCGCGGCCGGAGCGAGCGGGATAGTGATCGGGCGCAAGGTCTGGGGACGACCGCCCGACGAGACGGCCAGCCTCCTCACCGAGCTGTACTCGCTGGTCCACGCCTGACGGGCGCCGTCACCCGCTCTCTGGCGGCTCGAGCGGTGGCGCGGGGAACGCGTCCGGACCGGGCAGGAGTCCCGCCGCGCAACCAGCGAAGAGCGCGGCACCGCGGGCGCCCGGTTCCCGCACCGCGACGAGGCACGCACCGGGAAACCGCGCCATCTTCCTCTTCTGAAGTTGCGCGGTACGGATCCAGCCCCCGGTCATGACCACCCGATCCACGGGGCCACCCAGTCGTTCGACCGCGGCGTAGAGGCGGAACGAGCGTCGCAGCATCTCCTCGACCGCCAGGGCCTTGGCCTGCGCTGCGCTGACGCCGGGTCCGATGCCCGAGAAGGACGAGTGGCCGGTCGCTTCGTCGAATTCGAAGGCAAGCGTCATGCCGGGTCGCCGATGAGTTCGACTGCCGGTCGTCCCGGCGATCGCGAGGTCGACCCCGGGAGCATCGCCGACCGGTCCGCTTGCCCCCGCTTCCGCAGCGTCGTCCCAGCCGAGGAGGTCGTAGACGGGTCCGAGCACGAGCCCATAGGGTCGGCCGGCGAGGATCGCCTGATAGCCGGGTATGACGTGGCAGCCGACGCCGACGCCGGTCGCGACCGCGGCGACGAGCTCCGCCGGGCCCAAGGGGACGACGCTGCGCACATAGGCCTCGGCGGTGCCGCAGGAGTTCAGGATTTCCCGAGGAGTGACGACCCCGGCGCCGAGGGACGCGCAGATGTGATCGTGACCCCCGAGAGCGATCGCCGCCCCGGTCAGACGTTCGAGGCCGGCGGGTGGATCGGCGACCCTGCCGAGAAGGCTGCCGGCGGGGAGTGCCTCAGGGAAGAGGCCTTCCGGGAGAGCTGCCCACTCGAGCAGCTCGGTCGACCAGTTCGCCCGGCCCACGTCGAACAGCCCGGTGCGCGAGGCGAGGGACCACTCGGCGGCCCTGTTCCCACCGAGTCGGTGCGCGACGTACTCGGGAACGCTCAAGGCGCAGCGGGCGGCGGCCGCCCCGGGGACGTGCCGGAGGATCCAATGCAGCTTCACGATCGAGGCCGTCGTGGAGGTCGGCAGGCCGGTGAGCCCCGTGAAGCGCGCCGCGCCGAACTGGTCTTCGAGCTCTGCCTGCTCCTGTGCGCCTCGCGCGTCGTACCAGGCGATCGCCGGCGCCACGGCCTCGCCCCTCGCTCCGAGGAGCGCGAGGGCCTCCGCCATGCCCGTCACGCCGACGCCGGTGACGGGTCCCGCGGGTGCCGCGGCGAGCGCCGTGGCCGTCGCGGCCAGCGTTGCTGCGTAGAGGTCCTCCGGCGCCGCTTCGGCGCCTGAGGAGGTGAACCGCCAGGGCGTTTCGGCATGGCCGACGGACAACTCTTGTCCGGCGAGGTCCACGACGAGCGCTTTCACGCGAGTCGAGCCGACGTCGATGCCGACAAGGCAGCCCTCACGCACCGGGAGCGCCACCTAACTCAGTCCCGCGAAGGGGCACCGAACGCCGCCCGAGGTTTCGGACGCTCGACGCCCTGCGGGCAGCGCCACCGGGGACCGTTCGCAGGTGAGACCCGCCATGGGAAAAGCCTCGCAGGCGCCGCGGTGCCGACTTCGGCCGTCCCCGTTGGCTCGGTCGAGTCCCGGCGACCGTGTGGCCGGCGAAGGTGACTGGCCCGCGAGAAGACTGTCGGCTCTTCGGTCGCGGCCGCGCGGCGGTCACGATCCAAAGGCCAGGGTTTTCGTCTACCGGTGGAGATAAACGCTCCAGCCCAGGTACGCCTCCATCGCCTCTTGCAGGACCGTCGCGGTCTGCGAGTGGCTCATCACGACGTGGTGCTCGAAGCCGTTCCGGCACAGGTGCTCGAGAAGTGCCTGGAGGCGCGGGATCTCGATGACGCCGTAGGCGCCGAAGGTGCGCATCGGGTCGTCGGTGAACCGTCCTTCGCCGACGTACGCCTGGATCCGCCCCGAGGCATCGTCCGTGCTGACGCGCAGGTAGGTCGCTGGACCGCTCCTGATCCGCCCGTAGAGGGTTCCGTACGTTCGTTCCTTCCCGACCGTGCCGGCGATGATCTCCTGGAAGTTCATGCTGGTCGACTCCAGGAACTGGCTCGGCAGGTTGCTGCAGTGGAAGACGACGGCCTTGTCCGGATCGCTGCTGAAGTTGTTGTTCCAGTCCAGGATGGCGCTCGGCGTTCCCGCGGCCGCCTGGAGCAACAACATCGAGACGACGCCGGTGACGTCCGCTTCGCAGGCGCTCGGTTTCAGACTGTTGCTCATCATGCTCATCACGGTGCACGGGACGATGCCGTAGAACTCCTGGAGCGCGGTCCAGCACTGGATCGCGGTGCCGTCGAGCTGCTCCGATTCGACCCAGCCGTCGATAACCGCGCCGAGCTTGGCCATCTTCAGCAGCGCTACATCGGGCACGCCGGTCGTCGAGGTGTAGGCGGAGATCGCCTCGCCCTTCGACGTCACGGCCGGGTCGTCGTCCGCCAGGCGCTCGATCTGCCCCAGCACGTCGGAGAGGTCCCGCGTGATGACCGAGATCCCCGCCTGCTCGAGCAGCTTCTCGCTGAAACGGACGGTATTGAAATTCGTCGGCCGGGCACCGATGGCCCCCACCCGCATCCCCTTCACGGACCTCACCACCCGGCAGACACGGACGAAGCGATCGAGGTCAGCAGCGAACTCCGGCGACTGTGGGCCACAGGTGTGGAGCGAGGTGAGCGAGAACGGGATTCCGTACTGCGTCAGGTTGTTGCAGACCGAGAGCTTGCCGCAGAAGCTGTCTCGCCGATGCGTGATCTGGAGCTTCTCCGTCTCATCGGGGAAGGCGTGCACGAGCACCGGGACTCCGAGCCGCGAACCACGGATCGAGTTCGCGACAGCCCTTTCATCGCCGAAGTTCGGGAGTGTGACGACGATCCCGTCGATCTCCTCGGCATGGTCGCGGAAAAGGCGCGCGCACCTCGCCGCATCGTCCAACGACTCCACCGAGCCGTACTCGGTGTCATCCGGTCCGAGCGCGACAACCTCAAGTCCAGCGGCTTCGAGCACCTTGAGCATCTCGGCACGACCTTCACGGCACAGCTCGCTCGGGAAGAAGCCGCGGTTTCCGACGACGAGGCCGACCGTCACGGGACGATTTACTGATTCGTTTCGCATGTCTGGCGATGATAACTACTCCTGAGTCGTGCTGTGAAGCAGATTCAGGTTGCCGGCGGAGGTTTCGCCAGCTCGGGACACGCGCGTGTCTTCCCAGGCGAGCGTGATGAAGACGGATCGACACGGTCGCGTCGTGGCGCGCCGTGCGTTGCAAAGTCAGAGGTTGATGCGGGACATCTGCTCCGCGGCGTAGCGGTCGCCCGCCACGGATCCCCGCGGCACGGCCTCATCGATGGCCACAAGATCCTCCGAGCTGAGCTCGATCTCCAGGGCACTGACGTTCTGTTCCAGGTAGGTGCGCCTTTTCGTCCCGGGGATCGGCACCACGTCGTCGCCCTGGGCGAGCACCCACGCCAGCGCCAGCTGGGTGGGGGTGACGCCCTTGGTCTCGGACAACGCCGTCAGGTTCTTGACGAGCGCCAGGTTGGCAGCGAAGTTCTCCCCCTGGAAGCGCGGGTTGTGGCGCCGGAAGTCGGACTCGCCGAACTGGCCCGGGTCAACGAACCGTCCCGAGGTGAAGCCTCTCGCCAACGGGCTGTAGGCGACCATTCCGATGCCGAGCTCGCGCAAGGTGGCGAGCAGTCCGTCCTCCGGGTCCCGGGTGAAAAGTGAGTACTCGTTCTGAGACGCGGCGATGGGATGCACGGCATGGGCGCGTCGCACGGTCGCGGGCGCCGCCTCGGAGATACCCAGATACCGCACCTTGCCGGCTTGGACCAGCTCGTGCATCGCTCCCCAGGTGTCCTCGATCGGGACGGTGGTATCGATGCGGTGCTGGTAGTAGAGGTCGATGTGATCGACGCCGAGACGCTCGAGGGACGCGTCGCAGGCCCGTCGCACGTAGTCAGGCTTGCCGTTGACGCTGACGAAGCTGCCGTCCGGCAGACGCTCGTTGCCGAATTTCGTGGCCAGCACGACCGCGTCCCGCCGCCCGGCGATCGCCCGTCCGACCAGCCGTTCGTTCGTGAAGGGACCGTACATGTCGGCGGTGTCGATGAGCGTCACGCCCAGCTCGAGCGCCCGACGGATGGTCGCGATCGACTCGTCGTCGTCTCCCGGGCCGTAGGACTGACTCATCCCCATGCACCCGAGCCCGAGAGCCGATACCCACAGTCCCTGGCCCAACGCCCGCTGCCGCATTCCTTCTCCCGTCTCCGTCCTTGTGTCGTTCAGACTAGGGAACCTGCTCCCAAGCCGCGCGGCAATACCGGGTCGGAAGGTACCGATCGGCGCGTTCAGACGGTGTGGTGAGAATCCACCAGGTGGCGTCGGCGCGTGCCGGAGGTGCGATCGGCGCGGAACCACGAAGGTCGGAATCGGGCACGAACGCTCATCGGCCGGCGGCGCGATAGTCGTGGGGAGAGATCAATCCACTGGGACCGGGACGCCATGGGATTCACTCGCGCCACAATCGCGTCGGGACCGAGCTTCACGCCGACGCCGAGCCCGACGACGCGGGCGCTCTCCTGTGTTCTGACGGATCCGTCCATTCCCGCGACGAGCCGATGATGAGATGACGGCGTCGTGCGTGGTGGCGATCGATCAGGGTACGACGAACACGCGCGTGCTCGTCGCCGACGACCACGGTCGAGTCATCGCCAGCGCCGCGCGCGAGCTGCCACTCCTTTGTCCACGCCCTGGGTGGGTCGAGCACGATCCCGAGCGCATCTGGGCCGACACGCGTTCACTCATCGGGGAGTCGCTCTCAGAATCCGGGCGCTCCGTTCTCGACGTCGCCGGGATCGGCATCGCGAACCAGCGCGAGACCGTCGTGTTGTGGGAACGATCGACGGGTCGTCCGGTATCGAACGCGATCGTTTGGCAGGACCGGCGTACCACGCCGATGTGCCAGCGACTGATCGCCGACGGTGCAGGGGAGTGGGTCCGCGAGCGTACCGGTCTCGTGCTCGATCCCTACTTCTCAGCGTCGAAGATCGCCTGGCTCCTCAAAAGCGATGCAGAGTTGCGCCGCCGGGCCGATCAAGGCGACATCTGCGCCGGAACGATCGAGAGTTTCCTCATCTTCCGGCTGACAGGGGGAGTTCACGTCACCGAGCCGACAAACGCGTCCCGCACGATGCTGATGGACCTCGAAACGCTCGACTGGGACGAGGACCTGCTCGCGCTCTTCGATGTCCCCCGGATCCTCCTGCCTGAGATCCACCCCTCGGCCGGGGTTTTCGGCGAGACCTCGACCGGTCTGGATCTCGGCCGTCACGTCCCCGTCGCGGGAGCGCTCGGCGATCAGCAGTCCGCCCTCTTCGCGCAAGCCTGCTTCGGTCCAGGACTCGCCAAGAACACCTACGGGACAGGATCGTTCCTGCTCGAGAACACGGGCACCGAACGTCTCCGCGCCGGCGACCTCCTTGACACCGTGGCGTTCTCCGCGCCGGGCGGGCCGGCCTCGTACGCGCTCGAAGGCTCGATCTTCGCGACCGGATCTGCGGTGCAGTGGCTGCGCGACGGCCTCGGGATCATCAACTCGGCCGAGGAAACCGCAGGACTGGCGGCGAGCGTCGCCGACAACGACGACGTGTGGTTCGTGCCGGCGCTCGGCGGTCTTGGCGCGCCGTACTGGGACCCCGAGGCTCGTGGCACTCTGCTCGGGGTCACGAGGGGGACGACGCGGGCCCACGTCGTGCGGGCCGTCCTCGAGAGCATCGCCTACCAGACGCTTGACGTGACTGAAGCGATGGAGGCGGCGGGGCGTCCGGTCACCGAGCTGCGCGTCGACGGGGGTGCGTCCGTGAACGACTGGCTCATGCAGTTTCAGAGTGACCTGCTCGGCATACCCGTCGACGTCGCCGCGACGCTCGAGACGACAGGAGTCGGCGCGGCGTTCTGTGCGGGACTCGCGACCGGACTGTGGAGAGACCAGGCGGAAGTTGCCCGTCTGCGCGCATCCGGCCGCCGCTATGAGCCGCACCAGGGTCGTGTCGACCGGCACCGGGGACATGCGCGCTGGAAGGAAGCAGTGGAGCGCGCCAGGCACTGGGCTGTCGCTCCTGGGTGATTCCAACAAGCAATTTGCGCGACCGTCGACACGCTTCCAGCCGGTGAGGATCGAGGTTCTTCCGCCTGTCAGACGGCCTCAGGTCCCTAGGCGGTCACCGGCGTGCTCGTCCCGCTGCGGAGGAGCGAACAGGCGTCCTCGCGTCGGGGGCGACCATTCCGTCGACTCAGCCAGGACCTGACGCAGTCCTTCGTCCGGGCTTTGGAGCACACCGGTGTGAACTCGCGGTTTCGGGGGTGTTGCCCTGACGTCCGCCGACGGGTGCCCTCCGGGGGAGGGTCACGAGCGCGATCGCGGCGGCGCCGAGAGCGACGATCGCGGCGGTGGTCAGACCGAGATCCATCCCGCTCATGAAGGCGGCACGGGCGGCACGCGCGATCTCGGCGCCGATGGTGCCGCCGACCCCGTGGGCGGCGGCCAGCGCCGAACCGAGTGTGCCGTGGACGGCCCCGAGGAGCGTGTCCGGCAGGTGGTAGGGGGCGAGTGCGCCGGTGAGACGGTCTTGGTAACGGTTGGAGAGCAGGCTGCCGATCACGGCCACGCCGAGGGCGCCGCCGACTTGGAGGAAGGTGCCGTTGGTGGCCCCGCCGACGCCCGTGTGCGCCCTCGGGAGCGAGCCCATGACCGATGCGGTCGCCGAGGGGATGACGAGCCCGGCGCCGATGCCGACCAGGGCAAGGCCGGCAACGATGCCGCCGTAGGTCGTCGTGACCGTGGCGCCGGAGACCAGCCAGAGACCGGCGGTGGCGGAGAGCAGGCCGGCGGCGATCGTCAGCTTCGTGCCGACGGCGCGCACGAGTTCGCTCGAAAGCGGGGCGGTCAGGGCGATCGCGCCGGCGGCGGGGAGCGTGCGCACACCGGCCTGCAAGGGCGTGTAACCGAGCTGGAACTGGAGGAACTGGGTGAGAACGAAAAAGGCGCCCAGCATGCCGAACATCACCAGCGCTACCGACGTGACGGCGGCAGAGAAGTTCCTGTCGCGGAAAAAGCGCAGGTTGAGCATCGGATACGCAGTGACCCGCTCCCGATACACGAATGCGGTGACGATCGCGAGCCCGCCGATACCGGAGCCCAGCACGAGCGTCGACGACCAGCCGTGCACGGGCGCCTCGATGATCGCGCAGAGCAGGAGTCCGAGCCCGGCGATCGACAGCAGCGACCCGGTGAGGTCCGGGGGACAGGCCTCGGGATTCCTCGAGTCGGGGACGAGCGGAAGGGCGCAGACGAAGCCGACGGCGGCGATCGGGACGTTGATCAGGAATACCGATCCCCACCAGAAGTGCGCGAGAAGCAGTCCGCCGACGATCGGGCCGAGCGCGATCCCCGCCCCGCTCGTCGCGCCCCAGAGACCGATCGCCCGCCGCCGGTCGTGCGGATCCGTGAAGGTGTTGGTGATGATCGCCAACGTGGAGGGCATGATCAGCGCCGCTCCGAAGCCCATGCTCGCGCGGGCCGCAATCAGCATCCCGACCGAGCCGGAGAGCGCGGCCCAGGTCGAGCAGGCGGCGAATGCGACCAGTCCCGCAAGGAACGTCCGTTTGCGGCCGACCCGGTCGGCGAGGCTGCCGGCCACCAGCATCAGCCCGGCGAACAGCACCACGTAGGCGTCGACGATCCACTGCAGGTCGCTCGAGCTGGCGTGCAGCTTGCGCACCAGCGTCGGCAGGGCGACGTTGAGAACGGTGCCGTCGAGCGAGACGATCAGCAGTGACACACACAGCACTGCCAGCGCCATCCAGCGCCGCGACGAAACAACTTCCCCGGCGCCGTGATCGATCGCGCTAGGCACTCGCGGGCACGGTAGCACCGAGGGGAAGGCTCGAGAGCCGCTAGGTGCACGTCGCCGGAGCCGCTACTGGCGGGGCTTGGCTGGAGCCCGCGCTCGCCAGGTCGATGGACTCGAATTGCGCGATCACCAGCACTCCGAGAGCAAGGAACCGGCATACTTGTCCCATGAGAACTCGCCAATCCGCAGTGAGCTGGATCTGCGACATGGACGGCGTGCTCCTGAACGGGGCGGTGCCGGTACCGGGGGCTGATCGTTTCATCGCGGCCCTCGACAAGGCCGGTTTCAGCTTCCTCGTTCTCACGAACAACTCACGTTTCTCCCCGAAAGACCTCGCCGCGCGGCTCTCCGACAGAGGGCTCTCGATCCCACCCGAGGCGCTGTGGACGTCGGCGCTCGCGACCGCCCGTTTTCTCGACAGCCAACGACCGAACGGAAGGGCGTTCGTGATCGGTGAAGCGGGGCTGACGAGCGCGCTTCATGACATCGGCTACGTGCTCACCGACCGGGATCCCGACTACGTCGTTCTGGGTGAGACCCGTACCTACAGCTTCGAGGCGATCACCAAGGCGGTCCGTCTGATCGACCAGGGGGCGCGGTTCATCGCGACGAATCCCGATCCGACCGGGCCCTCGCCCGGGGGCAATCTGCCGGCCACGGGATCGGTCGCCGCGATGATCCAGCACGCGACCGGACAGGCGCCTTATTTCGTGGGCAAGCCCAACCCGCTCATGATCCGGGAGGGCCTCAACGTCCTCGGCGCGCACTCGGTAACGACCGCGATGGTGGGCGACCGGATGGACACCGACGTCGTCGCCGGCATTGAGGCCGGTCTCGAGACGATCCTCGTCCTCTCCGGGGTGACGCGCCCCGAGGACATCGAGCGGTTCCCCTACCGTCCGTCCCGTGTCGTCGACTCGGTCGCCGACCTCGCGGATGAGATTGCCGGGGCGACGGCGTAGTACCAGGTCTTCGGTCCGGCGCGCTCCGCTGGCGCAGCCGGGGGAGTGCAGCTAGCCCTCGTCAGCTCCGCCCGACGCCATGGTGCGGGTCAGCGGCGGTCGCCGGAACTCACGGCGAGTCTTCGCAGTGCCGCGACGAGCAGGTCTACCTCGTCATGGGTGTTGTACATCGCCAGCGACGCCCGGACTACCGATTCCAGCCCGTAACGGCGCAGGATCGGCTGGGCGCAGTGATGGCCAGCGCGCACCGCGATGCCCTCGCGATCCAGCGCCGAGCCGACCTCCTCCGGCGAGCAACCGTCGAGCACGAAGCTGAGCACGCTTGCTTTCTGTGGCGCCGTGCCGATCAGGCGCAGACCGGGGACGCTGCAGATCTCCCCCATGGCGTACTGCAGGAGCTCGTGCTCGTAGCGCTCGATGGTCGGCCGCCCGAGCCGGCTCACGTAGTCGAGCGCAGTACCCAGTCCGACGGCGTCCGCGATATTGCCCGTTCCCGCCTCGAACTTGGCGGGCGGGTGCTTGTAGATGGTCCTCTCGAGGGTGACGTCCGAGATCATGTTCCCGCCGCCTTGCCAGGGTGGGAGTTTCTCGAGACAACTGGACTTTCCGTACAGCGCTCCGATTCCGGTCGGCCCGAACACCTTGTGCCCGGAGAAGACGTAGAAGTCGGTGTTCATGTCCTGGACGTTCACGACCCGATGCGCGACGGCCTGCGCCCCGTCGATCAGCACCCGCGCGCCGACCCCGTGCGCCATCTCGATGATCTCGTTGACCGGGACGATCGTCCCGGTCACGTTGGAGACGTGGGCGACCGCGACGATCCGGGTTCGCGTGCTCAGCAGGTCGCGATAGGCGCCGAGGACGAGCTGGCCGTCATCGTCGACGGGAATGACCTTCAGCTTCGCCCCAGTCCGGGCCGCGAGCTGCTGCCACGGCACGATGTTGGCGTGGTGCTCGAGGTGCGAGATCACGATCTCGTCGTCCGGGCCGAAGCCCATATTCCCGCAGCTCTGCGCGATCAGGTTGATCGCCTCGGTGGTACCCCGGGTGAAGACGACGTCCGCCGCCGACGGCGCACCGAGGAAGTCGGCGACCTTTGCCCGGGCGCCCTCGTAGGCGTCCGTGGCCCGCGCCGCGAGCGTGTGAGCAGACCGGTGGATGTTCGAGTTCTCGTGCGCGTAGAAGTCCGCCAGCCGGTCGATCACCACCTGGGGCTTCTGCGTCGTCGCCCCGTTGTCCAACCAGACGAGCTGACGCCCGTGGATTCGTTCGCGAAGGATCGGGAAGTCCCGTCGCACCGCTTCGACATCGAAGTCCGGGCAGGCGCCGGTCGGCACCGCGGTCCGCGGTCCGGAGGTCGGGAGCTGCTCGTCGATGAAGTAGAACGACGGAGCGGAAGCCGGGTTCACGTCCGGCGAGGTGAGCGTTCGCGCCGGCCGATCAGATCGTGGGGCGCGCAGGATCTCCGTTGTGGTCGCCCGTGACAGCCCCGGGACCGAGACGGACGACGGCTGGCTCACCATGGCCGCGAGCCGTCCCGGAGCCGAAGCGGCGCGATGGAATGGCGACCGAACGCCAGGAGGCAGGTACCCGGCCATGTCGCCGGGCGATGGGTAGCCAGGAGCCGCCGGCGCCACGTCACCCGGCGCGGCCGTCGATCCCACCGGGTGCTCGGCTGCCGAGGATTCGGGCCTCGGTGTTTGGGGTGGCTCGTGACCGGGCACGGGGCCGAAGAACTCCGTCGCGAGCTGGGTCAGCGTCGCCTCATCCGGCAGCCAGGAGGGAGCGGCGCCCTCGCGGTCACCGGTAGGTGGGCGAGTAGTCATGGAACTTGTCGATTTCCACGTCGTCGAGGACCGCGATCGCATCGGACGTGAGCACGACGAGCGAGCAGTACAGCGAGACCAGATACGACGCGATGGCGTTGCGGCTGATGCCCATGTACCTCACCGAGAGACCGGGCGAGTGCTCGCCGGTCAGGCCCGGCTGGTACAGGCCGATCACGCCTTGGCGGCGCTCACCGACTCGCAACAGGAGCACCTTTGACCTGCCGCGAGTGACCGGCACCTTGTCGGACGGGACGATCGGCAGGCCGCGCCAGGTGAGGAACTGCGAGCCGTGGATGCTCACGGTCGCCGGCGGGACGCCGCGCCGCGTGCACTCCCGGCCGAAGGCCGCGATGGCGAGCGGGTGGGCGAGGAAGAAGGCCGGCTCCTTCCAGACCTTCGCGATCAGCTGGTCGAGGTCGTCCGGGGTCGGTGGGCCGGTGAGGGTGGAGATGTGCTGGTCGGCGTCGGCGGAGGCGAGCAACCCGTAGTCGGCGTTGTTGATGAGTTCGCTCTCCTGGCGCTCCTTCACCGTCTCGACCGTCAGTCGGATCTGCTCGGCGATCTGGTCGAACGGGCTGCTGTACAGGTCCGAGACGCGGGTGTGGATGTCGAGGATGGTCGCCACGGTGTTGAGGTAGTACTCACGTGGCTTCTCGTAGTAGCCCACGTACGTCGTCGGCAGTTCGGACTCATCTCGCGCCGGCGTGGCGACGGCGACGGACGCCGGATCCTTGACCCGGTTCAGCCGGTAGATACCGGCCTCGACCGGCACCCACTGCAGCATCTTGGTCAGCCAGCGCGGCGTGATCGTGTCGAGCTGCGCCGTGCTCTTCGTGACATTCGTGAGCTGACGTGCTGCGGCGTCGGTCAGTGCGAGATTCACCGGCGCGTCATTCGCTGTCGTTCTGGGCATCGCCGAACCTTTCCCTGGGGGAGCGCCCCGCGCCGCGGATCGGGCGGTCGCGGGTCGGATAAACGCCGTCACACCCAGGAGGTGCCACCTGCCGCGAGGCCCGCAAAGACCTGTGCCGCATGTCCGCCCACCTCCGGGTCGATCTCCAACTCCGCCGGCGTCCTCACCTGCCCGCCGAGACGGGCGGCGCCCCCGACGCCAGGGCGACTCCGATCGTCACGGGACCTGGATAGCCCAGGCCGCGCCCCCCGACCGGCCGCCCCTCTGCACAGCCATTCTCCATCAATATAACTGATTCAGTGTAGTAAGCACATGGGGTGCTGTCTCGGTGGCGCCCGTCGCCGGCCATCCCCCTTGCGGCACTTCAGGTGGCGCCCTGACGGCCGAACCGACGGGGCGCGCGGCAGGCGGTCCACCCACCGGGCGGGCGACTCCGCCGCCCGCCGAAGCCTCACGTCCCTGGTCCGCTGGTTCCGGAGTGAGGTCAGATGAAGAGCTGGATGTCGGACTTGGCGGCCATGTCGATGAAGCTGGCAGCGCCGAGCGTGGGCTGCACGCCGTCGATGAAGTCGGACGTCGACAGCCCGTACAGATCCATCGTCATCTGGCACGGGTGCAACCGCACGCCGGCCTCGATTGCCATCTCCATCAGCTCGGTCACACTGGCGACCTTGTGCTGTGTGGCGAGTTTCTTGATCATGGAAGTGCCCATCCCGGCGAAGTGCACCTTGCTCAGCTTGAGGTGCTCGCTGCCGCCGCGGTCGAAAAGCGATTCGCCCTTTTGCATCCAGTTGTGGCCGGTGACGCGCTTGTCGTTCTTTTGCAGCACGCGCAACCCCCAGAAGGTGAAAAAGACGTCGACCTCGAGGCCGGACGCCGCGCCGGTGGTCGCCAGGATCATGACGGGCCAGACCCGGTCGAGGTCGTTGCTCCAGCAGATGATCGCCATTCGCTTCGGTTCGTCGTCCTTGGAAGCGGTCGCGGAGGTGGTGGCTGCGGTGCCTGTGTCGTCCATGTCGCGTCTCTCCTACTCGGATCGGAAGGTCGTGGTCTGCTGCTTAGTTCAGTATTGTCCTAGTTGAGATAGATGAACTGTAGTTGGGGCACGCCGATCGAGAGACCTCGGGTCCACGGGTCGTCGCGCGGCGATTGACTCGTTCGAGCGCGGGCTCGCACGTCAGCCGCAGGAGATTCCCTCGGCGTCGAGGAACCGTTGATAGGCCTCCACGCCCTCCGGACCGGTCACGAGATCGGCGGCGTCGGTTTCCCAGTCGGACGCACGCAACCGGGCGATCCAGCCAGCCCCGTACGGATCCGAGTTGACGAGACCCGGCGAGGTGGCGAGGGCGTGATTGACGGCCACGATCTCGCCGCTCACCGGGGCGGAGACGGCGCCGACCCACTTGGCGCTCTCGACGGTCGCGATGTTGCGGCCCTTTTTCACCGTCGCCCCGATCGCCTTCGGCGTCACGGCCACGATGGTCTTTGCCATGTTCTGGGCGACGTCGGTCATCCCGACCGTCACGAGCTCGCCTTCCCGGCGCGCCCAGACGTGCTTGTCCACGATGTAGTAGAGGTCCTCGGGGATGTTGCAGTTGTTGACAAGGGTCATCGCTCCGGCTCCCGTCCTGTCCTGACAGCTGGATTCGCGCGTCCCGTTGGCTCGCATGGCGGCGGCGCAACCGCGCCGGCGGGCCCGGAGCCGCCCATCACGCCGTCACCCCGACGAGGCCGGGCTCGGCCGGCCTGGCGGTGGCCTCTTGGACGAGGAAGGTGATGTCCCGGACGACCAGCCGGTCGTCGGCCCGGACGGTCTTCACCGCATCGGCGAACATGGAGGCGTCCTTCGGGCAGGCGACGACGAACTGTCCGACGTCCAACCGGAGCGCCTCTTTGATCCGGATCTCACTCGGTCGTTCCGCAAGGAGATCGTCGTCCATCCAGATCCGGCCGCCGCCCGCGCCGCAGCAGAACGTCTCGGCGCCGTGACGTGGCATCTCCACCAACTCGCAGCCGAGCGCCCGCAGGATCCGCCGGGGTGCGTCGGTCACGCCGTTGTAGCGGGCGAGGTAGCACGGATCGTGGTAGGTGACCCGGTGTCCGAGAGGACGGACGCCGATCGCCCCGGTCTCCACGAGATCGGCGAGGAGCTCGGTGTAGTGCGACACCCGATAGATCGCCCCGAGGGCGGGGTACTCGTTGCGCAGGGCGTTGAGCGTGTGCGGGTCGGTCGAGAAGATCTCCTCGAACTGCGAGTCGCGCAGCGCGGCGATGTTGTGCTCGGCGAGCATCTCGAACAAACCCTCCTCGCCGACGCGGCGCACGTCGTTGCCGGAGTTGTGCTCCGCCTCGTAGAGCACGCCGAAATCGACGCCCGCGTCGTGGAGGATCGTGGCGAGGACGCGGGAGCTCTCCTGCGCCCGCTCGTCGAAGCTGGCGTAGTCGCCGACGAACCACAGGTACCGCACGGGCTGGTGTCGGGCGTCGGGGATCGCGAAGTCGAGCTCGCGCGCCCACCGGCCGCGCATCCGCGCCGATCTCCCGAACGAGTTGCCCTGGGTGGCCAGGTTCTGGAGCGACTGCTGCAGCGTCGGGCCCATCGTCCCCTCGTCGACCAGGCTGCGCCGCAACTGGACGATGGTCGGCACGTGCTCGATGCCCACCGGACAGACGTCGACGCAGTGCATGCACGTCGTGCAGGACCAGAGCGCGCCCGTCTCGATCACGCCGCCCGCGATCGGCGTGCCGAGGCGCGGCGAGAGCGGTCCCGTGCGCTCCCTCCGGCGCTCCCGGTCGAGAAGCGTGACCCCGCCGGCGGAGACGTCCACCCACTGACGCAGGTCGAGGATCACGTCGCGGGGCGAGAGCGGCGCGCCGCCCGCGGTCGCCGGGCAGACCTCGTGGCAGCGGCCGCACTTCGTGCAGGCGTCGAGGTCGAGGAGCTCTTTCCAGGTGAAGTCGGCGATCTCGCGGTAGCCGGGGTGGGCGGTCGGCGGCGCGGGCAGCCGGAGCGTCGCCGAGCGGTCCGTGGCGAGCAGGTTCACCCCGTCGACGAGCATGTGCATGGCCTTGGAATACGGGAGGTAGGCGATGAACACGAGCGCGAGCGAAGCGTGCACCCACCACATCACGGTGTGCGCGCTCACCGCCTGGGACGGCGTCATGCCGGCTGCCGAGAAGATCTCGGCCACGGCCCGGCCGAACGGGCTGAGCACCGTGAACCAGGGCATGCGCTGACCGAGGATCCGCAGGCCGGTCAGCAGGTAGGCCGTGACCAGGATGGCGAGGAGCAGCCCGAGGAAGAACCAGTCGCCCCGCTCCATCAGTCGACGCGAGTAACCGCCGGCGGGCGTGCCCGCCCGCTTGTAACTCAGTCGCGGTGGTCGCTTCACGCCCCGGCGCAGCGCCAGGTAGACGAGGGCGACGAGGAACGCGAATCCCATCGTGTCCACGGTGAACGTGAAGACGATGAAGAACGTGCCGTGGAAGAAGCTGTCCTGGTGCCCGGTGAGCAGCCGGGAGACGTTTCTCACGATGTCGGTGTCGATCGTGAGGATGATCGTCGCCAGCAGCGCAACGATGAAGCCCCAGAAGATGAAGAAATGAGCGATCCCGGTCGCGAGATTGCCCCGCGCGACCTCGGCGCCTGCGCTGATGGAGCGCAGGCGCCTGCGGAGCCCCTGCCGGATCGTCGGCCCGCGCCCGGCCGCGCGCCCCATCCGGTACTTGCGCACCCGACGCCAGACGCCCCAACAAAAGACTGCGGTCGCGAGCGCGGCGACGGCGTAAAAGATCGCCTTGCCGAGCGGGCCGATGCCCTCGAAGACGGGCCGGGTCACTTCCGTCGCGACGAGGCCGATCGGTCCTGCCATGGTCAGCCGCGGACCCTGTCGACGAGTGCAGGGACCAGATCGAAAAGATCGACGGTCGTGCCGAAGTGGGCGACGCCGAAGATCGGCGCTCCGGGGTCTGTGTTGCAGGCGACGATCAGCTCGGCGTTCCTCATCCCCTCGAGGTGCTCGGGAGCTCCGGAGATGCCGAAGGCCAGGTAGGCCCGGGGCTTGACCTTCAAGCCCGACTGACCGACCTGGCGCGTCTTCGGAAGCCATCCCGCGTCCACGACGGGACGCGATGCGGAGAGGGGCACGCCGAGCGCGTCGGCGAGCTCCGCCACGATTCCGAGATTGTCCTGCGACTCGATGCCGCGGCCTACGGAGACGAGCATCTCGGCCGCCGCGATGTCGACGTCACCGACGCCGGCCCCGATCACCTGGCGAAGCGACATCCGCAGCGCGTCGAGCCCGGCCGGCGGCGTGACCTCGACGACGTCCGCGGCGGCCGCCGACAAGTCGGCGTCGGTGCCGAAGGCACCACTTAGCACGGTCGCGATCGCGCGCTCGCCGGGCAGCTCGACCTCGGCGAGCACCTTCCCGCCGAGGATCTTCGCGGTGGCCGTCACGACGCCGTCGTCGATCCCGAGGGCGCTGACGTAGGCGGCGAGTGGTGCATCCCAGCGCACGGCGAGTGCGGCCCCGAGGTCCAGACCGACGGTCGCGTTGGACATGAGCAGCAGTCGGGGGGCTCGCTGAGACAACACCTCGAGGAGGGCCCGCTCGTAGGCCTCCGGCAGGTAGTCGGCCAGCGCCGGGTGGTCCACGCAGACCACGACGTCGGCGCCGCGGAGCTGGCCGGCGAGCTCGCGCGGACCGAGCAGGACCACCTCGGTCACGCCGCCGAGTGCCGACGCCAGCTCGCGCGCCTCTCCGATCAGTTCGTAGGTCCCTTCGGAAACCTGCATGGCGGTGTGCTCGGCGAGCACCATCACGTTACGGTTCACGTCGATCCTCACCCTCTCAGGAGTCCACGGGCACGCAGCAGCTCGACGATCTGGTCCGCGACGTCCCCGGCGTCCCCCGTCAGCATCTCGGCCCGGCCGGTGGTCTCGGTCCCGTGCATCCGCCGCAGGACGAGGCCTCGCCGTGCCCCCCGCGGCGTCACCGCCAATTCGGTGAGAGCACCGGTCTGCATCGCCTGCCTGATCCGGGTGATGGGCGCGTAGCGCGGGGGCTGCCGGGCGGACTGGACACCGATGACGGCGGGCAAATGCACCTGCACCTCGTGTGACACGCCCCCGGCGAACTCCTGGCGGACGGTCACTGCGTCGGCGTCGGCCTCGATGCTCACGACCACCGAAACGTGAGGCAGATCGAGCAGCGCGGCGAGCGCGGACGGAAGCTGCCCGTCGGGGTCGTCTGCCGCCTGTACGCCGGAGATCACGAGGTCGGCCGGCTGGGCCTCGAGGAACGCCGCGACGAGCGCGGCCCGGGTGGCGACCGGGATCCCAGCAGGTCCGGTCCCTCCGGCGCTCGCGTCGGCGAGCTTGACCGCCGTGTCCGCCCCCTTGGCAAGCGCCGTGTAGAGGATCTGGTCGATCTCGGGGTCAGCCGAGCAGCCGACGGCCACGACCTCGGCTCCACCGGAATCTTTCAGGAGCAGAGCCTCTTCGAGAGCTTGGGCGTCCCACTCGTTCAGCACGAATTTCAGGTACTCGCGCTCGATGCCGGTCTCGTCGGCGGAGAGCTCGATCTCCTCGACGAGATCGGGCACCGCTTTCATGGGCACGACGATTCGCAACTCAAGCCACCTCTTCCGTCGTCACTTGGTCAGCTCTTCTAGTCGCAGCAGCCGACGGATCGCGTCGAGATCGTCGGGTGTCGGCGCGAACGGGTAGTCGCGGAACGGCTCGGCCGGCCGGTAGGAACCGTAGGGCCTCGTGCATCCCGGTCCGCCGTCGTCGCCTGGGCAGCCGTTCGTCATGAACGCGGCGCCTTCGCCCACGACGGCCTCGACGGCGGAACGATCCGTTCGCACAAGGGTCATCGCGCCCTCGCGGTCGAAGCCGAACCGCTCCAGCCCGTAATCTGCCGTCTCGATGAGATATCTGGCGAGTTGCACCCGGTGCCAGCGTCGGAGTGTGGGTTGCGGCTGGGAGGCCATCCGGGAGCCCGGCTCCGGGTTGAAACAGAACAGGTAGGACCGAATCTGCCGGTCGCGCAGCGCGACGAACAGAGCGAGCAGATTCTGGTCGGTCTCGCCCAGGCCGACGACGGTGTGGACGTTGACCTTCCACGGACCGAAGATCTCTCTCGCATCGCCGATGACCTCCCAGTACCTGTCCCACCTGAGACCGCCGGAGGGCACATCGGTGCGGACGCTCCGGAACAGTTCCTCGGTGACGGCGTCGAGTCCGATCCCGATCATGTCGACGCCGATCGACCTTAGGTCCTTGAGCCGCTGTCGCTTGATGGCGGGCGGCGCGACGAGGATCGATATCGGCGTGCGGATTCGTTCGGCGATCTGGCGCGTGATGACGCTGGTGTCGCGGTAGGCGCGACCGTGGGTGACCATCGAGATGCAGATCCGGGTCAAGGCCGTTTCGAATTGGGTCATCCGTTCCAGGAGCTCGTCGGTTCGCACGAGCGGCCACTCCACCCGGATGAACGACTTGTCCGCGAAGTTGCCGGGGCGCGTGCGGGCGAGCCCGCAGTAGCCGCAGTCGGACCGGCAGCCTTCCTCGTAGTTGAGCAGGAGGTTGATGCCCCCGAACTTGAAGTCGCGGCCGAATCGGCCGGAGTGCATCCGCAGTGCGATCGCGCTCGCCATGGAGATGCGCACGTACTCCGGACTGACGCGGACCGCGGAGCCGGCCGGCCTCGACGTCGGAAGCTCGCGAACCACCATGGTGTTTCCTTTCAGCCCGGCTCGGCGGCCGGACGGGGACCAGCGGCACCGGGCTCCTCGGTCGCCGTTCTGATCGCGAGCTGGCCCGCCTCGATGACGGCGGCGACGAGCTGCTCGGGCCGAACCCCGAGCGCGGCGGCGGCTCCGGAGCTCTCAACCACGGCGGCGACGGCCTTCTGATCCAGGCGCCGCCAACGCAGCCCGGATTCCATCGCCACCAGCGCCGGAGGCAGTTCGTTGAAATCCCCGGCTACCAGCGCGCTCTTCACCAGGTCGCCATGGGTGGTGAGGCAGATCCTCGCCAGCCCCGCCGGCGTCTTCAGCAGTGCCGATCCGCTGGTGTCCGTCGCGACGCTCCGCTCGTTCAGCCAGGACCGCGACCGGTACCTGCCGGCGGTGAGAGCCTCGGCTCGGGACTGCTCCTGAGCGTCAGGTGTCCCGGGCTCGAGGTCCACGCCGAAAGTCGTCGAGAACCCGGCGGCGATCGCCGGACGCAGCTTCGCCGCGTCCCAGCGGGTGCCGGTCTCGGCCGTGACGGTCGTGACCCGCTCGTTCACTGCCGCGAGGGCGCGGTCAGCGAGCTTCGCCGCGGGGATCCGCAGTAGCTGGACCATGAGCTCGACGTCTAAGTCGGCGAGCACGCTCGCGTGGAAGAGCATGGCGCCGTCGGGGTCGGCGTAGAGGCCGAGACCGGCGATCTTGCGGCCTTTGACCTCGAGGTCGTTCTTGCCGCGGAACTCCGACTCGATACCCAGCCGCCCGAGCCCGGCCGCCACCGCCGCCGAGAACTCCTCGATGATCTGCCGCGGTCGCCCGCCGGATGGCGCCCGGTCCAGGTAGGCGATTCCCAGCTGGCCGGAGCCCATGATGATCGCGCCGCCACCGGTGGGTCGGCGGTTCACCTGGGTCCCGGTCCGGCGGCAGGCGGCCACGTCGATCTCGGCCTCCAGGTTCTGATAGCGGCCGACGAGGGCGCAGTGGTCCCGATAGCTGTACAGGCGCAAGGTGGGCGCGCCGTCCGGTTCGCCCCGGGCGTACCGGCCCATCAGCGCTTCGTCGAGCGCGAGTCCCTCGGCCGCACCGACGCCGTCGTCGGCCAGCAACCGCCAGGGTCCGTTCATGGGGCCACCTGTACCGTGGCGTCGTCACCCTCGGCGATCCCGCTCCAGGCGAGCGAGCAGCAGGACTCGAACAGCCGGGGTGTCAAACCTCGCGACCTCGCGTAGTCGATGCTGCCGTCGGCGGGATAGGCGATGCCGTTCAGACCGAGGTCGATCGCGGCCTCGTCGAGCTCGCGCTTCATGGCGCCCGGCGGGCGGGCGCAGCCGAGGTTGATCGTGCCCTTCGGCATCGCGAGCCGCGCCGTGGCGAGGAAGTCGGTTACCTCATCGACCGGGGGCGGGGCGAGGTGCGCCATCGGGGTGCCGGCGAGCGGCACGAGCACCACGAGCACGAGCGTCGGCACGCGGTGGCGGACGAGCATCTCCAGTGCTCGGTGCTCGCCGAGGAAACGGCCGTAATGCAGGCCGAGCACAATGTGCGGGACGATCCGCAACCCGTGGTCGGCAAGCAGGCGCAGCGAACGCTCCACGTCGGCCACGGTCAGGTCCAGGTGGTAGATCTCGCGCAGCGTCTCGTCGGACCCGATGACGTCGATCATCACCCCGTCGACGCCGCAAGCCGCCAACCCCGCCGCAAGCGCGGACGATGCCAGACCGGAGTGCACGATGACCTTCATGCCGAGTCGCTCGCGGATCCGCGTGATGTCACCCAGGTGCGCCAGCAGCGGGACCGCGCCGAGCCGGGTCGAGCCGCCGGACACCAGCAACGCCTCGCAGCCCTCCCCCTGGAGCCGTGCCGCGAGCGCATAGAGGTCCTGGTCGGTCCGGACCGACACCATGTCGTCGAGCATCTTCGTCTGGCAGTGATCGCAGTGCAGCGCACAAGCCGAGCCGGTCACGGAAACGGCCAGGAACCGGCGGGAACGGACCGGGACCCACTCGGAGGTCTGCCAGCGTTTCAGGCCGGGCGCGTAGAAGTCCATCACGTCCGGGAAGTTCGCCCGTCGAACGTCGAGGGCGCGCCGGCGCGCTGCCGCGGTGGTCACAGCGCGATCACCCCGTCGAGCCGGTAACGAGCGATCTTGGCAGCGAACCAGGCGGTGATCTCGGTCGGGTCGGCGAGCAACCCCGCCAGCCTGTCGTCGCGACCGAGGCGGGCCTCGATCAGCCAGCCGGCCCCGTAGGGGTCCCGCTCGACGAGTCCCGCGTCGGCGACCGCCGCGTCATTCAGCTCCAGAACCACGCCGGAGACCGGGCTGACGAGTGGTCCGACGAACTTGGCAGCCTCGAGCTGTCCGAAGGGGCGGCCCGCAGCGAGCTCGGTCCCCGTCGGCACGATGGACAGCTGGGCGAGAGTGCCGCTCGTCTCGATGCCGACCGGGTCCATCCCGATGCGCACCCGGCCCGGATCCGTCACCAGCACCCACATGTGCGTTTCGGCCTGGTAGCACCGGTCGAGCGCGAGCGAGAAGCCGTCGACCATGGCGTGCTCGGCCTGTTCCATCACAGCCTCCCTGGATCAGCGGCGGCGAAAGCCGCGGCCAGCCTTCGCCCGGGGTCACCGAAGTCGGCCAGGACTCGGGCAACTGACGCCAAAGGAATCCCGGCGAGAGCCCGTTCAGCCTGATCGGCCGCACCGTCCAGTTCGGGGTCGTGCAGTCGCGCCTCGAGGACCGCCCCGTGGACGACGGCCGCCGCGACCCGGGCGCCGTCGTGGGTCGCAGCGAGCGTCCACACCCCGGCGCGCACCTTGACCTGGCGGGCGACCGGTCCGGTGCCAGGCTCCTCGCGCCCCCGGCGCGGTCCGGCCAACCAGGCGTCACTCAGAAACCTCTCGTCAAGTTCGGTGAGCGCGGCGTGCTCGACCCCGGTCAGTTCGTCGGACACCGCGGCGAGTCCGAGCCGGCCGGCGTAGGCGGCGACCAAGGCGGACTGGAAGGCGGGCGGATCGACCGGGGTCGCGGCGACGAAACGGCGCATCAGCGCGAGCGTCTGGTCCCGCTGGTCGGGATCAGCCAGAGCGAGCACCCGCGCCGCCCGCTCATGGTCAAACCGCTCGATGAGGTTGCCGCAGACGACCACGGCGGCGTCGATCTGGCCGGCCCCATGGCCGCAGACTTTGGCGTCACCGAGACAGATCTCCAAGTCCTCGCCCAGCTCGGCCGGCACCCCGACGGAGCGGAACGCGGTCAGGGCGGGACCGAGCAGCATGCGCAGGGCCTGGGAGCGAAGCGGTGGGACGGCGCTGGCCGGCAGGCAGATCTGGAAGAGCAGCTGGTCGGCGTCGAGATACACGGGGCCACCGCCGACCATCCGCCGCAGGACCGGCAGCCCGTTTTCCCGGCAGTAGGCGCGGTCCACCTCATCGATCTCGCGGTGGTAGCCGACACAGACGTACGGGTCCGCTGGGCGGACGAAGGAGAGCGTCGTCGGCGCGCCTGCCGACACCCCGTAGCCGACGGCGTGCCAGAGCGTCTGCGAGCGCAGCGGCGAGCAGCAACCGAAATCGATCACGCGCAGCGGTTCAGTCACCGTCTGGTTCGTCCCGCATCGCCTCGTCGACGAGCTCGATGATGTCGCAGACCCGGAGGCTGTCGTGGCCGGTCGACTTGGCTGCGTCGGAGAACCGGGACACCTCGTAGGGACAGCACACGGCGAGCACTTCGGCCCCGGTCTGGGCCGCCTCGCGGACCCGCCGCTCGGACAGCCGTTCGGTCGTGTGGTCGCTTGTGAAACCGTCCAGCCACATGCCGCCGCCCCCGCCGCCGCAGCAGTAACCGTTCTGGCGGCAGCGTTCCATCTCGACCAGCTGCACACCGGGGATGGCCTCGATCAGCTTCCGGGGGGCGTCGTACTCCCCGTTCTGGCGCCCGAGATAGCACGGGTCGTGGAAGGTCACCTTCAGGTCCAGCTCCCGCGCCCAGCGGATCTGGCCGACGAGCGGCGCGAGGAGCTGGGTGTAGTGGAGCGCGTCGAACGTGTGTCCGCGCGCCGGGTACTCCTTGACGAGCGCGTTGAAAGCATGCGGGTCCGGCGTCACGATCCGGTTGAACTCGTACCTGGCGAGGGTCGCCGTGGCGTCCTCGACCAGCGCGTCGAACAGGCCCTTCTCGCCGGCGAGACGCTGGGAGTCACCGAGCGTCTTCTCCTCGGGACCGAGGATCGCCCAGTCGATACCGAGGGCCGTGGCGACCCGGGCGAAGGCGCGGGCCGCGTCCTGTCCGCGGGGGTGGAAGCTCCAGTAGTCCTCCACGTAGAACAGCACGTCGACGGGGGCTGGTTCCTTGGCGAGGACGCGAACCGGGACTCCGGCGGTGTCGGCCCACTGCGCCCGGCGCCGCTGGTTCTGGCCGAGGGCGTTGCCGTACCGGAAGGTCTTCTCGAAGACGTCCTGCAGCTCGGCCGGCACCCCCGCGCCACCGAGCGCGGCCTCGCGGACGGCCGGCATGACGGCGAGCATGTCAACCCGCTTCGGGCAGACGCGCAGGCAGTTCCCGCAGGCGGTACAGAGCCACAGGTCGGCATCGTTGAGCAGTTGGGTACCCGTCTGGACCTTGCGATGGATCTTGCGCGGGCCATAGTCGCCCACCATGTCGACGGGGCAGACCGGCACGCACTTCCCACATCCGTAACACCACTCGAGAGACTCCCCACCGGGCAGCGCCGCGATCGCGGCGAAACCGTCCGGGCCGTAGTCCGTGAGGACGCGCGGCTCGAACATCCGATTCCAGGACGCCCCCAGTTCCACCTCGCGTCCCGAGATCGAGGAGGCAACCGTCGCCCGCTCTATCTCCACCGCGATCGGCGGGACCTTCCGGCCGCCTACGGGCATCGTCTCAGGCCCCCACGCGGTTGACACCAAGCAGCCGGCGGACGAGGTCGGGCAGTGGCGGGACGACCCGGGTGAACTCTCTCGTCATCCGCATCCGCAAAACGGTGTGCATGTAGACGGCGTAGACGGAGGCGAGCAGGACGTCGACGCCGAAAAGGCCAGCGCCAGCCGTCGTGAAGCCCGCAGCCTTGCCGGTCTCGTCGACGAATGCCGTTGCCTTCCCCACGGTGAGATACCTGGCCCCGTCGGTCGCGCCCTCGCCGAGGTCGATGTCGTCGGTCGTGACGAGCGCCAGCGCGCCGGTCCGGGTGTCCGGATCCCAGATCCACCTGGTCCACAGCCAGTACCGGTCGGGCGAGGTGAAATGCAGCAGTTCGGAGGCGAGCTCGAAGCTGGAACCCGCGAGCAGGGCCCGGAGGCCGTGGTGGTCGAGAGCGGCCCCGAACCCGTCGAGGCGCGCCTCCACCGATCGGTCGGGGGCGAGCAGCCCGGCGATCGCCGTCGCCAGCGGTTCTGGCCCGACGAGGTCGAGGACCCTGTCGGCGCGCCGCCGGGTCGCGAACACCCAACCCAGCACCTGCCGCATGCCGGAGCGATCCACCGAGTGCGGCTTTCCCAACAGCAGCTCCTGCAGCGCCGCCGACTTGTGTTCGAGGTCTCGCCCGATGGCCTCGAGTTCCGCCTCGCTGATCCGTTCCAGGATCTCGCGCCACAACTCCAGCGCGCTCGGAGTGTCCACGACGGGGCCGGTCATCTGCAGGCCGAGGTCTCAGTGAGCCGCGACGCCGCGGGAGCGCAGGAAGCCGACGGCCTTCATGGCGGCGCCGGCCGCCGAGGAGACGGTGTCCTCGAGGTCGGCCGGTCCGAGTGCCGCACCGCAGGCGTAGATCCCCGCCCGGTCGGTGCTGACCGGATCGAGCGGCGCGCCCACGGCCTCGATAAACCCGAACCTGTTCTGCTTCACGCCGGCCAGCCGCGCGAGCTCGCGCGTGCCCGGGGAGGGCTCCATGCCGACCGAGAGCACGACGAGGTCCATGAGCACCTCCATCGGCCGGCCCATCGTCGTGTCCTCGCCGCGTACGAGCAGGCGGTCACCTTTCGGCAGCACCTCGGTGATCAGTCCCTTCACGTACTGGACGTGGTGCTCCTCTTGCGCCGGCCAGTAGATCTCGTTCTCCCAGTAGCCGTACATCCGCATGTCGATGTAGAAGATCAGCACCTTCGAATCCGGGAGCAGCTGCCGCAATTCGGTGGCCTCTTTCGACGCGACGGCGCAGCAGACCTTGGAGCAGTACTCGTTGCCGATCTGGCGATCGCGGCTGCCGACGCACTGGACGAAGCAGATTCGCTCCGGCGGCTGGCCGTTGGACGGGCGCAGGACCCGGTGGTCGGACAGCATCGCCTCGAGGTCGGGTTGGGTGATGACGTCGGGAAACTCGAAGTACCCGTACATCTGCGTGGACCGACCCGGGTCGAAGTGGCTGAACCCGGTGGCGATGATGATCGCGCCGCACTCGACCGTCTCGTCGCTCGTGCCCGACGTGCCGCGCAGCGTGACGGTGAACGCCCCGGGCTCACCCGCCACGCCGACGACCTCAGTTCCGAGCCGGACTTCGGCGTGCGGGCTGCTGGTGACGGGGTCGATCAACCGCTGTATCTGGGGTTGGGCCAATTCGCCGTGCGGGGTCAGACCGCAGTACCTCTGCGTGATGGGGGAGCCGCCGAGGTGGTCGAGCTTCTCGATCAGCACGACGTCGTGCCCGACATCGGCGATTCCCTGCGCCGCGCGCAGCCCTCCAGGACCCCCGCCGACGACCAACACCGTGTCCGAGGACATCGCTCACCTCAACTGTCGTGTTCGTCGCCCGTAGGCGACCCAGGGGGTCGGTTCTTATCGTGCACACCCTCGGCGTCATCCCAGTCGAGGTAGCGCTTCTCACCAGACTCGAGCCGACGCAGGTCACCCTGGAACTCCGCCCACGCTTGCTCCCAATCGATGCCCATCTTCTCGAGCAGCGGTCGGTAGTCCGCGGAGTGCCAGTGCAACTGGCACACGCGGTAGGGGTGCGCTCCCAACGCCAGTGCCGCGAACTGCGCGTCGCTGAGCACCGGCAGCCCGACGTTGCGTCCGTGCGCCTTGGCCGCGAACTGGCTCTTGTCGAGCGTCGTGACGCAACCGGTGTCGTGGGTCAGCACGACGTCGGGATTGGCCTCTTCCTTCATCACTTCGATCTTGCGCAGCGTGGCGAAGGATCGGCTGAAGTCGCGCTGGACCAGGATGTGCCGGAAGCCGAACCCGCAGCAGTCGAACCAGGTCGAGTAGTCGGCAACCGTCGAACCGAGTGCCTCCGCGAGGCCAGTGACAACGGCCGTGCGCTGACCGCCGTAGAAGTCCGGGTCGTAGATCGCGTCGCCCGGGACGATCTTGTGGTAATGGCACGCCGGGTGGACGGACACCACGATTCCCGACACGTCGCGGACCCGATGCGCCGCGATCTCACCGCGTAGCGCGTGGATCCACTCGGAGTAGTGGACGATCTCTTCCGGCAGCACCAGGGGCTTGCCGAGTTTGGCCATGACGGCGCGGACCTGCGCCCGAAGCTCCGGGTAACGGATGAGTTCCTCGCGCACATCCTTGTAGTGGCCGTAAGAGGTTCCGCAGTGGATGAGCGGGAAGTAGCCGGTCTCGTACGCGGCGGCGAAGTTGCGAACGGCGACGGCGGCCTGGGCCGCCGGGTTGGACGTCGCGCTCGCGTAGTAGTTCCACGCCGTGCAGGACGTCTGGTCGTGCGGGTCGTGGTAGTCGTAGCCGAGCTTGCGCATCAGCCAGAAGATCGAGGTGGAGTAGCCCGGGATGTGGCCGCACTGGCCGCAGGACTTGTGGTGCCACAGATGTGACTTCTGGATCCGCTTCTCGCGTCCGTACTTCGTCGACACGGTGACCGCTTCCCGATCGATCTTCTGCACGATCAACTCGCCCTGGCGCTCCAGCTCGAGCAGTTCGGCGCGGGGGTCCTCGAGGGAGCGGCGGTCGGTCACCGGGCCCTCGGCCGACTTGGCCCGTCGGAGTGCCTCTACGGGGATGGTCACAGTTCGATGCCTTCTTCCTCGAGGCGTTCCTCCATCAGTTCCAGAAGGATCGTGTGCAGGCCGCGGTCGACCTCCGCGATCATGTCGAGGGCGCCGGTCTCCATCCAGATGAGGTAGAGCTCGACGAGCGTGCTCTCGGCGACGGACCACCCGGTCGAGGTCGTGTGCATCGTCTCGGGAGGCAAGGCGCGGCGCCACAGATCGAGGTTGTCCGCCACGTCGGCGGTCTCGGGTCCCCAGTCGGGGAACGAGTCCCGCCCCAGCATGTCCGGTGAGACCTGCGTGCCGGTCGACATGATCTTGTAGATGATGCGGGAGTAGCCGACGAGGGCTTCCTTGGCCGAGGCCATACCGTTCCTGACGGCCACCTCCCGCATGATCGTGACGATCCCGCCGGGGTTGTTGCCGCGCGGGCAGCGCAGGCAGGAGAAGCACTGCGAGCACTCCCAGATGTCCTCCTGCATCTGCTGGTAGATGAGATCCACGTCCTCACGCGCGGCCGCCTGGGCGATGCGACGCGGGCTGAAGTCGTAGAACTTGGCCGACGGACAGGCTGCGACGCAGATGCCGCACTCGTAGCAGCCGTGGAGGTAGTCGGCGAAACGGATGTCCCCCTTGATCTGGTCGAACAGTTGCACCTTCGTGTCTGTCGGCACGTCGGGGTAACCGGCGACGTCCCAAGCCTTGTAATGGGCGTCGTTCTGCGCGGGCGAGGCGGCGGTCACGCTCATCGCGGGTCCTAGAAGCTGACCACGGCGTCGGCGGCGGCCGCGAGGTCGTTGAAAGCGGCCGCGCCGATGACCTCGACCCCGTCGATCAGGTCGCCGAGGCTCAGGTCGTTGAGGTCGAGCGACGGCTGACAGACGAGCAGCCGGACGCCGAGTCCGGTCGCCTGTTCGATGAAGTAGCGGAGGGGCTGGCCCTGGTCTCCTTTCGGACCGATCTTGTCGATGACGTCCTTACGCAGCAGCGTCGGGCCGTACATCGTGAAGTAGATCATGACCTCGAACTCCATCGCCGCCGCCGCGGCTGCGAGGAAGAACGGTGTCGCGCAACGCCCCGGGTCGTCGATCCCGTGCGTGTGCACGTAGAGCAACTTGGTTTGGTGCTCGTCCGTCCACGTCATCGGTTCTGGTCAGCCCACCCGGCGGATCAGCACGTGGAAGACGCCGTCCTGCTTGTAGATGCTGACGAGCTCGTTACCGGTCCGGCTGGTCCAAGCCCGCATGTCCGGCTCGACGCCCGGGTCGGTGGCGAGGATCTCGAGTACCTGCCCGGGGACGAGCTCTTTGATCGCCCGCGCGGTCTTCAAGACGGGCAACGGGCACGCCGCGCCGACGCAGTCGAGGACCTGGTCTGCGGCGGGTGCCGCGGGCTCTGACACAACTTCCTCCTTGGCGATTCAGACTTGGCTCATCAGATCGAGAAGTCGTTTCCGGACCATACCCCCACCGCCGTTTGGTGCAGATTCCAGACGGTGACGTGGCCGGTCACGACCTGCTCGAGCTCGTCGAGGCGCTTCTGCAACATCGCCAGACTCACACCGACGAGGTCAGGCAGCAGGGTCTCGTCGAGATCGGGTGGTGACGCCGCCGTACGCGGCCGACGGCGGGCGATGACCTGTCCCGGCACGCCGACGACGATGGAGTTGGGGGGGACGTCGTGCACGACGACGGCGTTTGCCCCGATGCGGCTGTCATGGCCGATCGAGATCGCACCGAGCAGCTTCGCACCGGCGCCGATCGTCACCCGATCGCCGACGGTCGGGTGACGCTTCACTGCCTCGAGGCTCGTCCCGCCGAGCGTGACCCCCTGGTAGATCGTCACACTGGCCCCCACCTCGGCCGTCTCACCGATCACCACGCCGGTGGCGTGGTCGATGAACAGCCCAGGGCCCAACTTGGCGGCCGGGTGGATGTCGACGCCGGTGAAGATGCGGGCGAGGGATGAGACCGCCCGTGCAGCCAGTTTGAGGTGCCGCGTCCACATCCAGTGGCTGAGCCGGTAGCTCCAGACGGCGTGGAGACCGGGGTAGCACAGCACGATCTCGAGTTTCGAGTGGGCGGCCGGATCCCGCTGTCGGACTGAGGCGACGTCTTGTCGAATGCCTCCGAGCACGCTCAGTCTCCGAGTCCCTCGAACAGCTTCGTGCTGAGGTAGCGCTCGCCGAAGGAGGGGATGATGACGACGATGAGCTTTCCGGTGTTCTCCTTGCGATGCGCCACCTTCAGCGCGGCCCATACGGCCGCGCCCGAGGAGATGCCGACGAGCAGTCCTTCGTCGGTAGCCATCCGGCGCGCGGTGGCGAACGCGTCCTCGTTCTCGACCGTGATGATCTCGTCGAGGAGGCTGACATCCAGGATCGCCGGCACGAATCCGGCCCCGATCCCCTGGATCGGGTGCGGTCCTTTGGCGCCGCCCGACAGCACCGGCGATGCCGCCGGTTCGACGGCTACCAGCTGCACCGAGGGCTTGCGCTCCTTCAGCACCTGGCCGACGCCGGTGATCGTGCCCCCGGTGCCGACGCCGGCCACGACGATGTCGACGCGGCCGTCGGTGTCGGACCAGATCTCCTCGGCGGTCGTCTCGCGGTGAATCGCCGGGTTGGCGGGGTTCTCGAACTGCTGGGGGACGAAGTAGCGACCGTCGCCCTTGGCGATCTCCTCCGCCTTGGCGATGGCACCACCCATGCCCTCGGGCCCAGGCGTGAGGACGAGCTCGGCGCCATAGCCGCGCAACAGCATGCGGCGCTCGCGGCTCATCGTCTCGGGCATCGTGAAGATGCAGCGATAGCCGCGCGCCGCGCACACCATGGCGAGCGCGATCCCGGTGTTACCGCTCGTCGGTTCGACGATCGTGGTATCCGGTGTAAGGAGCCCGGCCTTCTCGGCGGCGTCGATCATCGCCACGGCGATTCGGTCCTTCACGCTGTGGGCGGGGTTGAAGAACTCGAGCTTGGCGACGATCTCGGCGACCGCCCCTTCGCTCACCCGCCGAAGACGGACGAGCGGAGTGTTCCCGATCAGTTGGGTGATGTCGTCTGCGATGTCCACGTGCGCGCCTTTCGGTCCGGGTTCTGTCCCCATACAGAACTATGTCAATGAAAGTAATTGACTTACTGTATGTTGCTCGGCCCGGATTGACAAATACTTGTTCGCGCACTGCGGTCGCGCCCCGGCGGAGCCACGGCGGCTCGCCGCGTCAGAACCAGACTGTGGTCTGCCCGGCCCGGAGGCTGTGGTCCTTCACGAACTCGAGGAGATCCGCCAACCCCGCCTCGGCCATTGCGACGCAGGTGTCGGCGCAGCCGTAATAGAGGCGCAACCGATCACCCTTGGTGGTCGCCGAGCTCGGGAAGCAGACGTTCGGCACGTCGCCGATCCGCTCGTAGGACTCAGTCGGCGCGAGCAGGTAGTCGCGGGTGCGGTAACGGACCTTCCAGGGTTCGTCGAGGTCGAGGAGCGTCGCGCCGACCGAGTTCACGTAGCCGCTGCAGCGTTGCCCGACGCCGTGGTACAGGGGCAGCCAGCCCTCGTCGGTCTCGATCGGGTGCGGTCCCGGTCCGACCTTCAGCGACTGCCATCCCCCCGCCGGACCGAAGACGAAGCGGTGGCGGCCCCAGTGGACGAGGTCGGGGCTCCTGGCGAAATAGACGTCACCGAACGGCGTGTGCCCGCGGTCCGATGGTCGGTGGTAGACGGCGAAGTCGCCGGCGATCCTCCGGGGGAAAAGGACGCAGTTGCGATTTGCCGGAGGCAGCGGGTTCTCTCACTGGCGGAACGCGACGAAGTCCTCGGTCGTCACCAGTCCGATCGCCGGTCCGGACGGGCCGGCTTACACCAGGTGAGGTGGTACGTTTCGCCGATCCTCGTGAGGCCGGGGTCGTAGCTCTGCGCGGTGACGGAGACCTCGGCGTCATCACTTCGCATGACGAGGGGATCGGGATCGATCTGCCAGGCGATGCCGTCGTGGCTGCGTCCGACGTGCAGCGTGAGGCTCAGGCTGATCTCGTCGACCCCGAACACGCCCGCGTAGTCGCCCTCGCCACGTTTACGACCGCCGGATTGTGGATGCTGTTCGCCCCGGGGACCGCGCTCGCCGTGACGATCGGATTGCCCGGGTAACGCTCGAACATCGTCTCGTTTGCCATCGGATCCTCAATTCATCTCGCCAACGAACCTGCCGCTCTCGGCCTGCAGCCCAGCGTCGGGTCGCGGTAGCCCGACGCTAGGGCCGCGGGCGCAGCGCCGCGGGTGCCCCGTCGGGCACGACGGGTTGCCGAGGTGCGATCGATCCCATCCGGCGATAGGGCTCGCCGAGTGGCGGTCGTCCGTCCGGGTCGCCGCGGTTCGGCCACAGCGCCATCGCGCGTTCGGTCTGCGCGGTGATCGTGAGCGCCGGGTTGACGCCCAGGTTGGCTGAGATAGCCGAGCCGTCCGCGACGTGCAGGCCAGGGTGGCCATACACCCTCTGGTACGGGTCGATCACGCCCGTCTCGGCCGAGTCGCCGATGACGGCACCGCCGAGGATGTGCGCGGTCATCGGGATGTTGAACACGTCGTTCCAGCCCCCGGCGGCGAAACCGCCGATGCGCCGTGCGATGCGCCGCACGGCGTCGTGGCCGGCGGGTATCCAGGTCGGATTCGGCTCACCGCGGCCGTGCCGTGAGGTGAGTCGCGTGCCGAAGAGGCCCTTTTTCGTGTAGCAGGTGATCGAGCTGTCGCCGGTCTGCATGACGAGGGCGATGATCGCCTGTTCCGACCAGTGGTGCATGCTCAGGTTGCGCGCCATCATCACCGGATGGCGCGCCACCTCGGCGGCCCAGGTGAGCAGACGGAAGCGCTTGTCACCGTCGGCGAGGGCGGTCGTGAGGAGCCCCATCGAGTTGCTGCCCCGTCCGTAGCGGACGGGCTCGATGTGCGTGTGGTCGTTCGGATGGAACGACGACGTGATGGCGACGCCGCGGGTGAAGTCGACGTCGCGGCGGAACGTGCGCGCGCCGAGTATCGCCTCCGAGTTCGTGCGGGTGAACTCGCCGAGCCTCGCCGACAGGTTTGAGAGATGTCCTTCGTCGCGCATCCGGTGTAGAAGCTTCTGGGTACCGATTGCCCCCGCTGCCAAGATGACTTCGCTGGCGACGAAGGCACGCCGTCGCTTCCGCACCCAGGCGCCGGAGCGTTCCGTCGAGATCTCGTAACGACCGTCGGGACGCGGGCGGACAGCCGTCACGGTCGTGAGCGCCTCCACCTTCGCGCCCCCCCGCTCTGCGAGATGTAGGTAGTTCTTGAGGAGCGTGTTCTTCGCTCCGTAGCGGCATCCCGTCATGCACTCGCCGCACTCGGTGCAGCCGGTTCTCTCCGGCCCCGCGCCCCCGAAGTAGGGGTCGGCGGTCCCGACGCCCGGTTCGCCGAAGTACACGCCGACCGGTGCTGCGACGAATGTCGAACCGACGCCCATCTCCTCGGCGACGGCGCGCATCACCACGTCGGCCGGGGTCGTCGTCTGGTTCACGACGACGCCGAGCATGCGCCGGGCCTGGTCGTAGTGCGGCGCGAGCTCGTCGCGCCAGTCGGTGATCCCGGCCCACTGCGGGTCCTCATAGAAAGGTGGCAGGGGCTCGTAAAGCGTGTTGGCGTAGACGAGCGACCCGCCGCCGACGCCCGCGCCGGACAGGACCATCACGTCTTTCAGCAGCGAGACCCGCTGGATGCCGAGCAAACCGATCTTCGGCGCCCAGAAGAACGAGCGAATCCGCCACGAGGTTCTCGGTAGCGTCGTCTCGTCGAATCGGCGCCCCGCCTCGATGACGGCGACGCGATACCCCTTCTCGGTGAGACGCAGCGCTGCCGTGCTGCCGCCGAAGCCGCTCCCGACAACAACGACGTCGTACTCCTCGGCCTTCATTGCGGCGACAGTAGGCGTCGTTGCGCACGACGGGCCAGAAGGCAGGCTGCTACCCGAACGCGACGTGTGCGCGCCGTGTTAGCGGGATGGGCCGTGTCGCGAGGAATCGCTTCGGTAACGCCGAGCAATGGCTCCGCGCGACTACCCTGCGACGCCTGGGAGCACGCGGGCGGCGGGTCCGGTGGCTGCGGAGTTCCCGTGACGACTACGACTTCGTTGTCGGGCAGGCCCTCGGGTCGTAGGAGGGGATCACGCTCGTTGCCGACGTCGGGGCGGCGAGCACCCCACCGTCTGAGTTCGGCGTCGTCGCGACCGTGGTCGTGGTGGTGGAATCTTTGGACTTCGTCTTCGACGCGGACTTCGGTCCGGTCGAGGTCGTCGTCGAGGCGGACGCGGCCGGATGCGACGAACCCACTAGGGCGTTGGCGACCGCCAGGTCCGAACCCGTCACGATGGTGACGTCGGCCCCGCCGAGGGTCGTGCCGTGTCCCATGACGACGGTTCCCGATAGGTCGGAGAGCACCTTCTCCGCCTGCTGGAGGTGCGCTCCGGACGAGTACTCGACCGTCGTCTCGGAGATCGGACCGACGGGTGTCTGGGAGCCTGTGTCGACGACGCGGTACCCGAGGGCGTGCAGTTTCGCACCGACGGCTGCGGTCGCCGTGGCCGATCCCGTTCCGTCGACGACGGAGACCGTGATCGAGCCCGGTCTCAGTTGCAGACCCGGCGGGTTCTCGCCCATGAAGGCGTCGACCGTCTGGAGATCCTGCGGCTGGGTGGGGAAGACCACGTCGCCGTAGCCGTAACCCTTGTACATGTAGGTCTGCGTGTCGACAACGATCGGCGTCGTGTACTCGGGGACGTCGCTGACGCTCACCGAGTGGAAGGTCTCCAGCATGTCGAGCATCTCGTGGACGCCGAGAGTCGTGTCGACGGTGAGCTGCGGTGCAACGGTGGCGAGGAGCGATTCGTCCGTGGCGATGTTGCCGAGGCCGCGACGTTCCACCGAGGAGGCGAGCACCCTCAGGAAGATGTGGTCGCGTTCGATACGGCCGAGGTCCCCCGAGCCGTCGTAGTTGAGCCACGTCTGCGTTTTGGCGTCGTAGCCGTAGTAGACGTGCCGGGCGCGCACGAGTTCCAACGCCTCGGTGCCGTTGATGTGCTGGCATCCCGTCTTCGTCTGGAGCAGGCCGTCCATGTCCTTCAGCTGGGTCGGGAAGTACATGTCGATGCCACCGAGCGCGTCGACGATGTCGGTGAAGCTCCCGAAGTTGAGCACCACGTAGTGGTTGATCGGGATGCCGAAGTCCTGTTCGATCGCCTGCACGAGCTGTCCGGGTCCGTCGGCGAGCGCGGCGTCAACCTTGTTGTACAGTCCGCCTGCCCTTGCGTTGGGTACGAAGGTGTCGCGCGGCATCGAGAGCAGCGACACGCGGTGGTTATTTGAATCCAGTCGCAGGATCATGATGACGTCGCTGTTTACGCCGTCGATGCCCTGTTCGCACTCCTTCACGAACCGCTCGACGTTCTTCGCGGGCTTGACGGCGCAGCGGGAGGTCGATCCGACCATGAGGATGTTCTCGACTCCTCCCGTCGATTTGAACAGGTTGGGCACCGCGACGCGCCCGATCTCGTCGACGCGGTAGATCGTGATCCCCACGACGGTAGCGGCGAAGATGACGATGCACGCGACGAGTGCGAGCACACCGCGGGTCGTCCAGCGCCGGAGCTTGCTGCGCCGAGCCTTCTTCGCCCGTCGGCGCTGCCGCCATGTCAACCGCCCCGCGCCTCCCATCCCGGGAGCCGCCGTGGCAGCGTCATCACCGGACGCGGCAGAACTTGCATTCTGAATGTCCGACACGGGGGTTCAGGGTACCGGCTGTGTTGGCGGAATAGTCGGCAGCCCGGGCCTCAGCGGACGATCGGCTCACGTCACGCCGGCCACCCTCACCCGTCCCCACAACCCCAGCCGGTTCGATGCCCGTGCCTATCCTGTCCCGATGGCGCTGCGGGAGTCCCTCCAGAAAAGACGCCTGTTCCCCAGGGCTCGCCGGCTCGCCAAGCGGGTGCTCGTGCGTTGGGACCTATTCACCCACCGCCACGACGAGTCCGTACGGCGCTGGCGTCCCGCCCTCGTCGGAGCCCGGTCCGGCCACGTCGTCGTCCCGTCCGTCGCCATCGAGTCGAGCCGACGCGAAGCAGGTGATTTCGCGGCCCGTGGGCTCGTACGGGCAGGCGACCGGGTGCTCGACATCGGCGCGGGCAACGGCCGGCAGGCGATCGGCCTCGTCGAGCAGGGGGTCGCCTCGTACACGGGCCTCGAGATCGTGAAAGGGAGCGTCGAGTACGCCAATGCGGCCTTCGTCTCGCAGGGCAACGTGCGGCTCGACTGGTTCGACGTCCAAAACGCGATGTACAACCCCAACGGGTCGCAGCAGCCCGAGAAGGCCACGTTTCCCTATCCGGACGGATCCTTCGACTTCGCGGTCGCTCTCTCGCTGTACACGCATCTCGAGCGACTTGCGGTCGTCGAGCGCTACGTGTCCGAGACCGCTCGGGTGTTGCGCGCCGGCGGTACGGCCTTCATGACCTTTTTCAAGAGCCCTCCGAACGAGCCGAGTGCGAGCGCGGTGCGGACCGTGTTCGGCGAGGCGGACATCCGCCGGGTCGTCGGGGAGTGCTTCGAGATCGAGGACGCCGCCGGTTGCGAGACGACCGCCTTCCACGATCAGTGGCGTCTGTACCTGCGTAAGCGCTGATCGCCGGGTCGCGGCCCGGTCGTGACCTTCGTCCCTGGGTATCAGGGATTCCTGACAGCTACATTCAGGTCGGCTTGAAAGACGGGTTCAGGGTCCTGGAAAGGACGACGACCGTGACGGGCGTCAGCGCAGCACCGATGCCGCCGAGCGCGACGCGGACGAAGCGGTCGCTCGCCGGCGCGGCGCTGCTCGTCATGATCGGCCCCGGCGTGATGGTGATGCTCGCCGACACCGACGCCGGCAGCGTCATCACCGCCGCCCAGTCCGGGGCGAAGTTCCGCTACGCCTTCATCCTCCCGCAGCTCGTCCTCATTCCGGCGCTCTATCTCGTGCAGGAAATGACGGTGCGCCTCGGACTCGCAACGGGAGAGGGGCACGGCGCTCTCATCCGCAGGACGTTCGGTTCCCGCTGGGCGATGCTGTCGGCGGGGACGCTCTTTGTCGCCTGCGTCGGGGCGCTCGTCACCGAGTTCGCCGGTGTCGCGGGCGTCGGGGCCCTTGTCGGCATCCCGAGGTGGGCCTCGACGAGCGCCGCGGCGGCCGCGCTCATCGCGCTCGTCCTGCTCGGGCGGTACCGTCGGGTCGAGCACGTCGGCATCGCTGTCGGCGCGCTCGAGCTGTTGTTCATCCCGGCGGCGATCTTCGCCCACCCGCATGTCGGCGCGATCCTCCACGACCTCGGCAACCCGATCCACGCGACGGGCGGCTTCGCGACGCTGCTTGCCGCCAACGTGGGTGCCGTGATCATGCCCTGGATGGTCTTCTACCAGCAGGAAGCCGTCATCGACAAGGACCGGCGCGGCCTCGGTCTGCGCGCCGCGGTGCGGTCGGCGCGGCTCGACACCGCGACAGGTTCGGTGGTCACCCAGCTCGTGATGGTGGCCGTGATCGTCGCGACCGGAGCGACCCTCGGTCTCACGCACCGGGGCGTCTCCCTCAACAGCGTCGGCGCGATCGCCTCGGCGCTCACGCCTTTCCTTGGCCACGACAGGGCCATTGTTTTCTTCGGTCTCGGCATGGTCGGCGCGGCGGTGGTCGCCGCGCTGGTCGTGACGTTGGCTGGGGCCTGGGGGATCTCCGAGGTGCTCGGTTGGCGGCACAGCCTGAACGACTCACCCGCCCGGGCCGCCGGCTTCTACAGCCTCGCCGTCGTGGGCGTCCTTTCCGGGGCGGTGCTCGTCCTCGTCGTGCCGAACCTCGTCAACCTGACGATCAACGTCGAGGTGCTGAACGCCTGCCTGCTGCCGGTCATCCTCGGGTTCCTCGTCGCCCTCGAGCACACGGCGCTCCCGGCAGAGCTGCGGATGCGCGGGGTGCGCCGGTGGGCGACTTACTCGGTCGCCGCGGTCGTCATCGCCTTCGGGGTCGCGACCGCGGCGGTCGTCCTTCTCGGGCTCGCCTGAGGGTCAGGTCCGCCGGGTCGCCCCTCAGCGTCGCGGTTCCCAGCTGAAGTAGCGGGTGGCGACGATCAGCCCGCCGATCCCCCACGCTGCGACGACCAGCACGTCGGTCCAGCTGAAAGCCGTCCCGAGAAAACCGGCCTGGATGCCGACGGCGAAGTGCCGCACGGGGAAGACCCGGGCGATCCAGACGATCCAGTTCGGCGCGTTGTTGCCGAACGGGATGAAAATCCCAGAGATGAAAAGGAGCGGCATGATCGAGGCGTTGATGATGGCGGGCGCGGCGTCGGCGTTCGGGATCGCGGGTGTGATCGCGAAGGCAAGCGCCGAAAAGCTCGCCGAGCCGACGGCGAGGGCGACGAGGAACCGGACGAGCGTCATGCCCGTCGGGATGTCGGCCGAGTAGGCGAGCCTCCCGAACGCCGCGGTGATGACGACGAGGAGCACCGCGATGATCATGGCGTGGATGACGCGCGCGCCGAGATAGACGCCGGAGGGCAGTGGCGTCCCGTTCGTCCGTTTGAGGATGCCGGCGTCGCGCTGAGCGGTCACGGACGTGGCGATGTTGCTGTAGCAGGCGCCGATGACGGCGTAGGCGGCCATCGCCGCGACGTAATAGGTGGAGTAATGGATCGTCCGCCCGCCGATGTGCAGCGTCGGGTGGCCGAGCAGCGACGTGAAGATCACGAGGAACATGAGCGGGAAGGCGAACGTGAAAAAGGCCGCCGCGGGGTTGCGCCAGAAGGCCTTGTTCACGTAACGGACCTGGGAGGCCAGGCGCACGAGCGACTTCATCGACTCGCCGGCGCGGGCACCTGCCCGTCCGGGGTCACCCCCTCGGGCACCGACGTGTCCCCGGTGAGCTCGAGGTAGACGTCCTCGAGGGACTTGCGGATGATCTCGAGCTGGTCGAGCTCGACGCCCTGGTCGAGCGACCAGCCCGTGAGGCGGTGGAGCGTGCGGCTGAGGTCGTCAGGGTCGAGCTCGACGGCGCCTTCAGCGGTCGCGTGGCCCGCGAGATCGTCGGGGAGCACCGTGCCGGCCGGCACACGGAAGCGGATCCGGACGCCCTCGGTGTGACGGCCGCCGATCTGCTCGGGGGTTCCCGACGCCACGATCCGACCGGCGGCCATCACGGCGACGCGGTCGGCGAGGTACTGGGCCTCGTCCATGTAGTGCGTCGTCAAAAGGACGGTCTTACCGAGGGCGGCGAGGTTCCGCACGATCTCCCACGCCTCTCGTCGGGCGGACGGGTCGAAGCCGGTCGTCGGTTCGTCGAGGAAGAGCAGGTCCGGGTCGCCGGCGAGGGCGATGGCGACGTCGAGGCGGCGCTGCTGGCCGCCCGAGAGCTTGAGGACCCGGGTGTCGCGCTTCTCGCTCAGGCCGACGAGACCGACGATCTCGCCGACCGGGCGGGGGTGTGGGTAGTAGCTGGCGTACATCCGGATCGTCTCGGCGACGGTGAGGTAGCGGTCGACGCCGGTCGACTGGAGCACGATCCCGATCCGGGGCTTCAGCTGCTTGCGCTCGCGTCCGGGATCATGGCCGAGAACGGCGACCCGGCCGCCGTCGCGGTGCCGGTACCCCTCGAGGATCTCGACGGTGGTGGTCTTGCCGGCGCCGTTCGGCCCGAGGAGGGCGAAGATCTCGCCGGTGGCGATCCTGAGATCCAGTCCGGCCACGGCGACGACGTCGGCGTAGGACTTCGTGAGACCGGTGACCTCGATGGCCACCGATCCCGGGGCCCCCGTCGAGCGGACGCCCGCATCGGATGGGGGGAGACCCCCAGACGGGGGAGGCGCGGCCATGGCGGTGAGGTTAGTGACCACTCACAATCACGTCAACCTCCATCTCGCGTCTCCTCGGCGCTGGGCCGTCACGGGTTGGAATCGATCCAGTGACGTGCCGTGGCGGCGACTTCGACCTCGGGATGGCCCCACACGAACCGTTCGACTGCGTCGAGGACCTCGGTGACGTGGGCGACATCGGTGGCGACGACCGCGAAGCCGAGCTCGGCCCGTTGCCACTTGTCCTGGTGCCCGGTCTCGGCGGCCGAGACGGCGAAGCGCCGCCGCGCCGTGTCGAGGAGGTGACGGACGATCGCGCGCTTGTCCTTGAGCGAGCGACTCGAATCGATGACGAGGTCGACCGTCAGCACACCCGCTTGCACCGCGCAAGCTTGTCCGTTCGCCCGGTCGTCGCGCCAGAATGCTTCGCCTCGGGACCGCGGTCTTTGGTAAACCTCGGAAACGGGAATAGCAGGGTCCGGCCGCCCGTTGGCCCTAACCGACGGGGAAGTCCGGGACGGGAGGACGCGCCATGCGGATTGGGATGATCGGATCCGGAAAGATCGGATCGACACTCGCGGGGCATTTCGTGCGTGTCGGACACGACGTCGCCGTCTCCAACTCCCGCGGACCCGAGACGCTCGCCGGGCTCGTCGTCGAACTCGGCCCCCGTGCCCGCGCGATGACCGCGGCCGAGGCCGCGCGCTACGGGGACATCGCCGTCGTCACTGTCCCGTTCGGGAGGTACCGGACGGTTCCCATCGACGGGCTCGACGGGAAGGTCGTGATCGACACCAACAACTACTACCCGGGCCGTGACGGCCAGTTCGCCGAGCTCGACGAGGACCGGACGACTTCGAGCGAGATGCTCGCCGCACACCTCGCGCACGCCCGCGTCGTCAAGGCTTTCAACGCGATCTACTGGGAGCACCTGCGTGATAGCGCCCGTCCGAGCGGGGCGCCCGACCGAATCGCGATCCCGATCTCCGGCGACGACCCGGAAGCGAAGAGCCTCGTCGGCGCGCTGATCGATCAGATCGGATTCGACCCGGTCGATCTCGGGACCCTCGCCGTCGGTGGGCGCAAGCACCAGCCCGGGATGCGCCTGTACACCGCGGACCTCCCGGCCGCCGAGGTCCGGCGACTGGCGGACGTGTAGGGACGGCCCGCGGCTCGGCTCAGCCGAGTCGCACGAGGTAGGTGCTGCCCTTCACCTCGGCGACGACCGCGGGGGAGGCCCCGTCGAGGAGACGTTGGGCATCCGGCACCGCGACACTGCCGGTTTCCGCGCCGTTCGCGGCGTTCACCCAGACGACTTTCGCCATCGGACACGTGAAGCCCGGACAGGGCGATTCCACGGCGAGGACGCCCGTCGCGGTCCCGACGACCGCCGACGTCCGGACGGCAATCCGACTCGATCGGAGTTCCCCGAGTCCGGTCGTGCTGAACTTGTCGACGTAGGGCACTCCGGTGCCATGCTCCGCGAACACGGCGAGATAACCGGGGCCGAGCGCGAGCGGAGCGTCGGAGTCCGCCGTAGGTGAGGAGAGCGCCCGGGTGCCAGCAGTCGTCGCGTGGGCGAGATGGTTCGCCGTTCCGACGACGGTCTCGTAGTACAGGCCAGCCGCGCCGGCGGCCAAGTCGGCCGGGTAGGCGTTCGTGTCGACGATTCTCTCCGCCGACGTGGTCGTCGAGATGGCGACGATGGTCGCGTACTCGAAACCGCTCTCGTCCGTCGCCCAGTCCGTCCACGACCAGACGACTCCGGGGGACACGAGCAGACCCGCCATCGTCGGTGCGCGGACCGATCGGGGGAGCGTCCACGACTTGCGCGACGACAGCCCCGGTAGCGAATAGTCGGTGATTTTCAGACCGACTTGAACGTAGAGGTCAGCATCTGCCGCCGCGAGCGCGAGGACCGGTCTCGACGCCCGCAGCACGGTGACCGGCGGCGCGCTGCCCGTGACGCGCCTCACGACGGGGCCGATCGCGAAGTAGACGGCGTTGTCCGGGGCTTCGGCGAAGGCTATCTCGTCGAGCACGTCCTGCGGGTATTTCCCGAGGTCGATCCTGGCGCTCACACGCAACCCCGCGACCGGTGCGGGAGGAGTCGTCCCGGGGACGGTGGCGCTGGCCGCTCCGGTCGCGGCGCCGGCGAGCGGGAAGACGACGAGGGTCGCCGTCAAGCCGAGCGCGACGGTTTCCTGGGCCCACCGTCGACGGCTCGTCACCAGACCTTTCACCGTCGCCTCCCAGACCACGAGTGTCGCGGCGGGATGCTGGGCACGGGCCCCAATTCTAGGGCGGGGTGTCCGGTCGCACTCCGGTGACGGGCGAACCGTTGGCGGGGGTGGGGGCCCGCCGGGACCGGGGGACGGGGTCCGCTGTGGTGCTGAAGCGAGGCCGCGGCCGCGGTGTTCGGCGGACGCTCGAGAGAGGCGATCGCCGGGATTCGAGACGCCCGGCGCCGGACAGCAAAGAGGGCGGGGCGCCGAAACTGTGGCGCCGCCCGGCCGGACTTCCGGAGCTGGTAGGCATTTTCTGCGACCCGCGCAGCCATCAGGGCAGGTCAGCGCGCGACGTGAGGTTCCAAGAGCTGGAATGTTGTAGGCACACGAGTACATGACTTGAGCT